>Ga0126336_10002635_pt1 | contig 10319 bp, 7 predicted proteins | sample SidCmetagenome_FD_92530 | JGI IMG/M metagenome (GOLD analysis project Ga0126336, IMG submission 92530) | Coral microbial communities from El Islote,Puerto Morelos, Mexico - Siderastrea C C metagenome | ecosystem: Host-associated > Invertebrates > Cnidaria > Coral | place: El Islote,Puerto...
AGAAAAAAATTCCACCACGTTTCTTAGATTGCTATAGGGTATCCGTGGAAAATTTATGAGGGAATTTTATTTTTCATCATGTGCCGCCACTCGCTCGATGTTAGTGGACATCCCCTCTTAATGCGTCTGTCCCGCTGCGGTTTTTGAACACACAGGCGTAATTACAACTGGCCCTTTGGTTGATTTACGACGTATTTTCACAAACCTCTCTTTGCAAGATCGCTCAGTAAAAAATATATGGAACTTTAAACAAGATGTTTTTGCTTGATTGACATTTTTTGACAAACTCGATCAGCAATTTAGGAGTTGGAAGGTTAAAATGCTTTGTCGGCTCACATGAAAGGCAGGAAACGCGACGCAATGTTTGTTTCGGCACATGCGTAGTTTTCTAACACTACCTCAGGATAAAAATATACGACTAGTTAACAAGAAAGCCATTAATTACAGCAGTTTTGCGACACATTTGACGCATTTTATGCGATTTTATTCTGTGTAAAAGGATAAACAGATTAAAACAAACGTCGTTAGTAGAGTAATAAGAGCAAACATTTTACCAAGTTCACTTTTAATTACCAAAATATAAGTTGTAAATTAAAAGTCTAGTTGCTAATTCAACTCTCGCCTCCGCCGCTAACCATATATCAATGTCACCATGAACATGCAATTATTTTCTACTCAACAGCTTTCATTTGACTGGTCGTCACATTTTAGAATTTCATGTGTGAAATCCAGAATTTTAGCTACAAGTCATAACACAAGGTTTGAGTGTGGGAAAGAAAGAGTTAAAACAGATGGAAGAAGGCAAACTGATCTTTTTAATTTAATACTATACTTCGCGGCCATTAACCATACACGAGTTTTTCGATGAAATGTAAGCCGCCAAAAACAAAAATAACATTGTTAGTTTAATGCAATGTCTTAAACATTGATATCCTTTTAAATAAGTACAAGTGAAAACACTAACACGACAGTAATGAGAAATTCGATAGCAGTGGGTGGTGTATTTTTACAGGGAAAAAGTTCCAAATTGAATATAAACTGCTAAAATGAGAAAAAAGTCACCTGGTCGAGGTTGGTCGAAGGCCTGTTGACACTAAGCCGAGATAAAGACGTTTCTCAATGTTTTATTTCTCTTGTTCAAAGAGTTTTTCACCTAATGTTCTTCAAGGCTAGTTAAAGATCAGTCAAATCGAAAATAATAAGTAAAAGCAATTCTTAAGGAACCCTCATCTGTAAGGATATACTAAATAACATTGAAGATGTCGGTTATAACACTGTATTGAATTCGATCGTACAGCTCCGCCCTGGAGTTGAACAATCCTCAAGTGTGATAAAGAAATATATGTGGTGAAATAAAACCAAATATGTACGCTTTCGAGAGCCGTTTGTTTTTCTAGAAGGAAATAGCGCTGAAACATAGCGGACAGTGTGGCGAATCCTTCCACATTACTCTTAGTTTAAAACCTGCAGAAACGAGATACTAGCTTTTAAAGACTAATCTTCAAAAATTGAAAGTCATACAAGAATAATAAAGATGTCTTGTCAATGACTTTGAGCAATCGAGTTAACTATTATCGTGTAAATGAGTGTGTAGTCGGTGAGTTCTCATTGGGCGAATTAACCGCGTTAATCTTCAAACTTCCAAACCACAACAAAAATAGAGGTTTCTAGAGGCACAAATGAAATCAACTTTAAAAATTTTGACTTACATTTATTAATTATATCAACGTTATGAAAGTCACTTAGCTTAGTAAAAATTTACGAGAGAGTTTTTCCCTCATCCCAGTCTCATATTTTGATGACAATTTTGTATCAGCCATATCAATTTATCTCCCAAAATCTTTTAGACCTACTGTTGCGGCAATCTAGACTTTTCACCAATCATATTGTCTTTCTAATGATCTCCTGTTGGGGGGAGGGGGGTTGTTTGTTTGTTTCTTTTTTTTTTACTGCTTAATTTTTTTTTGCCTCCGTAGTGCTTATAACAGAAATAGGTTCCTTCCCATGCCACATTCCGGTTAACAAATTTCAGATCACAGTATAACTATTTACTTCTTAGCTAGAAAATAAGTAAATAATTGAAAACGGCGTTTTTTAATGTCATTCTTAGATATAAAATCCGTCTAACTAAATCTTTCCCAGCAATCTAAACTTTCTACGACAAATATAAATTTGTTGAATTTACCCCTGTGCTTTGGTTTTATTTTATTCATTTTTTTGACAGATTTTTTCCATAATTTCTGTGCTGCTGATTATGCTGTCAGTGGGCACATCATGTGCTTTGACTCTTCCCCAGTTCTCCAAGGATTCAAGAGCTGCAAACGGCTCCTCGGCACCTGCCAGAGATCCAACAACCGACGCTTTCTTCACCACCATTGACTACTTTTGCGGCATCTGGTTCACATTTGAATTGCTACTACGAATAATCTTTTGCCCGAGAAGACGAGTCTTTTTCCGACAGCTGACGAACTGGATCGATATTCTGTCGGTGATTCCGTTCTATCTTCGGCTCATCGATCCCGACGGCGGCCCTCTAGCTGATGCACTTCTTATGATTCGGCTTCTTCGGCTTTTCCGCTTCTTTCGTCTTCTTTATGGTCTTCAAATTTTGTTGCACACGTTAAAAGCAAGCTCTTATGAACTGGGACTACTGCTACTGATTCTTCTTATCCCAGTCATCCTATTCTCTTCGATTATTTATTACATTGAACGCACCATGGATGGTCTCCACACCCAATTTCGCTCAATCCCAGAATCTTTTTGGTGGTCCCTCATCACCATGACAACAGTAGGCTATGGAGACATAGTGCCGGTCACGTGGGTGGGGAAAGTTATCGGAGGCGCATGCTCCATCTGCGGCCTTCTTGTAGTAGCTCTTCCCATTTCCATAATTGGGAGTAACTTCAATCTTTACTACGCTCATGCGCAAGCGAGGCTTAAACTTCCAAGGAAGAAAAACAAAGTGTTACTGAGTTCGATCACTTCGGATTTCTCTAACCGCAGCAATTTCTCCGGTGCGAGGAGGAGAGGATTACGTATCCGCAGTCATGTTGCACTCGAAACGGAAGAAGAAAACCTAATGCCAGGCATGCGCAATAGCAATGGCCGTTCTTACCGGCTAAATAGTTTTCCGAAGCCGAATTCATGTGATTTAAATCGAAACTCTAGAACTTCCAGTCTTCCGTCCAGCAAATCTGACAATGCTCAAGGGAGTGAACTTAAATCTTCGCCAACAACTTCCAGGGGAAATAGAGAGCGTAAATTTAGCCGAAACGAGAGAGTCGTTCCAAAACTTGGAGATCTTCCAGAGAAGGATGAAACGGAAGAAAACGAAAGCCCTGGTAACCATGTTTCGTGTTCCATTCCAAATTCAAGCACAGACAACAATTCAAGGAACAGTTTGCATGTTCCAGGGGTAAGAAACTATTCTGCGGGAGACAGACTTCCGCTTTGGATTGCAGAAAACGGTCGAACACCGCGCGTTCGTTCCTTTAGCGTTCCCACGAACACGCAAAGACCAATTTTAGGTCCTCCGCCGCGGAAAACGCAGTCGCAGAGCTCAAACATCTGCGAACGCTGTTCATTGCCAAGAGAAACTTCAAACGTTTACGGAGATGACACCTCAAAAAGTACTTCTAGTGAAGTATGCTGTTGTTCAGACAAAAGAGGTATTTCACGAGATTCTAACAATTCAACGTATACTGTATTTATCCCCGGTGTTGACGAAGGGGTGCAAGTAAGTATGGAAAGCTTACCTTCATGGAGTAGAGAGCTCCCTTTTAGCGAAATTTCACCAGTGCAACTTGACATGGTTCCTTGCTTCAAAAGAGCGCTATCTGGTGAAGATAGTGATCCAGAAAGCCTACACGAACAAGATGAACGAGAGACACTTGTGAGTGAATTAGAAAGTGAACATAATGACTACTGGAAAGGAGACCAGAATAGAGAATTTCCCTTGTTACTCATAAATATGCCAAAGAGACGTGGTAAAATCCCCGACAGGGAAACGCCGATTTGATGATTAAAAATGTCTTTGTACAAGAGCACTACGCCTAAAATGTTTCTTTGTTTGCGCGCGCACGCAACAACAAAAAACTTGCATCTTCCACAAGATGTGTCTTGTACAGTGTTTCTTGTTTATTGCTTCTCGGAGGCAAAATTTTGTTTCCACGATTAATTTGCGTGGGCACGCAAACAAAAAAAATATTAACGGCAACCATGAAATTCACTAATGGTTTAAGAAATTCAAAAAGAACTAAATAAAACATAACTGAATTACAGAAACGCAAGAAACTGTTTTATAACTTTTTAAAAACCACAGGAAATTGATAAGACTGTTAACGCCCGACAATTTATAATTACGAACCCTTAGGCAACGAGAACAGTGAAGTCCGGACGCTGCAGTCAGAAACCGGAAGTTTTATTTTCTCACTGTTAGCTGAATTGATAGGCAAGTGAATGGTTTCAGTTGACGTCTGTGGTGTGACTAGACGACCCAAAATGCGCTCCAAGAGAAGCCCAGGACTTACGGTAGCCCCACTTAACGTCCCGGAAGTCAACGTTCTGATTGTTTAAGTTACTAATGGCAATGTAGGGCTGGTGAGGGTCACGCTACTACCTTTGTCTGGATTAAGTTCCGGTTAGTTTTTGTAGTTACATGGTGTCAGAATTTCACGTGGGTGGGTCTAGCCTAATTGTTACTTTCTATTATTTTGGATGACCAAAGAGTGATTTTTGCAAATGTTTTCACGTTTTAGTGTGGCCGCAAACCTTTTGCTCAGCGTGAATCGTATGTTTTGGAACAAAATCTTGCTTCTTAGTATCAAGATGTTTTTTTAAATCAAGTCAAAAACATTGTTGCTTTCTTGACACTTTTAAAACATTTCCAAGTTTAGCCTCGGAGAAAACAATTGGAGAAGAAATTTTTGGACACAAAGTCTTCTAGTTTAGCTATCTAACTCAAATAAGTGGCTTTAGTGTGAAAGCAACCATTTTGCCGCGTGTGAATCGTATGTTTTGGCCAAAATCTTGCATCTTGGAAGTAAGATGTTTTCAAGTCAAGTCAAAAACATTGCTTCTTCCCCGACGCTTTCAAGCTTGGGAGAATTACAAAGAAATATTTCCACAAAGTTTCTAGTTCAGTCGGACCTTTAGGATGCACACTGGGATAATTTGGAGGCAAACATTAAAATTAATGTATGTAAAAATGGAAAAAATATTTAAACGTAGCGCTTACGCTTTTCTTTTTAAAGAAACTACTTTCTATAATTATGTTATTGTTCATAAAATTTTATATACTCCATAAATTGATATAGCGTTTGAGAATTTTTAGCCTGGTCACTGATGTCAGTAAAAAAAAGAAACAATTTTGCGTGTCGTACCGTATCTGGCCATAAAGAAAAGCGTCTGACTGTTGTCGCTAAAAGAATTACAGTTTTGCATCGTTGCAGTAATTACATTTACTGAGTGGCTACAAAAAGAGAGGAGCTGCAGGCTTCATTTCAAACAATGCAAATAGACCTTAATAATGTGGTTTGATTGGTTAAACTATCAGCACTTACAACCCACCAATTTTCACATTTTCGCGCGCACTTATCAGACGTAACACATCAGGTGGTACAAAATCAGTCGGTTATGTAGGCAATATATATACCCTTCCGGCGGGTGGTATATCGGAGGATAATGTCAATGAGATTCCCCTTAAAAATAAAAAGATGGCCGAAAAGGCAACTCTGATTTTTTTTTTTTAATTAAGACTGTCCTTAGTCATTTAGGTTTTTTTATTTATTTGTTGGCAGGGACTTGTCGCACAAACAGTGCACAAAGGGAGACAAGCGTCGTGATTTGAGGTACAAGTCTCTGGGACTTGTCCTTTCAATTCCAACCAGTTTGAATTCGTAGTACAAGTGACAAGGTCCAAAGTTTGGTCCCCCCAACTCGATGTTTTACCAAATAGAGTAGTTCACCAAAAGCACAGAAGTTGGCAATACTCCCCTCATAAATCGGTTTTAACGAGTTTATAGCCCAGCCGAATGTGTGCGCTTGGCGGGCCATGAACTCAAGTAAGACTCAATTTTGTGAAATAATTGTTAATTACACCGAGATTGCTTTACAAGTTATTGTTATAAGTAACGTCTGGGTGATAAACCAAATGAACTAGAGATGCAGCGAAATGTTTGCAACTTATTATAAAGTTAACAAAAAGTTACTTAGGAGAACATTCGCACGAATTGAATAATTTAGGCACAATTATCATTTTCCTCAATTCTGTTGTGCGCGGCTTCCTTTTTCAGTCGAATTTCGTTTCGTTTTAAGTCCTTTAATTTGTTTGATAGGTTCTTATCGGTTTGTTTTGTCACTTCGTGCACAAAAAGATTAATCCTTGTCTATCCTTCAGAAAAAATCAGCTGAAGTGTTCATTTAATTGGCACCAAAACCTGAACCAATGTTTGCTAGCATGTAAATGACAAGAGATAATTTTTCATATCTCTTGCCAAAACAGAAATAAAGATCACCAGTGCAGTTCTAAGAAATAACCTCGCTCAAAAGTGTCGATGAAAATTGATTAAAATTTTTGGGAATTATACAATGTGTATTCGGACTTACATTCAATCAGTTCAATGCAATTATAATGGTTTTTTTGGATTGATCTGTTTGATCGTTGCAGCGATATGTCAATTACACAAATTGTGATTGAAATTCGAGTGTAAGAAAAGATAAATTTTACAAATCTGTTTCAATCGGCATTACTCAACATCTAACATCCTAGCATCTTCAGGACTGCTCGTGCAAAGTCATTCAATCACACTGAAACTGGGATGCGGACGACGAACGTTTCGAGAGCCTGAGAAGGTTAGAAGCAATTGCTTTGCTTTGTAAAATGATAGCGGTTCAGAAAGTTGGCTCCTTTATTCTAGAACACTTTGGTTTCTCTCTTTTTAACATTGCTTCGCACTTTTCGGTCACAACGGCTTCTTCTTTGTCATACATTACTAATATAAAAGCCGGTTGTGCTGAGATTTCCATGGGATAAAAATTAAAAAGCGCACAGCAAGCACTGCATGAAAATACTGCTCAGTAGCGTTCCCAGAATGATTACACTTTAAGATTTTATCCACCGACTCAGAGTTAGAAACCCTCTGATAGTGCAATAAACAATAGTGCAGGGTAATGTTAAACAAAACTGAATGGCCAAACTTAAGGATTTAAACGACAAACTGTAACGTTAGTACCACCTTACACAGCATAATGAACAGCAGTTTAGAGTGCTTGATCGGAATTCAATATTTCTTCCAGTAAAAAGGCAGAACCAATTTTCAATTCCTCCAGGTTTGTCTGAGAGGCAAATTTGAAGTACTGGATTAAGAACTGCATTTCAGGATACTCAGATTAACCCGTTATTGTTGATTGCACACTAAACTACGTTGCCCAAATTGCGTTTGCCAAACACCGCAGTCTTAATACGGCGCGTGCTTTTTGTTTAGGAAAAGCCAGTGCCCTGATGACCTGACTGTTTGTTTACTGAATAATTGGGAAAAAATAATACAAAACGTAGCATATTTCTATCAGAGTTCTCGACGACAGTAAAGAAATTAAAATACGAAACGCCACTTCTGTGACTTATGTTGATTTGTTTTCATGGTTAAAGTCAAGGCGACACAGTTCAGTAACGATTTATTTCTTTAAAGTTAATTTGACGTCACATAGAGTCAACCATTAAAAAAATATCTTCTCAATGAACATGTACGTTAATTACTTCTTAAGATCAAAGAACTACAACTGTTTACATTTTTTCCCAGTTATCAGAGCAGAAATATTTTTAACAAATAGAAACTGATGTATAATGTTGTCGACAGTCTCCCACAAGATGAACAATACCGGGATTTTAAAGACGACGCGTTTTGCAATAATTTTTCAAAATTTAACAATAGATAGCCTTCAATTGAATATCGAAAGCAATTCGAATTTGCTCTGACGAGTTTGCTTTATTTTGATCTGCCAGCTGGCTGGTTATTATTATTATATTTATTATTATTATCATCATCATCCTCATCATCATCATCATCACCATCATCATCATTATTATTATTATGCTAGAGTAAAACAGGCAAAGGAAGTCTTACAAGATTCACTTTTAGAAGGCCGTAATAAAACAAACATTCATTAACAAATTATTTTAAACACACTGTGCGGTATTCTTTGAGTCTGTAGAAAAAATCCTAAACTGTGAATATTTAACTGAAAGCTACAGAGCAATTCTTTCCTGTGGTGTTATTTATTATGCTGCACAAGGCTTTTCTAATTTTTTAAAAGAAGATAATGAAGGCAATGATGTAAAAAAGTTTCAACCTAAAGGGTGAAGACAACACTGTGCACATTGAATAGGAGCAGGAAGGAGGGTGTTCAAACGACTTTTGTCACTGGTTGTAGCTTTTGAGTGTATGAATAAAATCCGAAAGTGTGTCACCATTCAAATGAACGCTCATGAACGGTTTCTTCCCACGGTACAGGTCCGGTTTAGTTAATATTTTGAAAAATGAAATTCATTATCTTTCCTTGTAGGTTCTTTTGAAATCGGAAAAGCCTTCAAATATTCTAGAACAGGAAGATAATTCTCAATGTTTATTTCTAATACACACACAAGCCTCAGGCAAATTTTTAAGTCTGTTTATTTTTGCCACCCCAATAACATTTAATTTTGAAACGTATTTGGTTACGATTTTAATCGTTGTTAAAAGTTTATTATAACAGCTTTGTGTTAACAAAGAGCTCCGCCTGAAGCTTTTAACATTATTCGTTTAACTTAAAATCGCTTGACATTTCAATATTACAGAGCTCCGACCTTGTCTATATTCACTTCCCCTTGATTGTTGACAGTTATCAACCTCTTAACATGACTGACAAGCTAAATTAATTCCTTGTCTACCTATGCTAATACAAAAGTTCCATTTCCATGCAGCAATTACAACCAGATGTAGCTTGGATAATGTGAAGGTGTATTTTTGCACCTAAAAAGAAGGAGAATCTACAAAACTAACTAATTGATACTTAGTACTGAAGACTGCGGCGTTACTGGTTTAAAGGCCTCCACCAACTAACATAAAGGTAATCTTCAGTCTTAAATAACTTGCTTTCCATTCACTTTGTATGATCGAGTAATATGCAGAGGATAGTATTAAAATTTTAGTCGGAATCAGATAAAAGCTGGTCATGATACAACAACCTAACACCTCGCCAATTTTGGCTTGACCAAAAAATTAGTTTTTAAGACCCAGCAATGTTTTTTTCTTTTATCTGTAAGACCGTATTGTTCAATAATAGCATCCCCTGCATTTGTCATTGAATGTGTAGAGAATAGAAACGAGATACCAAATGTTCAAAATTTTAAAATTTGCAATGTTTGCTTTATTTCGATTTGTGCGGTGTGAATTACATTGTGCGTTTGCTTGTAGTAGTTTTTATAAATGAATTGACCGTTACTAGAGGGAAACTATCCGTTAACTGAAAAACATGAAGCCCTCCAACTCGAATTAACTCCTTGCGTAATGCACGACTTGCATAGATTTTCCTTAACTTCAATAATAAACATTATACTTCAGATATCCTTTTTGATAGCACTGAGCCGATCGGGCAAATTGCGGAGAAAAATATATATAAAGAATTACTAAGCCCCAAAAAGCTTTCCCCTGGAATAATACTGTACGATTGATCTGACATTGTAATTTCAAGATCAAAGACAGAGCTTTAATGTACTTGAAAGAAGACGTCGCTGTTTACTTATCGACATTGCTCGTTATTGTGAAAATTGAGCTTTAATATGCCAAAAAGAAGACATTTGTGTTTTCAAGTAACGACAAAAATGTGTATGTATGATCAGCAATAAAGAGAACAAAAATGGCAAACTTGCTTTTAATCGACTGATTTTCTTTAACTGTATGAGTGAGTTATGTAAAGCTGAGCTGTCTACAGTATATCTAACGCTGTATAGTAGCTTCAAGGGAAAAATAAAAAACGAGTAAACAATTTGTATCTCTTCTGACCGATAAATTTTATTTTCACGTCAAGCATCCGTGTTTTCACGTCAGCCATCCTTCCTTCAGGTTCTTAGTAAGACCTAACATTTTAAGATGGAATCCACCAGGAAACTGAGTAATCAGTGGACAAAAACCTTGTACCAGAATAATTTAAAGTATATCAGTAGTATGGTAATTGAGGGTATGAGGCCACCCGTCAAATTTATGATTAATTTCCGTCAAATTTCTGCAAATTTTCAACTAATTTTCCCCAATTTTCAGAAAAATCTTTCAGGCCATCAGTCA
>Ga0126336_10002636_pt1 | contig 10318 bp, 6 predicted proteins | sample SidCmetagenome_FD_92530 | JGI IMG/M metagenome (GOLD analysis project Ga0126336, IMG submission 92530) | Coral microbial communities from El Islote,Puerto Morelos, Mexico - Siderastrea C C metagenome | ecosystem: Host-associated > Invertebrates > Cnidaria > Coral | place: El Islote,Puerto...
AAACGCTTCTGGAACTCGTTCGGTAAGAGTAAGTGCCCAGGGGCTCTCCCGCTCTTGTTGTAAACTTTCGCCCATGAAAATCCCGTCGTCCCGACTAGCTGCCCCTGGGTCTCCGAGGATGATAGATAGATAGTTTATTAAACAAATACTTATGCAGCCCAAGGGCTGAATTGCGTATTTACATTTAAAGTTAATATTATTTACATAATTATAATACAAAAACTAAGTGGTTGCCATGGTAACATCAAACTTGATGGACAAGCACTTGCTACGCCAAATTGTTCCCAGATAAATTTTAGAAGCCACTAAGTTTGGTGGCTTAAGTTTGCTTATTAAAAAAGTTAAAAACGTCCAAAGTCATTGCGGGCACAATCACCACCTGGTCTGAATAGGGTTAAGCATTAGCCGAAACAACTTTAGCAAGTATCTGAAAACAAGTCAGAGTCAAAACTTTTTACCAATTTTTTTACTAAATTCTTGATTTTTAAAAAGTAATATAATTAATGTTGCAACGGGTCAAGATAAACTTCCAAATAACATTATGACCTGTTTGCTATTATGATAATCGCAATGTTGCGAGGTATTTAACGGGACAGATTATGTCATTGGCTTACTTAAAAATAAAATAACTAAAGAGGAAAGGCGCCAGACTTGTTCATGACCAGCGGTTTCCATTTATAAACTTTGATTCGTTGGAAGAGGGGCTAATATAAGTTGTTTATATCGTTGATGAGTTTGGTTATATCTATTTTTACGTTTTATCGCATAAATTGCCAAGACTCTTTACCAAAAATAATATTACTATGACCTTTCAACTGACATATTTTAAAGTTACAACTTTGCACGTTATTACACTTTATTGTTGATTTAAACCATAACATTTAGCTAATTTAGTCTTCTACTTACTCACATGCATGTCCACATAAACATATTTATATTTTGGAAATATTGATATTTGGTGCTCCACTGCTGTTAGAGGAGTACATCAAATATTCAGTTAACGTCTGGTTAGCCAACATTCATAGGGTAGCATGCATTTTCAGTTCAAATTCATTACGGGGGCGAGAACATTATTTTTTTTTTAAATACATAAAGTGCATTTATTTAGTTACTTCTTGATTTTAATCTCAACCTTTAATAGTTGGTTATGAAATGGAATATGGACCCTTCAGTTGGGTTTCAACTAATTCATATCACTTTAGCATCAACTTAAATAGTAGACAAATGTTAATTAAGGAATTAATTTAAAGTTTACGGAATTTTTTTTTTACATATTTTAGTTTCGTTTTGTATTTTTTACATGATTTAGTTTCGTTTTGTTTGTTGGTTGCTGTCAGTCGAAGGGGGCAAAAGCACATGGACTCCCACCGCATTACGGCGTGGTGAAAGACACAGTTTCAAAACGTGAATTGATGCAGAATGCCAACCAATACTCGGCAAAAGGATTGCGAAATGTCTCATACCTCAGGGCTTTGAAGGCAAAGGAAATCAGACTTTGTCAGTATCCAACGTGCCTAATTTTTGACACTAATGAAGCTCCAAAAATACTGACTCTATCTAGTATTCAGGACAAAAACAAATCCTCTCCTCCCCAAAGCCACCAGTCGCAGGAAAATTTACATCAATTCACACTCAGATAATGTCGTCTCCACCATGACGTAAGGAATCAAGACCGTACAAAAAGATCACACTAATGAAGTAGGATAAATGTATTTTTAATACCAAGGAATGGACAGGAAATATCCTGAATACTAGGAGTGGTGGGGCCTATAGTGATGTGATGCTAATACGTTACTTTCAAGCAAAATAAACGTCTCTGGGTTTTAGAAAGTATGGAACTACAAAACGATAAAACAGTTGACTTCTTATGAATATTATTAAATTTCAGTGTTAAATTGAGGATACAAGTTTAATGGATGACAACATGATACTTATGAAAACATTTCTCGATGAGAAAAAAGAAGAAAAGAACGTCCGCTTTCTTGGCTTGAAATTGTAACTAACATCCTTCAATGAAAATGGTTGGGGACTAATGCCACACAAGCGGAATTTCGCTACTACTCAACGGAATTTCAGTAAGAGGAACAACGACCATTTCCCGCAAATTTCCGTTTAGCATTCGAACAGTTTTCCATCATTATTGCTCCACCATATTCTGAAACGTCAGGCGTCTGTTCGCCCCAATTTCTCCCCTCCCTGTCCCCTCCGCCCGTAAAAACGCCTCTGAAGGGACCCGACAGATCAGGGACGATGGCAGGAGGGCTTCGAGATAATATTGATCAATCGCATGTCTCATGCATCAACACTTGAAAGCAGTCATGATTTAGCTCACAGCTTGGTTGTTTTCACGCTGAGAAGTCGAGGCGAGGTTTCAAAGATCGTTTACAAGATTTATTGATACGGGATTTTACCTGATAGTAGTTATTGAGCCGAAATCATATAGCTATTACATTTTTATTCCACTTTTAACGCAGCATAGCTCCTCCTAGCGTGTAGTAAGTGTATGGTTAAAACTAATAATTTTGTATTCATTTACTAGTTAACAGTTAACTTCGTGCCAAATCAAGATGACTGCAATTGGGTTTGGCGAAAGTAAAGGCCTAACCTACATGGTTTAAGGAACGAACTTGTCTTTCTTTTCGCTCTCTTCATTTTTTGATTTCGCATCTCGTTCTCATGTAGATGAATTTTGATGTAGCAGAAACCATGTTCCAAATAACTTCAAAAGCGAAAGCGGTTTGTACTTGCCCAAGTTGGAAATCGTTTGCGAGACTCAGAGGCGCACGTCTCCTTCAACCTTCTCAGACTTGTTGAAATACCAGAGAAAGTTTCAAAAGATACCGATTAATATTGCTTAACAAATGATACATTAAGCAATAAAATTTTAACTCACGTGTGGTATGTTGTGACGTTCATAGGGGATTGTCTGCTCCTACTCTGGCAATCTCATCGTCATTCTTGCGATAGAAGTAAACAAACCAAGCTACGTTGAAAATTTCGAAATGTTTTTTATATTACGCGATGTTCCAGGCATTCCGAACAACAAAAGATACACCACAACTTCCGAAGAGTTAGTTCCACTTCACTAACTACCTCAGTTTTCTTGAATTTTTTGAGCGGAACTTTTCTCCTGCCTTTTTCAGCCACGACTGCCTGCAAGAAGCCCTCCTGTTATCGTTGCGTAAAACACTAATCCGTTCTTGGGACGCGATATATAAAGAAAAGACCATTGTTCCTCTGACTGGTTTCTTTTGTATTTGGGGAGCCCAGAAATGAATTTTAAAAAAAATCCTAAACCCTTTTGAAGCCCTGTGCTCTCACACAGTTCAATCCCCTGATTAATAAGAAGCTTAAGCAACGTCACGTCAGACCGTGTAAAGACGAAAAGACGGGTGACTACCGGAAGTCCTCGTTCTCTTTTGATGCATTTTGACGTCATCAGGTTAAGTCAGAGAAATCAAAACAGGCGTTTTGCCATCCGTAGCAAGAATAAAAACCGCTGAGCCAACTTCCAATTTTCCAATGACTTCAACGTTCCCGTTGCTTAAGGTCCCTAACTGGTCAGTAGTACAAGGCGTCACCTCAGGACCAAGCCAATCAGAAAGCCGTATTTTGTACCGTGTGACGCGTTTGAACCAATCAGAATGCGTATTGCTAAATTTTTTCCCACCAGTTGGATGGAACACCACTTTATCACCTTGTACTACTCTCGCCACAATGGAAAAACAGATACATAAATAAGTAAACTAACTGAACACCCCTGGCAATTCAAGAGTTGAAGGTGCTAATGGAGATAACAATAAGGTCTTCGCAATTTAACTGATAAATACTAACCTTGAAAAAAGCAGCACTCGCATAAATATAGACCCGTCAGTATATGCGGATCAAATTGCTTTTGTTGGTTCGTTTACAAAATATTGAAAATTCCATTGAAACTATTTTTTGACAAAAATACAAAGCGACGCGTTCGCAAGTTACAAAAATATTAACTGTTTTTACGAAATTGTTTTACAACATACGAATCTATCAAATTATTTCGTTTTTGGACACTGTTGAATAACTTAATTTTACTTTACCAATTTACTTATTTCAATTTATTGTAAGGTACGTTTGACGGAACTCGGGCGGTGAACTAATTTCAAACACACCAAGAATCTGAATGAATCTCATTTTTCGAGAAATTACAAGTTCATGTCAACATTTCTTCGTTTGGCACATTTTGCATTACGACTCTAAGAGCCTTCGGGGTTTCGTCCATTCCATAGATATACTTCGAAGGTTACAAAGGAACTTGTATCCTAACATGCAGTTCTCGCACTCACTGATCCAGTCTGACAGGTCGACGAGACAGGTCTTGAACGTTGTCATGCATATTAGAGCTATCTAACCTTTACAACAAAATTCTAAATCACGCTTAATCTGCTTGGCTATCCATGCTCGATCGCAGATTCAGAGTATACTCGTGCCACTTGTTGGGCCTCTCGAGCATCATCTGCCACGCTTGTATTTCCAGCCCCTGCGAGTCGTCCCACGGCTCAGTTTTATTTCCCAGGCCTAGCCGCAGGCCCCCGAGAAAATCGTTGCTGGAACCTCGGTCGTAGTCCCACACGGTCAGCTCTAAGACGCGGTTCCTGAGCTCTTCGATTGTCAGGTGATCATACGTGAAGGAGTGATCCCACACGGGATTCAGGCTCTTCTTCATCACCGCAGTTTTGTGTTTGGTCTTTTTACTCGTGTCTGGCAAAAGGTAACTGTAGGCAACGCAGAAGATAAATGCAGGAACAACAAAACAACGATCAAAATCACTTATCCTTGATCTTAACATGATCGTTGCGTTCAGTTCCGACGCACTTAACCCATTTATCTAGTTCCCACTGCAGCCCCTTTCCCGTCTGTTTGAGTTAATGTCAATCAGAAATTTCAAGGGTGAACATAACCCTATTAAAGGCGAGGGGGCCACACGAGCAATTTTATGCTTGCGATGGAAATACGATTTTTTTAAATATTGTCGCATCGCCAGCGCGCGGTGGTGGCTACACTTTGCGTCAGATTTCGACAAAGTCTGTGATTTTGTCGCAAAAAATACAACTCATTGAAGTTCTCGCGATCTTTTTCTGCGATTTTTTCAGCTGTCGCATCACCTGTGCGAGGGTGGCTACACACGCGATTTTCGCCGCGTGCTGGCGACGTGACAATTTTCAAAAAAATCGCATCACCATCGCAAGCAAAAAATCGCTCGTGTGGCCGCAGCTTTACATGGCCCTGACAAAGGCTTCGTTAAAGCCCCCGCAAACGAGGAAGAAATGTTGCGAAAAAATAAAAATGCTTACTCAACATTTCTCTCTTTTTTTAGGGGACCTTTACGACGTATTAACGTCACTATCAAACATTGCAAATACCGAGCAAAACACCTGTGAACCAATGTAAAGTGCAACAATGAAAAGTGCAAACCTTCATACATGCCTGCTACAACTGAAAACAGAGAGCGCATTTCCCAAACAAGATTTGCTAATTACTTAGGAACAAAAATTTGTTCCTAACTGGTTTATTGAAAACTGCTTACAATTGTCACTGAACAATTCAAATCAGGCGGACAACATACTGCCAGAAACATTCTCCATGACATCAACAAGATCGGGGAAAGTATGTACCAGTAACGTAAATAAAGGGGAAGGGAAGGGAGGGGAGGGGAGGGTTGGGGTTGATAATTAGTATCAATATGAACTCATGATCTCATTTAAGACAGCCTGTTCCAGGTTCCGAGATAGTGGAGAAAGCGCGAATTGAGAAAACGAGCCCACCGCCAACGCCCTCTTTTCCCCAGATCCCCCTGCGTCTTATTTTCACGTTCCCTTTATAATCTTCGCCCCTTCCCTGGAACAGGCTACATTTAAGACAGCCTATCGTCTATTATCCTAGAGCTTACATGATATGAACTGGATACATGATACTACGTATACACGGAGTTACGAAATAAAAGCCTTTCGCATTCTCATTTCTGTTGTTGCAGACTGCAAATGTGCTGGTAAAATTATTGGCTCCTTTCCACGCTCTTGGAAAAAAACTGCTCTGTAGAGGACACGTAATCGATCAAAGGTGATGTATGATAAGTCATAAGCGAGCCGGCCGTTTTCAAAGAGTGATGCGAATCAAAGATCACGAATCACGAGCACGACAGGTGTTCATGACAGGGCCGAATACAGTGCAACCTCGATTTGACGAAGTGCTAAGGGACTGGAAAAATTGGTTCGTTATATCGAGGGTTCGTTATATCGAGGTTCTTTTCCATACATTATACTATTACTGGGCTGAAAAATATCGTTCGTTATACCGAGGACTTCGTTATATAGAGGTTCGTTCTATCGAGGTTCCACTCTATCTCACAAGTGATGAGCCCAGTTAAATGCGATCACAAAAGGGTCATAGAAATGTGGCCGTGTGGATTAATGGTGTTTTAAGACTGTAATAAGCTTTTTTCCGGGCTCAAAAACATTACAACGGGGTAGTCGCAAGGCGGGCTTCCACTGTAATTAAATGGCGTAAAAAGGCCCAAGCAAGACTTTAGCCTACATCATTCAAATTCGCTGTACGTAAGCCGTCTAAAGTCTCCACTTTGTAAACTACCCTTGTAGATCACGACATCTGGACAGGGCTGCATGTAACACAGGATGTACTTTTTACAGATTCTGTTTACCTCCCAGCGTCAGCTTGCGTTAGTTGAGGGAAATAAATTTAAGTATCAAAGTCCAAAACTAAACTCCAAGTAACTTGCAATGTTGCGACGATTATTTTGGTGTTGTTTTTCAGATAAAGCATTTTAAGGGCACTCATTGGCTAGACTCGGTCACGTATGAATTCTACAAGCTTTGAACAGCTCAGAAAATCGAATATACCTAGAGGAAAACTATAGTGAAAAGTGAAACCAAAAGCTTACTCGACGTTTTAGAAGATGGAAAAACAAATTCCCATGGCTGCATAGGTGCGCAAATCTATCGAAAGGAAAACCAAGTTCAAGAAATGACCCTTATGCAATAGTTATATCTATATTGTTGCTGCTGTCTAGACCTGTTATACTGAAAACAAAATATCATCCAAAGGCATAACACGTCATTAAAATGCTGGAGGCTACAGGTCATTGTAATAATGGATTTATAAGCGATAATTGCATACTATTCTGCCTGCTTTGACGATGAGTTGAACTGCGTGAACTCGCCGCACGATGGAATACACACATAAACAAACATTCACCAAGAGAAATAATGCCATTGTCACCGACAGCTACGGTCTATTTTTTAAAACAGCTAAAAAAAGAGGAGAGGGGAGACACACTAGTATCTAATTTTACCCTCTTGTCTCCTAAAAATGACATTTGAAAGTAAAATTACGTATTGCTCTCTTCAAATTTTCACTTATGAGAAACTGGAATAAGCAAAGAGCACCACAGGAAGGTCTTACAGTTTCAATTTCAGTGGAAATATTTAACACTTGATCTACAAACTGATGCAAACGTTACTTCGGACCACACGGTTAAAGGTTCAGAAAAAGACATAAAGAACACTAGCGGCGATTAAGTTAATGTATTTTTTCCAAGTACGAATACATTATCAAATAATATAGCAAACGTCCTCTACTCACCGCAAACACAAACGCAGCTGAGAAGGTACTCTCCTTCACAGCTGCTTTTTTTTCAATGGTCTACAAAGCCGTCACGAACAAATCCAAAAATTCTGTTTTCGTTTTTTACTTAGCACATAGTGTGAATATTTAGCATCTATTGCATCGTTCAGTAGCACAAAACTACGAGGCAGTTCTTCTGGAATTTTTACCCAACGGCCAAAGATTCTTTTTCTTCGGGAAATAATGAGACCTAAAGCGGCGAGGGTTCGAGGAAGCCCCGCGGCTGGTTTTCAAAAGCCATCAATACGGAGTTTTTCCACGTATAAGATTTACAAGGCAGTAGTAAAATTACAACTCACGGTTTGAAAAAAGTTGCTGTTAGAGGATCCAGAGAACGAACCAAGTTTACGACACAAAGAAACGCTAATTGCAGACCTAGCGGATGTGTCCGTCTTCAATAACGGGATAAAATATCTACAAACAGTCAACAATGCTACCAGTCAATGTTTGAATTTTCACTAAAAATAAAATTTGCCGCTACCGAAAAACGATTGGAAATTGAAACCACCACATTAAACACGTCCACGAAAAATAAAGAAAGAAAAACGTACCGCAAACTCTCTCGCCCAGTGAATCTCCTTGGAAAAAATATGAATAGAAATTTTGAATCGTATATTGAGAACAACGGTGCACGTGAAATTTAAATTCCAAATATGCTCAGACCACCGATGTTTGCCGATGGAAATGATAATTCTGCTTTGAACAGCAAATACAAATTACGTATTTGGCAATGCAAATTAACAAGCTGACAGATTATTTGTAAGCGGATATAGGTTTCAAAAAACTATTGGCAACGTTGTGTATTTACAAGCATGGACAACAGGTTAATTTTTTCTCAGAATATGCCCGTTACAAGACAATCGGGATCTATGTACCAAATAGAAACAAACCATGTAACGGGTAACATGTGTAAGATGTAACGCAGACCGAAGGATGCGGGGCTTAAGCCAATAACACCTTGACACTTAAAGATGTGACTCGGTGATCGCACGTCAAACTAGGAGAAAAGTTTTTGAAATGTATATTAAAAGAAATGGAAGGACTATCCGTACATTATAAAACACATTTTATTGGTTTGCTGGACTGTCAATAAATTACATAACGAAAAAGACATCTTGTTGAAAACATTTGTTAAGTTACGTTTTAAGGACCATATTTTTCAACAACGAATTTCAGTGTTACATTTTCGAGCACGCGTCAATAAAAGGCGGCAGGAGCAAGTTTTACTCGTCCTTTGTCTTGTGTCTTGTGTGCGCTTAGATTGTTATAACTTGCATTTCGGAAGACGTTTCTGTGGCGTTATGGATTTCTAACATTATTTACAGGGTTTGTAAGACTTCCGCATCGCCTTGCAAGCATTTGCAACAATTTCAGAATTCCCTGACCTAAGTCTTCGCTTCTTGGAATGACACGATAATAAATTTCACAAGTTTTGCTAGTTTCAAAATGCTCTTTCTAGTGGCACAAATGGCTTTTTATTTCTGTCTGAGCTGAAACTTTAGGTGGTCTATCGGTCATTGGCCAGCTGTTGCGAAAAATCACGGCAATACACTTGTCCTTTATCGCAGTTTAATCTGCGAGGGATCCGGAATAAACGGTCAGAGAAAATGAAAGAGACTTTCTTCGGCTAGAAGTTACCATGTATCAGCAAACAGCAATAAAACACAAACCAATAAGTTACTTCATAGAGTTTGCGAAATGACTTTAATCTTCACTTCATAGCAAGGGTATGTCAACGACACTGCTGTCTTTAAAATCATTGCTTTTGTTCTTGATATGACTACTACTCTCGCTTTGACAGGCAACTTACATTAATTATCTTTTTTTCGTCTGAAATTACTAAAAGCAAATGGAAATGGATAAGGCCAGGCCTACACTTGTCGAATTTCTCCAGCGCCGAATGTAATGCAAATAACAAAAAATCATTCTTCGGAAAAATTTGCATCAAATAGTGATTGCCCGGGTGACAAGTCCGATATTGACACGCGGCTAAATTAAAGTTTAATACCGCTCTGCACTGATTGTAATCTACGAAGCCGTACGAGTTTATTCCTGTATTGATAAAAGCTGGTACCAAATCGACGGAGACAAATAAAATCATTATCGGGACAAAAATAATAAAAGAAAAAATAAATAAATAAGAAATAACGATGATCTTTGCAATTCTGAGGACGCCCGTTCGAGCTTGAATTTTTTCAGGTTGTTCTTTTATCAGCTGCTTTTAAAAGTTGATATCTTAAACTGCGAAGATCATCGTCATTTCTTATTTCATCCGCAGTTTACATATATGATCATTTTCATATATTCATTCTCAGTGAAATTTATGTTCTTCGGGTCCATCACGATCTCTTTTCCCACGTGGAAGAAAGGAGCTCGTGATATGCCTTAACATATATGTCTGCGCACGAGACTACCGTTACCGGGATCACTACAAATTTTGCGATTTGTGATGACTGGTGTCTTCTGAGGGGATTTAATTTAGTTCATGTGTATGGAATTTCAGTAAGTGATAGGTTTCTAAGAGTACGTTTAAGTTAAAACAAATCAGTGGATTTCACGAAGTAGAACTGTAACGACAAATGTTTTTTTTTTGAATTTTAAAAGTGAATATGACAGCATGCAGGTTGTTGAGAAACTGCTT
>Ga0126336_10002637_pt1 | contig 10318 bp, 5 predicted proteins | sample SidCmetagenome_FD_92530 | JGI IMG/M metagenome (GOLD analysis project Ga0126336, IMG submission 92530) | Coral microbial communities from El Islote,Puerto Morelos, Mexico - Siderastrea C C metagenome | ecosystem: Host-associated > Invertebrates > Cnidaria > Coral | place: El Islote,Puerto...
GGAGCAAAAGTAACGATAAGTTCTTCTTATCTGTTCTCAAAATGTGACAGTGCTGCAAGTATTTTTTTGGTAACTTAATTTTTGCACTTACTGCTCGAACGTTGAGTGGAAATCGTCTTAAACGACGGTATCTTCAACCCCAGTAGGTAGGGTACCCCTATCCCCTAGGGGCACCATCTTTCCATGTAAACGGGCCCTTTGTCTCGAGAATGGTCTTGCTTCTAACACAGCCAGTATTTGTGAGCGGTCTTTTTATTTAGGTCAAAGAAGATCGGAGAAAAAGAACATGAGAATCTTCCATGTGTTCCTCGGTGAGTTGTTTCTGAATAACAAACAAATTTCCTCTAATGCTTTAAGCGGCTATTGCACTGGGTTTCACTGCCTTATTTTTGTCTTTTTCTACCTAGCTATATAGGACTTACGCGGATGTGTGAAAATTAAGCCGCAGATAGTGGTTTTAAGCGATTCAGATGAAGGCAATCATGAAGACGGCTATGCGCCATGTCACACGCTACAGCAAGACATGTTCAGAGTACACAGTACAGGAACTGATGCCTCAATTGGAGTTTTAATTTTCTCGTGTATGGATTCCGCTGTAATGAATTACAAAGGATAGATGAGAAACTTGGGAGTGACCGACATTTTCTTTTCTTTCTACTGTTAATTTACACACGACCCCGCCTGCAAGCTTTACGTTCTATAATTTTATTGTGTATAAATAGAGGGCATTATAATTATTACTGCCGTACATATCTTTAAGCCCAATGACTTGCCTCTGAACTGTGCCGTTTACAAGGGCCATGTGTTATTTCACTTTTAAAATATTTATACTTTTCACAGCGAATGTATATAGTACTGTGCTCATGATCCGCGGCACTTGTATCCTTTCTCTATTCCCCTTCCTTTAGAACACCCAATCTAATCTCTGCTGTTCGATTTCTCTCGATTGTTTTGCCCCGACATTAAGGTTGCTCAAATAAAATCTGACTGGATGCCTACACTGTACGTCGCCTATTGTCATACGTCCCCGGGACATTTTATTTAAACCCACCGAAAGCTACAATTATTCTTAATAATAATAATGATAATAATAATAAGTTAGAAATTAAAAAAAAATAAATCGAAATTTTGCCTCTAACTAGAAATTTTGACTCGAACTCGAAATTCTAACTCGAACTCCAAATCCCAACTCGAACAAGAAATTCTAACTCGAACTCATAAGTTTAATACACTCTCCGTTTCCACAACATTTCTTATTCTCCCAGATCTTAATTCTGTACTCTTATCAGCTACAATTTTCAAATCATTTTTCGCTCTCGGCTAACCAATTGAATTCTCCATGATGGAAATGTATGAAATAAATAAGTATATATGCCAATCGCGGATGAGATACGTCATTTATGATTACCATCGCAGTGTACGTTTCACCTTAGGCAGTTGAAAAGAAGAACCTGAAAAAAAAATTTAAGGCTTGAATAGGATTCGAACTAAAGACCCTGCGATACCAGTCGGGCGTTCAAGCCTGAATCCAAGATCCGAGATCTCGTTTTGCGGCGGCCGCCACATGAATTAGCTCGACCTCATTGTCAACCAAAACAAGCACAAATCCTAGTTCAGAAGTAGCTCTAGTCACATTTGTTTCCTTGATTTTTTTCGTCACAATATTATGAATGATGCACGCAGCTAACTCTAAAGGCGGTAGTTTTCCTTCAAATGACTTCAAACACTTTACTGAAGCGGTGTACTGATGAGCATCAACTTTAACCCGTTAGATCCCCTTCACGCTAATAAGGGAGCACTTCCACGAGCTATGTATATATGTCCTTCTTACCAGCGGAAGACAGTAAAAAACAAATTGTTCAAATTTCATTGTAATACGCAAGGACAACCGTCAATAAAATGTGTAACTTTCGGTACATGGCAACAATTCGTCACAGTGGATAGTGTTTTGGAAATTTTTCTCACGATAAATGCGATTGTGTTCTCAAATTTGGTGAGGCAGTGAGTGAAATATAAACTCGCAAAGAAAATTTAAAATAATGTTGTTAATTAGCTAGAAGCACGGGCACTTGACTTACGTCTGTTACTTACCTAGAATAGTTATATTTTTAACGAACATATATACCGGCAATCGGAAATTTAACGAGAGCTTTTTCCTTGGATTTTTTTATTTTCCACCAAAAATTGACTCAAAAAGTAATCGACCAAAACTAATAAAAGCCGAAAATACTTTGAATCATCCACTGTTGAATACTGAAGAAGAAGAAGAAGAAGAAGAAGAAGAAGAAGAAGAAGAAGAAGAAGAAGAAGAAGCCTGTGACGCTAGAAAGTCTTAACACACGCTTATGTTGGCTTTATTGTTTCAGCCACCAATCGGCCACATGTCGTCTACTTGCTTATAATTAGCTGCGATGTTTACGAGTAAGCTTGTTTAACACTGACCTTTCGGTTCGATTACTCGAGTTCCGTATATCTCTACTCGCAAGCAAGGGGACTGTTGATAAAATCCTCCAAAATAACTGAAACGAACCAGGGTTGATCCAACTCCATATGTCAGGACCTGTTTCTGAACCATGAAGCCGTTCGAGTTCCCTTGAAATTCCTTTCTTACCTGCGGTTGTATAATAAATTGAAAACAGTTAACGTATTTTTCAGTTCTTACGCCCACGCTCGTGACATTTCAATATTTCATTTTTCTTATTTTGGGTCCGAACTTAAAATTTATCACTTTTCTTATATTTATCGTCTTACAGGGCAATTTCGACATTGCTGATCGTCGCAATAGGCTGGACGGGTGTCACCATGAACCTAGTTAAAAAGGTCCGAACAGTATACTGAAGGCCATGGTTCGATTCTCTTTAGGGACTTATTTTGTCCCACGCCCGTGATATTTAAATATTTCATCTTTCTTAACAGTTACTATTATATTAAAAATTAGATGAAATGTTTTAAAAAGTTAAAACTGCTGAACGTTTTCGATCATTAAGATCATCATCAGTGCGCCATTCTGATGATGATCTTAATGATCGAAAACGTTCAGCAGTTTTAACTTTGTAAAGCATTTTAGCTAATTTTTAGACATTTTATTATTATGTTTTAGACTATCAAATGTTTTAGACTATTATGTTTTAGACTATCAAAGGAAGAAAGAGAAAAGTTGAGAAAGGTTAGAATGCGTTAAAAAATGTTTTTTGTTGTTCTTGTTGTTGTTTTGTTTTGTTTTCTGTGTGTTTTTTTTTTCTTACGATAGTGTAGCTTCTTTTAACTTCAGGTTTACTTTGTGTCTTAGAAAAACGGCAACAAGCTTTAGGCGAACCTTTTCGTCGTCTTCCCTCTGGTATTCATCCCAAGTATTGCCATCGGCGGAAAGTTTTAAAATGTACTTTTTAAGAAACGAGTTTCCGTCTTTAAGACCTTGGGTAGCAACTGCGCATATTTGATGAATATATTGAAGGTTAATTTGAAAGTATCCTTCGCCATTATTGTTGCTGCACCAGGCCTTTGGTTCTCTTCCCAGCCTCCCAAGCTTCTTTCCAAAGCCGTTTTTGGTGTTAGAAACCTGTAGGTCCAGGTCAGGGATACTACTGCTTTCCATACCAAGAGGATTCTCACTGCAATTATTTTGAGCATCAAGAGCTGGAATATGAAAAACAAAACAATTAAATCCCAACACATACCCTTTTTTAGACTGTTATTAGTAAGTATATAAACCGGTAACCAGTACCCTTACTTAGATCTTACATGGCGAGTAAAAAGCATGCTGAAAATTTATAAAATATCTGAAGGCCTTTTTAAACTGAGAAATGTATTCCTTATTAGAAGTAGTCATAGGATAGCAGTTATATTGTAATTACCATAGTTTTCATCTGTTCGTTGTAACTTTCTGTATTTTAGGCTCAGTCATTATGCTTTTTTAGCAAAAAGAGAGCGTTTATATAAAGTAGCTAATTATTTATACAACTGCCACGTGTGTGACTAGGCATGACGGGCAATAAGTAAGAATGGTAGGTATGTAATTCGTGTTCTTACAAATACTGTAAATGGACAAATTTGTAGGACATAATTTGATCCATTTACAGTGTTTCGACGAGCGTCAGGTAGGTAGTGTTTATGTCGCGTTGGATTTTCGATCAGTCATTCGATCGGAAGATGTGAGGATCATTAATTTATGAAACTTTGCTCCATATTGTCTATCTCCACGGATCAATTAATTAATTAATTAATTAATTGACTTTTTAATTAGACTCCATTTTTCCATGCGTGTGTACTCTAATAATAAACAGATGACATCGAAACGTGGTAAGAACAAAGAAGTACGCTACGAACCGCAGGTGTGTAGCGTGACCGAAGTTCTTACCACGTTTTGACGTTTCAGAGCGATAATAGAGTAGACCGGTACCTTATCCCACACAGAATTAAAATTGAAAAATATTGCAGTGTTTCAAGAAGGATCCTGCCTTTAGTTTTTCCTAGTAGGAAATCCCTTTCCCCCGCTGTATTAGCAAAAAAACATCCTACTGGCTTAGTGAACGGTGACAAGCTGGTGTTCCTTTTACTCTGGAGGGGATAGGAAATAGGATTGGAAAACATGTTTTGATTTTTGGCGCAATCCTAAAACCTAAATTCGAATTCAAACATTCACGATAGAATCTATAGATGACAGGGTCACTTACGATATAGTGTGGCAACACATGTCCAGCAAAAAGAAAAAAGAATATTGTTGTCATCATCGAAATGCATTGCACTTCCGTTTGTAAAGAAAATGCCGATAGCCTTTTTCTCGACTTACATACGTAAATCACATATGACCACCACACCAGCCATCCCGTTCGCTTCAAGCGCAAGGTAAGGTACTTTATTTAAACAGAGATTGAACAACGTTACCCTACCTTACCACAATTCCGGTTCGTATTCTTCTCGCCTTCCCAGCAAATTCATTTCGGTGAGTAAAAGGCAGTACCAAATTTGGGGCTAACTTGGCTCGTCTATTTAAGGCCATAATAGCCCTATTCACAGGGGATGGGCTGGCACCAAAGGGCCAAAATGGGTCCCACTTTGGGCCGTTTCGGTTTCCAATGGGGGTCGTTTTGTCCCAGCTGTAACCGAAATAGCTCCACAGTGAGCCACGTCAGCTACAGAGGCCTTAGGGCTAATTTTGCATTTTGGGGCTAAACATCTTTTAAATTTGTAATGCTTATTTAATAACCATAGTTCCAAAAAACTATTACTGCTTCGATAGTTCCATGCCTTTTCAAGTGAGGTGGTTAAGAAATAGTCAAAGCTACTGGCTGGGAAAGGGTCATATTTTTTTTCTTTGCTAATTATTGTGAATACGAAACGCAGCTTCTAAATAACTTCACTGTTTTCATGCGCCTGTATAGTATGTCCCACACAAAGCCTACGCGTTCACAATTAAAATGACCGTTCCGCGTAAAGCGGTTATGTTAGACACCTGAAATTTCAGACTAGGGATTTGTGTACACTTAATTTTACGTGCGTAGAAGGTATAACCAGAAAGGAAAAGGAGATCAGGAAATCTCCAGAAAAGAAAACAAAAAGAACCGCTGTCGAAAAATACTTTTATCTCATAAAACATGTACTTCATTACAGCTGCGTAAACATTAAACCTTGGAAATATTGTTAGGTTTCAGAATTTTAGAGTTTTGTATCAGGAATTGAAAACAATGACCCTTTCACGAAAAGGAAAAAGGAGTAACGAGGGGAAAGAATTTATTCTATATTCCTTGAACAGAGCGAACCCCAAAATAAAAACAAAAGGAAAGAAAGAAAAAAGCGTGACGCAGGCAACTTTCGGTCGCTAGAAATTTCATTCGACCATTAGACTTAAGTTATATTTTTTAGTTAAAACAAACGGTTTTGTCCACCTGAATAAGAAAATTTGGCTGGAAATTTTGGTGTATCTGAACCTCGTTCCTATATTTGCATCTTTTAATCGTTTCTGTTTGCTTATTCCAGCAGTCCTATATTTACATATTTGGTCGGTTCTATATTTGAGAATTTTTGCGTGGTTCAATTCTTTAAACATCCGTGCAAGCCGTCAATGATTCAGAACTGTTCCCAAAGTGTTACATCGTTTGCTTGTGTCCTATATTCAAAACAGCAAACAATTGTAACTTTATGATTTGCAATCATATGTCTACTTTAGTCTAGGGTGCGTTCTTTTGGGACTATTCCGGAATAGGAATACTCGGAATAGACGGTGTTTGTGTTCTTTTGGGAGCTATTCCGTTTTCGGAATGCACGCAATATCATTCCGTTCATTCTGCTCCCGATAGCAGAATGAACAGAATGAGAGGAATACGGTTTACTCGGAATAGACAGAATACGCGTTCTTTTGGGAAATTTTTGGCGGGAAATCCGACGCGGCCGCCCGCGCTTGTGCAGACATAGTGGTTCAGTCTCAGGTCACCTCCGCCATGGGTATTCCGTTTCCAGAATTGGCGTTCTTTTCGAAATTGAAATTCCGTGTATTCTGTTATTCCTAAACCGGAATAAGAATAACTAGAATAGTCCCAAAAGAATGCACCCTTAATTATATAGATTTGATAAGCAACTTGACGTGAATGTGAATTGCAAGATGTCGCGAATCTCCTCAAATGTATATAAACCCCCTTCTTTGCTTAGGACCGCGGTGTGCGCAATGTACTTTATGCAAGCGCCTGACACAAGAATCGGTAAAGAAAATGAACACAGGCAGCCCAAAATTTTCGGGATTCGAGAAACACAAACAGATGCACAGCAGAACCTAATACATATGTTAATTGTGTTCTCTTTTGAGTCATTCAGTGAAGATTCAAATTAAACTTTCCAGCCCACTTCTAAAGCCAACATTGTAACGAATAAATACCGATATCATAAGAAGGTCACGTCTGTATCACAACGTTGGACTGCCTGCAGAACTTCTGATGACTATTTTTAATAGGAACAAAAACAGTAACTAACCCCCTTTTTCACAAATGAAGGGCCCACCGGCATTGCAGGGGGAATCAAGCCACCAATGGTTATGCAGATAGACACAGTTCTCATTCAAAGTTCCATCGGGCTCCGTAGAACCCCACCTAGTGAAGTTAGCGTACGTGCCATCCCTCCATCGAAAAACACCTTCTTCAAGATTGTCAGACAAACCAATCCAAGCACCCAATAAACTATCGTTATTAAGCATATTCATGAGAAAATTGTTTTCATTATCGTTTCTTATATCGACCAGTTTTGAATTGACATTCAAGCATCTCTTTTCAGCCTCGTACCAAGTTGTCTGGGGAGAGTACAGCCGGTAACATGATTCCATATAAGGCGTCCACTCGGGAAGACACTCTGAAAGCAAATCATGAAAAAGCAAGTCATTAAGCACCAAAGGCAGGTCAATCTTTGGTACGCTTTTTTGTAGGGATCTCAAACTTGGGAATTTACTAGCTCTTTACTTCCAGTGGCGTACGTTGAACACAAAAACAACAGCAACTTTCTTTTGTCTTACTAATTGCCAAATAATTGCGCCCCGCGGCTAACTGAACGTGGTAAAGCAAGAAATCAAGAAAACAGCAACAATTATAATTGAAGAAGGAAGAAATTTTAAGTATCTATCAAGTACCAACGTTGCAGCGTTTGTATTACAAGGTTTTCATAAAACAAAAAACAATAATAAAAATAAATAAAAATAAAAACAAAAACTACGTAGAAAATAAAATAAAATAAAAAAATTGTTAAGAGATTTGTTACCCGCTTATATGACAAACTTTTCAGCATTAAAGAGACCTTTAGAGCCAGTCCACGAGAGGTTCAAAGATTTTTGGAAATGGTCAGGAACAACCCTATCTCAAACTTTGCCTGCTGAAAGCTAGTCATGAGCAAGTAATCAAATAGACATTATTTTGTCCTCTAATACTAATGTGGTCACGTGACCGGCAGTTTAAGTTTTACCCCCTGGGAGCAGTTTTGGCTCACAACATTTCCAAAATTTACCAACTTTGCATGTCTCTTGTCAAAACACACTTACGTCAATCATAAATAAAATGACGTTTCTTTACTGAACTGACCTTCTTCTTCATAAAAATACTAATATTTCTTTCAGGCTCTTCTTGTCAGAAGAACAATAATTTTCAACAGAGCGTGTGGTTTGGCAGATTTGAAAAAGTGCCAGTTTTACCAAATTTTAATTTTTTATGTAGTAGATAGGATCTATAGCTGATCTGCATTTTCTAAAAGAGCCAAAGGATTTTACTTAAACATTATCGAAAAGCCTTTGCGGTCAATTCAATTTAAGCTACAATATAGCCTATGCAAAATTGACATTTTCCCAAAACAGACATATCTGCTGAGGGACAAATGGGTCGCGTTAAGTCAGCTTTTAACACTTAACAAAAACATGAAACCTGTGAAAAGGTAAAGTACAGGCTAACAAAGTATACGGTTGTCGCTTGAATAATTTCATTGCCGCAGATTTTGCACATAAACGTTTTGTAGCTATTGAAGGCGTTCCTTATAGATTTCAGGTGTATCAGGTGTGTATTGTTTAATCTCCTGCAGAAGCTTATTTTAAGCTATTCTAATAGATTCATTTGGCTTTTCGGTGTTGTTTTCAGTCATTCAGAGTCTAAAATAAATTTAAAGGCCATAAAAAACAGACTGCTGGACATGAGAGAATTGAAGTCAAGAGGTTGCGTTACTGTGCGTGAAACAGAGTCGACTGTCGTGCATGGAAAACTTCTCGACGGCAGATTTACTATTTTACAAGGGGAAAATGGCAACCAAATAATTTCACATATTCCAAGAGGAACAATATTTCCTTATACCAGCTTACAGCTTACACGTGATGGAGGCTTAACGTTCGACAGTTAACTGTTATACTGACTTTGCGATTTGTCTTTGTGTCTTTATCTTTGTGTGTATGAACCGCGTGTCTGATTTGTTGCAGTTAGTCGGCAAACAAATGTAGCTTACATTCTATAAAACCTCAAGAATTGAACCATTTTTTTAGCTTTTTTTGTCTCCAGAATACATTGTTTAGGGAGTGATCATAAAGGGGTTCTGCTAAATGCCGTCCAGTGAATTGATATAATAATAATGATACTTGTTTCACGTAAAAAATATATATATGATCTGTTGGAACTGATTTCGGCATTTAATTAAACTCAAATTATTAGAACTTTAAAAAAGGATTAAAAAGGAAACAAACAAACTACTCTGGACCATCTTAAGTGTAGCTCAAAGGCAAGTACCAATTTCCCGGGGTTCCTCTTCCGTAAGAACTTGTCTATGCATGAAAACACACTTAGCAAACAAGCACATTATACCTCAGTGGTAGGAGAAGCACCGTCAACTGTAATCTACGAACTTGCTTGGAGAAATCTGTTTACTACCAGTTACTGCAACTTCTCATCAAAAAGTCTCAAGATGAATGTTAAATGTTACACATTCACTTGCGAAGTTTTGATTTCTTCCCGCGTAGGTTCGGGTCACTACGTCATGTAAACTTCCGTTCAATTTTACTAGGACAATCACCAACTCAGTTTTAATGTTTTTTTTTCTTTTCAATTGCGAAAGCATTTAGCTGATTCATAAAAACATAGTTATTTCCCTGCAAGAAATGATATTAAACAGAAGATGAACGTCAAGGCGGGGCTTAATACTAATTAACAACATGGGAAAATGTAACTTTAGATTTAGAAACACATAAGTGCAATTTGCGTTCAGGTAAATATACACTGGAAAAATACTTGAAGTAACTACCGAACAAAGCAATCTGCAAGTGCTTATCAGCTGCAGTATAAAATGAAACAATCCACATGTATTGTCTACTGAAGAGAAACGCCCCCCACCCCCTTCCCCGCACGGGTGAACGGAAATTGAACCACGTCGTCACATTGCCGGGTTGCTGGTGTGATGGCTGCTTTACCAACTGAGCTGCGATGCAGGTCATTTTTGAGTTAAATGAAGCCCAAGAGTTACGCTTCTGAAGGCTAAGGTACCGTGCATTTAGGAAAGTTTGAGTAAGGGTGTGCAGCCGGTCTTCCAGATCCTGACCCTACTGAAATTATTAATCATGCATGGCCTTGGCAGGCAAATCACGCAATATAATATCAAATGATTCGTTTTGGTTAGTTCTCTATCTTTTTTCTATAGATCAGGTAAATATGTATATGCCCTCTCCCTTGCACCAAGAGCCTGGTAAAACTAAGGTTTTACCCTGGTCCAAGCCTGGTTAAAAAACCAGGGTACCCTGGTTCTTAAACCAGGCTTACCAGACTCAAACCCTATGTGCAAAAAAGTCTGGTAACCCTGGTTACCCTGGTTATTTAGA
>Ga0126336_10002638_pt1 | contig 10316 bp, 9 predicted proteins | sample SidCmetagenome_FD_92530 | JGI IMG/M metagenome (GOLD analysis project Ga0126336, IMG submission 92530) | Coral microbial communities from El Islote,Puerto Morelos, Mexico - Siderastrea C C metagenome | ecosystem: Host-associated > Invertebrates > Cnidaria > Coral | place: El Islote,Puerto...
ATCTCAATTGTCGTTCGCAATGTCACTAATTACAATTAATTATCGATTGTAACGTAATCCTCTCATTAATTATCGATTGTAACGTAATCGTCACAAATTAAGAATTCGTTTCCAACGAAACAATTTTGAGATGTATTCTTTAAAGAAGTATTCTCATGCAGGCAGAGTTCAAGGTCTGTGGACTCACAGATAACTACGCGATCAGCCGCCGTCAGCGTGATTCCCACTCCGCCAACCTACAAGAATAAAATAACGTATAAGTTACATTTTTATATGTCAACTTGTTCAGTAAAACTATCCTGTTCCAGGATCCGAGATAGTAGAAAACACCCTCTTTCTCAAAACAAGTGCCTCGTGGAGGGCACAACGCTGGTTTCACGTTTCCCAGTTCCTTGGTAATAAGTAGTATTCATGGATGTGATACTAGTTCATTGAGAGGAAACATGTTAGAAGGTTCTACTTTTGCTTCGTGGAAGAGAAAAAGGCTTCCTTTATAAAGACCACGAAGCAGTCAAAAGAAAGACAGGATGGACATTACTTAAAAATTACAGCGGTGAATGTTAGGAGAAATACGATGGAAAAAGCCCAACCGAGTGCTTTTATATAACTGCATTTTTCAATTATTCCAGTTGCTGCTTGTACCATCACATGTGTTTTGGCACTTGGCATCAGACGCACCTTTTCTTCTTCAAGGTATGTTAGGATTTTCTCCGTTTTGTGTATGATGTTCGACTGAACGCTATACGAAAGGGTACTATCTCCCCTTGGTACACAGATTCTAGGTCCAACGCGGTACCCGTGGAGATGTGGAACAGATAATTTTTCCATTGATTCCCGCGTTCTCTGTTTTCCGCGCTATATCAGCAAAATGTAACATTTGACCTCTAAGGACGAGGGAGGTTTAATAACAGCCAGTTAACAAGCTCCCTGGAGGGGTAGGTTAAAAAGGGCCGCTCTAACAAACCTTATACTTCATGTGGAATAGTGGTTTTCGAAAGAATTCTTGAAAAAATAAGACTCGTTTACAAACCTGCGTTGTGAGAAGGAAGCACGAATAAGATTTGTCCGTTTGAAAAGTGTCGATTAGGTGCTGTCGATCGGCTGTCTTTGATATGGTCCCGTCAATACGAAGAACTTTGTGACCCTAACGGGAAAACAGTTCTTGATATTGAGACAATCACAGAGTAACACTAAGCGCTCCCCTCCTTAAGAGAAACCTCTAGTCTCTCAGTCTGTGGGTGGAATCATCAGCTTAAGTGTGATCATTCAATTTAAGAGGCTATATCAGCTAGTGTTAGTATAAAGATATTTGCATAAGTCAAAGCTTAAAAATAACAGCACAGGTTAATTTTGTAACGTACTTTAATACGAAAATTCAAATGTACAACCGTTAAGGCTCATTTGCAACTGAAGATGACATGAGAATGTCGAAACAGCACAGGTGTGTTAAAAATTACTTTATTAGTGGATTGAAGCTAGTTCTAAGTGTTTTTGACTCCGGATGGCCAGGTGGAAGTGGATTGTGGTGGTGGGCAAATATTTTCATGTTTCTCCCATGCGTTTTCGAAAATCGCTGAAACATATTATGGTTTGTTCTCCCTTCATAAGAATTTACTTGTTTTCTTCTGGGTGTTCGAGGAGCATTGTGCCTTTGAGCAAAGCTACACTGTCTAACTTTTAGCGCGGTTACACCAACCAACGCCAAATCATCGAGACGCAGCCCCTTTAAATTCAGTGTTTACTCGACTCTTCGGCATAAACTTCCATTACCCGCGCCCGCGGGGAGTTAGGGTGAGGTCAAGGCTGAAATTCCAAGTTATTATATCCAGTAAACACGACAGTTTCGTACCATGTGAGTAATCACCCGTTGAATTATGTCCAACATCTTTCGGGACTGACTAAACACCAGGCACCTGTGGCCTTCGGCCTTGAGCCTATCCAATAGGGCCACCAGGAAGATCATTTTGCCGGACTCCTGTGTGAGCACCTTGTCAGAAGGACCCGTGCCTTTTGGCTGAGTGGCGAATGATTTTCCCTCACCATCGAGTTCTCCAGAAGAATCCAGTTCATCGAGCCTGAAAACAAACACGAACCCCGGCAAACAATCAAGAAAATTACATGAGTGAAAGCCAGAACTGAACAGTCTGACTCTTGGGTAGTAGCAGACGGCAGGCCAGGCTTCCTGAAACTTGAACAAATATTACAACTATATCTAGGGCACTCGTAGTTTTTATGATCTCTTCTTGCTTCATGGTGTTTTGATGCTTCTTCCGCGAAAGACCAGTATGTTGCGATAGCTGATCTATTAAAGAAGTTACTGGGGGTCGCTTAGATACAACGTCATTCTTACTTTTTCATCCACGTCTGCTTAATAAAATATCCGATACTAGATTACACCACTGATACAGAGATTTATGATTTTTTCCCATTCGATTTGTTCCAGGATTTTTTGGAGCTATTTCCGCCATCGGCTCTCTCTCATATCTTCGTTACGACCGAAACCATCTTCCCTGGCGTTATCGCCGTAGGCCGTCAGAAATTATTTTAATCACCTATAAGCGGGTCTATTTGTCGAATTGGTTTAGACCACGTTTTATTAAACCCTAGCTGTCTAAACTGCGTTTTGTCAATCAGCCCTAGGGGACTTGCAACAAAGGCGTTGAGTTTTTACTCCAAGTTGGGCAAGTTTATTAACCTTATGCCTAAATTCTCAAGATATTCGCGAATCTGTAACAATGTGCAAAATAAAGGGCGGTGCATGGGGGAACTGGATATTAATACTGTCTTACAAACCTGGTTTCTTCGTTCAGTCCAAGCTGATCGCATTGAAGAGTGGAAAGTAAGCGAGGGTGATCACAGATCTTCTTTAAAACGTTTAATTCAACCAAAGGGGATCGGGTGCTCATCAACAACTGCAAGATTGAAACAGTACAGAGAACTGAAATGGAGTTGGATCGAAAATCAACCACGATTGAAATGAGGCAAGTCAAAGCTAAGGCATGGTGCTATGTCACACGCGGGAGAACACGACCAAGCCCTCGATTTGTACTGGTTCCGTTTGTCCTTTTAAGTTTCTAAATAATAAAGGATAAATTTGCAGCTACTGTAACTTTCACTGATAGTTATATCTATTAATAATATAGAATGGATACTGCGCGCACTATGACTGGCAAAAATCATGCTTCATCAGAGTGTAAATACTGTAATACATTTTATTTTGTCTTTGTTTACCTCCTTCACTCGTTCGAGACTCAAAAAGTCGCTGTAAATTTTCTGCTGAGTGTCGGACAAGTACAGCCAGATAATAAAGTCATTCTTTCTTGGTAACTTTTCCGGCTTTCTGAAAGTGAAATAAATACATTAGGGAGACACTGATTCAGGGAAGAAGTTGTCGAATCTTTCCTTTAGCATTCTTAACAATCCAGGAGGGAAAAATGTCGGCCTGGGTAAAAGACTTCGTCATCGTTCTCATAACACCTCCTTCCTCATAACACATACGTGTCAGTTCCCTCCACTTTGCATGACCCTTCGCTACTCCTTCGACCCTTTTCCACGAGCTAACAATTGGACGCCAAGTCGTTTTGAGTCTAGCCCTGCTTGTCCTGCCCACTCCTATCCCCTCAATCTTACGTCAAGAACACTTTGACATTGTTATCACTCTACTAGACCTGAAGGGAACCTCCCCTGGTACAACTAATTGACGTTAAATTGTTGAAAATAAAGTCTAAATGTCAATTCTTTAAGTTAATAAGTGGAAAGAAAGTTTTAGTGTTCAAAAAAGTTAGATACGAATATCACACATTTTAGCTTTTGAATTTCCAGCGCGCCACCATTTTGAATTCGTATGACGTCACACGGTTGCCACCTTTCTTTCGTATGCAACAATATAGGCAAAGGTATCACGTCATAAAAATTTAAAGTAGCAGTGTACGGGATATTCAAAAGCAAAAAGAGGTGGTATTCAGGTCCAGTTTATTGGTAAACTAAAACTATTTCTCCAATTTAGGTTTTATCTTTAAAATTTTAGGGAATGTTCCCTTTAAAGCCAAGACGCGAAAATGGGCTTACAGGTGGCAATACCCGAGTGACAAAAGTCGCAAATCCCGAGTGACGAAGCAGACTAGGGATGGATTCTGCCCAACAAGGACTTCTTAAGACGTTTTTGTAACGGACACCAGCAGGAAATCAATTGCACAAAGGATGAACAAGTGTTTTTTACCTATCCAGATTTTCTGGACAATTTTCTTTGTCTGCCTCGGCAGTTCCATCGACCTCTTCGGGGGCCTGTTTTTTGTTATCCAGCACCATGGCTTTAGTTCTCCGCAAGAAATGCGGCTCAATTAGCTTACGAAGGCTTTCTGACATTTCCATTCCAACGCGAATCTCGTACGAACTGGCGTCTCTTTCCCTTGCCTAGCATCAAACAAAAACAGGACAATAATAGATACCGAACGGTCACTATGTCAATCTGCTAGCGAGACCTTTTTTCGTGCATATTTATTAAAGTTCCACGAAAAAGAAACCCGCAAAATTTAATCCACAAAAAACAAAAATGTAGATGGGTGACAATAAAGATACGCTTTTTGTTATTGCGCTTGTCATGGACAATAAAACTCTCTTTTCCTGTGCTGGACAGGAACCTTTTTTACTTCTCAAGTATTTTCCAAATATTCATGGATTTTAGGCCTCGACCAAAAAGATTCATCGTCACTGATCCAACAATGTTGAAAACAACTGTTTGTTGGCAATCAAACTTTGCTCAACACCATTTAACATTATTCAGCATCCTTCAGAATCATTTTTAACTGCCGATTTCAATGGAAATGTCGAATCCGTTTGGCAGAGGCCCAAAGGATTCTAAACCGTACGAAAATAAAAGACACTAGGGAGAAACAACAGTATGTCAAGAATTCTTCGTGAACCTGTAAAGTAGCGAGTGTGTACAATTTGGCAGTGCAAAGACTGTAACAAAGGGAAAGAAATGAACTAGATAGAAAACAAGAAAGGAGGGTCCCTACGTGTCGTAATATAGTTGATAGTTTTAAAACGAAATGCACTCTTTTCGCCTTAAAGTATCGAACAAATTGCAGGAAATCGCAAATTTACGTGTAGAAGCGATCTTATGTAAAGCTCACTACAAAACTATACAGTAACTAACCCGCACAATCGGGTTTTCATACTGTTCTTTAAACGTTCGTGAGGTGCCAAGTAGTTTTCCTTCACATGAAAAGTCAAACAGTGCCCACATTTCCTGCCAAAAAGAAGAAGACATGAAAAAGATAAAACAAAGGACATCCCAATAGAATATTGCTTTCCATCACCATATCTCTCTCTTAAAAGGGGTCGGTCAATCAGGCTTGCAAACCGAATGTAAATACTGTAAATAAATAAATGAACGAATGAACGAACCAACTGACGAAAATTGAAACTTTTTGGGATGACCAAATGACAGAAACAAAATGCAGTCAAAGGACAAAGTTCCATTTTGGAGGAATGCACCCCTAAGCCTTACTCGTACATTATTGATTTCTGTTATCATCATAGTTAATCATCCACGATTACTAGTGGGTTCATTCTCAAGTACTACTAGAAACAAACAATTCACACCTATTGGGCACCCCCTGATCAGTGAAGCTGAATTGTGAAACAATAAGAGACTCACCCTCAGGTTGTTTTGCACTGGAGTTCCTGTTAAAATAAAATGGTTCTTTGCTGGAATTTCTCGAATGTTTTTGCTGGTCTTCGTTTGGTTTTTAATCTTGTGGCCCTCATCCAAAATGATGTAGTCCTGAAAATGACAATAAAGTCTCTGAGTCAAATAGTTGTAGTTTCATTCAAACTAACTGTAAACCTGCTAAACTTGTTTATTATAGATGTTGTAGTTCAATGCTATCCTTGCTTCAATTTTTATTTTCTTTTGTTTCATATTCATTATCATATATTAACATAAAGAAGAACAAAGGGAAAATAAAAATTGAACCAAGGATATGATTGAACAACGACATGTACACTCAATATTATCTGTAGACAGTTCCTAACTCATTACAGTTGTTCTCAAATTAAACCACCTAAAACGGACACCTCCTTAATATGGAGATTTCTATAGGCAGGGTGACTAACAGCTAATGCTGTTATCCCAGGTGAATCCCTAGAATAAATAAATTTAAAACAATAAAAAATGAACTTTTAAATTTAGAAGTAATAATGTAACTTTACTGAGAACTATTTACAATGTCTTACTAAAATTTATATGTCAAAGAGCTTTCTTAACAGCAATCAAACTCATATAAGTCATTATTCCTTCAGGTAATACTCAGTAACTTACCCATGTGAAAGTGCTTCCACTTGATGTTGTTGAGAGGGCTTCGTAGCTTGACACAACTAAACCTACAAGAGAGCAAAAAAAAAAACATGGTGTATTGTTATTAGTGACGTTGGTATCAATGGCACATGGACCTATGGCTGGTTGGCACATGGACCTATGGCTGGTTGATCAGCTGTGTGAAACATGTGTGCAATGATAGAACATTGAGTGTGCAACAAAAATGGCTGTCGATAAAAGATATTGTTAAATTAGCCTGACTAACCTTGTTCAAAAGTCAAAGTTCTGTAGGATCACAATCTCAAGAACAACTTAAGTACATATCAAAGAATATTTTTCGGGAGCCACTTTTGTAGAGTGTTTATTCTGATTTGGGATAGTGCCTCATAGTTACCTGTGAGCACATTATAATGAGAAGTGGTCATGCCAATAACATGCATTTGTTGCTTTGTGATAGGATGAGCAAACAACAAACAGCTCACCATATGTTGTTAAACATACTCCAGTCCTTCTTTGAATCTTTTCAAGGTTCCTCATCCTTTCATTCTTGTTTGAGCCATGGAAGAGTTCCACTCGAATGCCTGGGGCCCTATACATGAGTATCATGCAATAATCTTTGATTAGGAAGGTTGCATCTAGCCCTAGCTTGCTATTGCACGGCTCCCTTCAAAATTTAAAAGATTAATTGGAAACTTAACACTCAAAAAAAGCAACCGTATCGTGGAGAAACTGTGGAACCTTTCGTATGCAAGAGGGGCGAAATTCTGAAAATAGAGGTGGTTTGACACAATTGGGTCAAAGCTATGAGAGTGCCAAAGGCCTGCTAAATAACAGTGACCTACAAACCAACACATTAACACTCAATTTTTGACCTCCCATTAAATGGCAGACACCTCTCATAATTGGACACTCAGTGGTGGCCACTGCTGCACACAGATGCTCAGTTTTTAACCTCCTTCCCTGACCATTCTAAATGTAAAACGAAAGTGAAATATGAGAATGAATATGTGAAATAATCACCTATGTGAAAGTGAAATATCTTACCATTTAGCAAACTCGCTTTCCCAGTTTTTCAGCAAGGACACAGGCATCACAATCAGAGCAGATTTGATTGATCCAGCATCAAACATGCCTGCCAGAAATGTCACTACTTGGATGGTTTTTCCTAATCTGTAAACATCAATAGCAATTAACTGTCATTGTTAAGGTTGTGGGATACAATCTCTAAGGGGCCTGTAGTTGCCAACATTGTTGATGTGTCAGATCAACCCATCCTTAAGTCCAAAACCCATAGTGTCCAAGACACCATCCAAAAAAATTAAGCCTACCTGATCGATAAGGGAGGCACTTATGACCAATGGAGGTGGTCACTTATGAGAGGTAAGACCACAGGGTCCCACATTTTAAGTCACTGGCCTGTGGTAAAATCAGATACTGCATCAAGAAGTGATTGAAAGCAATAGCAAAATTTCCAACCATCAGCCGGTCATTTACCAGAGGTGGTTGCTTATGAAGGGTTCCAGATGATAGTGATTTGACTGGGAAAGGTTTCGTAGATTGGAAAAGTGGTTGTTTATGCAAGGTAGCCATTTATGAGAGGTGGCTGCTTACATGAGGTAGTCTCACAGGAAGGATCGTCTGCTGTTGCTCTGTCTGTGGAGGGGTGGTGCCCGTTAAGCACAGCATGTTAAACTGTCGACCCATCACTTTGAAATCCCTATTTAAAATTCTTCATGCTGAGTGATTTCTCTTTAATCACTGTAGTTTTCTTTTTTTGTGCTTCATAGCAGTTAACACTTACCCCATGTCGTCACCAAGAATTCCTCCCTTTCCTTGTTGGTAAAGCCTCCAGAACCAGAGTACACCCTCACGCTGGTAGGGATACAATGACCTGTAGGTCTCAGCTGGCAGATAAAAGCCATCTCCAACTTCACACATCCCATCATCTTCCCCATCTTCAATTTCCTCCTCCTCTTCTCTGTACCTTTCTATTGCTGCCTGAAATAGATATTATATAAAAAGACAGTCATGGTAACATCACCAGCAGAGTTCAACACTTTCAACACTTTCACTTAAAAAGTGTAACCCTACCATCAGTACAAAAATATACTGAGATGCACTGTCACTCTGCACCATATCTTGCCTCCATTATCATTATCACCACAAGATGCAATAGACCATAGAAGCTTTTAATACTTAACAGCATTTTCTACTATATGTACCATCAAACAGGTTGACTGTGAAATCAAAAATATGCCTGACAGTTGATTTTGGCACCACTATGTTTGTGTTCATGTGACCACACCCAGCAATCGAAAACACAAACCCATGTGGTCACATCCCAGAGCATTGCTAGGGCTGAATGTTAGGCAAATATCAGTTTACAGTAAAAGAGGAACATTTATTCACAGGAATTCTGTAGATAAAAACTTACGATGAAGCATCATAGACTAAATCATAGCAGTGGGCAAATTTTCATCTATAGATTACCCACAAGTACATTCAACCTGCAAGGGACACTCATGAATGTTCTTGATTGCTGGGTGTAAGCTGTGTGAACACAATTATAATAATATTATTTAATATTGTTTTCTGCCAAACTCAACTGTCACGCATATCTTTGAGTTATCACTTGTTCTGGCTGGGTTAATATTTTATTTTATTTTTTTATAACGACTTGCATTCGCTTTGGTTGGGCTGGAAATTGCAATTTGGAATTTGAGGCAAATTTACCACTATTTAATCACCCAACCCATTGCTGGGCAAGAAAGGGCTCATTGAAATGGCTCTTTGCAAGGTGTGTCTAATTTGCATCTACTTATGAGTCTGTTTGGCCGGCCAACACAAGTCTATCATGCAGACAAGTTGGCATTTCACTGTTTTGAGTGTTTCTTAAGGACCTAACAGTGTTAGTAGAACATATTAGTGGACGAAAACGTCTCTGGCGATGCGTGACACTTGAAAGTTAATGTAGGACTGATACTGTATATAACAATATTCATAAAGTGTCAAAAAGTGTTACTTTCAACACAGACGTTTCGGGTGTATTACCCTTCATCAGTGTGAGAAACCATTAATCATAACGGTTAACGGATTCTCACACTGATGAAGGGTAATACACCCAAGACGTCTGTGTTAAAAGTAACATTTTTTGACACTTTATGAATATTGTTATATACAGTATCAGTCCTACATTATCAGTGTTAGTGTCCATTTTGGGTGATAATGATAATGATGATAATAATAATACTTAATTTATATAGCGCCATTTCCATTTCCATTGCTGTCCAATATCTCCAAGCCAATGAATTGACAATCAAATTTCTAAGAGAGGAGGGTGAGGCCACACTTTTTCCAAGCCTTCCCCACCCCCCTTGCCTGCTGATGTATCACCCTTTTTTTCATAAAAGAGTGCATCTTACAAGTTTATTTTCAGGGGTTTCGTCAGTTTGTTTGTATTACATAATATACCACCAGAACATTACCTTAAGTTTTTCGATCTTTCTCCAAAGCTTCTCATTCTCATGTATTTTGTAAGCTTTTTCAAACAAACGAAGTGCTCTTTCAAGCTGTCCTTGCCTAACTAACTCTTTAGCTTTCACAATCAACTTGTTGAACTTTGCTTTGTCTCCATTTACTCCAGTATCGGTGCATGATTCAGCTGCATACGGAAAGAATGCAATCATTAGCTAGAAAGGGCCTTGCCTGTGAAGAAGGTTTTGCATTTGGAAAAAAAGTGCTTCTTTCGCTTGTTAATTGCGATCATTTTCATACTCATCTAACCTTGGCTGGATGAAATCGGTTCCTCTTTAATATTCAGGCTTGTTATTAACCTTGTGGTGCCGTCGAGTTCTTTATCGAAGTCTGTTTCAGCCATCCTAAGGAATCACGCTTGTAGCCGACAGTCAATCGAACACTTCAAACATGGCGCCGAAAAATTTGTTTTCATTTGACTGGCCATGTTACTGGCCACGTGATCTTAGACTGGCCGAGA
>Ga0126336_10002639_pt1 | contig 10316 bp, 11 predicted proteins | sample SidCmetagenome_FD_92530 | JGI IMG/M metagenome (GOLD analysis project Ga0126336, IMG submission 92530) | Coral microbial communities from El Islote,Puerto Morelos, Mexico - Siderastrea C C metagenome | ecosystem: Host-associated > Invertebrates > Cnidaria > Coral | place: El Islote,Puerto...
CACATTTTGACATCTTCTGTGATCTATTACTAAACAGACACACGACAAAAAGAAAGCTAGTTGTTAATATTATACATGATTCTACAACAACGGTAATGTTATAAATGTGTCACAATCCTCGTCCTTTTTATAACAAAGTTATGACTTAAACTTTAATTAAATCCCGCTTAATCAAGAGAACATAACTGAGAAATGAAGTAATAAAGTAATAATGATATTAATGATAATTCTTGCGTAAATGTTAGATGTGTTGCAAAAAAAAAAGATATGTATCGGTAGGCGAAAAAAAAAATCCGTACAAAGCTTGTGTCCCAGAAAAAAAATTCCTGCAGAGAAGTAGGCCGGAAAAAAAAATTCCTGCACCGAAAATTTTTTACCCCCCCCTCCGGTTATATCTAATGGTCCTTCCCTTATATGCCGCGGTTCTTTTCCATACACTTCACCATAACTGGGCTAAAGAATATGGTAATACCAGACTGGGGTCTTCGTTATATCGGGGTCTCACTTAGTGGTTAGGGCAACTGGCCGGTGTTCGGAAGGTCAAAGTTCGATTCTCGTCAGGGACTCAGAATTTTTCTTGAACTTAGTAACATGGCGAACAGTTTCAATGCTAATCCACAGTGAATCCTCTCGACATGCAAATTTTGTGCAATAATTCGGAATAATTACGCATGATGTCACACTTCATTTGATTAGGCTTTTGACTTCAATTTCAACTTGCATTGAGCCAAAAAAATAATTCAGATTACCTTTATGTCAGAAGGAGCTTCCACATGTAAAACAGGACAACAAGAGAGGACAAGAGAGTCGAAAGAGAGACAGTGATGGACTAAACTCGATGACGTGACGCCGCTTTGCGGTGCTCCCGACAAACAACTCTCCGTCAGTCACTCGGTTATCAACAACATTTTATTTGCACTCCCGATTAGAAATGGCATTGCGCATAGAAAAGAGAAAAAAAGGCAGAGAAAGAAAATAACAACTACAAAAGTTAAGTAGCGAAATCGATTAATTTACAATTCCTTTTCTGTTGATCCATTTCTTAATGTAAATGCTTCGTAAATGAAGTAACCTAATTTTTTTACAAATGAAAGCATCAATTAATGCTATTCAAGAGAAATACAATACGGTTGTCAGGATTATCACTTAACTTTACAAAGAAGTCAAAGATACTTACTTGGTCGAAGCCACATCACAAACATCCCTCCGTACTTCTTCGACCATTCCTTTGTTGCGTTAAGCAATCCTTTCCGATGAATCTGCAGTAGATTACCGAGAAACAGCGATCGAGGAGGCCCGGGAAGTTTTCGTAGAGGAGACATAAATGCGTCCAAAAACAAAAGCTTCCAAAGCAGCCAAGCAAGAATGAGAGTAGACACCGCTAAACCAGCTACTTTCCACCCCATAATTTCTCTTATGACCGGTGCGAAAACCGCCATTGGTGATTACAAGCTGGGGAAGGAGGACTAAAATAAAGCACGAAACACGAGAGGTTGTGTGACGTCCGAGGTGATTACGGAATATTATATATAATGCTCAAATTCCAGTGATATGATAGGCTGATTTGAGATTTTTCATGACAATCGGAAATGCTGCATCACCGATCACTACATCACTATTCCCTGTGACAAGTTTTATTTTGACAACTTTCATTTAAGGGGCTACGTCACGAAGATTTTGCTGGCTTAGCTCAATTCTGTGCTAAAATCATTACCTAGTGCTTTACTCATACACAAAGTGCTCCTGTCATACTATGAGAAAGATATCAAGTGAATCTTAACAGCGACAGCTCACTATAATAATTTTTTTTGGCGACTTTTAAGAACATAGCATCAAAACTTGAAAAAATTGGCCTAATATTTTCAAGTTTTGATCCATTTCCATCCTTGCCATCGGCAGCAACAGACGACAGAAAATGGTTTCAGTGCCGTAAGATAGTCTTTAATAACAAAGCCAGACCATAATTTTTGGAATTCAGTTGATGCGAAGACAATTTTAGCTTTTTGAAAAGATACAAAAATAGCGTGACATAGTCCCTTTAACAAATGATATTTCACGTGATGAATGTATAATGCAGATGTGAAATTAGTCGCTGGTCCTGGTTAAGGCGGGGTCCGGTTAAGGCACACTCGGGCTACGGCCGTATTTCGAAGCTACCTGATTATTGCTTCTTTCATGGCGTGGAATGCTTCTCCCAGCATTTCATTAGGTGTCGGTCCGCCGGTGCTCAATTTTAAGACAACTGATTGCAGAGAAACAATGCAGGGCAGACAACACAACAGACACAAGGCTCGGAGATTATGTTCTAGTAATTTAGCCTGGAAAATGTCAAACAAGGCAGAATTAAGTTCAATAAGGAAGAATGACAGCCTTAATGATTGTTAGTTAGTGCATGTAGGCATTTTTAACTATTCTTAGCCTCATTTAGACTGACTGCTTTTCTTGCAAATAAGTACTGATATCTTCATCAATTGTAAGAAAATTGTAACTTGTCACCCCTCACTATTTCAAGATAGGAGTCATCATATGTCTACTGAAATCAGTTCTGTGTAAACTGTAGAAGGTTACAATAATTGCACTCAACAGTCCAGTAGCTAATCCCAAGCCGATTCAGTATCAGGTTGTCCTAGTTTCTCTAGTCAGACTTCAGTCGCAATGAAAATGCAGCAGCTGGGGTTTATTAGGCTATGAACATAACGATGACACAAAAACTATTTCTCCATGGAAAAAAGATCACAGCTTGAGGACAAAAAATCAAAGCTCTGCTGAGACTACTGTAACAAATTTTTCAGTTTTTGGCCTCTCACAGAAGTATACGCTCCAAAGAAGCCTATGTAGACATTTCAGCGGAATTCGACTGCAACAACTCAATTATTAACATTTAGAAACTTTAAAACTGTTTAACTGGGGAGACTCAGGGGAACCGAATTGTACTGCATGTCCTGTCCTGTACTGCACTGCACTGCTCTGTGCTGCACTGTACCGTATCGTATCGTTTCGTATCGTATCGTATTGTATATTGTATCGTATCGTATCGCATTGTATTGTATTGTATTGTACTGTGTCTATTGTATTTATTGTATTTCATTGTATTGTAACCATAGTAGGGTATCGTCTCCTCTTGTCTCGTCTCGTATTGTATTGTAGGTAATACTTAAGTACTTGAAGGAAATGAGCGACTGTGTGATCACCACCCGGAAGAAAATCAAAAACATCACCACCACGTTTTTTTCTGCCACCTGAGGTTAGGGTTTTGACCACGTTATTTCTACCACCCTGGTAGAAATAACGTAGTTACTTGAAAAGTGAGAAAGACATTTCGAGCACATTGTTATTCATAAGAAAAATAAGGTAACAAAAACAGTCACTTATTACCTAAGTCATTACAATCAAAACCCAATCAGTCTACTTGAGCTTTCACTGCTTTTATTCGCAGTTTCAGCAATGGTTCTGGTTTAGTTGTAAACTCAAGCTTTCGCGTGACTTCTGGAAAACCAGGAACAAGCGAGAAGGTGAAATTCTGAAGAAGAGAAGCCAGTACCAGTCTCATCTCAGCCGTCGCCAGTTTGTTTCCAATACACATTCGAGGACCAAACGAGAATGGCATCAGAATAGAGCGCATCGTGGACTCTTGTTCTTTAGCTGAAATGTGAAAAAAAAATTAGTACTTGCACTAGTTTCGGTGAATAACAAAGTAACTATGGTGTTAAATCTCTCAATAGCAGGTTGAGATCAATTAAGCATTCTCAGTCCAGGCCGGTCTAACTCTGTATAGTATTTAGTCACTTTTTGTTTTTGTATCGTGGCATTAAAATATCAAAGTAAGTAAACTGTATACAAACTATATACAATTGACACGGAAATAGAAATCACGCCGAGTCCCCGACTGGAGTCAGTCCCATGACCTTCCACCAATGTACATGTTGCCTGTAGTTAACAGATTGTTCAGTTAAGTAATAGTCGTTTTTACCTTTTGTTTTTTACGTTTTGGACATTCTCTTTGCATTGTTCTTTAACCCGGACCGAAATGCAATTTTCCTAACTGCGGGTTGCAAGATTTTTGTGTATTGATATTTTATAAACTAACTTTTTTGTTGTTTTTAAAGTTGATGATGACACTCCGCGGTTAATAATAATAATAGTAATGATAATAATAATAATAATAATAATAATAATAATAATAATAATAATAATAATAAAGAGCGTTTATTTAAGTGTAGAAGTATTTAGCACTGCAGTGCTAACTGGGAACATTGTAAATAAGAGAAAGTAACATAATAAATGGAGCATAAACGTTTCAAAAACCCCAACTGGTGGTAGGCTTATCATGTGGCTATTTTATAATTTTGGCTAGGGATTTGAACACGTGACTACCGTGAAACAAATCCAAGTGGTCAGAGAGGAAGACCTGAACCAGGTACCTCCAGATTACAGGTCCAGCGCCCTAACCACTCGGCCACACCGCCTCCCAGCACATCAGAAGACGGAAGTTCATCGCTCTTACCCCGTAATCATTTTATTGGAAACCACTTGTCGTAACAAAGATGACCGATCCGAGCTTATCCAAAACACAAACGCAAGGCCACTTGTTCGATATCTCACAGTGTACCATTTGAGAGCATTGCATGATTAGTCACTTTTAGATATAATAACGGTCACCAGGCAATATTTAAGGTTCGTTGTAAATTATTTTCATAGCTACTTAACTGCCAAATGACCTAAAATTTAACTGACAACCGAGCGATAGCCAAAATGTTAACTGACGTTAATTTTCAACGTTAACCACCTTTCTTTTTGTCTCCAAGTTTAAAAAAAACATACTCAAGTGCTCAAATCTCTCAGGTTTAAAGGTCTCCGGATCTGGCCAATACTTTTCAGAACGCTGAATAGCATGAATGCCACATAAGATAAAGGTTTTGGGTGGAATGCGGTATCCTCCCAGAGAATCTTCCAGTGCTGCTTCTCTAAACACATCAGCTGCAGCTGGATACAGTCGCATAGATTCCTTGATAACATTGCCCAAGTAATGCAGCTCGTCAAGTTTGGCCCATGTGACGACAGATCCTGAAAACAGAGAGAAACAGTTTCAGCATCTGATTGTAATGCACTTAAATCGCCTTTCACCGGGTCAAGTGGTGAGGAAGTAGTTGTAGTTAAAGGGGGATAGTTTTTATACCTAATCGTACCTTTTTGGTACGCTTCAGCGGCATATCAGACGAGTTTGGCCGAGCCATGGTTCGTATTTTGGCTCGACTGCTTCTCGCCAAATACCCATTGTGAGATTAATAATTTTCATCTCTAAAGTCTGCAAAAAAGTGCGACTTTTAGAAACTGTCCATGATATCGTAGGATATCAGGCCACTGACTTGATATCGTAGAAAATCATGACAGTAAACAAGGCTTCTGTTTGGCTAATTCACAATTTGGGTACGGTAATCAAAGAAACTGTGGCCAGGTGCCGCGTCAGTGGGGGAGTGAAACATTTTCATTTGATTTCAACTGAGTTGATTGACAGGTTGAATTAGGTTGTAATGAATGCGTGAAATTAACATTGCATTGAGGGGAGGGGGGGCTGGGAGTGGGGGGGGGGGAGGTTTGAGACCGTGGCTGCAGTGCAACGTTTTGCTTAAGTGTCCCAAGACTTATGGCCATAATAAGTCCCGCTATAGGGAAAAAGGGAAAAGGTTTTTAACGTCACGTAAACCAAATAGCTTCCTCTCATTCTTGCGTATCTAAGTGGTTTATCGCTCCGCAATGCAGTGACATTTTTGGGTAAGTGCCCACGATTCTAGGTCTAGAAAGTTTTTTTGTGTTTTTCAACGTTGTCCACAAAAACTAAAAAGATCATTAAGTATGTACCGTCTCCTAAAACCTCGTTAGCTTCCTCTCTGATCTTCTCCTGCATATCGGGATATTTTGCCAGCTCGTACAATGTCCAAGCCATGGTAACACTTGTACTCTCCTGGCCAGCAAACAAAAACGCAAAAACCTGCGCGCGCAGCTGTTCGTCATCCATTGTGAGGCCGGTTTGATCATCGGGCATGTCCATTGCCATGTCCAACAGATCCCGGTTCCTGCTGGTGTTGCTAGTTTTCTTCAACTGACGCCTTCCTTTGATTACCTAAATAAAATACTGCACTTAATAATGCTTACAACGTCCTTCCTCCGGGAAACAAGAGGGGCGTTTGCCCACCTTATAAACCCGCAGCATTTGTCTGGCATTTTCCTTCGACATTCAGTTATGGCTCCGCTATTATGGCCTCACAATCAGCGGTGGCTTATCACTTCGTTTACAGTTCGGCAACAAAGGCGATATATCTACAGGTTCCTGTAGAGGTTTCACTGTACAGTGGGGAATTTGCTTTATTCTCTTCTATACGTTTTCAAAAAGGAGAATGACCCCTGCCTGGTCGACCGTGACGAAGGAATGTGGTTTGCTGCAATTGAGATCCACGAATAACAACTTAACAAGCCAACCATAGCCCAGGCCGTACTGTTGTTAGTGGTCATACACGGCTAACTTACATGGGCATTCACGTAGCAGCAACGGAGCCGCAAAACTAGTGGTTTGCTTATTGATTGACAAGGACAGATCCCATTTAATATCTACTCCATTTACCTTTCCCAAGTTTCAAAATTTTCCAGGATAGTCGGTTTTATTAAAAGTAAACTCACCAAGTTATAAAAACTCAACGCAGCCTAATATCATGCGATGAGAGACTACTAACAGTAACTCTTCTTCTGATACTGCACGGGGACCCTGCCTTACCCCCCCCCTCCCCACCCCCGTCAATACTGTGCGGGAACCCTGCCTTACCACTACTCCGGCAATGTGACCATCTTGTTATTGTGACCAATTTTTGTGGCCCAAATGAAAGCCCCAAACATTTCTTTAATGGGCACATCATTATTCCGACCACAGTTTTAATGCGACCAACGACCTCCTTCTGGAGCTGCAAATCTGGTGGTTTAAATGACAATAACGAACAAGAATTGACATGCTGTCTCCCTCTATTGGTTTCTCTTTGCAGCTGTAGGCTATTATAATTTTACTCGGCCAAAATTTTCTGGCCCGTTGGTGGTTACACCAGCAGGGTTCAACAGTACCGCCGGTCTCACGTACCTTCATGACAACTTCGTTTGTAATCTTGATTGCATTCCACTTGAGTCGGTTTTCCTTCGTTGGTAAGTACTTATAAAACGGCAACGCCATAGAGAATGAACCAAGGCGAATGCCAGTGGTCAGGTGATTGAAGGCTTTTGTAATCTCAGTCTCGACTCCTAGAACGGACTTAAACTGGTAACCAAAAGCACTTTCTCCAATAATATCCAGGGCCAAACGGTTAAGATCCACGTGCACCATGACATCAGCATAATCCTCCTGTGACTCTTCCAGATTTCCTTTCCACAACTAATGGAATATGATAACAAACACTTACACGCATTTGCTGTGATGTGACGTGATGTGTGCTGTGATATGGCGATGATGGGCAGCGATTAACATAGCATTCATAATCCTTTACATCTACCCCGCACTCCACCCTTAATCCCGAACGTACAATAAACTTGCTTTTTTAAAAAAATACTAACTCAAATTCAAGATTTTTGAGGTGCGTACCTGAACCAGTTCATCTGCAGCTGTCTTCATGAAAGGCACCATCCCTTTCAGATGACCATAACTAAAAGCTGGGTTCAGCATCTTACGTTGCCATGTATGCTCTTTACCGTTGCATGTCATCAGGCTGTTTCCAAGCGGTGGGATCAAATCTCGAAAACCTTCCGGTCTGTTATACTTATAGCAGCTTGTGACCAATACTTGCTTTACAAGGTCCAGGTCTGTCAAATACACTGTTACCTGATCTAGGTACGTGAAAGGAATATGTGAACAGATTTTATAATAAAGTTCGATATAACGCACGCTCTGATTGGTTGAAACAGCGTGCTTTTCAGAGTACAGATGCACGGAGTAGCCCGTGACGCCATTCTGCGCGCGCTGGCAAGCTGAAAACCTTTCTTGCGCGCGCTTGCAAGCTATGAAAAAAAATTAAAAGCCAGTTTCTTTACAACTGTGGACAAAGCTATACTATAAAACCAATAAAAAAGCCAAATCGTGCTTTGTTCTGTGATAAAGCACTTAAGGAAGTGACGAGAGCACTCAAGAAGTAGGGAGAAGCACTCGCCTGCTGCTCGTGTTCACCCTACACTTCCTTCGTGCTCTCGTCACTTCCTTGCGTGCTTTATCACAGAACAAAGCACGGTTTTGGCTTTTTTATTTGTTAATTATTGATGTAAATTGGCAACTGCCAGGGTTGACACTATTTAGGTCAATACAGCGTTTATCATTTTTAAAAAATCACTTAAAACAGTTACTTTAGGATTTCAATTTTAATGTATTTTTATGATTCATGTTAGAGTTATTAATGCTAACAATTGCTAAATTTTTATTTAAAATATTGCTGTAAATTATGCACATGTTTTTGACTTTGAAATAGAGGTTAGATTGTTTTAAATTTTTTTTATTTTTTCTTAAAATATGTTTTGTTGTATAGTGATATCGTTACTTTATGAACGTCAGTACTAATCACGTGACCCCATAGTATTGCCACATTGATAGTATGCAAATATTGTGGAAGAATTATTGCATGTCACGCAAAATAGGCAGTCATAATTTATTTGATTACGTAATCGAATCTCAACTAAACATGTGTAAATAGCTATAGTATCCACCACATTTTAAATTAAGGGAAGCAGGAATCGCCGACACTATTACATGATCCTTTCCGTGGTGTCCTCAGCCCAAACACTTGTCTCCATCAATCACTTGCTTCAGTACTATATTTTTTCATACAAAGACTTCAAACATATTTACCAGGTCGGAGCCACATCACAAACATCCCTCCGTACTTTTTGGACCACTCCATTGTCGCGTTTAGAATTCCTTTTCGTTGAATCTCCGGTAGATTACCAAAGAATAGCGAGCGAGGAGGTCCGGGAAGATTTCGTAGCGGAGACATGAATGCGTCCAAACATAAAAACTTGCAAATCAGGTAAGCAAGAAAGAGGGTTGATAAAGCTAAAATAGCTAGTTTCCACTCCAAAATATCTCTCGCGATCTGTTCGAAAAACGCCATTACAGCAGGTTAGCATAAACTCACGAGTGTGTAGATGAATAAGGTACAAACGCGATATATCATGACCCTAAAGAGGTTGTGTGACGGGAGCAATTTAGCGCGATCTATTTTGGTCACGACAACGGACGTGCTGCATAACTAATCAGCCAGATCACTATAGTGATATTTCGTATGACAAAAGATTTTTTAACGAATTTGAATAACAACTAAGATTTATGATAATATTTTGTAGATTTGATACTGATTTAATATGTACTTGATTACACCTTCCCATTGAAGAGGAAGTTAGCTTCTGCTTCGACAACTTTTTCGAATGTTGGCTTGTAATCTTAAAATTACACTTGGTCAGTTCACTGGCCATTTTTGGTTTTCCACAGCTTCGTAAGCAAACATTTCTGAGGAACTTTCACCAAAGCGAACTTAGGTTGTTTAAAGAACGTTTAAAAATTTTTTTTATTGGTCTGTATTTAATACCTTAGCCGATAAATATATGATGTTTTACTATTCTGGCCACTAGAAATTAGTGAAATGCTGCACTGTAGCTTGTAGCAATAGACCCACCCACTAATGCACGAGAGTATTGAAGTTATGTTCGAGACGCGGGTCAGGAAAGGTGGTAAGTCCCTTATCGGCATCATAAATCGAGAAATGCTGCATAACTGATCAACCTTAACACTATAACAGTTAACATTTTGTGTGACAGGTCACATTTTGACTACTTTGAAAGACCAAACGTTTGACGTGTTAACATTTCAAGCTAATAAAAATAACGTGATTGTAGAAAGATAAAAAAACAATGAAGTTGTCACAATATGTGAAATTGATCGTACATGTCAATTACTGGGGTGGAGAAATAAATGAAAACCGAAGCTTCTTTTGCTATAGCGAAACAATTTAAGCAGCTGTAAGGAAAAATTCCCGGACAAGAATATTCCAATGTTTTATGAGATGCAATACACTACTCATTGTTATTCCTTTCTCCGAATGATAAAAACAAAAGTGTCACGAAATCATTGTGTCCCATCGTCGCCTGTGAACTGGATCTTAACCAAGCTCCCTATCTCCCGGCATAGTCAATCGAACTTTCGGAAATCGAACTCAATCGAATTCAATCGAACTCAATCCATGGATTGAGTTCGATTGATTCCGGCAATCGAACGAAATCGAACACCGAACTTTGTGTGA
>Ga0126336_10002640_pt1 | contig 10315 bp, 2 predicted proteins | sample SidCmetagenome_FD_92530 | JGI IMG/M metagenome (GOLD analysis project Ga0126336, IMG submission 92530) | Coral microbial communities from El Islote,Puerto Morelos, Mexico - Siderastrea C C metagenome | ecosystem: Host-associated > Invertebrates > Cnidaria > Coral | place: El Islote,Puerto...
CATACTTTTACGAGATTTGAAATTAATTTTCTTGAGAATGCTTGAGAATTTCATCGCGGGGTCACTTGGGCAAGTGAACTAGAGTGAGATGTTTCAAATAGCATTTCAAATGTTACCGTGCTATGAGTAGTTTTTTGGTAAATATTTTTTGCACTTATTGCTCGAACGTTGAGCGGAATCCGTCTTAATTTTTCGTTTGTGGTTCCGTTAAACACATTTTCCACATACCCCATTTAATAAACCGACAGGAGTCGACCAGTCATACCGCGTGTAAAGACAGCCGACGTGTATTTTATTCAATTTCAGATCCTAGGCCAGCCTTTGAGCCGTTAAACTACTCGGTGTTTGTCAATGAGAATGGTCCAGCGTTACAACTGATTCTGAACGTATCAGTCAGGTCGGAGAGTAAAGAGACGACTCGTGCAGATATGCTTTTCAGGATCATTTCAGGTTAGGTTCACTAGTTACTGTTTGCTGTCTTTGATTACTGAGGATGTTCACACTGTCTTCAAACAAACTGAGCATTCCAATCAGCGAAATATTAAACAATATTAACACATACTTAATTTCATTAACTAGTCCAAGGGAGCAGTTCGTTAATTATGCCAGAACTAGCCGTGAAAAACTGGAACACCTGACAAATTGAAATAAGAAGCAAAGCTAGATATACGTGGAAACGAAAAAAAAAACTTTGTAGCAATAAGTAGTAAATGCTTGTATTAAAACAAAAAGTAATAAGACGGTTTTCGTTACTTTAAGACTTGAAGCAACCAAAAAGGAAAATTGATCAACGGTTTGCCTTCTTATCTAAAAATAGTCACGATAACTTTGTTTGTTCTACATCCTTATCCTCGATCACTTTGAATTTTTTTTACTTCAGGAAACATGAATGACTCATTTCTTCTCATGCCCAACATCTCATCTCATCACTTTGGAATTTTTACCACTCGGCCTTTGGACCGAGAAGATATCTCTGAATATCAACTCCTTGTTGAGGCTATAAACATAGATGAGCATGCGCTTAACTCCACGACCGCTGTTAACATCTCTATCTTGGACGTAAACGATAATGCTCCATTCTTCAACAATAAAATCAATCACGTCGACATCCTGGAAAATGCTACTTTGGGGCACGTGGTGTTAGTACTCAATGCCCAGGATGATGATACGGGCCTCAATGCAAACGTACGCTTCATGGTGTTGGCTGGATCTGGCTTGAAAACTTTCAGCTTAAACAAAACATCGGGTAAGAGCATGTTATATTACTTCAAATTTGCTACAATTTACATAGAGGTCTAACGGGATTTGATGTTATTCTCAGTATGCTGTCCTCTCATTGGTTCTCGGTGGTTATATATGTGTTTTTACAGCGATGCGTACACTTGCCTGGAGAAGCTCCCAGAATTCCACTCGACCGACCAAGCCAAAAGAGAACGAGAGTGGACGAGACTGTTCAGACTCAGAGCTTTGAAATCATGTGATACTTGATAAAATTGCTTTGATAGTATATAACAATAATAAAACATTAATTTGAAAATCGACCAAACATTTTTACTGTGCTATCAGTCCTGAATTTGAACGTGACGTAATCAGATTTTATTCATTGATAGACAGGTAACGTCTTATGTAATCTTCTTTTATCCAGAAAATGACCGCTTTGCGCATGTCTAGATAATTACGGACCACTGGGATAATTACGTGAGAATGTTCTAACAGAGACGTTACACGTGACCAATTTGAGAAAGGCTGAATGATAACATTAAGAGTATATTTCTCAAACTCTTTGTTCTTTACCTGTTAGGTGAAATAACTTTGGTGAAATCACTTGATCGCGAAACGCAACCCAGCTACTCTCTTTTCATAGCCGCCCGCGATCCTGACTTCACAGCGTTCTCAGAAGTTGTCATAACTGTACTTGATGTAAACGAGCACAAACCGGTTTTCAACCCACTAAAGTACAACGTGACAATTTCCGAGGCGGCAGTAATTGGAACCTCGTTACTAAAGCTTAGCGCCACCGATCAGGACGCTGGAAAAAACAGTCATCTCGAGTATTCCATCGTGAGTGGAGATCCTCGCGGTTTGTTTGCTGTTAACAGTGATGGTATTATTACAGTCGCAAAGGATTTAGACCACGAAAAGAACTCAACACACAACATAGCAGTGACGGTTCACGATAAAGGGGAAACACAACTATTTGCCAAACAACCTGCGCATGTTTTTATTTTGGTGCGTGATTTAAATGACAATTCACCTGTTTTTGAAGTCTCTTTATACGAGGAAACTATTTCAGAGAGCACACCACCAGGGACGCTTGTTCTGCGCGTGCGTGCTATGGATGCCGATCGATCACTTGCCAATAGTAAAATGGTTTTCTTTATGGTGAAGGAAGATTTGGACCATGATTTTAAATTGAACTCTTCTTCGGGTGCTATTTATGTCAACAATTCCTTGGATTTCGAAAGAACAAAGGTCTATCGATTTCAAGTCGCTGTGCGAGATATTAGCATGGATTCTCGCATGGATGTCACCACTGTTGTTATTTCAATTTCCGATGAAAATGATAACTCTCCAGTGTTTCAACCCACACACTACAATATATCAATATCGGAAGCTACAGTCGTTGGAAAAGAGCTTCTTAGACTCCATGCTTCGGATATTGACAGTACATCAAATGCAGCTCTTAACTTCTTCATAGAATCTGGTAATGAAAACTCTACTTTCTTCTTAGACCAATCTGCGGGTTTTCTTTTCCTGGCCAGCGAAGTGGACCATGAGAATGTAACTCACTATCGCTTGATAATTAGCGTGACTGACAGGGGAACCCCTCCTCGTAAAGCTAAGGTATCCAGTACAGTTGATATTGAAGTCTATGATGATAACGACAATGCGCCTCGGTTTGATTCCGAGGCTTACACAATAGCAGTCTATGAGAACATTACATCCGGGACTTACTTGTGTACGGTTCATGCTGAGGACAAAGATTCTCAGTTAAATCAAGAACTAACGTATTTCATGGCCAGTTACAGCGAACCAAAGGCCAAGCAAAAGTTTAAAGTGAATGCCACAACTGGAGAAATTTTCACCCAAGAAGATCTCGACAGAGAGGAACAAGAGGTAAGTACGCTGCAGTCGCCATTTCAGATCATGGCTGGTTACTCTCATGTGTCATTTCTTTTAAAAGTATTTAAAAATACATTCAGATGAGCATTATCGCGCTATGAAAAGATTAATGAAGGACTATTGTTGAGGAAAACGTCACATCAATAAAAATGGACAATTAATATACGAAGCTGAGTGGTTCTACATATTTGAGCCTAAAAAGGGAATCAATAGGGTTTGATTTGGTTAAAATAAACTTAAAATAATTTGATTAAATGAGCCCTTTCATGGGCTCTTGTTATCCACACACAGTTAAGTCCGCATTACGTAGTGTCACGTGATATGCAGTCAGTATTGCACACTCTCAAAACATTTGTCTTTGTATGTTACACTTCTTTAAATTTGTACATAAAGAAAAGAGAATGCAATTATAATTACAATTTCGTTGCAGGTTTACGAGTTCACAGTTGTTGCAAGAGATGGCGGGAAGGTACCTCTTGAAAGTTACTCCAAAGTAACTGTTACACTGATTGACATAAACGACAACAATCCCATTTTTGAACCTGCAGAATACCAGGTAACAGTCAGTGAGCATGCGCCAGTGCAGACCACCATAAAGGTAGTTCATGCAACCGACAGCGACAAAACAACAAACGGCAGAGTTGCCTACAGTATAACGTCTGGTAACTTGAATGACACTTTTGCCGTAACAGAGGACGGAGCTATTTATACCACAAAGAAACTTGACTACGAAAGAGTGACAGAATACATTCTTACAGTGATGACCACTGACTTAGGATCGCCGTCGCGTAGCGCATTGGCGCCTGCGATTGTCAACATCACCGTTGACGACTCAAACGACAACGAACCAGTTTTTGACGAAGTGGTGTACACGACGGTTACGTACGAAAACGCAACTATTGGCGAGTCTGTGTTACAGATCTGGGCTAAAGATGAGGATAGCGGCAAGAACGGGGAAATAAGTTACAGTATCGCCCCTCACCATACTCTTGCGCGTGAGGTATTTTACATAAACGTTACCACTGGGGAAATATCAGTGAAGTCTGCTCTTGACTATGAAAGAAACACAATTCACAGTTTCACTGTTACTGCGACTGACGCAGGTGAACAGTCCATGTCCGGTCTGACATGGGTTAATATTTATGTTTATGACGTAAACGACAACCACCCAGTATTTGGACCGGTGACGTATGAACGAAACGTAACTGAGGCAAGCCCGATTGGTACGACAGTTTTACGGGTACAAGCAAACGACAACGACACTGGAACAAATTCAAGGTTACACTACAACATCTTAAGTGGTAACGGAAACTGTACTTTTCTCGTTGATGCCGACGGAACGGTCATTCTTCAAAAGAAAATCGATTATGAAACACAAAAATTCTTAAATTTGACGATAAGGGTAGAGGATGGCGGAAATCCACCAAAATTCTCATCCCCCGACGCTGAGCTGAAAATCACAGTTCAAGACGAAAATGACAACAGCCCAAAATTTGAACTTTCATCATACACGGTCAAAGTTTACGAAAACATAACGGTTGGTACAGGTTTGCTAAACGTAACGGCAACTGACGCGGATAGTGGTAATAACGGAGAATTACGCTATTCTATAATGGATGAAAGAACCAAACGTACGTTCAACATAAATTCCTCAACTGGCGAAATAAGAACGATTTCACAGTTAGATCGCGAAAAAGTACAATCATATAAGTTTACTGTTGTTGTGTTTGATCACGGCAATGTGCCATTCTCTGACTTCACTAACATAGAAATCGAGGTGCTGGACATAAATGATCAACCGCCCGAGTTCGTCCCGAATCTTAACGAAATCACCGTATCCGAGGCAGCCCTACCACGAACGATAATCCTCAAGCTAACGTCACGTGACAATGACAGTTCGAGCAATGCGAAGCTGTCTTTTCAGATAACGTCTGGAAACGTTAATTCTCTCTTTAACGTCAGTGCAGATGGTGCCGTAATTCTGAACTCGTTTCTAAACCGCGAGAGCAGAAGCCAATTCAATCTGACTATAGAAGCACAAGACCAAGGGGAACCATCTCTTGTTTCCAATCCTCCCGCCTCAGTATACATCTCCATTCATGACGCCAACGATAACCAGCCTGTATTTGACTTAAGCCTGTACTTAGCCTCCATACCAGAGAATACGAGCATTGGAACCAGTGTTCTGCAAGTTCACGCGTTTGATATGGATAATGGTGTCAATAATCTGTTAACTTATGCCTTAAATTCATCTGAAGTTACAAAGTTTTCAATTGATTCTTCAAGTGGGGTATTGACAACAGCGGAAGGTCTTGATTATGAGGACGAGAATTTTTTCACGTTTTCAGTTTTTGCTTTTGATGGGGGTAGACAGCCTAAGACGAGTAGCTGTCGTGTGGAGATATTAATAACTGATATTAACGATAATAAGCCTGTATTTATTTCAGCAGTATATCATGTAAACATAACTGAAGCATCTCAACCAGGCTGTGTTGTTGCCGTGGTAACAGCGCTTGACAATGACAGCTCGTCCAACGCCTTCCTGACATATTCAATTGTTAGCAGAAACCTATTTAATGCGTTTATGATTGATGAAAATGGTATCCTAAAACTTGAAAAAGAGCTTGATTTCGAGAGCATTACAGAGTACAACTTAACTATCAGTGCTCATGACAACGGTCTAACACAGTTGAGCACCGAAAATCCCGCAACGGTCGTGATTAAGGTCACAGACGAGAATGACAACACACCAGTGTTTAATCAGTCACTATACACAGCCAGTATTTTTGAGAATGTCACCGTGAACTCTGAGGTGTTAAGAGTTTTTGCATCGGACAGAGATTCGGGCGACAACAAGTTGATTCGCTTTGAAATTTCTGACAGGGAAATGGAAACTTACTTTAAAGTAGATGAGCAAAGTGGGCTGCTTACAACTAATACAACACTAGACTTTGAACAACAAACAACGTTTGAATTGACAGTGGTAGCTACTGATAGAGGAAAGGCTCCTCGCGCAGGCAGTGCGCGCGTGCGGGTACACATAATGGACATCAACGACAACCCTCCCACATTTTACCCTCAGTCGTACAACATAACTGTCACCGAGGGAACCCTACCGGGGACAGTTTTATCACGAGTATATGCAACCGATAACGATTATGCAACGAACTCACAAGTGACTTATGAAATAACATCTAGCCACAGTGATACTTTTCACGTTGACGACTCTGGGCGGATAACATTGATCAAACATGTCGACTTTGAAGTTACTAAGTTTTATAATGTGGTTATCACAGCAACAGATCATGGTTTCCCTAAACTTGCTTCCAGTCCACCAGCTTTTGTTTTTATCAACATTGCCGACATGAATGACAACAGCCCCGAGTTTAATGCGAGTTTTTATGAATCGGTCATTTCAGAAAATATCACATCAGGTGACCATATTCTAACTGTTATCGCAAGGGATTTAGATATTGGGTCAAACGGTGAACTGCTGTATGCAATCAATGCGCATGACAGCAACCTTCCATTTTTCATCAGTGAGGAGTCTGGTGCAATATACTCCAACGAATCGTTAGATCATGAAAGCCTGGCTGAGTATTCTTTCACCGTTGTGGTCCACGATCGAGGCTCTCCTCCGCGCACGAGCAAAGTAAATGTGCGAATCTACGTCACCGATATCAATGACAATCCTCCGATATTTTACCCTGTCCATTACGTCACGAGTCTTTCGGAAGCGGTTTCCATAGGAACAACTGTTACTTTTGTCCAGGCTTCAGATGCGGATGCTGGTTTAAATGGAAGGTTATCTTTTGCTATAGCACAAGGAAACATTAACGGAGTATTTGAAATAGACCATGATAGAGGCATTATTACTGTAAACAAATCGATGGACTATGAAAAGATCAAAGAATACAATTTAACAATATCTGCATCAGATTCAGGTCTGCCTAGGCTGTCCTCACAAGGTTTCGCTGATGTTCAAGTGATCGTCGTCGATGCAAACGACAATGCTCCGAAGTTCAACAGAAGTCATTACGAAGTCGCTGTTGCTGAGAATTTCACGGTAGGTGAAAGCTTCCTTGCAGTACATGCATACGATCTCGATAGCGATCTTAATGGAAATATTTTGTACTCCATCAAGAGTTCGTTTGTCGTCCAGAGGCAATTTTCCATTGATAACGTAACTGGAGTTTTGCAACTAGTGCAGCCACTAGGGCGCGAGCATTTCCTGACTGTTGTTGCACATGACCAAGGTGATCTGAAGCGAGTGGATACCGCGCATGTTCACGTGACTGTTTTGGACGTGAATGACAACAGGCCCAGGTTTCTTTCAAGATACTGTCACGTGAATTTATCAGAAGCCACTGAAATTGGAACAATAATCCAACGAGTACCAGCTTTCGACAACGACTCAAATTTGAATGCAAAATTGCGATTTACAGTAGCAGGAGGAAATGATCTTCACTTCTTTGCTATCGACATGGACACAGGAGACATTTCAACAACTCAGGTGCTTGACCGAGAGACAATAGCTGACTTTGTTTTGACCATAAGTTTAGCAGATCTTGGCAGTCCTTCTCTGAATGCTATTAACAATGCAACTGTACGGATCACAATCACAGATATAAATGACAATGCCCCTCAGTTTTACCAACAGTTTCATAACGCCTCAGTCATAGAAAACAGCGCTGTTGGCTCCACGATGTTTACAGTGCAAGCGTATGACGCTGATTACGGTATCAACCGTGAAATCATTTACCTTATTGCTGACGACACTCTTGAAGACAAATTCAGCGTTCATAACAAAACAGGGGAATTATCCTTGCGAAAATCGCTCGATTTTGAGGAGAAATCGCAGTATGAGTTTAACATATTCGCCAAGGACGAAGGTGATGGTAACCATGTCGGTTATTGCACGGTCTTAATAGTGGTAGTGGATATGAATGATAACAATCCGGTATTTGAACCCGTTTTTTATGCAGCAGTTCTCTCAGAGTCCACTGAAGTGGGAAATATTGTTGCTCATGTTGCAGCTAATGATCGGGACAGTACCACAAATGCACAAATTTCCTACGCCATTGAAGAAGGAAACACTGATGACATATTTCACATAAACGACGCTGGATTTATAACCCTTCAAAGACCCTTGGATCGAGAGCAAGTTGAATGTTTTAATCTGAGTCTGTTAGCGTGGGACAATGGAATACCAAAACGAAACAGCTCGAATAAGGCACGAGTTCAAATACAAGTACTCGACGAAAACGACAACTCACCAGTTTTCAATCAAAGCTATTACAAGGTTGTCGTACGTGAAAATGGTTCTATGTTGGAATATGTCGTTACAGTTTCTGCGAACGATCTTGATAGCGGTACGAATGGAGATGTAATTTACTCTATAACCACTGCAGCAGCAACAGAGACTTTTGCTGTAGAAAATACTACAGGGGTAATTATAACCACAACTGACTTAGATTACGAGCGTCAAACATCCTACGACTTCGTGGTAACGGCGAAAGATCGAGGTTTATCGTCTAGAACTGCAAACACGCATGTGCACGTGGAGGTCTCAGACAGGAACGATAACCGTCCTGAGTTTATGCCACAGGAATATCACCTTGAAATATCAGAGGCAACGACTGTGAGTAACATAATTACCAAATTACACGCAGTCGACAAAGATTCGAACTCCAACTCGAAACTAACTTTCGCCGTTACAGCGGGAAATGAAGAAGCTAGTTTTCGTATTAACGACTTATCCGGAGAAATTTCCATTGCTAAGCCTCTTGACCGCGAGAGGACTGAGCAGTATAACTTGACAGTGACAGCATGGGACGGAGGATCGCCACCCCTTCAGGTCCAGTCTCCTGCGCGCGTTAAAATTGTTGTCCTTGATGAAAACGATAACAGACCAATTTTTGAACGACCATTTTACAGTGCAACCGTTTCTGAAGATACTGCAGTCGGTTCGATTGTCTTAAGAGTGAACGCAAGCGACATGGATGCAAACACGGCAATACGCTTTTCTCTAGATGATAGCTTGGGTATAATGAAGACGTTTGGAATAAATAACGAAACAGGGCAAATAACTCTTTTGAATCTCCTTGATTTTGAAGAAAAGCAGGAGTATAGATTTTCCGTTATTGCAGAAGACATGGCTGATAGGTCCTCTCATCTGAGTGCTGCTCCAGTTGAAATCTATGTGACGGATGTCAACGATAATTTTCCAACATTTGAACATCATCTTCATGAAGAACAATTGTCCGAGATGGCCAATGTTGGTACACTGGTCGCTATTTTGTCTGCTAATGATCTCGACAGTCCTGCAAACTCAATGCTTAATTTTTCCATAATTGATGGCAACAGCCAAAATGTCTTCATCATCAATGACAAGGGATTTATTTTCCTTAATAAAAACTTAGACTACGAGCAACGTTCATTTTATCGCTTAGTAGTTCAAGTGTCGGATAATGGTGATCCGATGCTCTTTTCTCCGACCAAAGCGGCCGTAGAAATAACAGTTGTTGATTTTAACGATAACTCACCGGAGTTCACCCGAAATCATTACGAAGTGGCCTTGTTTGAAAACGCAACAAGAGGCTCAGTGTTGCTTCAGATTCAAGCGCATGACAACGACAGTTATAAAAATGGCGAAATACAATATTCATTTTTGACTGCTGACTTATCCCAGGACATTAAAATTGACAACACCACGGGAGAAATTAAACTTATGAGGCAGCTGGATTTCGAATCTAAGTCTATATATGATTTTGTAGTTGTAGCACGTGACCAAGGTATACCCTCACGTATGTCTACTGTGCAAGTGTATATTTCGATCCTGGATGTAAATGATAATTACCCGTATTTCATCCCCTCTGAGTACACCAGTGAAATATCAGAATTTACCGACTCTGGCACCATGGTTCTTAGAGTAACTGCAAACGACCGTGATTCAACGACAAACGCAATGTTGCGGTTTGATATTTTGGATGGTAACATTGGGCGCATGTTTACACTTGACCAATCAGAAGGAGCGGTTATTGTCAACACCGAGCTCGACCGAGAGACCACACCAGAATTTAACCTGTCAATCACTGTGACTGACAGTGGAGCACCTCCTCTAACTGCTCGTTTGCCAGCAAAAGTAAGAGTGATCATTAGAGACGAAAATGACTGCAGGCCTGAATTCGAA
>Ga0126336_10002641_pt1 | contig 10314 bp, 6 predicted proteins | sample SidCmetagenome_FD_92530 | JGI IMG/M metagenome (GOLD analysis project Ga0126336, IMG submission 92530) | Coral microbial communities from El Islote,Puerto Morelos, Mexico - Siderastrea C C metagenome | ecosystem: Host-associated > Invertebrates > Cnidaria > Coral | place: El Islote,Puerto...
GCTTTCTTAGCTCTAAAAAACTTGAAAAACTCTTCTGTTGATTGTGGTATTTAACAATGTTCCAAAGTACAGATCCCTTGTATCTGAGTGAATCCTTCATGAATCGCAAGTTGAATCTTGGTAGCACAACCTGGATTCTTTGACTAGCAGTTTTTTCCCTCCCAGCCCTCCCTGGTATCTTTTCATTATCAACAACAACTTTATTTATGTGTCAAAGTGATCTAGCATCCTGTAAAGACAGGGTGCTAATTGGGGACACTATGTAATAATTACAAATTGTTAAAAATGCACTTATGTCTAATCAATATAAACAATAATTTTCTATAATATAGAAAATATAATTCAAGTAAACGTAATGAAAATGCTAACTAACTAACCATGGTCTTTGATTGTTTCACCTCTGGGCTCAGTTTGGACCACAGCACTGGTCCTAAATAGCTGACGCTATGTTTGCCAAATGTGACAGTGTTAACTCTTGGTACTGAAAAGTCTGGGTTCCTAAGGGCATAGTTGCAAGAAGTCCTTTTGAATAGGTCACTTATGTATTTAGGACAATGGTTGTGTTTTACTTTATACATCAGTATAAAGGGATATATTGGTATGGGGGTGGGGCAAAGTACAAAAAAATTCATGCAAGGGAAAATTGAGTGAGAAAAAAATTCATGCACAGCGAGTAGCCCAGAAAAAAGTTCCTGCACACGGGCAAAAAAAAATTCCTGTAAGGGAAATGTTAACGAAAAAAATCGTGCAGCTGGAAAATACCCCCTGTTCCCCCATAACTTTTCTAATGGTCCATCCCTCAAACATACATTTTAGCCGTGCAGAGTTTTATCCACCCCCCACTAACTCCACGAAAAAGAAAAAAATGAAAATTAAGTGCTTTTCTGTATGCCGTTGCCGACTAATACTGGCACCTTTCAACGCTCCCTCTCTCCAGGTGCCCTCTCTCAGTTGCAGTCCCATTTTAGGGGTTCGTTTACAACAGGACATTGACCTTTCCAAATTTGATTAAGCTTGTTTAAAATGTCAAGTAATCCTTTTGAAATGACTAATCCGTGAAAGGACAAAAACCTACCAGATTAATTACCTTGACAAACAATGGCGAAACAATTAGTAAACATGAACAGTACAATTTTTGTGTTATTTGTTTTCCGTCTCACTTGGCAACAGATGTTGTGACGGGACTTCCGGTACGTGATGTAAGATTGTTCCGCGGTAAATTTGGGGAGATTTCAGCACGATGCCGGATGCCGGCGGATGTTTTCCTCGGAAAAATTAGACAAAGATAAAGGTGAGCTCAACTGAACATAAGGTTTGAAAAGCGGTTTTTTTTGTGTAAACTATTCAACCTCCCTCCGTACAAGAACTGTACGTCAGGCGAATGCGATGATGAGGCGCCATATTGAACGAAGTTCTCTATGTGACCCTTCATCGCGCGCGTATGTGTTCTTGTTTATCAATATGATGCAGCTGGCATTTGCAACACTGGAGATTCATTTTTTTCTTTCCTTTCCTTTTTTTTCAGCAAAATCAAGACATGGCTGAGTTTTGCTTGAGATCTTAATGCAGTTTTTAAGCCGATAATTGACTACCATCTGATGTTTGGAATGGATAGATGATCAAGCATTAGGTCAATAGTGCGTTGAGAAATTGTACCACGATAGCTTCAAACATTGTAATATTAACCTTAACTTGAAGAAGTTTTCATTAGTTTGAAGTTTGAGAATGGTACTATCACCGCTTAGTTCACGTTAACGAGGAAAATTACAGAAGAAACAGCTGAACGTGAACTGAATTTTATTACGTACAGCAACAGACAATTGGTCTTCTTTTTCAAGGAAGAACTCAGCGGTCAAGTAGTTGGTTCAAGAGTCCTCGATGTGCGGGACTTTTCGAGGAAACGAGCAAAACAGAATTGCCCCTGTAACAGACCTTACATCTGAAAAAATTGAAGTCCGAAAAGGCCGATGGCTGAGAGTTGTTCACTACAAGCCACGTTTATCATCGTCCGACAGCGGGTTCAGTCGTGAAGATATCCAGTCAACCCATTCGCTAAATTCTATTTCTTCTGGAAGTGCGGGTGGTGATCCAGAATACAAGAAAATTGTTGTTATATTTTTCATCCACGGAGTCGGTGGAAGTGCTGATCTCTGGTACGAGCAGCTGAAGTACTTTTGCAGAGCCGGATACGAGGTTGTGGCACCTGATCTGTTAGGTCACGGGCAAAGTTCAGCCCCGAGAAATCCCGCGGATTATGAATTTTCCGAACTCTGTTATGATTTAATTTCTTTATTTGATCGCTATCACAAGAAGAGGAACGTTTTGGTTGGACATTCATACGGGTGAGTTTCTTCCCACTTGATATGTTGCAGCCAACATAAATCCCCATCATTCGCAGCTGCCCCCACTTCCCCTTCCCAAACTGGCCACTCTTTCGTCTCAAACTCAGTACTCTACTTGTGTACAGTCTTATGGTTGCAATATTTGAGAAGTAAAAGCTAACAGACAGTAATTTCATTTGGTGCTGTTTTGTTCTTGTTTTGATCCGAGTAGGGGGATAGGGGGGCTCCCCCCTAATTTTAGTACCAATTCTGACAAGCACTGGTCGTTACGTTTCCAGTTGTATTTCCCCCTGTTTCTACCCTTTTATATATAAGATGATATTTCTAGCACTGCTAACTATAGATTTCACAAAACCAAGTTGAACCCATGGGGTTTTGAACCTGGGAATGTTGGAGTAAAAGGCTTAACCTGGCCTTTGGAAGTTAAAAACTCATTTTTTTGACAACAACCAGCTCCCAGTTGGCTTGAAAGTTCAGTTGGTAAGGGTGCTGCACCAGTATTGCAGTTTCATGGGTTTGAATCCCATTCAAGCTTGAGTTTTTTCAGGCTCTGCTTTCTCAACTGCGTTAATTGTGTAGTGTCAACTGTGGTGGTCTTCCTCGTATAAAATCTTTTATTTGCAGTCCATGTGATTTTGTGATTTTTCGTACTTTCATTTATCACCGAGACAAGTTGGCCATAGGTTTGATTTGTCTGTTTCTTTATTCACAGGGCTTCATTTTGTTCAGTCATTGCATCAGAGCGTGCTCGACTGGCATCCAAGATGGTCCTCATTGCCGGTGGAGGTCCTGTCCCACTTGTGGGCATTAATTCCTGTGACGTGTTCTGCCTTCCCACACCTCTACTGTCCTGCATCAAACCTGTGTTTCTAAGTGTCTATGAAAGGTAAGTCACTACAGACTGTAGACCTGGTGTGTTTTTCAGTTACAAGTTTCTCCAGGTGCTTGTGAAAACGGGTAAAAATGCTCCTTCTAAAACTTTGCTCATAAAACACCCACTCTGATAATTTGGTTGCCTAGCAACTGTATTTTAGATGAGGTTATGTAAACACAGGTATGATGTCTCATAACTTTTGTTTTGGCTTTGTTAAATATTGAAGGGAAAAAAAAGGTCACTTTTTGGTTGGTAACATAACATAACCTCCCTAAAAGAATTTGGAGGAACCCTTGCCTACAGCTAGCCGTAAGGATTCATACAAACTTCTCGGTTCTTTTAAACTCCCTCAACCTAATTCCTAGGTCCTTATTTGATGTTTGCTTACTTATTCTCAACTGACTTAATTTGGACTTGATTATTTTTACAGGAGGGCATATAACAGTCAGAAGGCAAGAACACTAAAGAAAAAGGTCAAAGCTTTCAGTGCACCGCCATTTGTGTTAAAAGCTGTGATGGCTGGACAGGTTGGTAGTTCCAACTGCATACTGCTTGTACAGTTAAACAATACCACTAATTACTTTGGCAGCTGATGTGAAAACCAAAGGGTGGTCAGTCAAAACAAACATGATCTGATTAGCTGTAAGTGACAGGCAAGACTATTGCAAAACTCAGGCAGCAAAGATTGTAATCCAAAAAGTGCAAGCAGCGTAAAACAACTTAAATTTGACAGTGGCACCCTAATGTTTTCCTTTTCAGCGTAAGCATTAGATAACTTGCATGTAAGCAAAGACATTCACTAGCCATGGACATCAATTGGAAGTTGGATTTTTCCTTTTTTTGCTTGTTTTGGTTCCTTGCCAAAGGCTAAAAACCCGACCTTGCCTTTGTGCCCAGTGACTTGCCATTATTTATGGGCTTGGTGGCACTGATATGCATCAAAAGGGCAACTATGGCTTATGATGCCCGTGCTTGATTTCCCTATTATAAATGCCAGAAATTTGTGTGTTTTGCAAATATCAGATGGACACACAGCAAAATCAAACACTCATTACCCATTACCCAAAACAGTAAGCTCCACTTGTGTCAAATTTTACTCAATTGTTGCTAGGCTAAGAAAATTTCTAGCTACATCCCCCTGAACGTTTTGGTATGTGTAGAAAAGTGACCGTGACATTTGGTGCTATTTTTACTTTTTTATTATACGGTGCCTTTATTACTTAGAAGGGAATGTGACCATCGCCCATGGTAACCCCCTTCACTTGGCCATGTGGGAGGCCTCATGTTACATGCATCATGCACCCTATAGTTGATATTTCTTTAAATCTGCATTCTGATTTAAATCTCAGAGATATTTCTTTGTTTTTGTTCTCAAAGCTTTTGATTTTCCAAACCCTTAATACAGTGGAACCCTGATATAACGAACCGCTGTACAATGAATACCCTGGAGCAATGAACCATATTTTTCAGCTCAGTAATATTAAAATGTATGGAAAGGACCCCAATGTAATGAACCCCTGTTATAATGAACCCATTTCCCCGATCCCCGGACACTTTGTTATATCAGGGTTCCACTGTAGCTTGGCTCGCCATCGCAGAGGTTGGAAAATGTAATCTGAGAACAGTTTGAATTACTTTTAACTCTTTGTTTTACAACAATAACTGAATCCAAAGAGCTTTGTGTTATTGGTCTTGGTTTTCAGAAATGGGAAGAAGGCGATGAAGCATATCATCAAGAGCTTATGGTTCCTGCATTGTTGATCTATGGTGCTCAGGATAAATTTGTAACTCTTGAGGAAGAACAGTGGATGCAGGAGGTAACTGATAACTACTGTCATCATTCTCGGAATGATTAGTTGTTATTTGAGTGATTGTCATTAGTTACTGCCCTACTGCATCATCATCATCACCATCATCATTGTCTTGATCCTCCTAGGTTTGATTTCCACTGCTTACTCGCGTCTGGTTTTCCTCCCCTTTAGGGGGTGAACACAGGCTCATTTCCCGAAAAGCAGCTGGTAATTGAGCCTAGATCCTCCTCCTCCTGATTATCATCTTTATCTCTTTATCGTTGTCATCATCATCATCACCATCCTCCTCCTCCTCAACTTCCACCACAACCACAGTAGTCATCATTATTATCAACCACCACCACTACCATGACCGCCACCATCGTCATCATTGCCATCTTCCTTTTTCTCCTTCTCCTCATTGTTATTGATGCCTAGGGTCATGTTAGTCATCACCTCACCACCATGTATTGATTATGGCGCTTATATTTACTGGCCAAGAATCATGTTACTGGAGTGGAACCTTGACTGTGAGGTCTTGCTCAAATGTAATATCGACCAACACCATTCGGGAGGGAGGGTGCATTATAAGAAGGGGGAGAATAACTGTCTCATGATCAGATCTTACTGTATCTTTCGTTTGGTTTTGTACAGGTAATATACAGTTCATCGCTAGAGGTTATTCAAGATGCAGGACATATGGTGATGGTTGAATCTCCAGTAAGGTCAGAAAACTCTTTGCAAATGCCTCAGAGTAAGGGTATTTCAGATTTCTTATTTCATTTGTTGCCTTTGTTCAGGGTGAACTGGTTGATACACAACTTTCTTCAGCGAGATGCCACCACAAGATCACTTCATCATCAATCATGCAATCTTTCCTCAAAAGGATCTCTCCATGTTACCGAAAACAGTGGTGTTGATTTGGCCCAGAACAGTGCTGGACCACCTCAAACAGTCTCGGCAAATTTTAATGAGGGAGCCAGGAGGGGATCAAGTGAATTAACCCTTGAACATTTAGATGAGAGCTTAAGAGATGTAACAAGAGGATCAAGGGCATCACTTAAAGTTCCAGGAAATGTTAAATCAGCAAGAAGGTCCTTAGCAGATGATGTGGAAGAAATTGTGATATCACAACAAGAAAGCTCAGAAATATGTTTAGAAATACCACAGACTGGAGACAAAAGTAGGAACACATCTACTACACACAGTGGAGATAACACGATGCAGGCATCATCTAGTGATATTCATTACTCAGACAGAAGCTCACCAGTGGGTGAACAAAAGGGAAAAGGAAATGTCAATGACTTAGTGACGTCTTCTTTATCTCCGAGCTTAGGAGCAGTCCATATTATGAGGCCTCTAGCGGGCAACGCATGGACAAACAATGGACCTAATGTCACAGCCAAAAGTCGATCTTCACTTGGGTCATTTCTAAGACCAAAGATACAACAAACTGCTAATGATGTTGGCTCTAAAAGTGCTCCATCAAGCCCTGTTACCTGCAAATCTACTAAATTTTGAGAAATGTAGTCATTAACATGAATTTAATATAATAATAGATTATTATAGTTGTAGTTTTCTAAGGACGGTGCCTCCTAATAGAGATGTATTTTTGCAAAGGTTATGACTATGGGGAAAAAGTAGAACTTAGCAAGGGTTATTGGAATCCAAAAAGAAAAATGTGGGTAACCGTGCATTTTTCAGAGATAATTAAGCAACCATAATCCTAAAAAAGCATTGAAATACAAAGAATGTATGGCAATTTATGCTCAATTATCTCTGCTTGGTTACCCATTTTCTTTTTGGAATCTGATAGCCCTTGCTTTGATCTGCTTTTTCCACAGTCATTAACCATGCAAAAATATTGTTGTATTAGGGTGCAAATTCCTTAAGAGACCCAAACATCTTGGACTAGTCCTGAGATGTGCAGAACGTATGCGCAGTGACAAAAGGAGGCACCGTCCTAAGGATTTCGAAAATCGAACGATTTGTGAACTAATTTTCGTTGGTTTAGCACATGGCATGAAAAGCAAATCATGTCTGAAACCTAAGAACTGCACCAATTCACAATTTTCTTGTCATGTAATTGTAAAATGATGTTTCTCTTAGGAAGATCAAAGAACCATGCTGTTGCGTAATTGCCTTCAATAATTGACAAGGAAATTACACAACAGCAGTCGGTTCTCAGTCAGTTGAAGCCAACGAGTGCAAATTCCATGCTAACTGTGCACTTCCCGAGAAGCCCGTCGACAGAGTGTGATACAGTGGCACATTAATTACTGACCAATCTGCATCCTTGATATTCAAGGCTGACAACATTCTGATGAATTTATGAATGTCACAGTGATATGCATTGGTCGCTTTGATGTTTACAGCAATATATCTTTTATCATTTCACTGTGTCCATGGTCACATAAGAATTTTATGAATGTAAAATAACACAGAAGCTGTTACATATTTTGCAATGTTAATAAAATATTTAACCCTCAAAGGCAAATGAAAATAATGGCAAAGAATTCACAGACAGGGTAAGTACTGTTAGAACTTCAGTTGTAAGGAAGAATCTAAGGAAAATAATTTCAGGTAGTTTGTCCGTACCACAATGGTACTTTAAAGTGATTCCTTTAGAAATGAACTCAGAAAAGGTTCAATTAAAAAATCTCATTTACAAAATTGCAATAAATTGAGTCAAATTCTCACTTAACTTGTCTACACCTGAAGGCATTAAATTTGAATAAAGCATGCTGTTGAGAAACCTGACCTAGTGGTCCAATATTACTGACTTTTTAAAAATCACCATTATATTAGCCAACAATCTTGGAGGGAGATAAAATGGGAGAAGTTGGTGCGAGTGAATTTAGACTTGCCTGTTTAACTGCCTCTCACCCCCACCCTAACTATCTGCCCTGGGTATCTGAGGAGGATTAGCCAACAAATTTCTTGAGTTAAAAACTTTTGAGCACATACCATGCACTCTCATCAGAGTGCACTCTGATCAGTTGCAATTGGTGGTTTTAGAACAGCTTACATCAGTGCAGCTATGACATCAAATAAAATAAAGAAAAAATTTATGGCTTTATTTTCATACAATTAAATTAATAGACTGCATGTTTATCAAAAAAGTATGGTCAAGGTATGTTGAACAGGAAGCCCTTTTGTTTAGTGCATTGGATGTCTGATCTGAGGATCAGTGGTGTAAGCCAGAACTCTCCTGTTGTGTTCTTTTCTCAGTCCATAAATCATGCTTCACATTCTTTCTGTTCACCCAGGTGTATGAATGAAAGGTTTGGAAATGACAGTAAGGAAAACCTACCGACAAAAATCAGGGCTAATGGACCACCATGCCATTCAAGGGGACGGGGTGGGGGCACTGGTAAAAAAGGATAAGTTACATTTAGAGCCACAGATGGCTTGCATGGTATTGGATTAACCCAATTTGTGGACTAGTATCACTACTCCCCCCTGGATGGGATGGTTATCCACGGCATGGTTACTCCCAGCAGTTCTTTGAGGTATTCATTTATAAACCTGAGTAAAGAAAGGAAATGAAGTAAAGTTTCTAGTCTGAGGAAACCGCACAAAAACACATAGACTGACCTAGCCTTGAGCCAGCTGCCCAATGTTATGCCGACTGAAATCCAAATTGAAAATGGCACAACATGCTCATGCCTTCATCCAGGGCCATCTGAAGCCCATGTACAACTTTCCCTCGTGCATTTCCTATGCTGATTGAAGTAGATTACATTTTACCAAAATATATTACTGAGCTATGCTCTTTCACAAATTTAACTTTTATAAAAATATTCTTAAAAATAAATATGTTTACCTAAAGTACAAATTGCATAATGTTATCAACTTCTGACTTGTACAAAGTTGTGAAACAAAATTCTGCTCTCTTCTAAATATACAAAAAACTACATCATTATTTCTGTGTAGCTTTCTTTGATTGCCATATCATCTTTTTGCACTTATTTGCATCTGATATTCTGTAAGGGTGCCTGAGTGACAGGCAAGTGCTACAGGAGAGTTCCATCTATGTGTTATATCAGTTTACATGAATTACAGCATGCACAACTGGCTCCCTCCTTGATTCTGACACTATACAGTAATGTATAAGCTTCTTCTGAGGTCACCGAGGACAGATCCCCATAGCGATTCTCAACAATGTACTTGCATTCCATGCAGAGCCAGTCCCTCTCTGGAGGCATGTCAAATGACAGGTGTGTGGAGGCCCTGCTGCTTGGTTTAAAGTTGCACTCAATTGCAGCACCCCGCATGATTTCCTGGCCACACCCAGGACATCTTATAGTAGCACTGGCCATGAAGTAATTGATGTATTTAACCTGATGTTTATTTGGTGGGTTCTACAAATTAATAACACCACAAAACAGTCTGAAATTTTCAACTATATTTATGGGGCAAGCTTGTAAAATGTCATCAGCTCTCCTTGGTATTTAGTATTAACCTTCAATATTGTTCTCCTAAATCAGTGAAAACTATACTAAGAGGGATATCAACTGCGTAGTGGAGGGGGAAAGGGGGCGGGAGCCCCGGAGAAAGGGGGGCGGGAGGTGTATGGGAGGCAGGAGTAGAGGGGGCGGGAAGCGGGATTCTTAAGGTGACGGAAGGCAGGAGAAACAGACAAAATTATGCAACAATGCACAATATTTTGCAATCAAAAAAGCACAAAGAGGCACAAGCCAACAAAAATGGGGTGGGAACCAGGATTAAAGGGTACGGGAAGAGGGAAGTTTAAACCTCCCCTACATGCCATTACATAACAAGAAAAATCTATGATAATGTAATACAGATAATCAAGCATAAACTAGAGAAAGGACCAAATCCTTCAATTTTTTTGCATTATACCCTCTGCCCATGGATTTGGCCAAGATCATGTGATCCATGTTCCAAATGTTTGTTACAATGTTCTACAATCACCTCTCACTTACGGGCCCCCTGAAAGTTTAATAGCTGATATGTACTGAAAAAAAACCCAGTTTGATTACTAATGAATATTACTGTGAAATAAAACAAACAGAAAGATAGCAAAAACCGCCGTGTCGACAAACAATAAACACCAGCACCTCTTGTGGTCATTTTCAATGTGAATTTGATGTTGATGGAAATTTGTCAGAAAATCTGCAACTTGTCCCTTGTAATATGAGATCATCCTCACAAATAATCCATCACTTTTGCTGCCACATGTAGCGCGTAATCGTAAGCTAAATAGATTACCTTACGTCTCAAGCATTTGTAAATGAATAGGAGATTAAAAAATCAGCGACTTAAATTGGAAGAAAGTCTGTCA
>Ga0126336_10002642_pt1 | contig 10313 bp, 4 predicted proteins | sample SidCmetagenome_FD_92530 | JGI IMG/M metagenome (GOLD analysis project Ga0126336, IMG submission 92530) | Coral microbial communities from El Islote,Puerto Morelos, Mexico - Siderastrea C C metagenome | ecosystem: Host-associated > Invertebrates > Cnidaria > Coral | place: El Islote,Puerto...
CAACACAATTTTTGACCAATGTGACATTAATGAACAGAAAGAACGGGTGAACAGAATAGTACTTATACTCAATGTCAATTATTAAGGGAGTCATCATTCACTCTGCTAGCATTGTCACTTCCGGCTTTGAAATGTTGTTGCCGAAGCAATACTTTGCTATACTTTTGTGATCCACCTGATTCATGTAACGTACAAGTGCCTATTGTTGTAAATTTTTGCATCCACCCATGAACATGTTCTTCTTTCCAGTTTTTGTGGAATCCTTACAAATCATTAACAAATCATCGCCTGTCACCTCGTTTGCAGCTATCCTGCAAACTCTTTAAGCCATTTGTCTAAAAAGTGATTATGTCTTCCACCCTCCACCCACCCGGTTCATTGCTATAATACAGGTAAGGTAATTAGCACTTGAATATCAATCGATCGAACGAGCAACGAAATGGCAGAAATCCTTTGCTTATATCTGGATCCCCCCGCCCCGCTGGGAATACAATGATTCTTGAGAAAACCAAAAAATGCATGCAGTAATTAATTGAACTTTCTAAACATGAATATTCCAATAAGTGACAAAAATAGTAAAAAGCACTTTCCACAATGCAGTGCTTTTATTTCATACATGTAGGTACTGAGATGGAAGAAAAATGGCAAACTGCAGTCGCCTTCTGGAAACCAATATCAAAAGGGTTAGTGATAAACAAAATTAATTCACACATAAGTCTTAGGTAAAGCCAATTCAGAAATCAGAATTAGGTTTAAAGAATATTTAAGACCTACTTCAACAGATTCTTAAATGAGGATGTGCTTTTTCATCGATTCGTTACTTGCATGGAATTTAAGCTTAATTGGTCTGGTTTTGCCGAGGATATTGTAAACAATGACTGGATTAATTCTTTTAATTTAGAGTTTGAAAGAACGAGGCATATAACAAATATGTGCTGTTTTGTTATTCTTTTGTTATTCAATGAGTTAACATCTTGACGATTCGCGTTGGTACTTGCCATTGTTTTCGTCTTTTACTTCATTGCATGCTTTTAAAAGCTGTTTTCCCCTGTGCCTGGCTACAGTTTGCTGCGTGAAAACAAACACACTGGTATCCTTCAAAGCGTTGCCAGGAATTTGAGATAACCAAAGCAGGTTATCATCGTAAAAGTAAATAACTGAAAATATTATATTTATGACCAAAGCCAAGGCAAATTTCTTTTTGTTCGAGTTGAGATAGCAGGGTCCTACTAAATAAAAGCGAATTCACCAAACCGTAATATTCCGTGAGATCATTGAAAAATTTTGAGAAACTCAGCAATGGAATCTTCACACTGGCTCAAAGCATCGGGCCAAAGCAATCCAAATTTCTCCTCTTTAAGATATTCATATTCCGCTTTATCGGCAGTTGAGTTTCTTTAGCCTATCTTTTCATTTTTCATTTCTTAAGGTACTGTACGCGTTGCCTTCCTCGACCCACGCGGCCAATTTTTGCGATTGCAATATGATACCATCACGACAAATTACCCTCTTTGTATTACCCCCTAATATTGTGATGCTTTTTACGACATAAAAGGTGCGGTTTAAGTTTTGACGAAAAGTTTCCTTTTGTTACAATGCATTTTTTTTCTGTTAAACATACTTTGCTAAAGCACGGAATTTGATTTTACCTGAACACCTTCTAACTTCATGCTGTTCTTGGCGTAAATTTCTTCTCCGTTCTCGCTGTCTATTACGATTTCTTTCCCTTTGTTCATCTGTAGAATAAAATACAAAAACGTAGATGTAGATTATTCGGTGGTACAAATAGATAAAAATCAAGAAACTGTACCTGACAGGCCTACAGTTCTTTGTTGCCGTCTCTCAGTTTCCCTCTGGCGTTGTTCTTCAGTATTGTTCCGTCTTATTTCTCGTTCCCCTTCTCGCAGATGCATCAAGATATTCTTCAGTACTGTTCCTTCTTCTTTCTTGTTGCCTTTCTCGCTCTGCCTCAAGATATTCTTCAGTACCGGCTTCTTCTTTCTTGTTGCCTTTCTTGCTCTGCCTCGAGATGTTGTTCAGTACTGTTCCTCCTTAGTTCTCGTTGCCGTTCCCGGCCGCTCTGCTTGACGCTGTCCTTGAGTAGCGTTTCTCCTCCTTTCCTGTTGTCGTTCTCTGCTCTTCTGTCATATTTTTGCAGCATATTATTTAAATTAAAGTTTAATAAATGATAAGCTTAATCGACTTGAAAAATGCAAAGCTTATTTCGTTTGCCACCTCAAAAGACTTACGCGATTCCTCACACGCCATTTGCTAGAAGCTGGGCGAAATTAACGTCATGTAAGAATGTCATGAAACGCGACGTACGTACGGTTGTACGTACAGACGTACGGCGCACATGCCCGCGAGCCATTCCGTGTGCCGTGACCATGAAAAATTACCAGTATGCCGTTTAGTATGCGTATGGCGCTCCGCTCTGCGGCCTTTTGCCACAAAGGAGCTCCGCTAAAACAACAACAAAAAAGGCCATGCGTTTCGAAGCCATCTTTCGTCGCAAGCGATAGCGTGAATAATCAACTTTGCACACAACACTTTGACTGTTTTGGGCTTCTAAAGAGAATTCTTGAATGAAATAAAGTATATATGGCAATTTTGTAAAAACGGAAGGAGATGTTTTATTGAAATAACGTAAACATAAGACGAAAATGTTGACAACTGAAAGAGAAGTTCTCAAGCAATGCAGACAGAGGTTTTTTTACTGATTTAAAACATAAAAACAAGATGTCACATTTCCGTAGTAGGCGAACGTAACGAAAAAGACTACAAATATCAAAGGCATTTATTCGGTACAAATCACTACTTTATTGTTAACATTTTTGCGATATGCTAGTCTTGCTTGTTTAAGATTTGTTTAAGCTCAAAATAGTTTCGACGATTGAAAGAATCATGAGGTGAGGAACTCACCAACTTTCAGCTTTACCCTTACATTTTGCCTCGCATTAGCATCACTTTGCACTGAATTGTGATTTTCACTTCGCTTTTCTTTGTTAAAAGGTTTGAAGTTTTATTTTTCACAACCAGAAAAAGGCAATTGTGTGGGTTTAGGTAGTTTTAAAATTCGTGCCGCGGTCAAATATCAACAGCAGAAAGATAAAACAAGTATTGGAGTCGACTCTTTTCACGCGCTCTGTCATTTTCCCGCGCGTTTAGATGCTGATAATTTGTTTAACCGGTTTAATGTGAATTTAACCGAGGTGTAGTTAATCGAGGAATAACTTTGCTTCCAGGAACGTCTTTTTATCCCTGTATTAGTTATTCTAGGGCTAAGGAATTTAATTGTGGATCAACCGCTAATCAGGGGATAGTTTAATCGCCTTTCCAGGAACCGGGTCTGGGTCTCGAGTTGCAAAAGTTTTTTTTAGTCAATGTCTAAAGCTGCGGTTACGAACTCAGATTCGCAATCAATGACTCCTCAAGGTGTGCGCATTTCCACCCGCCGATTGTAGTTAGGTTCTTGTTGAGGTTGCGTCGAATGGTATTGTAAAGAGAACTGCATACCAATCCAGCATGCTAGTCTACTCACAGTATGACTAGCAACTCCTTTGAGATCTGTTTCATTTCCTTCTCTCAACAACGTCTTTGCTTCCTCATAGGCCGCTGCAGAGTATCCAAGATTCTTAACGACTTCAGCATTGCAAAAATTTGTACTCTAGTGCAGCTCTTTCTCCGTCTACCTGCCATACTATAAAGTCCCTCTTAATTTAAGCCAGTTTAAGGAACATTGGTGTCACATTGATGTCACATTGGTCATAATAGGTGCATTATTGCTTGTTGCACGCTGATGTCACATGAGATGTAGATCGAGACATTTCTCGGGGGCACCCAACAACCTAATCTCTCAAAGTTTGTTAGAATTACCTTAAATGGTTTCTCCTGTGCTTTTAAAGGTCGTTTATTGAGTTTGAAGCTGCCCCAGAAAATATTTATCTGTTCGATGTTCTAGGAGAACTTCACGGCTGTAGAAATTTCTAGGTTGCTAGAAATTTCTAGGTGGCTCTTTTGTCTCGTCCGAAAGTTTTAGCAATCGTGACTGGTCAGTTCGAAAACTTTACATTTCGCAGTTGCCCTTTTTTCGGCGAAAATCTTAGGGGACGTTTTCCAAAAACATGGTTCCCAAACAAAATCGTTAAGCTATAAATAGTTTCCGAATATAATAGAAGACAAACTCGTATATCCAAGAACATTAGGGATCGGAATAGGGACACGTCACGTCAGTTTTAAATGCTCATGGCCCTATTCACCAATAACGATTGCAGTTTATTTCGAAAGTTTTAGGTCTAGCTTTTTTGGGCTTTCCAAAACTTTTAAAAAACTCTTACTCCGTTTCCAGAGTTTCGAAAATTCTAGCCCTCTTGAACGCAGTTTCAAAACTTCTAGGCACTCTTGACTACTTTTCCGAAACATCTAGGAAATCTATTTAGAAAAAGTCCGAAAATCTTAGTGCGCCTCAGAGAGGTGGTCTGAAAATTGAAGGCCGGTGTTCGAATATATTGGTGCCTTAAAATTTGTTATTTTCTCATGGGTATAATATTGACACACTCAAGCTGTACCTGCAAACTTGCGAATTAGACCGTCTGTGCTTTCAGGTCGTAGTCATAGCTACAGCGGGGTAATATAACAAAGCATAATAAAGCCCTTTCAAAAAACCTACCTTCATCGGTGGGTTTTTTTACGGCAACTTGAAAATATTTATCAATCTGCTCCTTGATGTATTTAAGATCATTCCCCATTTCGCACAACTGGTCTTTGATGACGTACTCATCCTTTTGCCATTGTTGCAAAAGTTCTTTATAATGCTCCTCAATAACAGGGTCCATACATGCAGTCTTCAGATTATCTATAGCACCAACGTACTTTGCTCCTCCTAATCTCACAAGTGTGTCCCGGATGTTGTGCCAGTGTGTATTGAATGTTACATCATCCATAGAGGCCTGTTCTGCATGTGCATACAAGGTGTTTCTGAAATATTTTATACGTACAATGTCAGCTTCGCGGCTCTTATCTGCTGCAGGGGGAAGAGCGTCCCAGCCAGTTGGCGGAGGAGTTAATCCGCAGATGTTTCTTAGCAAAACTAGCAAAAGAGTGATGTCAAAGTTTGCCGATGACACAGAAGTTGGTATGGCAGGATATAGTCTGCCCCATTGTGCTGGGTTTAATATTCTTTTCTTTCCTTTGAAAAGGGCCTGAAGAGTATTGTGAACTGGGGGAGTGGCCAGAACGGAGTGAAGAGTATTTGGTGAATGGATACGATCAAATGTTTCTCTTAGGGCCTGGGCCCCAATGTCAACAAGAAGGCGGCACAGCCGAGCGTAGTTTGTGGTTTCCCTACTGGAATGTGAAGCTACAGGAGGAACCACACATGCCATGAAGAAGCCAGATCCAAAAAACAAATGGTATGTTGTGTTTGATGACCTGAAAACGATCAGAGAGGTAAATGATTAAAAGGGGTTATGTCACGAGGATTTTGCTACTTTAGGTCAATTCTGTGCTAAAATCATAACCTATAGTGCCTTTACTCATACACAAAAAAATGCTCCTGTAAAACTATGAGTAAGATATCAAATGAATTTTATCACGGATAGCAAACCATAAAATTAAAACTTTTTGATAACTTTTGAGAACATAGCATCAAAACTTGAAAAAACTGGGTTTCAGTCAATTTCCATCCTTGCCATCGGTAGCGAAAGACGACAGGAAACAGTTTCAGTGCCGTGAGATAGTCTTAAATAACAGAGTTAGACCATTTTTATTGGAATTCAATTGATGTTAAGATACTTTTTAACTTTTAAAAAAATACAAAAATAGCGTGATATAGCCCCTTTAATCACGAATTATTAATTTGATTTCATATTATGTCTGACATATCTGGATGTTTCAGCGAGCTAAAAGCAGACTGTTCCAGCTGTGGCTGAAGAACATTGAACCGTTGAAGATTGAACACCTCGGACAAAAAAAAATCGTTTACTTATAAAATCCACAAAAAAATTGGACTAAACTAACCAACAAAAATACGGCTAAAACAAAGATGGTAAAATAATTACAAAAACCAACATTTTTGAAACCTTCACATCAAAAATGCCATGACTGAATTGATGACCACATCAGTCACTAACCAAAGACTAAATAGGCATTCAATGGGAGAACTGAAGCAACACTTCTCCCAAACTGTGCGCACGTTCTACACACACTGGCAATATACAAAAGCAGCCATTTTGGCTGAATTCAAGGCCAACTGTGTGCTAAATCTAGGCTGACAGTCTTAAAATGTTAGAAACGTTAAAAAGACCCCTGTTGTTACATAGCTGGAATTCATACAGATAGGGCGCCTTCATGGAAGGCCAACTGTGTGGTAACTGTAGACTGACAGTGTTGAAATGTTAGAAACTGTTGAAAAGAGCTACCATTGTTATGTAGCTGACGATTTTTACTCGTGAATGCGTGTAGCGCTTCACGAGTATTGGAGTTGTGTCGGAGACATGTCACTCCCTCCCTCCCTCCCTCCATCCATCCATCCATCGCTCGTCCTCTTTTCTTTCGTTCAAGTTTGAACACAGTTCCGGACATAACTAACAGGGAACACTAGGCAAAACACGTTCCTAAAGCGTTCGAAAGATGGACAAATTCTCGCCAAAGGTGGATATGCAGGTGTTAAAAAAAGCGATGAACAGTGCAGTCATGTGGCGTTTGTTTCACTACCAGAGAATTGTATGTTCAATTGGTTTCCAAAACGGTTGATTTCCATTGAATGGCTACCCTACTACCGGTAATTTGCAAAATCTCCACGGGCCTACTCCGCAAAGTTCATAAAGGAAAACAGATATTTTCTATTTAAGATCTTAATAGAGCCTGACATCTCTGCTATTTGTCTCTATCGCCTTGGAAACAAAAAAATTTCAGTTTTTAGAAGTATCTGTTCTTTAAATAAAGGAGATAAATTATTGTTCTAATGAAAATGCACCAATCCGATTAGCTAAGCTACTCACATACTAACACATTAGTGGATTAACATATGAGTAGTGAACAGTTGCCTGACTTAGGCAATGTGGCCTTCGACCTTTCAGTCATGGGGTTTAATGAGGGTTTCAATACAAGGTGCCCCCGATGGATGACCTTATCATTACATATAAAGAGAAGTTAGAAAGTAACAAAGCAAAATATGATTTATTAATAGTAAACATTCTCAGTGTGAAAAGATTGATTTAGCCTACAAAACATGCTAAAAACCCTAATAACAAGGAAGATTTCTCCAGGTGCCATATGTTCCCCATTCTTTGAACTTATATCTCCAGTCGAGACAGGGAAACCTTGACCATTTACAAATAAAGACTATGAAGCACTCAGTTCATATTGGATGAATTGATGTCAAAACTTCCCAGAGCAGGTTGTCAAGGGACATTTGAGAAGCAATATGAGAGAAAAGACTTGAATATCAACAACTGCTTTGCCACAGTGTAGAAGATGTTCACTTAAAGAATAGATAATATATATTGTTCATTTATAAGCAGCCAAAAGTGCCTACTAGTCAGCTGAATACAACTTGAATCTGGGAAGCTTACAAAACGTCACTTCCAAGCTCAGTCAAACAATAACTGTTTTTCAGCAATGAATTGCTGATGGTAGGCCAACTACAGTGGAAGCTATATTTCAATGCAACGACAGTTGGGCCATAAAAATAATTGTATTAACATAAAATTAACAGGATGCTCATATGTAAGGGGTGGTCATTTTATTGGGGTGATGGGATCAGGATTTGCACAAAATTTTCAAAGCAAAATTCACTGCTTTTTCCATATTTTTTTCTTAAACCATTTTTTTACGTTTTCTTGACTCTAAAAAAAGAGACAAGAAATGGGATACACTTTGCTCCTGAAAAATTGCAAAACCAGACATTTGGCTCAGATATGAGACTGATTTTAGCGACCCAGCAGCTTGGAAAAAATTCCATAAACTTAATTAGCCTACACTAATGATAATAACAATAATTTAATAGTTTATATAGCACTATTTACATATGCTGATCAATAGCGCTTAAACTTTATTTTCCGTTCTCTTTTAGGTCTGGAAAACTAGTTTTGAGTTTTCAATAATTTCCTTACTTTTTCAGACTCTGTATGAACCCTGATGGGTTAACAGGTTGATCACACTCAAGAGTCATCATTGTATTAACAGGGTGAAAAGTCATTAACCAAGTGGTTGAATAAAAGGGTAGCCATATTAACAAAGTGGTCATTTAACGGGGTGGTTGTTTTAATAGGGTGGTCATATAAACAGGGTGGTCAGATTAACGTTAATTTGGGTCTTATTCGTGCTGTGGTTGGTTAAACAGGGTGGTACTATTAACAGGGTGTTTGTATTAACAAGATGGTCTCATTGAAGGTGCTGTAGGTCACAGGGATTTTCATGTTTTGAGGTGAAAATGAGACGAAATTTTAATGAAATACCTTTCCCCAAAATGCTCATACAACACAAAGGAAACGAAAAATCGAATAATTTTCCAATCCATTTCCATCCTAGCAATCCACATGCAGCCAAACACAGTTTTAGTTTTTAGAGCCGGTAGAGAATTTCTAAACGACACTGATCAATTATTATTATTGGGTTTCCTCTCATTGCAATGTCTTTTAGCATTTCAAAGTTATCCTAAAAATAGGTGACAGTGCCCCTTTAATGGAGTGGTCATGTTAATGAGGTGGGCGTAAGAAAGGTGTGGTCATATTAATGGGGGTGGTCTTATTAACAAGATGTTCCAAAACAAGGGGAAAATTGTAGGGGAATTAATTGTAATTTATTTTCTACTAAAACAATTAGATTATATATTCACTATTATTTTCTATAAGTGATTGTAGATTCGGGCAGGACCCTCATCAACTATCACATCATAGAAATTTCAAACTCATTATCCAGTTGTGAAGTTTACATAATAATGTAGTCAGTCTAGAAAACAGGCATTAATTCCACTGATATGATATTGTGAAACTCATTAACAAAATTTCAAAACAGCAATTTCTTTCTTGAACCAAAAATATATTTCTTCCCAAATAGACATTCATACGTTCGCTTTCCCATATCAACTTGCAAAATAAGGTAAAGGATAGTACGGAAAAACGGCCACATTAATTATAACAACTTCATAGAGTCTTTGTTTCTCTCTAGCAAATACAACCAAAGTCACATTAGTTGGAACACTAGTGCCCTCTTCCCTCCCCCAATGTTGTATTTCGGTCGGTGGGACTGTGCTGGCGACAATTCAAATGCAACATTGGAAGAGGGAGAGGGAGAGGATCGAACCTGCGATCGACTTGCCATTTCGAGCCGCTATAAATCTCGACCTTTCGTCTAGTGTTCCAACGCAATGTGACCGAAATTGTATTGGTGACAACAAGGGATAGAACAGATCACGCCTTGTTAAGTACATATGCTATCGTCCTGTTTTTAGCTGATGTTATTCGCACGTATGCCCTGCTGAGTTTCAAACTCGTGTGATAAATATATTTTACTCAATACCCGTAGAAACAGTGAACACTTTTATAAGCACCATGCCTAAACGGATTGACATGGTCATCCGAAAAAGGGCGCTCGTATCAAATATTAGGAAAGTACATTACTGTGCGAAATTTGATAAGTCAATAACTTGTTCACTTAAGCCAAGTAAGACTCATATCTTACTGGACTGATTTACGTGATTGAGGAGGTAACAGTTTTCGTGCCCCATCTCTGTTGACATTTCGGTCTACTTTACTCCCTCGCACTAAAACGACATATATCAGACTACAACAGAAACTAAACCTTCATTACAGAAATAGGAGTATTTTAAATTGGCAATCAGCTATTTTGTTCTTCGAAGGCAGCGATGATTCATTGTCATCAGCGCTGTCAAATAGCGGATGCTATGTGGCACGATTTGCATCCCCTGTTAATTATTCACACAACGGTAATAAGAAAGGAATGGTAAACGGTAAAGTGCAAAAGTTATCAAGATATCTGTAATGCCTTTGTTCGAGCTTGTGTTTTCTTAAAACAAGGGCACCAGCGAAAAGGTGAAACAAATATAAGCCTTTAGGCTATTATGTTGCGACAAAACAATTCCCGCCAAAAATCTTAGCGATTTACCATGGTAAATCGTTACTAGTAAATAGTTAACCTATTGTTTTTTTTAAAGAAACGATTTACCATGGTAAACCGTAGCGAAAACAGAGAAAACATTGCCCAAACTGTCCGCATTTAGACTATACAGTTTCCTTCCCTTATGGCCTCCAATGAAAGTGGACATAAGACCGCAACAACGTCCTTTGCAA
>Ga0126336_10002643_pt1 | contig 10312 bp, 8 predicted proteins | sample SidCmetagenome_FD_92530 | JGI IMG/M metagenome (GOLD analysis project Ga0126336, IMG submission 92530) | Coral microbial communities from El Islote,Puerto Morelos, Mexico - Siderastrea C C metagenome | ecosystem: Host-associated > Invertebrates > Cnidaria > Coral | place: El Islote,Puerto...
GAATTTGCGTTTTTCAGCAGAAATAAAAGCGATAAGAAAGATAAGCCGAGTCATCAGAGTTTAAACATTACGTCATCCAGTAACGCTATAGTCAAAATATTGTGTCACACAATCACACTTTTCGTCACGCTGGTTCGTATAAATACAGGATCGCGCTAACAGTTGTGAAACCTAGGGGTGGGGAGGGTCAGAACGGCTGGTTAAAATGCCCATCGGGCTTTCTTGTTTCCTTTCATTATCATGTCCTGTACTTCTGATCAAGTAGGAATACTATAAGGACAAACTAGATGATTGTCTTTGTTGGGACTTAAAGGGTTAAGAGATGTAGACTAAACAATTTTTGAAGTGAAGAAGGAAGGAAATGATATTTACAATAAAGATGCTCTCGGTTCTGTTTGACGTAGGATCAATCGGTTTTGTTAATGTTTTGCGTGTTTTTGCCGTAAGGCATTTTCACAACATAATAGGAATCGACTGACGAGTCAAAAAATGTTGCACTGTTTGAGTTTCGGTTGGGTGAATCCTTATCTTAGCTACTGAAGAGTACTTTTCTGTGGTGCTGTTTATTATGCGGTACAAGGCAGTTCTACCTTTTCAGTCTGTGAAATAAATCCTAAAGTGTTATAGTTTAAGTGGAAGCTATTGAGCAGCAATTTACAATGGGACTGTTTGGTAAATAACATTTCTCTCAGCGGCGTTTTGAGCCTGGGAATAAAACCTTATAGTGCGACCATTTAAACGAAAGCCAGTGCTAGCATTTTTTTTTTTCATTTTTTTTCTTACTTTTCCAGTTATGGCCATGTTGGCTGTTCGATCAATAAAGATTTTTTCGATTTGAGTCAAAAAAATAAACTTGGATAAAAAAGAGAAAAGGAAACGTCGCCCTTCCGCCTTCTATAGATTTTGGAAACGAAGATTGTTCCGCCCGCTTTCTGCCGCTGGTTTCCTAGCAGAATAAGTTAACGCCAAGAAAAACAAACATGTGGGCGATTTCTGAGACAAAACAAATAGAACCGCCTGATTCATGAAGCAAACTGATAGTACTTAACAATTTAATCTTGAAGAATGCATTGTTAAAATTGGACAAGATTGATAGTTTTTTGACGAAGCAGCTATCGTAAAGTACTGCTCAATTTGGATGTTCACACTTACGGATTTCATCCACAGACTCAAAAGTTAGAGTCAATTTGTGCAGCGTGACAAACAGTACCACAGGAAAATACTGTTTACTAGTTTTCATGTTACTCATCACACTTCAGGATTTCACCCACAGACTCAAAGGTCAGCTATATAACCACCTTGTGAAGCAAGACCACAGGAAAGTATTGCTCAGTAGCTTTCATTTGAATGGGCACACTTTAGGATTTCATACACATACTCAAAAGTTAGAACCACCTTGTACAGCACAGTAAACAGCACCACAGGAAAGTATTGCTCAGTAGCTTTCATTCGAATGGTCACAATTTAGGAGAGTTAAAATAAAACGTTAGGCCCAAGGACTGCTGTGAAACCATGTGGGTGAACACAAAACAATGAACCAGCGATGAACTTTTCATAAGCTTTCACTTTTAGAGAGGAAAATAGTCCCTTAAGGGAAAAGAAAACAAATACTTTACTAGTGTATGAAACAGTAAAAAGACCAAAGATTCAAAACGTCCCAAACGGACTACGAACGATGATCTTATTACATTAGAGTAACGGTTTTTTCACAGTGCACACATTTTAACGGAGCTCGTTTTATTATTATCATTCATATTCTCCTCACTATTCTCCTCATATTTCTTATGTTACTAGTTGGGAGAATTTGATTAAAAATCGAGACATTTGATAATTGGTGATCATTTCCTTTTATTCTCATGTCCCGTATGTTTGATCAAGTAGGAATACTATAAGGAGAAATTAGATGCTTATCACTGTTAGGACTTAAAGGGTTAACCGATGACACAGGATAAGGAAGGGAGATGTAGACTAAACAATTTTTGAAGTGAAAAAAGGAAGGAAACGATATTTACAATGAAAATGCGCTCGGTTCCGTTTGACGTAGGATCAATCGGTTTTGTTAACGTTTTGCGTGTTTTTGCTGTAGGGCGTTTTCACAAAATTATAAGAACCGACTGACGAGTCAAAAAAATGTTGCATTGTTTGAGTTTCGGTTGGGTGAATCCCTATCTTAGCTATTGAAGAGTACTTTTCTGTGGTGTTGTTTATTATGCGGTACAAGGTATAGTTCTACCTTTCCAGTCTGTGAATTAAACCCTTAAGTGTTATAGTTTAATCCACTGAGTAGCACTTTACAATAGGACTGTTTGGTAAACAGTATTTCTCTCAGCCGCGTTTCGAAACTGGGAATAAAACCTTATATTGCGACCATTTAAACGAAAGCCAGAGCTAGCATTTTTTTTCTTTTTAATTTTTTTGCTACTTTTCCAGTTATGGCCATGTTGGCTGTTCGATCAATAAAGATTTTTTCGATTTGAGTTAAAAAAATAAACTTGGATAAAAGAGAGAAAATAAAACGCCACCCTTCCGCCTTCTATAGATTTCGGAAACGAAGATTGTTCCGCCCGCTTTCTGCCGCTGGTTTCCTAGCAGAATGAGTTAAGACCAAGAAAAACAAACATGTGGGCGATTTCTGAGACAAAACAAATAGAACTGCCTGATTCATGAAACAAACTGATAGTACTTAACGATTTAATCCTGAAGAATGCATTGTTAAAATTGGACAAAATTGATAGTTTTTTGACGAAGCAGCTATCGGATTTCATCCACAGACTCAAAATTTAGAGTCAATTCGTGCAGCGTGACAAACAGTACCACAGGAAAATACTGTTTACTAGTTTTCATGTTACTCATCACACTTCAGGATTTCACCCATAGACTCAAAGGTTAGCTATATAACCACCTTATGAAGTTATTTTAGTTACACCTTGTGAAGTAACCCATTTAAATGGTCACACTTTAGGATTTCATTCACAGACTCAAAGGCTAGAACCACCGTGCACAGCATAATAAACAGCACCACAGGAAAGTACTGCTCAATAGCTTTCATTTAAATGGTCACACTTTAGGATTTCATCCACAGACTCAAAAGTTAGAGCCACCTTGTACAGCATAATAAACAGTACCATAGGAAAGTACTGCTCAGAGCTTTCATTTGAATGGTCACACTTTAGGATTTCATCCGCAGAATCAAAAGTTAGACACCACCTTGAACAGCATAATAAACAGCACCACAGGAAAGTACTGCTCTGTAGCTTTCATTTGAATGGTCACAATTTAGGAGAGCTAAAATAAAACTTAAGGCCCAAGGGCTGCTGTAAAACCATGTGGGTGAACACAAAACAACATAAAATGTATTTCCGAGTAAACAGACAATTTAGTTCAACCTGACCTTGAGAATAACTGATGCATTCATTATTAACTTGTCGCTTCCGGCACAAGACGAAAAGTTGTTCAACGCCAAAGTTTTTCAGTATTTCATTACAAAGAACCACAGCCGGTTTCATCTGGTTTCAACACGTGTTCGTTACCTGAACGGTTCTTTAGCTACTATTGTGAACTCTCATGAATTAAATTTCGCGGTTAGTGACACTAACAGCTACTAACCGAAGCCTCATTGTGTTGACTGACGAACAATTGAACCAACCGAAATTAAATCGTGGCAAAGCTTTATGATCTCAATGGCCGTTGTTATGTTGTCTGGGACGAACTTGGACAACCAAATTAGTCCATAGATATGCGTCTCGTAGTTTCTTTAGTACAAAGACGGAAACAAGACGGATCATGCGTGCATTCGGCAAGCTTAGTCCGCCTTTCAAGACACACATATAAGCACGGTTTCCAAGGAGCTACTTCACCCTTATTTCCTTTGAAAAACTTTGATGTGTTCATACGAGAAGGCAGGCTGGCTGGTTGCGCGATCTGGGTTTTTTCGACCGAGTTCCTGATAACTGGACTGGAAATCTTCCCACATGAACACTCCAGCCCGCGTATCAAGAGAAAGTAAGGCAAAAAAAAAACAAAACAAAACAAAACAAAAAAAAAAACACGCATGCATTTCCATTGAAACACGACCAACATTCGATCCTGTACGGCTTGTTTATTGGACTTTCTAGATCAAAATGATTCCTTTCAGTGGTAAAAGTAAGCGACACCACTATTCATACCGCTAACCAGGCTACTCTGGTTATCGGCCTTGATATGAATAGGCCCTCAAAACAGCCAAAGTGATAGAAGTACTCTTGTGATTGTGTCGGTTTAATACGAAACCCAGCCTTTACTTTTTGAATTCACTTTCATACAAGCCTGCCAAGTTAAAAGTCGAAAGTAAATCAAACACTGTAAAGAATCGCACGGTATGAGAGTACTGCCCTATAGCTTTCACTTATTATCCTGGATTTTATCCACAGACTCAAAAGTAACAACCACCCTATACAGCATAATAAACAGCGCCACAGGAAAGTACTGCTCAGTAGTTTTCATTTGAATGGTCACACTTAAGGATTTCATCCAAGACCACAGACTCAAAAGATAGAAACACCTTGTACAGTACCACATGAAAGTGCTGCTCAATAGCTTTCACTTGAAGGGTCACATTTAAGGAACTTAAAAGTTAGAATTGCATTACATGGGGAATGAAAGAGGTAAATAGAGGACTAAGAAAGTAAACAAGGACTAAATAGAAAATTATACATGGTTGCTTCAAACACGCTGTTCGCCCAAATCACCTGGTACAAATTTACCGTTAAATTCGCAGTTATTTTCGTTTTGCGTTTTGGGAGAACTCTGTAGATGAAAGAGGCACCTGCCAACAGCTGAATTTGAAATCGGCCTGGATTAATGGCTTAAACAAACAAAAACCCTACGACTTTATTGACTTATTGCATTTTAATCACCAAAACAAATAAACTCATAAAACAAACATCACGCAACTTAGACCGGGGATTTTATAGCATACGGACAGCTGAAAATTCCTCATCTACGAAATCCCACTTAGAACAGTCCGTTACATTATTAGAGACAATTTACATCAACCTCGTGTAAAAGAATGCAACTTAAAATCCGATTTAAAAAGAAGATGAAAATATTGTAAGCGTATAAGAGAAGGCAGATTAAAGAGGATAATATCTAAGCCCTAAATAACGTACTCATGGAATTAATTCGATACAGGCTTGAAAGAGGCGCTGATTGAAAAACTACATCATGCGAACCGATTTTTATTTTTAAAACAGGAAAGTAAAAGGAAAGCTTTGTTTGTTTTTAAGCACACGTGTTAGCCAGCCATAAATCACACTAGCTTGCGGCAGACTCAAACAGGGAAGGTAAAAAAGAAGGGAAAAGATCACAGGCAAAAATTTGACGACTGGATAAACTAAATCAGGAAATATAAATGTCAAGCCCTACTTTTTGCACTGAGAAAAGCCCAAATTATCGAGTGGTCTTTAAAAACTGAAATAATCTGATTTCATTTAGACGGTTTGACTGTGGGACTGAGACAAATTAAAATAAAAAGGACTGTGAGATCTGTAACTATTGTTAAATGCTTTCTATTTAAAAATATAAAAGGCATAAAGTTTTTAATTTTGTACGCCCCACGACATTCTGAGAATTAGGAAAAGGCTGAAATCACGCAAAACCTTTTTCAAAAGTGCCGCTTGATCGCTTGAACAAGTTGCGTGCAGAACCGAAACACTATAAAACGGAAAAAAGCAACGGGGGTCGTTGAAAAAGACACTAGTTTTCCGCTCGCTTCCGTTTTTTTCAAGTCACTTTAATAAAGTTCGCGCCACGAGGCAGCCAGATTCTCGAGTGCTTGACTCTTGGCTCATACAGACGAGTAGAAAACCCGAGGCTTTTTTGTTCTACGAAAAACAGTAAGTTTATAACTTAGGGTATGGTTTGAAATAGCGATAAATTCGCGGCAAATTGTGTGTGGCATAAGAGGGTCTAATTGGGGGACAGTTCATAGCGGAGAGACAAGATTTTCTCCAAAATGACCCGACCAAGAAAATGAATGACTGCCAGCAATGTGGTTCTAACTTTTACGTCTGTGGATGAGATCCTTAAGCGAGACATTCCAATGAAAGCTATTGTACATGATCTGTGTGCTGTTTACTATGCTGTACAAGGTGGTTGTAACTTTTGAGTCTGTGGATGAACTCCCAAAGTGCAACCATTTAATCGAAAGCGGTTATTTTTGGTGGCACCGTTTATCATATTTATCAAAACAAAATTTAGGAACTTTGTGCAATTTCACACTTTCGCTAAGTTCAAAACAGTAATTCTATTCAATGATGGACTACATTTCTCTAAATATCAGTCACAATAATTTAGTTCATCATCGAGAGAAGACAATTTTCCCTTACTGGTGGCTTTCCTTATTCTCTACATCTACCCACTTTAAAAATGTATTAATGTTGTAATGAGAAGACAGATATTGATCAGCTTTGGGCTACAACTGTATCAGAAATCACAAGAAATAAATCACGTCTCTCGATGGCCTTCAGTTGCGGAGGAAAATTCGTAATTCGTAAAAAGTGTAAATTTGAGTGGAAAGTAAATGAAATGTCATCGACTCATACTATTCTGGCGTGCCGGCCTTCCCCCTCGGGGCTCCATTTTCTTCAGATGACCACCCCCCCCCCTCCTAGACAAAACAGCGGCCTGCACTCCACCTCATCCCAGACAATCATTATGAATAAATCACGACTCTCCAATGTCTTACAGAGGAAACCTTGTATTTTTGTTAAATGTAATTTTGCATGCATGGAGAATAAAATCAAAGGACAAACTGGGCTCCTGCAAAGGACCAGTCATTAATAGATATAGGGAATGGGGCCAAAGTGGAGTTTTATCGACCCAAAACTTTATGCACGTGTCTTCCCCATCCCGTTTCGGAAGTCATCACCCCCCCCCCCGCCTAAGCAGCGTAAACAGCCAGCGTGTCCACGATAATTTTCACTGGCCATCGTTTCCTGAGACTCGTTTATTTTCAACTGCCACCCCCCCAACAACCTAATTTTTTCGAATGGTCCACACTCAAGTTTCAACGCCTCCCCATATCCCATCTCATAGCAAAATTAACGGTCCATTTAGAAACTGCAGTTCAATATGCTCCACTCTAGAACGCCAGCCGATTCAAAACATAAATCAATTTGTTATTCTTTGAGTACATTTTGCGCTTAAAATAGACTGAAAGACATTGTACATCGATATATTTCACTGGCCCGTATAACAAAGCCACAATGAATCCCTTTATAGTACATCCAAAATAGACTGCAAGAAATTGGAGATCAATATATATCATTGGCACTCTTAATAGAGCTTTGATAAAGGCCTCTGAAGAACTCAACCCAAATAAAAACATAAATCATTTCTTACACTTGAGAAAAAGAATTTAATGGACTATATTGGGGGCCTGAATGTTCTGTGATTTAATTGATAACTAACTATTGACTGCGATTGTAAAAATTTTTACCGGATGTCTCATTTGATAGCCGAGAAATGGCCAAGCATTAGAACTAGCACCGAGTACCTAAATTATATTTCATTTATTTACCCGACTTGCCCCGCCTATATCAAATATTTCAGCTATTTCTTTTAATTCGTTAGTATTTGCGCCATAATCAATTATCAGAAATGAACATGTCGTATTTCAATCACAGGTGCAAAAATATATTGCTCAAGAGAGACAAATAGCGAAATAACTTAATGTTATTGACTACAAAAACAACATCGTGTTAATTGTAAACCTGTAAGTCAATGAGCAGGTGCGGCGAAGTAACATAATCAAAATATATGTTAAGAAGAATACATGATCATGAACAGGCAACTGTACTCATACCCGTCTCTTCATTAGAAGGCTGGGAATGGATTTTTTCGGCATCCTGCAAAGAGCTTCTTAGCACGGATTTTTGTTAAATACATTTAAAATGGGCCTAAAACTATAACGATGGTCTGGACAGGGGGTTTCGTCGTGTCAGATCAAATTGCCGGGCCATTCGTCAGTCATGCTATCTCAAGTCTTTTTTTACGAACAGAATTATCTTTCAATCGAAGGTAACCTCAGAGTTATAGTGTGCTGGGGTAAAACGAAGATAAGTTGACAACAAACCATAAAGGAATAACAATGGTTAGGATTAAGGAAGATTAAGACCAGGCTAATGAACGAACGATGAACTTTATGCTTTTAGTCACCAAAGGAAACGAAACATTTCTTTAGAGAAAAGAAGACCTTAAACTGATAGTTTACTAAAGTGGAAAAACGACAGAGATGACAAGAAACCACACAGTATAAAGATGGATTGAGTCGGATTACGAACGATGACCCTAATGCTCTCAGTCACCATAGGGATCGAAACCTTTCTTTAAAATAGTAATTTACTAATGTAGAAAAACGACATGGAGATGACAATAAAACGTAAAAGAAAAAGAATGGTTAAGATGAAAACGGATTACGAACAGCCAGTGTTGAAATACACAAACCGAGTCGCACGAAACATAATTTTCCAGTACAGCTGCCCACTTGGATAGAGAGACAATGTGGAATGAAGTTTTTTGTCATCGACCTGCCGATCTTACGATTGTCCGACGAGCTAGCCATTGCATCATTTACCTCCACAATCTAAATAATGTTGTCTGTGAAACTGACAGTTAGCGCTGTGGCAAACCAAAGGTGAAGTAGCAGACAATTTGCCAGTTGATAATTGGTCGTTTGTCTTGGTGTAAGTGCGGATGCAAGATACAGAATAAATTGCATTTTTTTTCAGTTGCGTCAGTTGCATGCATGCTATCATTTCCACCGTTTTTTTTTAATTTCACTTTTTAAATAAGAGATACAGTTTTTTAATTTCCTATTTGGGGCACTTTTAACGTGTTTTTATGCTTCTAAAAAGGTGTCCATTCATAGGCCTTAGTCAGTGTTCTTGTAAAGGTAAACGTGCAATTTTTCATCATTCAACATTTTCCGACACTTAAATAGTCACTAATTGTGTAAATACCCACACACACTTTTTGTACTTAACATTTTGACAGCTTTTTATACTACATGCGCTTTCTACATCGGGGTTTGTCTATTTTAAGCAAGGCAAAGGTCACGATTTTCAGTAGTATACGTCAATGAGGGCTTCAAATTCAAAGAATGCTTTAAATTTTCTTCACTTTTCATTATTTGAGATATTTATAGCTATGAACCCCGATTTATGAACGAAACGAGTTGTAAGTCATACAAAAAATTGCGATCCTGGAAGCGGAAAGGTAACATGTTGAGTTGGTTTAAAAAATACCAATAGCGGTAAAGCTTATCTCTGAGGCGAAGAAGTGAAAACCTTTTCTGACCAAGTGGGGGAATCGTCATTAGTCCTAAACCACTCTTTTGCAGACATTCAATATCCGAAAACCTCAAAGCCGTTGCAGCTTAGGTACAAAGTCAAAGTCGAGGGCAGAATTGCTGGAATTTTTTGGCAATTTTGACTCGGTCGAGTTAGCTAATGATATCACTCTCATACAATATCAAAATGTAAGGACAAAATTACTTTCCTATTTTTAAAATTACTACGCAAGTCATTGGTCATAAAAGGTCTGTATTTAAAAGTACGTCACAAGCATGATAGGAGCAAGAAAAAAATTTGAGTCCCCCCACCCCCTGACGGGAGTCAAATCCATCCCGCCCTTCACTCAAACAGGTTTTATGCTCTACTGAGCTAGATGGGAGATACGTGCCCAGCTAGGTCATGCTTTGTTAGGTTCGCTTTCGACAAGACGCGCGTTAGTAGCTGAGTAGTTAGAGCATCCGACGTGTGTGTGAAAGGTCCTGAGTTCGACTCCCGGTAGTGACTCGATCTGATGTTTTTATTCGCCCCAAGCTTGTGACATGCTGAATACGTTTTGGTGTTACACGGACGTCCTCCACGTTTAGCATATTTTTCTTTATCAGCAGAACACGTCTATGTAAAAGAACGAAGTATTGAAATCTGTTCTTTCGCACGTGACCGGAGAAGTTTTATTGCTCAACTATAGATGTCTGCACGCATCAGTGCACATAGCTATTTGCGATCGACTGTGCCTGTCTCAAAACCAAAGCCCAGGGGGGGGGGGGACTCCCATATGAAACTGACGGGGATGCTCGTCGGAAAATTAGCCCTAAAGGAGACCAATCTGGGCGTGGCTCAGGCGTTATTTGAACCCTAATTAAAGGAGACCACGCCAAAACAGACAACCAAATAAAAGTTACAGTGATTTTTAATTGTGCTAAAGATTGACGCTAAAGATTGATGGCGTTTGTTTTTTCATATAGATATTTCTTTACGCACAA
>Ga0126336_10002644_pt1 | contig 10312 bp, 6 predicted proteins | sample SidCmetagenome_FD_92530 | JGI IMG/M metagenome (GOLD analysis project Ga0126336, IMG submission 92530) | Coral microbial communities from El Islote,Puerto Morelos, Mexico - Siderastrea C C metagenome | ecosystem: Host-associated > Invertebrates > Cnidaria > Coral | place: El Islote,Puerto...
ATGTCGTCACCCTCGTATACGTAGTAGTAGTTGAAACAGTCCCTTATAGTTGAAACAGTCCCTTAACGTACTCAAGAATTCAATATAGTCATATTCGACAAATTTCCTTTTTTTCTTTCGCTACATTCCTTAAGTCGGTGTGTGCAGATGAAATGAATTTGAAAACTTAGAGACAGCTAGTAGAGAAATAGCATTGAAAGCCCGGGCTCATTTTCCTGAACAGCGGATGGCACTAGAATCGGGATTGATTGTGCAAATGACTTGCCATCAACATTAATGTTTTGGTATCAATAGAAAGTAAGCAAACGAAATCCTTACCAGAACCAGAAAAGAGCGTATTTTTTCCATTTTCTTGCTGTTAACATTTTAATGACAACGTGGTTTAAAATTTCCTGTAGGGAAAGCAAACATCAAACATCAATCTAATGAAATATTGTTAACTCCGAGCAACACTAAGCGACATGAAAATGTAGTCGTCTTAAAGGGGTGGCCGAGTTAAAGAAATTTGTCGAATATGAACAACAGTCCAGGTAGTACTACAGAATTGAACAGAAATAGTCGACGGAGGAGAAAAAATTATGGCGCAAAAGAATGCTGATAACACTTTTCAAGGAATGTGGCACCATGATATTGCTCAACCGAATACATTCCATTTAGTTACAGTGCGATAATTGTCTTTTTCTTTATTTGGTTGTATTTGTTCTGGCTTTCTTGCGAGTTAGATTAATTTAGAATGGAAAAAGGCGGTGCGACTACATCAGGATGACTGGATTAAAAGGTTGTAACAGAAGAAACTATTTGTAATCAGACCAAAATAAAGTGATCGAAATGTTATGATATTGGTAATATTAACGGGGCACCCGCTGCCCAGACCATACTGTTAATAAATGAAAGTGGTTATGAAGCCTGATAAATTTCTTAGTTTTATGTTTTTCTTCCCGTTTTTAGCCTTGACTGTGCACAAATTACAATAGGTTTTGAACTGTGTTGGAGTAACTAACCAACAGAAAAGTTATTTAGCTATACTGAGCGTGAACGTAAGACACTGAAAAGATTGTGCACGGTCGTTGTTCTTTTAACGAAAGAGAGAGATTGAGACTCGCTTTGTTTTGGCCTTTGAAACTTGCAAGGTTTCATTAACTAGTCTCTCGAGTAACTATGCCCAGACCAGCTACCCAAAATGAAACTTAAGGTGTTGCGGGCGCGAGGTTACCTATAACCTACCTTATTCAGAGTACTATGGCAATGTTTGGCCAAATTATAGTAACACGACTTAGGAGTGCACCCATATTCAGGATCATCCGGGCATCTTCCATTGACGTCAGTCTCCAGGATGTCGTAGGTCACGTAAAAATGGGTTGGCTTGTCCTGAAGATTCTCCCATGATAGACAGGGAACCGTGTCTGACGGTAAACATGGTGGGTAGGGCCAGCGAGGAGAAATGAGGCAATCCAACACAGCAGCGATGGTCTTCTATAGATATTTTATATAATAGGCTCATTGAGATATAACTAAAGTAGAAAATACTGAATGTAATCCAAGCCAACGTCGAGCAAAAGCATCGCAACAAAATTATCTAGAATTATGTTAATAGGATTCTTCATAATTATTTTAACTGATTAATCATGCTTCTTTTCTCGTTATTTCTGGCAAGTCAATTGTTCATTTAATCCATTCAATCCATCGAATACACGCCACAGGCGACCCAAACGGTCTTAGCTTGTCAAAATGGTTTCTGTAGCATGAAGCAGTTAGCGCTGAGATCAATGCAACGGCCCCCCTCCCCCTGGGTGGGATGCTTGTCCATCGCAGGGTTATCCCCAGCAGTGTACTCTGTACCCTGGTCGGTACGCACTATATATAACAAACTGTGGTGATCGCAGCTCTTACAAGGTCTTCTCTGATTTGCTGAGAAAACAATACACCAAACAACAAAACAATGGACCCTAGCCCTGAAAACAATAGAGCTGTGTGATACCAAGGTCCAATGAAATTAGAGGTTGTTAAGAGCTTCGGGGCTACCGACAATCTGGGTGAGACAATGTAGAGAAAAGATTTTTGTCTAGAAAGCCATAACGCCATGGCAGGGACGAGGCCTCGAACCACCGACCTTCAGATCTGTAGTCCAACGCGCTAACTAATACACCGTAACAGCCTCACGGTCTTTTTAGTCAGTGTTAGTTATATTATACTAAATCTTTCATTACCTGCATTTTGAATTCTTCTGTCATTTTTACCAAGCTAATTGGAGCTGTTCTTTGTTGGTTGGCCTTGAACAAATTTACAACTCTAGAGAAAAATTATTACAGTAATAAACCAGACGTATTTGGTGAAAACTATACCCTTACATCCTGACGGCTTTAACGAAAATCAAGTTTTGTTCAATCTGCATTTCACGACATGCAGATTTTCCTTGTTTTCGCAACTTGATGTTTTTGTTGAAATCACGAAAATTTGATTAAGTGAGAAAACAAACTCGCTTTCTTGGTTAAAGGTCCAACAAATTTTCCAGTTCTAGGAAATTTAGAGCCTGAATGCTGCTCTCTCAGAACCGTGAAATTGAGTTGTAATCTGTGACATCACTGAGCTATGGACGCAAGCATAGGTATAAGGCTGCCACACGCGTAGGTAGGTAACCACAAACAAAAGGTGACGTAAGCAGAGGCAGTTGCAATCATACTTTAACATGCATGTCACGACTGGGGGGGGGGCGTTATCTCGGATTACAACGGCGACGCCGCCAAACAAGTCAGCTGACAAGTACCAGAAAAAGGGCAAGAAAAAGAAGAAAAGGACAGATTTTCTTACCTTAGGCTTATGTTTGCTTATACCTATCTTTATTTTTCCTAGTGGTTTCAACCCAGGAGTCACACCATAAGTCGGTGAAGTATGATCGTCCGGGTGAGTGTAGTCCTGAGAATGACTGTTCTTGGTGACATTAAGTGACGTTTCGACAATCTGAGCGAGATCCTGATCGACAGCTCGCGAGTCGCAAACATACCTCACCCATTTGCGCTTATCCTTGTGTCACAATGCTTTGCAAGGAGGTTTCTTATGCTTATGCTTATGTTTGCATAGTACGTGTGAACCAGGCCTCACCGTCTGTGATCCATTCTCCTTATAAGGAATGCAGCTACGTCATCTTTGCTGTTTCTGATCGCAGTTTCAACCGGAAGTTCATCCTGACTGTTTGTGACGAGAAGCATGCCGTGGCAGCTTTTGACCAAGAACTGTGCAAGCGTTACATAATTCTTCGTAGCAGCTATGTGTAGCGGAGTGTTTTGGAGGAAATCTCTTACATCAGCTAAAATAAGGCCATTATCACACAGGAGCTTAAGGAATCTGCAAACCTAATTTTGAGATGAACGCACTCAATAGGTCGCGTAAGATATTTGTCTATCTACTATTGCAAGAAATGATCAAGAAAAAACAAGATTTTTGACTCCCCCCAGACTCGAAGCGCGTAGCAAAACAACAACATAATTTTCTTACTGACCTGCGGTTCATAATTCCATTCCTCCAGAAGATAAAGCGCAGTGCTTTCTTTAGAATCGCAGACATCCATCAATCTCTGTAGACGGACTAAGTCCATCGCTTGATCTCTTTCTATTCCTTTATCTCTCATTGTTTGTCTGACCTTTGGAGAATAAGATGTATAGCAGGAATAGTCACATAAAGCAAACAGTCCAAATGGCCGGTCTCAGCTCACTCATTTTATTCAGATGAAGAAGCTAGGAGTATTAACTACTCCTCCCTGGATAAGATGCAAGCCCACCGCAGGGTACCCCCCCCCCCAGTACTGTAAGATATTTACCCCATCAAGTGTTTTGTGAACTCAGTGCGATAAAAAAAATATGTACATGAGAAACACACTGCAAAACATATTTTGGTCGATGTCTATAAAATAGTAGTATTTGTGATGATGATAATGACAATGACGTTGACGATGACGATGACGATGATGATGATGATGATGATGATGATGATGATGACGACGATGATGACGATGATGACGATGATGACGAACAGTGCAAACAGTAAACCAAGCTTACTAAGAAATCCTTTTGTTACTAAATTTGAGCTATCATGCATTTTGAAGCGTCAAGTAAAACTGTTCTCATTTGAGCCCCTCATGGTATCTTCCCTGATGGAATCTTCCGCTGGGACTATCAAAAATAGAGAAGTTAGCATTTGTGAGAAGCCGTAAAGACCAGGGATCAAAAGAAATCATAACACATGAAACAGAGATAACCTGAGACTGCCCCGTATGACAAGAAACCGTACGCGTCAGGGAAAACAACGAACAAAATACGCCAACAAAGGCTGGAACAACTTAGATCGAGACATTAGAAACTCTGATAACATTATAACTTTAAAAGCAAATTTTAAAATCAGTTTCAGAGCATTTTATCGACGATCGTCACTCTTTAACATTTTATCTCTCCATATTTTAGCTTTCAACTTTTTCATTTTTGTATACATACATTTGCATGTTTTATTCTTTTATTTTTTATTTTTGTCCTTTCTTTTTATTTTACGTTTTATGTTCGTAATATTTCGTAATAAAAAATGTACAAATCGCAAATAGGAGGAAACTACAAAGAAAACAAAGGAAAATGAGGGAGGTGGAAGGGGAAACGCGACATTCATAATCCGGCCTCTTCCCTTCTGTTTATTTTTTTCTTCGGTGGTAATTTCAATGCATCTTCAGGCTATATTCGGAAATAGACAGAGAGAGTAAATTGCTGTGCTTATGAGCACAAACTTGTTATCAGGACACATTTACAAGGCTACTACGTCTCAACTATGTAATGTAAACATGTCAAAATAAAACATCCCTTAGTTTCTGACCACTGAACATGCATACAATTGTACTGACAATCGCTTCCATCTCGAAGCAATTTGGCTAACATTTACTTTATACACAAGCCCCATAGTTATTTCTTCTGATTTAGAATGTAAATTACCCCATGAACAAAGGAGATGTTTACAAAAACCGTCTTATCTTCTAACTTGACAAGAATAATTGCTGCAAAAATTACCATACGCACTGACAAGAAGCCTTCTTAAAAGAGCTTCGCTTTGCTTGATAAAAAATTCCCTATAGGTCAAAAAATATATTTGTGTGAAAATTGGGCGATTAGCACACTTGAAAATTATCTTCCTTTTTCAAAGATCAACTGTACACTTTTTTAATTGAACGACTACGACTTGAAATTAAAATAATGAGTTTCCTTACAACTCAGACATGAATTTAATCGGCTTAATAACGTGTATTTTTTAATTTAGCCAAAAATTTCCTCTTTTTTTCATTTTGGGTCTCATATCATGAAGCAAAACTTGTTATTTGCTTAAAATCCCAATTCTTTCCTAATATCGCTGTTTATATAAACTGGTCATTTTATGCCCAGAGGTGGCAAAGAAATCGCCACCTTGCAATTTGCAGTTTAATTAAACTGAAGATGACTGATATTGAGCTACGTACGTTTTTTCTGGTGTCGAAAAAGTAGTTAGCTAAAAATTTCAAACTGATTTTCAGATAACATTTTCTCACCAATAAAGGCGCCACTAGAGCGTATTGAACTGAGATCATAAAAAAGTCTTATTACATATTGATATGACCATGTATAGCGGAATAATAAAATACTAAGAAATTGATAAAAAATAATGATCAAAAATACTAAATCTTTGGTAATGTCGTGTTATTTGAGAAACCGGCTCTGTGCCCTTTTAAAAAGGCGGGGCTACACCAGGCAAAGTTTTTGCGCTTGCCTCGCAACAAATTGAAGATTTAGTTGTCCGTAAAAAGTGGCTGTTGTTACGAACCCCACCACGGATATTTGCCGAATTTTTGCCATGGACGCAATCGTTGCATGAGGAAGAACCGAAGCCTTCTCGAAGCGTTTGTGTCAACGGTAAGACTGCAGAAAATCCGTGTTTTAGTTTTGCTTTTTTTTGTTATAGGGGTTGTCGTCTGTGTTCGCCAGGGAACGTTTTCTTTCAACTGTGTGGCAATTTTGTTCACTGTGAGACATGCTGCAGAACATTTTTCTCGGTTTAGCACCTCTTTACTTACCATTTCGTAAAATTCTTCTCTGGAATGATGTATGACTTCCACGTGATCTTGAAGAGTAAAAGTGCTTATTGCTGGGCAAAGTGCTTCATCTAATAAGACAGAAGAACGTCTTTGAAGAACCAAATCTTGCGACGATATTTCAAAATTCATTTCGAAAACAGTCCTTGGATTCGTTTGGTGAGTTCTTGTCAATGACTTAAACACTATTGTAAATTTTTAAGCGAAAAACCTTTTGATTAACAAGATTTTTTGATAAACAAGATTACAGTCACTGTAACCTAAAGTTCGTTGATCGTGTTTGTCACACACTGCAAAAAATTAAATGCCAGCTTTTAAAAAGGAGGTTCTGATTGACTCTCGCTAGTTACGTAATGCAGACACAGGTGTATGTGACTGAAAAATAAATTCGCTATTACGAGTACTGTCGAGAGCTAAGGTAAATACAGTGTTATCGTAATATATTGTACCGAATCTGAATCCTCATTGGCTGCGAGCACGCAGTTATAGATAATTAATTCTCAAACGCGGCAGATAATTAATCAAAGTAATAGAGTGTGGATGATGTTCTTTGACAGCAAAGGTGCAATCGCGTAAGACCAGGTATCTGGTTTTCGTTAAAGACGCAACAACAAGCGCTTCAACCAAACAAAAAAAAAATTGTTCACCAACCATGTTTTTCCACAAGATTGCTTAGAAAATGATGGAATTTCCCTTGAATAAAAATAACAATGACAACCTTTGTAAAAGCAGGTATTAGATTGGGTTTCAGTGTGGTCACTTCACTCCGACATAATAAAGATCTCAGCCGGCCGTTTCACATGTCCTATTTTCCTTACCCTACCACCCCCTCCCCCACATTTTATAAGTCCCTTTAAAAAATCTGAACGACAAATATTAGTTAATGTATTCGTTTTGTACAACGGTACCCATTTTTACCCTTTGACATGAAGCCTTTTAACGCCGGGATTTATGTTGAAAGAAACTGGACATTTTAGCCTTTAGTTCCTTCTTAGGCCGTTATGGTATTACATGTATAATCTACAATTAAAGGCTACAAGTGCCAATTTCTACAAAAAATTATGCATGTTTCGTCTAAATTGAGGTGATTTGGGGTAATTTCTATCTTTGGCGAATGCGCAGAACTCAAAACTAGGACTTTTTGCGAATCTAAATCTTTCCTTATTTTTAATTTCGTCTCTTTCTTTTCTTTTTCTTTCCTTTTCTTTCTTTGCTTTGTTAACCTCTTCATCGCTATTTTTTTCTGAGGAACTGTATACAACTGTTCAGAAAATTGGACAATCTTATCCGGGAAAAGTACTCGGTGAATAGTCAAATTTGCCATCTATTTAGCAAGAAAACATAATGCTTCCTTTTTATATGGCAGACTTGGGCAACATTTCCAAAATGATACCTAGTAAAGATCGATTTTTTTTTTAATCCGTTCCTTTTGAAATGATTCCTTCACGAAAATGCTGATTATGTCAGAAGTGTTTGCGTCCGCATATCAACTCAGGAGTTGTATGGTTGACTGTATAGTTGTATACGACTCCATTCGGCCGAAAAGCGTTAACGAAAGGATCTCGGAGGCTGGTTTTGCGGTTAATTCCACTTTTTTCTCTTGAAAATTAGCTATCTTCACTTAAAATCTTGATCTCACTTGATAAGCTAACTTCCGAACAAAGACTATGCCTGAGTCGTTAATGTTAACCCTTAAAGGACGTTTCGTGATTGTTTATACTTGAAAAGCGGCTATGTTCACTTAAAAACCTGATTCACTTGATAAGCTCGATTTCCGAACAAATAGAATGCTTTGGTTGACCCTTTAACGCCGGGATTTATGTAAAAGGAAAACCGGACATTTAAGCCACAAGTAAAATCTTAGGCCGTTGTGGTGTTAATTTCCATTTAAAAGGCTTTAAGTGCCAATTCCTTCAAAAACAATACACGTTTTCATCCAGTTCGAGGTGATTTTGAAAGATGTTATTTTTGCACATGCGCAGAACTCAAACGTTGGACTTACTGCGAACCTACATCGTTCCTTGCCTTCGTTCTTTTTTTTCTTTTATTGGTTTGTTAGCCTCTTTACAGTTTTTCTTTTCTGCGGAACGGGAACTTGCTCACTTTTCAGGAGGGCGGAAATTTTTACCTGAAAAGAATACCAGGCAAATAGCCAAATTTTGCCATCGATTCAAACGCTTCATTTGTATGCAACTGGCAGATTCGTTCAAACTCTCCAAAATGAGGCGCGTATGCAAAAATCTATTCCTTTTGAATCCACTGCTAATTAAATTGAATGATTGACGAAAAAGCTGATCGGAGTCCCAATACTACCTCAGGAGTAGTATACGACCCATTCCACCAAAAAGGGTTAAAGAAAATATTTGCTGATAATATAAATATTTGCTGAAAATATTTATTTCATAACGTGGTTTAACCATATACTTTTGCCGGAACATGGATATCGAAAAATTTAAAGGTGCAAGATTTTATCACTCACTCCTAGTGCCTCGCAAGTACCGGGATTTGGTAATTCGACCGTACCTCTGCGAGATTCAAGAGAAAAAGGTTACATTTTTGCCAATCAACCTCACTCCAATAAAACGAGACAGCAAAACGTTCACATTTCCAATTACAGGAGTGGAATTTTATTTTCTCTCATGAAATTATCCTCCTTAACAGAACATAAACAATTATTCAAGTACATTCAGTTTCCAGAGCAAATAATTTAAAAGTCAAACGAAACAGTTGGCTAGCAGCAGCCCAGTTTAACCAAAGCACCTCTGCCATCCCAAGTTAATCATTTGGCAAGTTTCACTTTAGCACGACAAAGCCATGGCTTCTCATGTCAGTTCGGGGCTTATACAGTTCTACCACAAATACTCAGAAATTACGGTAGCATGATTACACTTACGGTAGGTGAGTAAAACTGGACTTTTGAGAGGAGCGCATTTTCAACAAAAAACACTAGGTAACCTTACACGACAAACTTGGAAATTTAGTTTTACCATAGTCTTTTTATTTACGAATTTTTTTTTAAAAGTTGGAACCTCAAATTTTCGGTCGGTATGCCAAACATCGTGGAATTATCGGCCACAACACGCTTCCCACAGAATAACGGAACAGTAGAGATCCATCTCCTCGTAGAAAATCAGTATGAGAATTCTCAACCACTCCGAAGGTTACATCAGACCATACCATGTTTAGTCACATGTATGCCACACTGTTGTGTCCTGATGGCAGCTACATTAACATGGTTCAACTTCACTTTAATAGTAGAAAACCCTCTGGAAAAGACGAGGGAAGTTCAGGCAACTCCAGCAAATGGAATAGGGTCCAAGGAAGGTGACTGTCAATGCTAGCTTTGCCATTTCTTTTAGGCACAAGGCTCACTGTGTGCATTATTGGGGACCATTCATGGAAATGTTGCCATTCCTGACGTTATCATTATAAGTACTGTAGTATCATAAGCATCCATCCTGCTACCCAGACCACTGATGAATCCACGCTTCTATTTGTTCCAGATTGTTTTCAAGTTCATCTGTTGTATTACTCTGTAGTTCATGGACAATTTCCTTTTTGTAGCTTTCTCTGGCCTCTTCCAATATTGTTTGCATAATTTCACATTCCACATTTTCAGAGAGTTTTTTTCCGCTGTAACCCCTGGAAAGTTCGAAAAGAAAACATTATAAATTGTAATAAAAGCCTCATTATTTTAGTTCTCTGTCAGGGTGCATATCAATGCACATGGCCTTAAAATTAATCCACAAGTGTAATCCCTAATACTAAACAATTGAGCCAAGGACCAGGGTTTGAATTATGAGAGAAAAGCCAAATTAGGCACAGCCTAGTTGACAGACAGGCAGACAGACAGACAAACAAACAGAAAGCCTATACTTAAGCACAATTAAAGTAAAAGCTGTATAGCTTGTGAGGTCATACTTTTAGGACATAACTGTTATTGAACCAATGAGCTTCACATAATTTGCAACGGCCCAATACGTTTATATTGATTGAAGCATGTCGCTGGGGAGATGCATTTCATTTAGTCACTAATTAAATTCAGTGTTTCACAATACAGCAATATAAGAAATTTACACTATTGTTTTCTTATAAATGCCTGCTGTGTGTTTATTTGTCTCTGCGTAGGTAAGTGCTGCCCAAAAGAGTACAGTCATCGAGCTGTTGTGGGCTGAAATAAAGTCTTACTTTTAAAATAAAAGAAACTACAACAATTAA
>Ga0126336_10002645_pt1 | contig 10310 bp, 9 predicted proteins | sample SidCmetagenome_FD_92530 | JGI IMG/M metagenome (GOLD analysis project Ga0126336, IMG submission 92530) | Coral microbial communities from El Islote,Puerto Morelos, Mexico - Siderastrea C C metagenome | ecosystem: Host-associated > Invertebrates > Cnidaria > Coral | place: El Islote,Puerto...
GAAGGAACCACTTCCATACATGAATGTAATTCCTGCTTTTTTTGTCAACGAAAGACATTTTTCGTGTTGTAAATGTCTTTCGGAGTCAGAAAACATGTTTTTTCTTCTTCTGGTACCTCCAAGTAGAAAAACTAGGTTCAAATTAACTAGGAAAAATTGCATAATCTGTCGCACAATTGGCCTTCTTTTGCCACATAATTCACCCTGAAATGCCGCATAATTCCTCAAATTTTTTCGCACCCTGTCAGAAGCCCTGGCTGTTAAAGGTATCCCCCCAGGGGCTGTTCCTGCCCATCTTGTAAACTTTCGTTCCCATCAGACTTCAGCTCACACCTATTTCTCCAGCTGCTTTACTATCTGCCCCTGGGTCTCCAAGGATGTTTGTTTATCAGCAAAGGATAATATGAGGGTTAACCCAACTGGACTTCAGATTTTCCTGATCTCTCTAAAGACGTTTTTACAGAGGGGAATTGTTCTTGCAACTTGCATTGCATTGGTAATGGGAGCATTGTGAGTGTAGTGGCCTTAGATTTTTCGATTGTACTGCATGGAGTTACTTCACCGTATTTGTTCTTCATCCTCTATTCGACCCTTCTTCGAATATAAGATGCTTATTTAACACATTTATAGCAGGTTTGCATTTTGTAATACTTAATAGTTTTTCACATTACCTCAGTTCCGGAACCGGAACTAGCGAGGAAAGTCTGCTCCTGCCGAGAGGGTCTGTCTAAAACTGTTCCCGTGGATCTCGATGTTCTCTCCATGAGCGACGGTCTGTCCACCTGAGAAGTACTTCCCCTGTGACTTTGCTGTTGTAATAGAGGCTCAAAACGCTGCAAGTTGTAAATTGTTCCGTTTCAGTCAGGTCTATCGCTAAAAAAGTCTAAACTGTGAGAGAACTTCATTCTTTTCCAACTTTTCGAAGGAAGAAATGAAACTCGCGCCAAAAGAGCTAACAAACATGCCAACATCCGGGAGTTTATCAGCGGCTCTTCTTTGCAGGCCTATGTATTTCATGTACGCTGTTCCTATTTATCACTCGGAAGTGGCAAGGAAAATTGTGAAGTTGCTTATAATTTGATCAATGTTCCGAGTTTAGAATGTTTAGATTTTACGGAAAGCGTAAAACAGAGTGTCCCGAAAATCCAGGTAACTAATTTATGTTGTTAAAACCATTTTTTTCATCAAATGAAGTGACTCTGAAGAGCGATTGAAATTAAGGATGTTCCAGCCACAGAAGATAGCATTAAACGTATAATTGCTTGTTTGTACAGATATCTTGCGTTTTGTCATTTTATTTTGACTATAAGAAGCTCACAGTATTTTTTGAATCTCAGAGGCCACTGAAAGTGGAAAAAAGTCACCTTGGAGCAAGTTTGATGATTTGCCCTTGGAAGAGAAACGAAAAATTTATAGATGCGGAGCAGACTATGTGACTTTGAAGAACATCCCAGCGTGGCCAGACTATCAACGGGAAAATGACTATGCTATTTATAAAAAGAAAGGTACAGAATTTGAAGACATCTGGTTCATTTCAGTCCGTTTTTCAAATAAACGCCTGGAGCGTCTTCTAACAACCGAGTATAATATGAAAATTCAGGAAAATTTATACAGAAAAATTAATTATTTCCTTGTTACCAAGGAATGGGGAGAAAAAAATGTCAGTTGAACCTCATTAATACAGACACTGCAGAGACCATGGAAACTGGTCATGTCAACATGGTGTCTGTATTAAGCAAGTTTTAGAATGATGCAAATTACTTATGCATTTGATGTCTTTTAGGAAAGTACTGTACTGCACATAACCCACAAAATCAATAAGAAGTAGCCGTTGAGTAGCCTGTGAATAGGTTAAGTTGCACATGCCAACCACAGGAGGCCCACACGGTCATGACAGAGCTTATTCCCTGTTTCTGTAGCATGAAGCAACTGAGAGTATTGCTACTCTCTCCTGGATGGGATGCTAGTCCATCACAGGGTTACCCCCAGCAGTATGTTGCTGGTACCCATTTATACACCTGGGTGAAGAGAGACAATGTGGAGCAAAGTTCTCTTAAACAGTTGTAATAATATAAAGTATATATTATGTTTAACAAGGTTAACTGTGTATGAGATTGTCTCAGTTTGGACAGGAAAAAGTACCCTCATCGGTACTAGAGGTTTCTCTCACATGCTTTTCATGAAGCAGTGGTTGGCTAAAGGCTGAGTTGATTGGAGGCCATTCAAAAACATGAGATAGCAAGTTAATGTGTGGCTGCAGGTGTGAGAGATGCCTCTGGCACCCAGGGAAAGGAAAAAGTTACCTATGTCTTTATCATGGGGTGTCCATATTATGCAAATTAATTTAAGAGAAAATGTTTGGGTTGTAATAACCAGGTGTCTATAACGTGGGCTTCAAATGTAGGTACAGGTAATACAACGAGAAATGGGTAAAATGCTTATGTTGTTTGTGCCACAAACCTGTTAGTGACCTGAATGACACTTTGCAGTTCTTGTGTGTCCCTCCCATGTAGCTCCCCTTAACCCCCCCTCCCCCACCCACAGTTCAAACACAGACACTGAATGGCCGCGCAAGTGTTTGCATTATAGAGGACTCAATTTTGTAGAAATAGTGACTGTCCAGCTCCTCCTTATATATGTTGTAGCTCAATTTTATCCTTGGTTCAATTTTTATTTTTCTTTGTTCTTTTTTTATGTTATTATATGATAATGAATATGAAACAAAAGAAAATAAAAATTGAACCAACGATAAAATTGAACTTCAACATATACATGTAGGTATGTGCAGGACCATAGGGTGTGTCTGTCAAGCTGTTTTTGGTCTAAAATAGGCTATAGATTTGACTATTGTGGTTGAAAATAATCAAACAGGGCATGTGTTTAAACTGGTCTGAATACACTGTTGCACTGTGACATTTTTGCGAGAAATATGTTCTTCGCTTTTTAAATTTCTAGCCTGTTCCTAGGCGTTCAGATAGTGGTGTGGAAGTGAAAAATTTCCCTGTCCCCTCTCCTCAGACTCCTCTTTCTTTTTTTTTTTTCAATATTTTTTGCTTGGATGCCACCATCTGAATGCCTGGAACAGGCTATTAAAGTTCTGTCATTTGAATCAGAAATCACAAAAATTAGTTCTGTAAAGACAATGTCAATAATCCCAAATAAAGTATTGAAAAATTTGATCCAATAAAGTATGAAAATTTACCAATCTGCAAATAAAACTCCTGCAAAAATTTTCGTGCCACACATTATATGTTTGATAATTCCAGCAATGATTTCAAGGGGTAGGTAAAAAAAATCTGATTTGACCACGTGACTTAGTTGGGTTGAAATAGCTTTAGGATTTCAGGGACTGGGTAGCCTCTGCAGAGATGTCTCATATTTCCTTTGTTTTACACAGAAAACAGGCTTTTACCAGAAAATGAAAATTAGCTGTCAGAGGGGCATGTTTCTTTTAAATCTCATAAGAAATTAAGTGCCTTTTGAATGAATTTCCAAAAAAAAGTGGGTGTCCACAGGATGCCTGGACACCGGTCTTGCTAAAGCCTTGGTAGGAAAGGGACATCTGTGTAACAGGGTCACTACTCATGTTCTAGCATTTTGCTGTTTTTCAGGAATTCAGGGACTGTGCTCTAATTGGTTGCCTTGCAGTAGGCATTGTTAGTTTCAATTCTGATTGGCTCACATAAAAATATAGTTGGATGTTCGATTGAAGATCAAAATACGTGATTGTGTGCTGTTTTTTGCCTATCTTGAAGCATAACAACAGAAATCTTGTTTAAGGTTGCAGAGAATTTTAAGTTACAAGGAAATCCTTTTCTTTCCAGTTTGCTCTACACTTGAAACACCAGATGTCAGTAAATAGTGCGTTGGATAGATACGGATTAAGTGACAAGGATTTTACAATTTATAACTTTTCACGAGGAGCGATTTCTTTTCTTTTTTCTTGTTCATCATACAGCATCATTCGACATTTTCATGAGAATTCTTTTACACGGAATTCAAAACCCAAAACAGCAGGATACTGGAACCTGATTAGCAACAGCATTATGCAGACATTCCTTTTCTGCGTGAATCAAAGGAAATGGAAGATGTCTGCATGCAGGCTCGGTCTAGGCTGCACACTTAAACACCTTACATTGAAAAAATTAACTGCACTATGAATGCAATTGTGGCCAACATTTTTCTCTATTAAATATGTATTTTTGTTAGGAAAATCAAGTGAGAAACCAATTTTTGATGTCAATGAAACTCTGAATGGAAAAGTTTCATTGTGGCAGGGTGATATAACAACCTTAGAAATTGATGCTATAGTAAATGCAGGTAAGTTATGTATTAAGTCTTGGAGTAACTTTCATTTAACTGGTGGGGACATGTATGCAGACAAATCTCCCATACTGTCCCACTTGTCAGTTGTGATGTCAAGACAAGATGATCTCCTGTGAGAGGGTGGGATGGGGGTATTTTTTCACCTATGAATTTTGTCTTTTGTCAGGAGGTAAATCTGAAAATTTTTACTTTTTCTGAAACTTACTGGGTATCTTATAGGAAGGCAGCCAAAGGAGGTAGTTTGTTTATTATTTTCTTTTTAGTCAGCATTATATCTTTGAGGCATGAGCAAAATTTGGCATGTTACACGCATGCCCTTTTCCTTCTGGTTTCAACAGGTGTTTACACTCAGAACATAAATTTGTTTGTCTGTAATTATAGCAGTTTTGCTACATTAACCTGGAAATATTCAGAATTTGTTTACCGGTAGTTTCCTTTTTTTGTCAACTTTTATTGTTGCATTCCATACAATTCCAAAAGTAATTACTGCCCCTTGTCACTTTCAGATTTAATAGCAGCCCTTTTCTGTCACTTCTTTCAGGAGGTCATGTCTGTGGTGAAAGACATTAACATTTATTATCATTTTTTGATTTCTCAGCAAACAATTCTCTTTTGGGTGGAGGTGGAGGTATGGACTATTAACTATTTGATATTTAGTGATTAAAAAGGAAGAGTATCCTGGCTAAAATATCAAGTTTTCAAGGCCAGGAACTTTCTCAAAGCTTGCTTTGTTATATTGAAATAGGAGGACAAAAGTTCTAAAAATAATGAAAGCAAGGAAAGAAATAAACTTGAGAGAGCAAATAATGGCAGACAAATGCCATGTGAATTATAGTTTTGATTTCTGGAATGCGCATCCCAAAATAAAATTATTTTAACAAACTGTGATCCACTTCTGTCCCTGTAATCCCTACTTTATACCCAAAACACTTTCATGGTATGCTCCACAGAGATTTTATTATTATTATTAAATTGTTTATTTGGTTGCATTTGGGAATAAAACATGGAAACCAGGTTACAAAAGCAAAATTTCTTATTTTGGCAGTACAGTATTCTGTCCATTTAAAATACAGTTGAATGTCATTTTGGGAGATTTCCCAGCCCTTTCCTTACTGTTTTTTTCTTATTGAAGTAGAGCACATGCATATTGATTCAGGTCACGAATGTGTTTTTTGATTTGTTTACTAGTTGACGGCTGTATCCATCGTGCAGCAGGTTCAACTTTACGACAGGAATGTGCTACTCTTGATGGCTGTTCCACAGGAGATGCAAAGATCACTTCAGGTGAGACCGTGTGCCTTAACTTGGGTCCTTCCCAGGCTTCTCCCTAACAGCCGGCTGCCGGCAGAATTAACCAGCCACTTGGCTCGTTTGTGCCGGCTACTTTTGTGATATATATATATATACATATATTTTTTTAAGACAAGTTATTAGTTCATTATGTTGAGTTCTGGGAATTACATGTAGAAAACCACTGAAGGCATGAGTTTATACAAATAAAATTGAAAAGTTATGATTACTTTTGGAACTGGCACTATTGGAAATTTGTGCTCAGAATCAAGGAAATTTCGTTTCTGGGGACTTAAAATGTACCGGCTACTTAGAAATTTTTGCCTGCTACTTGAAAAATTGTGAACAACCCTGCCTACCTTATTCAAAACCAGCAAATGGAACCCACATCACATTTAAATGGTTTGAAAATAGTTCAGAGATTAAGTTTGATTGCAGCGATTTGGCTCAACTGAACTTTTGCTGATGGTTGGTAATTCATACAACAATTTGTGTCATTTGTTGATAACCAGACGTGCTTTAGGACTCAAATATCCACGACTTACTACTGCTTTTAATTTGGAATGAAAACTTTGGGTAAAAAAGTGCAGCTGATTTCTATGGTAAATTTATCTCAATATTTAAAATTACTTGTAATGTAATAGGCAAAGAGGATCAATTAAGTAATAGACTGAGATAGAAATAATGTTTTCTTGTATAATGTTTCTTTGTACTCCCCAAACAATGATTGAGGCAAAGGCTTATTGCTGTCAAACCTTCTGATTTACAGTATGGGTTCACCATAAGTAATTTAGTTCATTATAACCTACTATTGTTTTCCATTTTTTGGTTTCTGACAGGACATAAGTTACCAGCCAAATGTAAGTTGCAGTTTGCAGATAATGTCCCATTTTTGTTTTTAGAGGTGTTGAAAGGCTGGGAGATTTTAGTCATCGTAACCATTGCCACTCATCACCTTCATTGTCACCATCATTGTGACCATCATCTTCATCATCACCATCATCGTCACCATTGTCACTTCCAGGCCTTCACTATCACTATCACCTTAAGTTTACCTTCACCATCACCACCACCACCATCATCATTGCCAGCATCACTGATCATCATAATTGCCATCACTGTGACCATTGCCATCACCAATGATCACCATCACCATCATCATTACAGTCACCGTCACTGTTATCATCATAATTGCTGTTGCCATGGCTAACAGAATCATTGTTAGCATCACCATCAGTATCACTTTTACTATTACCATCAGCATTACAGCTGATTTTGTTGCTATTTACAAAGTAGACCTGGGTTTTGCAAGCATGTCAAAATCATGATTTGCGGGCTATGATTAATGCCCTTCATTGATTCGTGCATAATACCAAAACATGCTGGAAATTTGCAGATCTTCCAGTTCTTTACAAATATTTTATTTCAGGAAGTTAGTAATTCCTCTGTGTACTCTGCATGCAATTTTTCATCTTTATTTTGTGACTATAGGCGAATCATGACGTGCGAATTCGACTGATTCGCATGCCCTGATTCGCCCATGGTCACAAGATAATTCTGGAAATTTGCACATGAAATGAGTTTACAAAAGAAATACTAATTTCGTGAGGTATATACAATCATAAAAAAGCAGATGATCCTGCTGAATTCCATCACTGCTTGGTTATTATGAAAGAATCAAGATGGACGAATCATCTTTAAAAAAACCTGGGTCGACATATAGCAGTGAAACTGGCTTTAACATCAGGATCAAAATCAGCAACAACATCTTCGTCATCACTGGCCATATTGCAATTTGCTAAAAAAACGGATTTCAGATATTTTACTTTTCTTGTGATAGTTGAGCATTATTGTTGCTGATGTTTTGTTTTACTCTCTTAAGATGTCATTCACACTGTTGGACCAATTGGAAAACAGGAAAAAGCATTAAAGAGCTGCTACAAGAAATGCTTACATTTGGTAAAAAAGTATGGCCTCCGATCAGTGGTAAGAACTGAAAATGGAGTGGGAGATTAAATAACTGAAAAACTGTGAGATAGCTGTGAGATTTGAGATCTGCTGTGTTAATATCTCGAAATATCTTAAGCACACAAACACAAAGTTGTACATAGTAAGAGAAGATTCAGTTAGACTACACTAAGAGTAGGTGTAATATTTGCTAAAAACTATCTTTTGTGAGGTAAGAAAGATTTGATTGGAGTTTTATGAGAACAGGCTATGCAAACTTCAACTATTTTCCTTTTTAGTCTAATCAACTTGTCAGCTCATATATTTACTGATATGTACAAAAGAAAAACGAATGCGTGAGATTCTGTTTTGGGCCAGAACAAATCGGCTGTGATAACGAAGTCCTTATATTAACACGGTTGCTTTTAGGCAGGATTCCACTGCATTACACATCAAATCATTAACACCTTACTACAAATAGCAATATTGCTATTTGTGGGTGGTACTAAAGGAATTACTCATTTAACTTATTACAACACAAATTGATCACAATAAATATACAATTTACGGAGTAGGATAACCTCATTCTCAATAAAAATACACAAGTCATTAGGTTAACTTGAATTAGTGTTTCAGGGAATTAAAAAAAAGATAAACACGACTTACGTCTGGGCTACAGTGCTTGTGCCTTACAACGCTAGATGAAACCAAAAAAATTCTGGATTAGTTAATTAAGATCAGTTCAAAAAACTATGGTAAAGAATAGCTCACAATTTGCCATTTAGTCATTTAAGATAAAAGGTGAAATTTTAAAGTAGGGTAATTTAATAATAATAGATTGTCATTTGATCTCTGTATCTTCATATGCAGGCATTCTGTTGTGTTTCAACCGGAATTTATGGTAAGGAAATTCTTGGTTATTCTTACAATTTTCCCTTCCTATCAAGCAGTAAGATCTGGTGCTTCAGTAAAGAAAAGTAGCTACCACTTGTTTGGGAACTCAGTGAGAAAGAAAAACCAACTGATCACATGGTCATAACGTATAATGTTGTGTCCTTATTTCTAGCTTGTAACCTGTTCACGCGTTTTTGTGCAAATCAAGGGTTTGTTTACTTTGCTGTTCACAGGTTACCCAATCTATGATGCATCCTCTGTGGCTTTGAACACTGTCCGCAGGTGGCTTGAACATGATGATGAAAAGGGAAACAAACATGCAGACCTCGTATGTTTTGCTTTATATGTTTTGTCTTGTATGTTTTATCTTTCAGTTATATTTGGACAAACAGAATATTCAATTTCAACATATGGTGTGGCAGACTTTGTCGAGTTGTTTCAATTTATGGAGGCAACAAACAGATTTGAAAAACAACAACAGCTACAACAAGATAAAAAAAAAGCGACAACAACAACGAATGTCTTTAATTTTCGCGGGTTTTAAAACTCGCGAAAGTTCTGCAAAATTGGCTGGCTTAATTTTCGCGGCTTGATTGTTCGTGATATTTGATGGGTCTCATACAAAAACTGAGGAAAATGCAAAGCTTGTAGTCCAAGAAATAGAGTGGCCAATACGTGTATAACCCGAAGCAAATCTTTGTCGTTATCATCACTAACCTAAATTTATGACGTTGCAAATAAGAGAGTAAAACCTTTACCTTCCCAATCTTTGGATTAATTTTTGCGATCCCTCGCCACGAAAAGCTTCGAAAGGAACGAAATTATAACCCACACGAAAATAATAGGTTCAGACAGAAAAAAACTGTAAATTGCGGAAAGAAAAATGGAAAAACTGAACGTGAATATTTTAAAGAAGCTTAAAGCTCAACTAGTGAGAGGTTGACCAAACTGTTTTTCAGAACAGTTGTTTTGAACAAAGCTCCACAGCGTCATAAGTACGGTTAATGGTCAGAGACCCGGAACGCTCTGAATAACAAGCACCCCTAACCACTCGGCCACACCTCAACAGGAACCTAGGCAAATCGAAAAATATGAAGTTTGTAACCCACAGATAACTATGAAAGTGTTCTCTGAATTTGAAACACCAACCTTGTGATGCTGGTGAAGAATCAAAAGACAAACAGAGGAATCCATTATCTCTGCAGGTGGATCGCATAATCTTTTGCGTTTTTCTTGGAGGGGATCTGGATGTCTATCAGCAACTTTTACCAAAGTACTTTCCGTCCTCTGATAAGTTTGAAAGCGGTCAGCAACAAGAGGGGGATAAACAGGAGAAGGAACACGAGTCAGCAAAAGATAAAAAAGAAGAACATCATAAAGAAGGAGAATCAGAGGGTATGTTTTCCGTGACTCTTACGAGCTTATCTGTTAGGCATACCCTGGGTACCAGAGTTCCCCTCCCCCCCCCACCCCCCGTGTTTTCGTGTCGCCTTCGTGTGGGGAACGCCTTTGGAACCCAGACATGGTTTAATCTAGATTGTGGCATTGTGGGATGACCGCAATTTAAAATATATCGGCGGTTAAAATTTGCAAGAGCGCGTCAAATGTGAGCACAAAACTTACTGTAATCGTCCATTGACGAAGATGTTGTTGACTAAGTTTTTCGAAGGAGATCATTTGAAATCATTTTGCAGTTGTAGCCTGAAAAATCAATGCCGATTGCGTGCTGTTTGTGTTGCCTCTGTGAGGCCGGGGGGTGTATTTTGTGAGCTCCTGGGTGGGGGTGTACCACCGAGACACTAAAACCTTTACCTTATCAGTGGCACATACCCAAGACAAGACAAGATAATTTA
>Ga0126336_10002646_pt1 | contig 10310 bp, 5 predicted proteins | sample SidCmetagenome_FD_92530 | JGI IMG/M metagenome (GOLD analysis project Ga0126336, IMG submission 92530) | Coral microbial communities from El Islote,Puerto Morelos, Mexico - Siderastrea C C metagenome | ecosystem: Host-associated > Invertebrates > Cnidaria > Coral | place: El Islote,Puerto...
AACAACAACAACAACAACAACAACAAACAAAAGAAATATCCTGAAATCGGAAAAATATACGGCACCAAACTAAAGCAGTGCTTGCCGACATCTTTGGCTTGAATGTTCAAACCTAGAGTGACTATGTCACAAAGATTTTGGTGGTGTTTTGCCAAAACTGTGCTACACGTAGCACACGCATGAAATGCTTCTAGAACACCGCCAAGAAGAAGGTACACATCAAACCTTACGTTTTTAACGTTTTTTGCAAGACACAACCGCAGCCGGAACGTAAAAACGTTAGCGCGACGTTTTCAAGTTGTAATCTCTTTCCATCCTGCATATCCCTAGCCAAGGTCACTTTTTAATATGGTGGTCCGCGGTTATTTATTAGCGCGGAGGCTCCATTTTATAAATCGACTTTTCGGCAAGTAAGCATTAACCGATTTCAGCAATTTTTGGTATTCTAAACAAAAAGTGTTCTAATTTTACAAAACTTTTAGCTTTGTGGCAAACAAGTTCAACGGCGGACTAAGAGATACAAGCGCTATTTGAGGACCATCCCTTTCATAATAACGCGAATATTTCCATTAAACGACCGTATATTTTTTGCTAATTAAGCTCAGTAAGTTCTAAGACTTCATGGTTTACCGTTTACCGTGCAAGTTTCTGCATAGTTGATTGTTGAATTTTGGCTTCAAAATATATGTAACTGTTGCAAGAACACTAACGTAATGCTAAGATCGCACATATTTTTTGACAGCTTGAAACAACCTAAAACTCTGCTGAATTATCGGTAAAGATCGGAAACTCCGAGCAAAATCTACAAGCAAATGAAGAACAGCATGTTTATATTGCGTAACTTGTGAATCTGAAGGTATTCAAGTTTGTTCAACTTGTATATATTCAAGTTTGTTCAGCTTGTCAAAAACTACCGATTTGTTTTCCTTCAGTATTTCTAAGCACGATAAAATCCAGCATATGTACGAACGAACTCACCTAGTTTCAGGCATGTACCCTCGACGAAATCCAATGAATTTGGCTCGTCAAGTTGGCTGGTTCGCGTCTTCTATTTTATAGAATGGAACAAGCCTTCGTGTTCCTGAAAATTATTCAAACTTACGCGCGTTCTGATTTATTTCGGCTACTTGGGAATTTCGGTTCATGGACAAATGAATTGATAATGCGGCTGAGTGTGTTAATGGTTTCGCATGCAATAGCCCTTTTCACAGTTACCTTTTCTCATTTGCATGACAATGTATTTGAGCGTGGACGTGAGGCAATTTCGGGCAAAAACTGCAGAATTGCTCGAAACTGCCTCACGTCCACGTTCAAATACATTGTCATGCAAATGAGAAAAGGCAACCGTGAAAAGGGCTATTTGTGTTGCAATGATTTGTTCCAACAATGATGAACGGGAAAAAAACTGTGATTCCCAAATGGCAAATAAATCCCAGAACGCGGTAAGTTTGAATAATTTACAGGAACACGAGGGTTTCAGAGCATTATAAAAGGAAGACGTGAAGTTGCCAACTTGACGAGCCAAATTCGTTGGATTTCCTCGAGGCAACACAGCTGAAACTAGGTGAGGTCGTTTGTATATATGCCGCATTTTATCATACTAGAAATAAGGGAAAACAAATCGGTAGTTATTTCACAAGTAGCAAAAACTTGAATATCTTCAGATTCACAAGTTACCCAGCGAAAACATGCGCGTTCATATAGGCGTACGGGCACCTTCGGACATGGGGGGGCCGTGACCTTCTTGCCCGAAAAAATTACGCAGTGCCCGAATGCGTGAGTGCATGTTGAAATCGGGATAAAAACGCACTCCAATTGCATGAAAAACAAAAGCGTTTACAATTCTCACGTCTTATGAAACAATTATAACTCCAAAAATAGTGATTTTGAAACCTTGCATGCTCTATGCTGAGCTCTATCTACAGTCTTCTAGGCGATGTAGAGAAATCAGAAACTTATTAAAAGAAAGAGTTATTCCTTCTGTGGAGTTGTCCGGGATCACGAGTTGATGGCACTTGATTAACACCACTCACCTTCACTTTTCAGCAGAGTTTAAGTTGGTATCAAGCTGTCAAAATATTGGCGATCCTAGCATTACGTTAGGGTTCTTGCAACAGTCGAGGCAATTACGCAAACATAATATTTTGAAGCCAAAGTTTCTATTCTTGGGGCAGATTCATTTGCAGAATACACGTAGGTACGTTACATTTGAAACGTCTCGAACACAGTTTCTTTCTCACTGATGAAGAGACAGCAGCCTCGAAACGTCTGAGCAATTTTTGTAATCAACACATAAAGAATATTTAGTTCTACATGCGCAACACAGTTTGCTTACAATTTTTCATTCTACAGCTTTAATTACACACGCAGTTTATTTTTCCATTATTCCTCATAAAAAAATCCTGGCAGGGAATGATAGAAACTGCGCGTGTATTTCAAACCGTTTCGCGATCCAAATGCGACACTCAATCGTGCATTACAAGCCTTAGTTTGCTGCAAACGAATTTGCCCTTGTACTGGAATTTTCGTCCGTCTAATAAAGGGTAGGTCACCGTAGGTATCTTGAGAAAGGTTTTGATAAAGGGAATGTACCCGTTTTTTTGGGGGGAGGGGGGGGGAGGAGTTCTTCCTTCAAAATGAATACTTTTCGGAATAACACCAGTTTATCACGGCATTCCGTTGATTCTGCTCAGACTACTCGCAGCAGTGCAGAAATGATCGGTGCTGATCCCAGCATCAAGCATAAAGACTCACATACACAAAACATTGCAGTGTGGTACATTTTAATTACGTTTAAAATTAGATAGCCTAGCTAACTCCGGCCATTATGCCAAGCTACGATTATATTCTATGCTTTATTTCTGTTCGCTGGGTGACGAAAGATGCCACTTCTTACTTTCATGTTTACCTCTTCTTTAAAAAAATTATAGTCTTTTATTATAGAGAAAACGTATACAGTCGAACTTCTTAAATAAGGACACCAAGCGGTACAAGTTGCCCGTATAATGGTGCTGTCCACATCACAGATCCTCTGACTCGTCCCCAGTTGTCTCTCTCTTATTCTTTAATGCTGAGACGCGGCGTTGATGGGAAGGATGAAAATGTTTTCGCCTGCTTTTGCGCACCCTCTTTTCTTGCGAAATGAGACTCGGCACAAGGCAGAGATGCCCGTTTATAAGAAGAAATACGACCGTGTTAAACAAAAAAAACAAGAAAACAAAAACAAAAAACAAAAAACAAAACAAAAAAACAAAAAAACAAAAAGCAACATTATGCATACCAGTATCCCATGCTATAAAATAATTTGTTGATATAAATTTCGTATTGTTAGAGTTTGGTTATCTGGTGATAAAAATTGTCAATATTTTGATTTCATGACACATTTTGGCGCAAATTAAACTACAGCGACTTTGCTACAATTTTACATAACTAGAGTACTGAAAAATACAAATTAAATTTCAAGCTGTGATTTCTTTAACATCACAATAAACAAACAAAGCCTTATGTTAAAATTTCATGACCAGATTTCTTAGCCCAATAAACTTAACAATACCATGAACACAACTGGAAATAAAATATTCTCATTCATAACTCGTTTATAACTGTCTCTTAGATTGCGGTATTTAGCTGGCATCAATCTGAAATGCCCCTCTTCTCTCCTCACTATCCTCGAAGGGCGCGAGATTGCGACGAACAAAAGGGCTGGAACGCCTAACACACAAGACAATCAAACTCAATTCGAACAAGAAAAAGGAGAGAGGACATGGAAGAGATACCCTTATTCCTTTTCACACGAATCGGGGCAGTAAAATAGCAAAGGTCCAACCATTTTGCCTGACAACCTGTCACAGTCTTATAAAATGATGGTACAATCACGATGACAAGCGATGGACCAGCCGTCCCACTGAACTCTCACATTTTCCTTGCCGGTTGTTTAGGCTATTGATAAAGCTGTACAAAATCAACAAAGAGAAGTTTGTGTACCTAACTTGAGACTAAAATTTTAACATTTCCTAGTTCTTTTATACTTCACAAAATGATACTGCAGTAACTGCGTGTTCTGCCGGACCACTGCAAAGAGCAAATGTTCCCTTTCTTCGCGCAAAGTATACAATAATTTTATATTTCTCTCGCTTATTTCTGTCCTAACATAAACCCGAGAAGGCTTACTGCGTTGTCACACCGCATTGAGTTATTTTCAGAAATCAAGGTGTAACAGCAGGGTCAGCAAGGGTTTTAGGCATACTGCTTTTCAAGGCTATAACCCTGTAGAAACACGGAGAAAATGTTTTCTTTGTTTAAATTAATGGTGTTTTAAAAATTAGACTCAATGGGTTTGTCACTAACTGTACAATCTCAAAAGGTAACAAAACGCTAGGAAATTTTACCCCACGCGCAAATATGCTTCTGCCAAGTAAAGTTATTTGGTAATTTTTTTGAAGTTATTCTGCTGTGCCAATAACCCTTGCCGACCCTGCGTGACATGATCGTTACCCTCTTAGTTACTTGCATTACATTTTGCAACATCAGGAAATCCAACATCAGGCTTTACAAGGTTCACCTTTATATTTCAACGGCTTTTTCTCCCCAAGACAACTGCTCGGTCGTGGAATTCAGTAAATTTAATAGTCTCTACATCAGTTCTATGTACGTGGAAGGCACGTATCCTTCTTCCTCTCCCTTCAGAACTTTTGTCCAACCGCTGTTATCAAGATCTTGCTCCAGAACTAATAACTCTTCTCCTTCGGTTATCGATAGTTCACCATCATTGGTTGCTGGGGAAAGAGCCAAGAAAAATGATTTTAAATTTCAAAGGTTTGATAAAGGGAGTCTTCATTTGAAGCCTACATAAACACCTGATCTGGTTTCAAATAATAAATCACAACAACATTATCACAACATTTTACATGGCACGAAACTTATTTTTGCTAATTTTTGCTATCCCCTAAAAATTGATTCCGTTATCAAGAACTGCCACTGCCACTACGACTACCACTACGACGACGATGACGACGACTACCACTTCTAACAATAAAGTTTTTTTAAACTAAAATTAAGCATTTGAAACTGCAACCAGTCTGATTCCCAGGTCACTATAATTCTCGTCCCTGCACGAGCAACCCTTGGAACAAGATTGGAACTGCAAACTCTTAGCCTGCGTAGCAAGCGTTTCGGTAAGGCTTTCCGCACGTTCGATGCACTTTTCGCTTTTTTAGCCGCGGGAAAATTGGGGCGGGCGCAAAAAATCACGCACTTTTTTGCGCTCGCTCCAATTTTCGCGCGGCTAAGAAACAAAAAATGCCTCGAACGTGCGGAAAACCTTACGGAAACGCTTGCTACGCAGGCTAGCAAACTCTATACTGTTTCATTCGGTTGAAATAAATAGAGGATATTACACGGCGGCGCGAAGATATGAATTTTATTTTCGAGTGGTAAAATATTGTTTCTTAAAACGAGAAAATAAAATTCATGTCTTCAAGCCACCGTATAATTTTCTTTTTGTTATATATACAGAAGTAGTTTTGCACAAACAACAGTGTAAGAGTGGGACATGACGTCATCGATATCCTCACTAGTGAGGATATGGAAAATATCCATATCCTCACTAGTGAGGATATGGAAAATACGCCACTCGAATCCCTGAGGTACTTTCAGTTCGAATGAACTTTACGAGTGGTCTATTTTCCACTAAAACACTCTTGTCTGTATAATAAAAGCAATTATGGGATCGCAAAATATCATATTCCTACAGAACATATTAATCTTTTCATATCGTACAATTCCACAAAACCGAAAAACTGCCAAACCGCAAAAATTCCGGTCATGCTCTACGATGGTATTAGTTTCATCACGCAACACTAACATTTCGTGATCGAGAATAAAACTCATTCCGCTATGAAAATGGTTCCCGCAAACGCTGAAGTCGGTATAAGAAGATGGATTGGGAGTCAAAATAGAAACCTATGGTCGTTGTAGAAAGACGACGCGTCCTTTAAGAAGATTGAAATGTAAGATAAGAGCAACGCATTACCTTGGAAATCATAAATTACTTTACAATTAATTTCATCTTCTTCACCCCATTCACCCGGGTCGTCATCAGGTTCTTCAACAGGTGGAACCAACATAGCTGGGGGAGGGGCCGGGGCTGGTGGGGGAGGGCTCCCATCGGACTGATCTGCAGCTGGGGCTGGGGGAGGCTGTGCTTTGGAAGCCTTGGAGTACCTTTCAGGTGCTGGTGGTGCATCTCTGTTTTCAAGCGCCGCTAGATAGCACTGTTGAATCGCACAATATCAGTAACAATTGGTTTACAAATACCATGTGACTCGCTACACATAAAAAAGCAGATAAATGAGGTCTTCAAGTGGATGAAACTGCGTTCTGCATATTTTCTCCGCCACCGTTTCGGAAAGAAACAAGAGGCTTCTTGCTCTGTCTTCTAAATTTTGACCAGTTTAAGTCCCTTGCTCATTCTCCACTGGGTTATAAATTCAACGAAAGGAAGAGCCTCCCGGCTGCTTCTCATTGCTCCTGGCCGCTAGGGGCACTCGGGAGGAGAAAGCCCCTAGCGTCCGGGATCGATGGGAGGCGGCTGTATTCGCAGACTATGACTGAAAGGAACTCGTAAAATGACAATTGGACTTTTTAGGGGCAAACAATCGTGTTATTGATTCCATTCGGGGTGTTGAATTTTCTCATCAAGTTACAAAACGGTACTTCTTGAGGTAAAACTGAGTTGTACCCACACTCACAAACCAAGATTCTGGGAATGCCCGCTTTCTGGAAACTTCATGAAAGGCACCTTAGGTGGCAAAATGACTGACAAGACAACTAAGTCCCTTCTTATATCTAACCTGGTATTTGTGTAGATCTACATTCAAGGTATCCAGTTCTTTTGCATTTTCAGCAAGTTGCTGTTCAATGGTATTAGGATCACCAAGTGACGGATTCTGTCTGTAGACATCAACCATTTTCTCCATACCTTCCCTAGAACACAATTTCAAAATCACATCAAAAAAGAGTGGTATAATGCCTTTCTCGTTTTTTTCTTGAGTGAGTCGCGCACTAAATTAAGTTACAACATACCAGCGACGACGTTACATGGAGCAGTTTTTTAAGCAACATCACTGCATTTTAAGTCAAGGCGTGGACGATTTTTATTGCAACAGTTTGTCCAGGACTGTCTTTTTAAAACTTGCCATGTGTTGCCGTATCAAACTGAAGTTGCACAAAAAACAAAAACAAAACGAAACAAAACAAAACAAAACAATATAAAAATTCGTTGGATTTCTTGGAGGCAACACGCCTGAAACTAGGTGAGGTCGTTTGTATATATGCCGGATTTTATCATACTTAGAAATAAGGGAAAACAAATCAGTAGTGTTTTTCACAAGTAGCACAAACTTGAATATCTTCAGATTCACAAGTTACGCAGTATAAACATGCTGTTCTTCATTTGCTTGTAGATTTTACTGGGAGTTTCCGATCTTTTCCGATTTTTCAGCAGAGTTTTAGGTGGTATCAAGCTGTCAAAAAATATTGGCGATCCTAGAATTACGTTAGTGTTCTTGCAACCGTTGAGGCAATTACACAAACATAATATTTTGAAGCCAAATCGATAATCAACTGTGCAGAAATTTCTACCCATCCGATTTTGTAGAAACTTGCTCACAGCATACCTTGAAGTCTCAGAACTTACTAAGCTTAATTAGAAAAAATCTATCGTCGTTTGATTGAAATATTCGCGTTTTCTTTAAAGGAATAGGTCTTCAAATAGCGCTTGTATCTTGTTTTGCTTGTTTGCCCTGAAACTTAAAGTTTTGTAGAACTTGAACATTTCTTGTTTAGAGTACCAAAATTGCTGAAATCGGTTAACGCTTACTGGCCAAAAATTTGATTTCAAAACTTTGGAGCCTCCGCGCTGATAAATAGTCGCGGAACACCTTAAGGAAACACATAATTGATGAGGGGTAAAGTGCTAACACACATTTCAATCTTTCTGAAGCAAGTCAGCTTAATTACCTGGAGTTCCTAAGCTGTGCAACTTGTGACTCTAGCTGTGATACTTTCTTTTTACAGGTTCGAATCTTTTGTCCAGGCGTTAACGTTTGATCATTACCATCTAAACCAGCTTCTCCTCCATGCTGACGAAAAATGATCAGGCCTTATTACTCACACGGTAACATACAATTATTAACCAAACGTCCACACTATACATGGTATAAAACTGAATTGATGTTAATCCTGGACTAGCTTAACCATTTAAACCCCAATAATAATAATAATAATAATAATAATAATGATGATGATGATAATGATGATGATGATGATGATGAACATTTCTTTAGAGCCTTATCCTGAAGCTCCAAGGCGCTTCACAATAAAAGTTAATAGTAAGTAGTAAACAATAAAACAAAACTATAGATAAAAATTATAACACAAACAGGTCACGAGAATTAAGAAAATGATTACCACAGATGAATTGTCTTGACGTATGGAGACCAGTATAATGATGTCATGGCTTAAAGGGTCAATCTTGCCTCAAACACCTGCAGCTGTTTTTAATTTACTACGAAACTGACGACATTCCTGTCATCAAATGCGGTGGAAGCAATATTCAATATATCTCTGGCCTTCCTTTGCAACCAGAAAAAACCCCTGAAGATTAATAGTTTCTGAGATATTTTCCCTGTTTTCACTGTTCTTTTAATACATTGTGTACATTTTTAAGTTCACTGTCAACCAGTCAAAATTGTCTTTCACCATACAGTTCAGTGCATTTGTATTTCAGACAAATGCCTTTGAAATGGTCAACATACTCTTCTTCAACAAAACACACTTGGCCTTCACACCTGCATTAAACTCCTTCACTTGGAAATTTTACCTTCTCTTTTGCATTAATTTCCTTTATGTTAAACCATATTCCCTTAAATGTGCATGTTAACACCTTAATAAACAAAAGTGACAACATCCAGTAATAAGGTATGCACACATTAAAACTTTACATACTATGCATAATTGAAATGGACTTACTTTTTTCACTTTTTTACTGAAAAAGCCACCTTTTTTCCCTTTCTTGACTTTTTCTACACTCTGTGGCTGCCGGTTCAGTGTTTGTGCCTTGCCATACTCCTCAAACTGAATATCTTGAGGTGGCTTTAAATCTGTTTTATTTTGTTCACACAGCATTTTACTGTCCTACAGACAGAAAGAAGAATTCAACAAATGATAATTATTTTTGTATTCGTCTCCGAAAAGTTAGACATTTTTATACAAGGAAGACCATCACAGCTATGCATGCAACTTAAGAAGTTGTGAAAGAAAGACTGAAAAAATTCAGGCTTGAATTGCTAGAGCAGTGCAACACGATTGCACTGTTAAATGTCACTTTTCTTTTCTTTGCATCTCTGTATTCTTGTACATAACACAGTTATATGTTGTATTAGGTTACCTCGATTTTATAGTTTATACGATTTTATAGTTTATATGATTTTCTATAAATAATCAGCTTTAACATGTTTTATCCTTTTGTTATTTTTATATGTATTTTGATTATTTATATTGCTGATCACCAGTTAATACCAGCTGTTCCTCTGTGTTCAGCGGATTGGTTTTTTTTTTCAGGACAAACAAAGACAAATTATTATTATTATTATTATTATTATTAATTCCATGACCCTGCAATATCAGTGCATTGTTCTTACCAATGGAGCTATCAGGCCAACTGGGGGCTGGTCATGGTGCGAGTTTGTAAAATACTCACGAAAGATAAAAATAGTCCCTTTATTTTCTCTTGACGAAAAATCATAGAAGTCACATGTGACCTCTCTCCTTTGTAAGTCGGCAGACTTGAAGTCCATGGTCCATTTGCCAAATAGTAAGTAATTAGCCTATGCACTTTATGCACTACAGAATACTTCAATCTGACATCAGCTGACTGGATGCAAGGTGAATTTGAGATGGTAAAGACATTCAAAAGCTCGCATTTTGAACATTAGCACTTCGTCAGAATGAATCCTTAGAAATAGTTTGTGTGCCTAATTTATTCCCATTTTGCTTTCTTCATTTCTCTATTTCCATTCTTATAGAGCAACCTTATTGCAATTAGGTGTAAACCCCCCCCCCCAAAAAAAAATGCATGCTGTGTCAGTCTGTCACTCTGAATACTCTTCAGCTTTTCCAGGATACCACAAATATTTTGCTAAATGAAAACAAAGAAGTTTTTATACCTCTGGTCCATTAACTGATTTTCCATTTTCCTTCATGTTATCCAGGCATTTTTGTATAATAGGCATTACTTTTGTCTCTATACT
>Ga0126336_10002647_pt1 | contig 10310 bp, 3 predicted proteins | sample SidCmetagenome_FD_92530 | JGI IMG/M metagenome (GOLD analysis project Ga0126336, IMG submission 92530) | Coral microbial communities from El Islote,Puerto Morelos, Mexico - Siderastrea C C metagenome | ecosystem: Host-associated > Invertebrates > Cnidaria > Coral | place: El Islote,Puerto...
AGAAGATAGAATAGAAGACAAATGCACACCAATTCAAGATTATAGACTAAAAATAATAAAATAATGAAGTGGTTACATATTTAATACATATTCACAAAGGAAATCAAAAGGGAAATTACAGTGCATTGATGTAGTATTTGTAGTACTTGTTGTTCACAGGCTAAGCAATGCTAGCTGTTTGTTTCATTTTTTTTTCTTTTCAGAACCTTAGCTGCTCAGAGGAGAAATAAATCAGCGGAAAACACTACCATGGTTTTCTATCTCAGCTAAAATAGCATGCTATGATGGTTTACATTAAGAGCATAACAAACACATTAAAATTTAACTCGCTTCCTTTTACGTATCAAGCATAAAAACGAGAAAGCCATAAGAGAAAGCATATTAAATGTCATGTCCAATAAACCTTTGTTGGCGTAGTTCTTGACTTCATTTCGTTAAAGACTGAACGATCCTATAACTTGAGGCTAAGGGTCTCAGCCCGTCAAACACGATTCCCAACGGGTGTCAAGTAGCGCATTTTATTGGCTCATCGTCCAGACGAAAAGGAAGCTCTCAAGTTGAGCACCAAATTTGCTTTTTGACGTTCTCGCAAGATCTCTGTTTTGTTTTTCCTATGCGTAGGAGACAATAAATAGGTAGATGGCAAATTTCAGATCTTAGTATGGAGTGAAAATGAAATCGTTGGAAAATAAAGCCTATTCCCAATTTTTCGGTTGTTCCGCGAATTTATTTTGGGAAACAAAGTATTTGTGGCTGTATTTATTAACCCCAGATGAGATATTGTAAATCCCACAAGTGCAACTTTTTAGCTGTAATTCAAGTGTTTTTTATTGTTTTATTCTTCACTACAGTCACCAAAGCAAAGGAGAAGTCTATAATTGTTCAAACGTTTCACGACCGTTGTTTCCTCTACATTTGAATTTGTGAAATGAAGCCAACAAAATGCTTCCCACGATCCTTTTGTAGGCTTGCCCCGTGTTTAACTGCTTATATAAGTACTTTTTAACTACAAGTATATCTTATGCTTGACCAACATTCACCGTTACTCTCAACAATGAACATTTTCACCCCGTGCCTTTTAATATATTGTGTTCATTCTCCACATGTTTGGAGAATAAAGAAAAAAGGTTATATAGGATTCGTGTCAAAAATAATCTTTGTGTGTCTGTATTTTGGCGTGAGAGAGCTATCAAAAAAGCACATTCGACAACAAAATAAAAATGTCTTTAGTTTACCGCCTTTCTTCTCTTCTGAAAAGCCACTATCGTGTCCACCGTTTTCTGACAGCACATTCACACCTGTCTTCTTCAACTTTAATAGAACCAAGAGCTTCCTTTTCTTTTGAAATTAAAAAGGTAGTTACAGGACACCCTCGTCATAGAGAGGTCGCTGCTGAGGCCGCTTCAACAGCCTCGTTTAACCACCCCATATGCAAAAAGCGCGAGTTGAATAATTTGCTCAATGTATTCTCAACCTCAGAGATCGCCACTGGACTTATTTTCTACATTTTGGACAACTTTTGCTTTGTGGCGATACCCAATTTCCCCGTAAGGCAAAGATCCTGATTACTTAACAACTATTCGCCGAAGTGGAGGGGAATAGTGGTGCGGAGCCGCGAAGCGGTTTGGTAAATATTCATCACCTCTCTTCACCGACAAGGGGATGAATAATTTTTAGCATATACCAACCCAATGGATAGTCAGCACCAAATAGTTTCTCAGTATTTTTCTGAGAAATGAGGAAAAATTCGTGCGCGAAATCCAGAGCAATACCGGGAGGTGAGTAGCAGCCACTATCCCGCTTTGAGTAGCCAATCAGAACGCGCGATACATACTAATCGATGATAACCTGTGTGAGCTGAACTAACAAGAAATCCAGTAACCGAGATTAAATGGGGCCTCGACAAACTACAGAGACAGTTGTCGACAACTACATGAACTCGACAACTAATAAAAAAAATTCCTCGACAACTATATATTAACTAACGTTCTTGCAAATGACAAGAACGAACGCAACCTGGCAACAAACACTGATAAGGGCTTAGTTGTCGACAACTGTCTCACAGACTAGGAAATCTGTTTTGTTAGCGATAACAATTTTTTTTAGAGTTTGTTATCGATAACTTGCTTCACACACTGTGTACATTTTTTTGTTATCGACAATTTATTATGTAATTGTCGACAACTATCTCTCTAATCTGGCTTGGCCTTAAGAATTATATACTATCTTCTTACCTATGATCTGTGTAGAAGTTAGGAGCTTGAGATTACCGTCTTTTCATCGATGTGGAAATATCTAAGACTTATATTGTGCATAGAATCATTCCCTTCTTTTGTTTAATGATAGTTCTTTTATTATATGTGCGTGATTTGTGTCAATATGTGTGCTTTTGAGTAAGAGTCACAACAGGGGCACCCCACGATAACATTTTAGCAAAATACTTAAAATATCATTTTCTGCTTTCTTAGATTGTTTCAGGGCTTTTTAAAGGCACATTTGTGTAAGCTAATACAGATTGATCTGTTTGGAGTCTTTAGCTGAAAATTCAGGCCGGAAAAGTTTAGGAAACAGAATCCTATCTGCTGAATATCCGAGCTGCTGATGGCTTTCCAAAAATGCTGGCTGACCTTATTTTGTACTCTAAACGAAATATTTTCCCTCCGAAAACAATAGGAACAAATACGTCCTCTTGTTACGAAAGTCCGACGTGATGTTTCGCCGAAGAGATCTCTAGCTTTCACTGCAATTTTTTAAATAAAAATCCGAAAATTCCAGGCGATTTTAGGCCTTCCGAACAGATATTCTCCGAAGTGAATCGTTGGGTGCCCCTGTCACAAGTCCCGCACATGCGTGCTCTGGGTAACGTTTGAGTAAGTTCGACGGTTGAAAACATGACATCATTAAATAAAATCAATATACTTACGGCGCCTGAAACTTCTGCAAGTGCAATAATTACCATTATATTTTCTTTTGGATCAGGATAATCATTTAAGAATTTTCAGTGTCTAAGACTTAGGCATCTTGCAAAAAATTCTGTTAGCGTTAGCAGTTATTTTTTAACTGCAGAAAGGCGCAATAGCAATGGGTCAGTTTAGCTTAACGAGAGGCATATTTGTGCGTGTTATTGCAGCGATTACTAAAACATGACAGCTTACTGCTTCACAGACATGAACGTTTTGTGCAACTGTTCATTGCCAGCAAAATGGTTATTGAGACTCCTTTTGACGCAAAGTTAACGAAAAAGTTAAATTTATTTTCTTATAGAATTTTATGATTCTTAAAAACAACTTTGACGCGCTCTCGAAACCTACTATACTTGGTGAGGAGACAGCATAATTATACAGCTTCACAAATTTCTCGCTTCGATGATAATGCTAATTTCACTAGCTAAAATCAATGACAATAGAATTTATCGAGCGAGTAATTATTCAACAATGCAATTACACAAAATCTCTGTTGATAGGTTGTTTCAAGAGCACTCAGTTTGAAGAGTGGCAGTTATTTGTGTTTGTCAAGGTTCGGTGGAACATACTTCTGCGAGCAGTCTTATCAAGTTTGCTGGCTGTGGAACTTGGCTTAGCAGAATACCCTCTCCTCAGGAAAAAAAAAGTTTTTGAAGGCTTTTATTGTGTCACACTGCAGACCAAATGAAGACGATCTTAGTGTTTGTTATGCTGTTAAGTGTGTATTCTTGCAGTGGCAGATACTTCACTGCAGGACGTTTTTTCCGCTACAACCCCCGTGAGTGTTGCCTCTTAACACCTACAGAGCTCTCTATATAGTTTCTTTCTGTTTATCTCAAATTGCGTTTCTCAGAGAGATGATACAATAGTCACTTTGAAATAACGCTTTACTATTTGATTGCAGGTTTTCCATTCATAGAGTCTCAATTTTCGGATGAAGGTAAGGTTTTACAATAACCGTCTCGATGTATTCACCAGATGAATTTTAGAAATTCTATACATGTATGGTCAAGAAAACGTTAAGGGGTACAATTAATCTTGAAACTTGCTTTACTGACTCCTTGTAGTTATTTGTGCGATGAATTTGATAAATTAACGACTTTGCCGCCAAATTATGAAACTTGTCCCGTACGCACATATACATGTACATTCTTATCCATGGTCAACCACATATTTCTCAGAACTTTTTTAACTATCGAAGAAATGTTACAAATCTGTCTAGAGTTTCCAAGTTAAAGATGACTCAATTTGTTCCCACTAAAGGAGAAAACGACAACTACATTTTGGAGCCATAATTACTATGTAAATCAACGGTTCGAATGTTGCATACATTACGCTAGCCGACGGGTCTACGCGCACAAAATCAACTAGTTGACTATTTAGTTTCTTTAGCCTGAATAGTCTATTTTTGTAAAGGCTTCAGAACATTATATATCGCCAAACAGATAAATTAAACGGTACATTTGAATGTACGGCAGGTTGGCGAGTCTAAGTAATGCTGTTCAGCTTCCTTAAATTTGCCTTTTGCTCAGGTACATTTGCTCACCGATTTAAATTGCAGAATAGAACTATTATCTTTTCAATTAAGCATAACTTATAAATTTGAATTTGCCGCAAATAACGAAACGTTTTCTTTTTTAGGCAGGTAATTTTTGAGAATTTAAGATTAATGCATTCCCGCAGCGTTATTCAGTTCCTTTTTGTTATTTGTGGACCAATTTTTAGAAATTAAAAGACATTCCCGCCAAAACCCACCAGTGAATAGCGATACAATGTGACATAAATTATACTAAGCTAAATACAAACGCCGCGATTATTTTTTAGTCTTCTAATATTAATACAATTCCTTAGGAGGCTCCTTAGAACCCTTCCTATTTCATTAGTCTATGGAATTTTTTAACTGGTACAAAAGTAACTGTCTCCATTTCTTAAACTTGACGAGTACATGTAGTTGCCGATGGATATTTTCCAGTTCAAACCACTTGATAGAGACTAAATGAATAGATGGGTGGATGAATGTATGGATAGTTAAGTGAATGGATAGATAGATCAAAACCCATCAACCACTTTTTAAACATTAGCTTACATATCAAAAGGACAAGTTTTAAAGTTCAGAACGAGAAAAAAATCCCTGTCCTAATGACACTATTTTTGTCTGTTTGTTGTGTGGTTGGTTTTAAGTTTGTGAGAAAATTGAACGACTTGGACTAATAACGGAATATGTGGGAAAAACTTAATTCTAAATTTTGACTTCACCTCAGTACAGAAGAAAGTACCATAATTTTCCCTTAGTTTGTGACGATGATCCCGCCTATGAGGATGATTGCCCCGTGAAAGCCGCCATAAAAGACTACTGTGATGATCATAAAGATTTTATGAAGGAAAAATGTCCTTTGTCTTGTGGGTTCTGCTCAGAAGGTAAGGGATTTAACAGCTAACGTAATGCAGCACATGATGCACACATGCCAATACACACAAAGCCCGCGGGAAAATTTGCTGTCGGACAGATGTGTGAAAAATGGAAAATGTGATAATTAGTTTATTTCCAGTCCAAGCACATCCGTCAGCGTTAGCCAGAAGTTAGGTTTGTGCCTGTTACTTTAAACCTATTTAGCCTGGGGGGAGCACATTGTGCCAGCGCCGCGCTGACTTTAACGAACTATGACTTTTGAATATCCCGACAAACACTCACCAAATCTCGTGACTTTTCCTAAAATTTATCAGAGAAAATTTTTCTGTCTATGGTGATTGACGTTTTCATGGCAACCGTGTATTCAGGAGCTTATTTTGACTACTTTCAAACTATCTTTTCTTCAGTCCTTTCCACCTTCGTAAGAACATAATCATTTACTTTTTTGTGCTTGGTTTGATTAAGTATGCTTCTCAGAACAAATTTATATCATGAAATGTGACGTCATAGAAAATATGTTTATGTAGATAAAGTTATCAACTATGGTATTTCATGTAAGTATTGTTTTCTACGCAAAATCTTGTCAATATTTCTTCAGTTATATTCCACTGGCAATAAAAGCAGTCACAACAGAAAATATTGAAGTTTGCCCTCTTCAACAATTTTAAATATGCAAAGCAATGGCTAAAGTGACATTGTTTACAGTGAAAATTGTCTTAGATTTTTACAAATACATTATTTATTCGTTAAAATTTCGAGAAAAATAAGCAATCAATCTGAACCGATAAAAATAACAAAAAATGCGTATTTCTCGCACTAATGACGTCATTTGACGTAATGACACCTCGTAATTCACACCTCATAAACCCAATCTGTTAAGCTAATTATCTGCTAAAAACATGCGAGATCTATAGGGACCCCCCCCTGTAGGGTAAGGAACTCCAAAAAAAAAAAAAGAAAAGAAAAGAAAAAATCCCAGGCAAAATAAGGTTAAGTGGAGCTCAAGTTCGCCCCTCTATCAAACAATAAATAAATTAATTAATTAAAATAAAGGCAGAAAAAAAAACAATAGCTGCAGCATCAACAACGTCGTGAAGCTTTCAAATTGCTTTAGCGAGAAATATTTTACAAGGCTACTCGCGATTTGTTGCAATAACTCAGTGAGGAAATGAGCCTTGATTTCAATTTAATTGCAGGGACTGCACAGCCTCCGGCTCCACAAGGTAAGGTCCACTTAAGATTAAAATGCTTAAACATGATCGTTCAAACGCAATTGCAAGTGGAGAGCGGGTAAAGAATCCACGACGTCGACGACAATAATAAAGTTGCAAATATGTGCAAGCCATGTACAATAGTTCTGCACGTGCATTATACATTATGGTACATTTTTTCCCTTTCTCTGCAAAACAGCAAAGTGAAATGACCAATTTGTAAGATTTTTGGAGAAGGTGAATACATGTTGGTGACCAGTGTCAAATTTATTCACTTAGATCGGTTCAGCAAATTATACAAATTGAACGATTTGGGCTAATTACGGAACATGTGGGAAAACGTGCATTCTAAATTTGACTTTACCTGCACGAGTACAGAAGAAACTAAAACCCTAATTTTCTTTAAGTTTGTGAAGATGATCCCGCCTATGCAGATGATTGCGCCGAGAAAGCCGCTATAAAAGACTACTGTGATGATCATAAAGATTTTATGGAGGAAAAATGTCCTGAGTCTTGTGGGTTTTGCTCAAAAGGTAAGGCGTTAAACAGCTAGTGTAACACAGCACAAGATGCATGCATTTTTTTTGAGAATTCCAAAAAAAAGCATACCAATACACACAAAGCCCGCGGGATACAATTTGCAGACAAATGTTGGAAAAATGGAAAATGTGATATTAGTACTTTCTAGTCCAACTACATCCGCCTCAACATTAGCCAGAATTTAATCTTTCTGCCTCTTACCTTAAGTTTGCAATTCATGGAGCTTAAGTTTAGTGAACTAAAATCACACCTCTATCTAAAAAGGAAAAAAAAACAGACAACAACAACACCAACAACGTGAACATTTCAGAATGCTTTTGCGAGAAATATTTTACATTATTGCTACTCACAATATGTTGCAATAACTCAGTGAAGAAATGAGCCTTGATTTCATTTTAATTGCAGGGACTGCACAGCCTCCGGCTCCACAAGGTAAGGTCCACTTAAAATTAAAATGCTTGAACATGATCGCTCAAACGCAATTGTAAGTTAAGAGTGGGTAAAGAATCCTCGACGACGGCGACGACAATGAAAAAGTTACAAATTAATATGAGCACTCCGCAATGGCTCTGCACGTGCAATATACATTTCTACGTGCATTATACATTATCTCTGCAAAAAAAAACAAAGTGAAGTGACCAATTTGTAAGATTTTTGGAGAAGGTGAATACGTGATGGTGACCATTGTTGAATTAATTTCTTAAATCGGTTCAGCAAATTATACAAATTGAACTATTTGAACTAATTACGGAATATGTGGGAACACGTGCATTCTGAATTTGACTTTACCTGCATTATTAAAGAAGAAACTAATACCCTAATTTTCCTTAAGTTTGTGAAGATGATCCCGCCTATGCAGACGATTGCGCCGAGAAAGCCGCCATAAAAGACTACTGTGATGATCATAAAGATTTTATGGAGGAAAAATGTCCTGAGTCTTGTGGGTTTTGCTCAGAAGGTAAGGCGTAAAAACAGTTATCGTAACCCAACACAAGATGCATGCCAAAGAAAAGCATGCCAAAACACAAAAAGCCCGCGGGATAATTTGCATTCTTTTTTTGCAAAATAACAAAGTGAAATAACCAATTTGTAAGATTTGTGGAGAAGGTGAATAAATGATCAGCCACCATTGTTGAATTTATTTCTTAGATCGGTTCAGCCAAATTATACAAATTGAACGATTTGGACTAATTACGGAATATGTTGGAAAACATGAATCTAAATTTGACTTTACCCCAATACAGTAGAAACTAATACCCTAATTTTCCTTAAGTTTGGGGCATGCACGAGAAAGAAAAAAAAATTGATTACCGCTTGATATGAAGCAAAAAAGATATCAGGGAAAAAAACCAAGAAAGAACTGCGGACATAAACAAACATTTGGAGACGTTCCTTTCGGGGTGTTTTCATTATATCAATGAAAATAAAAGTGCTTCTTAAAATTCCAATGTCACCTCAAAACCAAGATAATCACATCGAAACTTCAAAGAGCATTTGTAGTAATAAAAGCTTATTGTAATTTAGCATTTTTAAGACTCGGAGATGATAACTGATGTCCTAAAAATGTCCTCTTATATTCACATCATTGAGTTGAGGTATCAGTATAGGTGAAATTTGGCGAAAAACGTTAAAAATATTTTTTTAACTAATGAAATGGAGATGCGGATGATCTATCTTTTCTAATAGGAATGAAGAGAAAAGCTTTTTTAGTTTTCGAGAAAAGGGGAAAAAAGTATTTTGAATACTTAATGGCCACTAATTGACTCTTGACAAGTTTCTGTCATTACTAATTAAAATGTACCGCAAGTTGTCACGCGTTTCGATCATGCGCAACGTGAATGCGTATTTCGGTGTTAGATTTCATATATTGCAAAGGGCGCACGCATCTGTCTCTGAGTTTTTTTTTAAATACGTTATCGTGTTAGGATTCCGTGTTAAGTTTGCTTTTTAAAATCTTTCAAGCCTTCTAGAAAACGTGAGCGCAATTCTTGCCCGTTTTCTTCGCCAAAGAAGCCGAAGAGACTCCAGTCGACAGACGATGGCACAAAGATTTTAAACGGCTTTAAGAAAGTCAAACCCTCCAAACAGTATCACAGCTTGAGAGTTCCTTCTCTTGATCAATTTAGTTGTGTTGCCTTTAAATCAGCTTGACCAAAGAGACAAAGCTGTTATGTTTGTACTAAGGAAAGCTCTGTTTTGAAGGCTAGAATAACTTTAGCGACAAACGGGAGTCGCGTTTGGCCTGTCATTTTACATACTATTTTTCGTCGCAGGTTTTGCCCCGTCTTCGGCATCTTTTAGCGGTTTCCTAAGAATGCTTCGAAATAAACGCGACGTTAGTACTGTTAAACAACAAAATATGAAAATGTTGGATTTAAACGAGGACCAAATATTTTAAATACAAACCTCTAATATCCTCGGGACTTTGCAATTTAGTAAACTACGGTTTTCGCGCCAGTTTCGACTGTTCATTATGTTGGCATCGATGTCATTGTTACTGTAACTCGATTTTTCTTGCCGATCTGTCAATACATCGTTGCAGCCTGGCACCCTGGGTGTTTTCTTGACGCCTAATCAGACTAAATTGAGAAGTGAATTTTCGTATGTAGCTCAAGATAAAATTTGGGCACACATAGTTGAACATTTTAAATTCGTTTACGCGCACTTTTTAACCAAATCACCTGAAATTTGGCAGAAACGTTCTATGATTATTCGAACGCAAGACGTTGTCGGGCTTTTTTAAGATTTGGCTCCGTTTTCAAATTATGGCCTCTTTTTTCGAGCAATTCGCTCACGCTAAGGTCAACAAACTTTAGGAGGGCATACTGAAAAATCGAAACCACATACGAGAAATGGCAGACACCGTTTTTAGCGGAGCCAGCGCGCTAGCGCGTCAGCGGAGCTCCGTTGCTAAGGAAATTTAGTAAACCTATCAAGCCAAGAAATTTTGCTAGTGACGTAATAGTCACGTGACCGTCCGTCCGTACGTACGTACGTCCGTCCGTCCGTCCGCACCACAGGGTCACCAATACACTTCATACACTGGATATAATCCTGTGCTGATTCCCATGTGGTTTTGGCGCGAAATCGCATGTTGACCCGCGTTGTAGCAAAACAAGCAAAGACAACAAAAGTCAAAAACAAATTTGTTAATGGAAAAAAAAAGTTCAAAAGGATACTCAGTTG
>Ga0126336_10002648_pt1 | contig 10309 bp, 6 predicted proteins | sample SidCmetagenome_FD_92530 | JGI IMG/M metagenome (GOLD analysis project Ga0126336, IMG submission 92530) | Coral microbial communities from El Islote,Puerto Morelos, Mexico - Siderastrea C C metagenome | ecosystem: Host-associated > Invertebrates > Cnidaria > Coral | place: El Islote,Puerto...
AAACTACGTGCAATAAATGTATAATAGATAGCTAAGATGAAATTAAATATGCTAAAGTTAAAAGATCAAACTAGTAAATTAAAAATTCTGTTCAATAAATTTCGTTTAAAAGTTGCAATTTTACATACCCACTTTTTCCCCAATTTCGTGCTACGCGGTGAAGTCTGAAAATGCCTTTGTTAATTGTAACTGTGGACATCACCATTTGTTAGAAGCTTCTTAAAGTGATCCATGAGTCTATTTATGCACTTCTAGACGTAAACCGCAGCGATGATAAAATCGGCGCTGTTCAAAGACGCAAGGGTATCTGAAGCGGATGAGTGCACGGGCCTATCCAAAATAATTTTGGGGGCCTTGTTTTGCACCACCTGCGCATCATTCATGAGACCAACATTGCTCTTGTCTCCTCAAATTATGTCAGCATAATCAAAGATGAGGAGAACAAGGCTGTTGTAAAAAAAAAAAAAAGTAGACGTGAATTAAAAGGTAATAGATGCTTCATTCAACATAACAGTTAAAAAAAAACGATCAAATATAACAATGCCCATTCTTGGCGAATTTGATCCGCTCGTCTTGATACGTTTGTGATGGGTGACAGACTCAAATCACAGCGCTTAACGACTGAAAATCGTTAAGCAAGGAAAGGCTTTGGGAAAGGGAGTGCGGTTTGACCAGAACTTACGCGTGGGCACAGCCTTACTACCAAACTGGTAAGGAAGGCTGTTTCGTCCTCATTACGTCTCATCGGCAAGACATAGCCGATAAGCCGATAAGCTTTACTTAATTTAGGTCCTAGCTATATTCGGGATTTACTACAAACCTACAAGCCTGTTAGGAGTCTACGATCATCAGCCATGAACAGTTTAGTTATTCCGCGATCAAGGTTAAAATTTTACGGCGATCGTGCTTTTTCTGTTTGTGCTCCTAAACTATGGAACAATCTTCCAGAGCACATAAAATGTAGCCCAATTCTCCGTACTTTTTAAGAGCAGTTTGAAGACTCATCTTTTTAAGCACTTTTTTAATCTGTAGTTTTGTTTTATTATTTAGTACTTAGTATTTTAAAACTTCTATTGTGAAGCGCCTTAGAGCTTTTGAATAAGGCGCTATAAAAATTATTATTATTATTATTATTATTATTATTATTATTATTATTATTATTATTATTATTATTATTATAGCCATGCAGAAGGCAGATGCTACGCGGTAACTTCTACCTGCTGTTAATACTGACGAGTCCTCATTAGAAAAAAAGGGTGACTGGGCTGTGTCCAGGTGCAAGGTTCTGGCCAAACTTGAGGCCGTTTGCTATCAGCTGTCGTATTAATTTCTAAGAAACAAATCTAAAAGGCGGTAAGCGTGATTGATACTTCTTGATACAAATAAAGTGTGCTTGGTTTCAAGGGTGGGGTGGGGGGGGGGGGGCACCGTATGCAAAGACTCTCGCTCGCGCCCTTAACCCAAAATCTGGCGCTTTCCTTTTTTCCGACTTTCGCTCGAAATAAAAGAGCGCCTGGTCGCAGCTTAGGTAACGTAAAACTTTTGAAAGCAACGACTGCTTCAAAGTCGTTAGCAGCAATAAAACTCGAATGTTGTCAGCAGATCACGGAAGTTGGGAACCCTCTGACACAGACAGGTGACAATCCCACCCTTGTCAATCCCACCGCGGTGACAATCCCACCACAAGTCTCCTGTAGCTCAGTGGTATAGCACCTGGACTAGCAACCAGAAGGTCATAGGTTCGACTCCTGTTGGGAGAACTCGGATTTTTTTTTCCGAGTCGCCTGTGTCACTAACAGAATTAAAAAATCTTTCTGAATCCCACCCGTGTTTCTCAAACGTTGAATTCATTATATGGGATAAGACTTAGAGCTGTTGTTGTTGTTGTTTTATTTTATAAGCGTTTTTTCAAATAAATTCTAATAAAATAAATCGCTAAGTAATGCGAAAAAAATGTGAATCTCATGGCATGTGCAGTTACAAAGCCCAGGAAACAGAAGGTTGGTTCACGAGCGATAAGTTCTTCTTTACTTTATATATAAAAAGTAAGTTACTCACAATCTAGTATACACCCTGTCTTTACTTGTTTTTTTTTTCCCATAAATTAACTTACCAAAGCATGTAAATGGCCGAATTTCATGGCAGCCAACTCAGGTTAATCGAAAAATCAAGCATAATTATATTATTCTCTTATATAGAAGCCTACCGCAAGATTCACTCGCTCGTTGGCTTAAAATTTTGCTACTAGTCCAAACACGCGGGCGACAAAGCCAATAATAAGGAACGATTTCTTCCTGTCTATGGTATTGCCATCCCTGTGTGATCCTTAGATAGGGTTCCTTTTTTGTATTTGATAAACTTGGCCCACGTAAACGCCACACTAAACGAAAAAAGATATGGTCTATTAAAAATGAACTACCCGTTAAGGCGATTTTACAAAAAGAAAGAAATAAAAACGTTCTGTTCACACAATTCTTAGTTGTTAATAGGGTGTTATTTTTTTGGGTTTGGGCCTTAAAAAAGGGTATCAATTTTGTTAATCCTTAATTAGGGTCAGGGTTTAATAACCCTTGCGGCACACACCTAGTCTAAATAAAGGACATTCCTTCCCCCCCCCCCCTTTCCCTGGATATTGTCCCTTGGGTGGTCAGAAAGCCACCAGTCACGCGTGACCAAGGTGCCTGTAATAAAAAGCCAATAAAGAAAATTCATGACATTGCTCCTTTCAAATTACCCTGTTTTGCAGGTTAGGCAAAAAAGGAAAAGAAGGTGTGCAACGTGTATCAATTTTGTGTTGTAAGGTTTTAAATGACAAATTTTGCAGCAGCAGTCCTTGCATTATGATCGCGCACTATTACTACACTTCCTCAATCTCGTCAGTGTTCAAGGAGGTCTTGGCCAAACTTGACAGGAAATCGTAAGCCTGTCTACAGCACGCCCTAAGTTACGTACCTAAACATGAAAACTTTTTAAGAGGGACGGCATTGCACTTAGATCAACAATAACACTACCAAAAATTAGTTCAAGCCTACAAAAACAACTAAATCAATATCCTAGCGAGAGAGTAAACTGTTCCGCTGTATAAAAAACCTTCTCTTTAGATAATCAGTGCGAGGTTGCGGAAGAGCTGGTTTGCTTTCAGTATTCCAAAAATGATAAGAATTTACGTTGTCGCAAAAAAAGAAACTTTAACTTAAATGTTCTGGTGTCATCCCATGCAAGGTTTCATACATCATAAAAGATTTCTTTTTCTAGTCTTTGATGACAGAGTTTTCGCCAACCTAATGCCCGGGACAAATCGTTCAAATTTCTATCATAACTAGCCGACTTCAAAATGCGGGCTGCGTAATTTTGAAGCTTTTCAGGAAGGCCTCTGTTGCAGTTTCCCCACACCACATTACAATAATCAAAGTAAGGTTGAACAAGGCTATCATAAACTTTGATGATAATATTGAAAGGGAATTGTTTTCGTATTCGCTTAATGGCACCAACGGCGGAAGCAACCTTTTTGCAAATGTTTTCTATGTGGCATTCCCAACTTGAAGTTTGGTCGATATAGACTCTATAAGAGATTTAGCTGATGCTATCTGTTCTACAGCCTTGTCATTTATGGTTAGAGAAGGACTTTCTGAAAGTTGCGATAACTTCTGCCTTGAAGAAATTAGCATAAACTCAGTTTTTGTCAAATCCAAGGTAAGCTTATCTTATAACCATGTGTACACTTTACTTAGATTATAATCAAGGCAATGAAATAAACGCTTAACGTCTGCACTAGCAAACGTCACACTGGTATCACCAGCGTACATCCTAGTTTGTGAAAACAGCAAGCAATTTGGTACGTCATTAAAATATAACGGAAAAAGAGGTCCTAGATTTGTTCCTTGAGCTCCACCGCATCTTAAGAATTTCGAAGTTGACTTACAACAATTAATTTTGCAAATTTGAGTTCGATTATCAAAGTGAGAAGCCGGCAAACCAAACTGGACCGACGTATCCCATAGATCATAATTTACGTAGCAAAAGATCGTGATCAACTGTAACAAAAGCCTTTTCAAGGTCTAAAAAGAAGTGCAGAGAACGAAAACCAGATTGATGACGTGTTAGAAGACTATTTATCCGTTCAAAAACTTTGGCCACTACTGGAATTACTATAATTGGTCGGTAATTTGTCGAATCAGTACACGTCTGGAATTTTAATATGCCGGTTATCGAGGAATGGATTGAAAAAATATTAGAGTAAGGGATTCAGCGATTAAGTCGGACATTCCCTCAATAATTTCGCTGAAATATTATCTAATCCAGTTGCCTTTGACTGACAAAGTATTGATAGGAGTAAAAAAAACATGTGCAGATGTTATTTTTTCAAAAGAAGAAACCCCTCGAAGGAGTTCTCAGGCTTCTCAACCTCCATTACATGTCTTCTAAGGTTTGGCCCAGTTTATGTGAAAAAGGAGTTTAACCTTTCTGCTACATCTGCTTGGTTTTCTGATTCCTGCTTGGCGGAGTTAATTTCCCGACTTGATTTCTCACCGTTCGAAATTGGTACCAATTAGACAGATCATCTGTTTTAATAGCTATTCTTTCAAGGCGGTCTCTGTGATTCATCCGCTTTTTTTAAATAGTAGTTATCCATGTACATTTAGAATTACGCGTCCGTTTGGTCTTCATTGGAGCATGTCTATAGCAGACAGATAAAAATAAATCTTTTCACTTCTTCCATAGAGTGTTGAGGTCGTAACACTGATTAAGGTCATCCCAAGATAGCGTTAAAATGTCGGCTCGAAAATTAGTGCTGTTAAAAAAGTTAAAATGTAAATAAAATGATGAGTGTGGAGAGAAGAGCTAAGAAAAAAATTCTGAATTCCAGATGGGATTTTCGTACACTACGCCGGATAAAAAACCACTGAGCTATTGGGAACTCTCGTGGTGAGCAGTGGTCAATTTTGGGGTGACACAACGACTGCATTGCGCTTAACTGCATCACACAGTCACGAAGAATATTCTCAGAAAAAGAGTTAGTCTATTACTTATCAAGTTAATTCCTTTAAAAACAGTAGGAATTGAAATTTTTCGATAAACGTCAACTTAGCTGTTGTCACTAATGGTGACGTGAGGCACCCCAGAACAATATACATTGTCTGGTTGATTATTGAAAATCAAATCAATTAGTGTACGTGTTAAAGGTGTAATTCGAGTAGATTCATTGATAAGTTGTTTCAGACCATAAATGTCAGTAACATTCAGGAGAGCCTCTCCATCTCCCGAGGGAATGCAGCAGACACGGTAGGGATACCACCTGGGTTTACACTGGAAACAGAGTCCGGATTGGAAAGCCTTGGAATCCACATGTAAAAACCCTTCAAATTGTATGAGTATATATGGAAAGAATACCATACACCTTAATGGGGTCTCAGCAATATTTCTTTTTAATTTTGCACAGGTTTAACACGTACAAACACGAGTTTACCAACACAAATTTGCCGTTTGAACCGGCATTTTAAGGTGCTTGGCAATATTTCAGTAGTCGTAAGGTTCACAGTACTTATTTCTTGTGATTAGCAAAATAAATCAAACAAACTGAGGATACGTTATTCTGTTAGCTGTTTAATCTGATTTCTTTTACCTTTAACAGTTTTTTTCACCATCACACCGGTTTTGTCGGTCACCGGCCAAACGGCAAAAAGTGCCGACGAGTTTGGCAGTACCTCCCTCTGAATCCTCTGCGACACGAGCAGGTCAAGGATCCATCCCTTCTTTTTACGCACGTGCCTCCATTTTGGCAGCGATGACGTGATGCTTCGGCATCATTACATGCTAAAATGAAGAAAAGAATTACATTGTCAAAAGTTAGTCAGAAGGTTCGCCTTCCCCTTCCCCCACCCCACACCCCAGAAAAACCGGAAACACTTATATTTTAAAATTCCACCGTTAAGACCCAACCATATTATCATAGAATTCACTTATACCCTGTACTACCCTTACATAAAACACGAAACGCAAAGGCTATTGGAAGTCATCTAAAACAAAGACATAAAAGTACGTTATACAGTCTAAATTAATAAAATGAAAGAGCGGAAAACATTTATTTATTTATTTGTTTATTTATTTATTTTATAAATAAGCAAAAGCTTTAAAACGTAGGTTTGGAAGACCCTATTTCTGAGAAGACGACTCTATGTCAAGGCTATTGTAGGTTGAAACGTTTGAAATACCCTGGAGTGTGCACATGGTGTAGGTCCGGTTCACAACACATGCCTTTAGAAGATATTGCACTACGGATGGTTTTCAAAAGTAAATTTCTTCAATGGGCAACTTTCAAATTCATCCAGCCTTACACTACAACACAAACCTACGTTAGCAGTGTTTAATATGGAGACAGAAAAAATACTGCAGACCACTCGTTAAGAGATAAAAATATATAGAGGATATTACACGGAAGCGCGAAGATACGAATTTTATTTTTGAGTGGTCAAGACAATATTTTACTACTTGAAAACAAAATTCATATCGTCAAGCCACCTCGTAATTTTCTTTTTATTACATAGACAAGAGTATTTTTGTACAAACTTACAGTTTAAAAACGGGAAATGACGTCATCGATATCTTCCCTAGTGAGGATATTGGAAATACGCCATGCGAGTCCCAGATGTAGTTTCATATGGACTGTACCATCCTATCCACACCACAATTAGCCCAGTTTCCCTGATATGTAGGATCCAGTGAGCACCAGTATTTGTCATGCCTTACAGTGGTGCAGCCACTGTAACGATGTCTTCTATACTCGAAAGGAAAAACACAACAGCGGCCTTCTTTATCATCGGTCTTTTTTCCAGGGGGACAAACACCATTTACTGAAAAAAAGTCTAGCAAATTTGCAAGCTTCACGTTGTCAAGTTTTCATTCCAATCTCAAGTAGTTTTCGAGTACACTTACGCCGTCAGCTACGTAGATCATTCACACAACAAAACACAACGACCTCTCTTGCTGAAAACCTCACTGAATAACGCTTTGTGTTCATTGCTTCTTATAATGCAGGTTTTAGCGAACTCCACGGCGTTAATGATCGCATAAAGAGCAATGGTTTGGACAAGACCCGCTAGAACTACTGCGTAGTGGAACAACTTCGTGAATGAAGTCTTTATCCCTGAGGAATGGCGCTTGGCGTTTCTGGGGTGGTGACTGCGTTTCAGTGTGTACGGCGAAAACGATTCGAAAACGATAGTGTGGACACAAAACATTTTAACCTTTTTCAAATTTATCCAGATTAGTGTGGACGGGGCCTAAAAGAGTTTGCTTTCTGAATGTGTTATTTTTTTAAGCTGAAGTTCAAACTGATTACAGTCACAAACTACATATGGCATTGGTAATGGCTCCTAAACCGGCTTATAAGGTAATGATATCAAATCAGTGAAAACAAGGCAAGCAAATTATAGTTTGGCAGTCCTTATTGTTTCGGGATACCACTCCAAAACATCTGAGAATTCCGACAAAGTTAATAAAAAAGTGAAAACACGCTTGGACAAGGCCATTTCAAAGGTCAAATATTTAAAAAAAAAGAATTGTTGATGACCAAAATAACCAACAACTTACCGGAAACCATGTACAAAACAAAGCATAAGAACACAATAATCTTCATCGCTGAAAACATCTGTTCCTTGATCGTGTAAGTCAGTACTTTCTGCAGACAGTCTGCAAAACACTTGCCTTTAATGACTTTACCAAGACGATCCACGGCATTTATCTGTTCGTCGAACAAATCGTTGATTTAGCGTGTATTATTCAATATCCTTTTGAATATAAAAACAACCAATCTTATTTCGTCGTTACTCGTTATTTATTACACCTGACACGCCCCAGCTAGTGGAAAAATATTTTTCAACGCTACGTAATCATTGTTTTCGAGCCGAGTTTCGTCTCATCATTTCTCATTATGTATTAAGCATTGCACACAGTGGCAAAATATTTCACCATTGGGTAGTCATTGTTCTCCAGTAGTTTCGTTTCGTCGTGTCTCGTTATTTATTAAGCCTGATGTGCCCCCACCAGGTGGCAAATATTTCAACATTTGGTAAGCACTGTTCTCGTATAGTTTGTTTTGTCGTGTCTCATCATTTATTGAGCCTGACACACCCCACCTTGTAGATTATTTTAGTAGCGGAGCCCGCGCGCTAGCGTGCCAGCGGAGCACCACAGCTAAGGAAATTTTGTAATCTATCCATCCGAGAAATTTTGGTAATGACTTCAGCGTACGCCCGTACAGACTCTGGGGGAGGGGGAGAGGAGTCGTAAGATAACCCGACGTGGGGGTGGAGAATGCTTTTTTTTCTTGGCGGGAAATCGCGTGGTGCTTTTGGGAAATCGGCGTTTTTCTTGGCGGGAAATCGCATGACCATGGTCGCTTTTGAAAAAGAGGTTTCTTAGAAAAGTTTAGCAAAACGATTGTTCGACAGTACTGAAGTTTTAACTTGAGAAAAACATGTAATATCTGTAAATGGAAAGAAAAGGTTCAAAAGAATACTAGTGGAAGGCGAAAAGTTCAAGTTACGACAGGTGCTTTCAAAGGACTTCATCTTTTAGTTTGTTTTCTTCACAACGGAGCGCTTGCCCTGTTCTGAAACACAACCAACTAAATGAAGTTTTTAAAGGGTTTAAGGTCATGATTTTGAGTATTACGGTCAAAGAAATTACGTTTTAAAAGGGAAATTTAATTTATGTCATTAGAAATGTGTCATTTACTTTTGGCTTTAAAACATTATTAGAAAACGCGCTCAGATTTGTGACAGATGTAGTCTTGAATATTTTGCTATGCTCAGCCGATTTCACTCGCGTGGACGGACCCACGATGCTGGAAGTGTAACGCAAATCGCATTTACGTATAAACTTACGGGTTTTCGAATAAACATTTTCAAAAATGATTTCTCTGTCCATTATTTTGTGTTTGTTTATTCATAACAGTAGGTCAAAGCACAGTCACAAGGCAACAGCACAAGCATCACTTCATGATCAGTGAGATTACGGCAAATAATTGCTTTAAGTTTTGTCTGCAAGGGTCCATCTCTTTGTGCAATTGTCGATTTTCTTGTCCTAGAAATTTTTAATAGTAAATAGTAATCAGTTGTCGGTTTATAGCTATTTTATCCGAAAAGCTTCCGAAAACAGTTTTGTGCGTTCCTCAAAGGGGCTAACTTTATATAGGCTTATGTACCGGTCAAATTGAAGCTTCAACATCCCCCCCGGGCAAACCCCCGGGCATTTGAACTTTTGAAGATTGGCTTGTTCAAATTCCCTCCCCTCGGGGCAAAAAAGCCGTTCAAATGCCCCACCCATTGTTACTGAAACACCTCTCCTCAAAGACAAATTTCGTCTTCAATCAAACACTGTTCACGCTTTTCAGAGAGAGATACGCCGCAATGACACCTTCAAACTTCATTTAAAGACCGTTTTGAGCGCGTTATTCACTAACAAAGGCGAAATTCTATCTTGGAAATCCTTCAAACCCTGCAAAAACCGAAAAAACTCACGGGCAAATTACGCTAGAACAAGAGACAAATCTGGTTCAAATTCCCCACCCTTCCAAGGCAACGTTCAAATTCCCCCCTCCCCGCGCACGATGCACAGTCAAATGCCCGGGGTTTGCCCGGGGGGACGTTGAAGCTTCAATTTGACCGGTACATAACTTCGCATCCGCAAAACTTATTCCATAATTTAAAGCGTGTTTGGGTTTTGTTTGTTTTCGATCTTGATGGTCTCTAGTTAGCCAACGAAATATAAGCGAAGCAGTTGTCGGTTTAAACCTATTTTATCCGAAAAGCTCCCAAAATCAGTTCTGTGCATATCTAGAAGCGCCCGAATTTTATTCGCAATCCGCAAAACTTATGCCATACAGATAAGCATGTTTGGTGTTTGTTTGTTTTCAATCTCGATGGTCTCAAGTTAGAGAACGAAATATAAAAGTTACTTAAGTAACTATAAGCGAAGCAGTTTGGGGTTTAAAGCTATTTTATCCGGTAGGTAATGTGTGTTCCTCAAACTGCTAGAATTTCTTTGCGGCCGCTAAAACCTACGCGACATTTCTTCGATAATTAAAATTTACAGGTGCTTCGAAGCTCCCCAAATTCTTTCTTTCGGGTAGTCCTGGTAAAATGCGGTGAAATGACAGTATAATTTTTTGATTAGACTAATAGTAGCAGTTCATGTTATTTGTTAACATCCGAACGCGATGAAGATAACCCATTTAAGTTTTATTTTGTTGTTGTAAATGAGCGCCGTTTCAAGTTCATTCAAGCGAACAGCCAATAATCCAAGGAGA
>Ga0126336_10002649_pt1 | contig 10306 bp, 6 predicted proteins | sample SidCmetagenome_FD_92530 | JGI IMG/M metagenome (GOLD analysis project Ga0126336, IMG submission 92530) | Coral microbial communities from El Islote,Puerto Morelos, Mexico - Siderastrea C C metagenome | ecosystem: Host-associated > Invertebrates > Cnidaria > Coral | place: El Islote,Puerto...
TAAGAAATTGACGAAGAAACCTGATTTAGAAGAATTCGTATCTAAGCTATTAGAACAGTGTCGTATTGAAAATTGTGGCATGTTGTGAAGGGACAACACGGCTGACAGGAGGACTTCAGTTTTTTTTCCCATTTTCTTTTCTTAAATAATATGTATATACATTAACAATGAAAACATTGTGACGTTAGTATTTTAGTATCAATTTGTAAGTTTTCTGTGAGTTTTTTGTTGTTGTTGCTGTTGTTTGTTAGTGTAATTACTAGTTTTGTAAATTTTGAGTTGTAAATATTGTGAGTTCTCATTAAATAATAATTTACGCACCCTTGCTGTAAATGTGCGGAATGGTTCATCATGGTTCTGATGTAGCTGCAGTAGCTCTGTGCACAGGATCCCAATTGCAACAGGGATGACTCCGAGGGAGCACATGGCGGCGAGCAGTTGTGGCAGGGTGTCAGAGGCGACATATGGGTTGGCTTTTAGGAGGCTGTCACCAAGCTCATCTCCTGCGCATTGAAACAACTGGGAGGGCGCTGATGCATCATCAATGCCTGATCCGGTGTGGAAGACTTCCTAGTGACAGGTAAAGACGTTCCATTCCTCTTTTGAGACACTAATGTGTACCTTGGGACGTTCGACTTTTGGACCATGAGGGACAGGCGCCGGCACAAGCCCAGCGATTTCCGGCTGTGCTTTGATTGGTCAAGCCGTGGTTTGCCAGAAGAGCAATAGCGAGGGCCTCGTAGACATCGGCCGTCTTAAAATCGCAGGTGGGGATACTGGATGTGACAACTACCATGTTTCCTTCATGAAGAAATAGCCTTCTCGATGAGCAAAGATTATTTTAATGCCAACGATGAAGGAACCATTCTACAATAGACTGAGGACAGGAAAAATGAATTACAAAACAGTACAACTAAATGTGGTAAACAAAGCGTGAACACTTACAAGAACTCCGCAAGGCGAAAGCTAAACAGATAAGTTTACAAATTGTTTGGAATGTCCAAAAACGCAAACATGGCCAACCCTCAAATAGTACCCGGTCGGCGGGTTTACTTAAGAGAGGTCCTGGGACCGGGGAGGTCAGCAGTAAACTCTGCACAGGTTAGGGTTATCTTTATTAGCACTCAACAGTCTGCATACAGTGTATGCTGTGCATGGTCCTGCAAATGTCACACTCTGTAATTTCATAGCTGTTTCTTTGCATTCGTGAAGATTGCTTTGCTTTGCTTTTACAGCCTCCAGTCAATGGCAATGGCAGTGGCAATGGCAATGGCAATGGCAATGGCAGTGGCAATGGCAATGGCAATGGCAATGGTAACAGTGGAATTATTGCAGCAATTGTGATCATAGGAACAGTTCTATTCCTTGCTCTGATTGGTGCATTTGCATTTCTGTATTACTACAAGCGTCATTCAAGGTGAGTTTAATATATTTGGTTACACTATCTCTACTCACTGGCACCTGCTTAGTGACTGACAGGTCACGTCATCTAGAGAAAGAATTCTTATCAACTCCTCCTCTGTGATGTTTGAAGGTGCCATGATGTAGTGATTTATTACGGCACCTCGAACGTTCAATTGGACTTTCAAGTGCAAGATCAGAGGGTAGATCGATTGTTTGAAGCTGGTCATTTGCTAGCTTAGGCCATCCCCGTTTTTTTCTCCGTTTAGTATCGTCCGACCGACCCAAATTTTCGCGTTTTGAAAAAAAAAATTCTGTTACGAGGAAGGTAATGACGTAGTCAAACATTTTCAATTTTTTCACCTTTAATCTGGAAAAGAAACTTTGTTTTTGCAATTACAGGTCTATTAACGGCATTTGCTAATGCTGAATACCAAGTTCATCCCTAACCACCACATCAACCTTGTCTTGCTCGACCTCCCTTGCCGCCATGTTGATTTTGTAACCACATCTTGTTGTTTCCAGGCTCCACGGCAACGATGCTGGGGTACCGGGCCTCCTAGTTCCAGACTTCTCCTCATTTTGGGGGGCCTTTTTTTTGTTTTTGTTTTTTTTTTATCCGACCGACCGACTCAAAATCAGAAAACGCATTCGATGCTAAATGAAGAAAAAAAGGGGGATGGCCTTATGTTAAAAAAGATTTGCTCTGCATTGCTTCTCTTCTCCTAAGTTGGTACCAGAAAACCGTACAAAATTCTGGGAAATACCGGCTTGTGATGGACTAGCATTGATCCCATCCGGGGGTTTAGTAATGCTCCTTGTGAAGTTGCATCTGTTATAACCGGTCAATTTTTGTTAAAATGCAGACTGCAGACTGTGCAGATTGCAGACCATGCAGACTGTGCAGACTACACAGACTATGCAGACTGGTATTTTTTGTAAATAAAGCTTGATTTGTTGTACTTTTTAGGACTTTTTACATGTTGTGTTAAGATGCCCAGCAGCTCGGCACCGGGTTCTCAAAAATATAAATGCCTGGCAGTAAGAAATTCTCTAACAATTTCGACGGAAAGACAGTTCACACCTCCTGGGAGTATCTCATATTTGTTTGCCAGGCGATTCAAAGGTGCATTTTGGTTTTGCAGTTTACGAAATTTCCGAGCTTGAGCATACCACGAACTCGCTTTGTTATTGTGCGGCCCGTCTTACCGCCCTATAAAAGTTTTCTTTGCCAATCATGGAGCGCAAAATTGGCGTGACCTGCACAGCTTGATGTTTTTAACCCTTTGTCATGTAAACCCTACTGTTCAATTTGTGCGCTTGGTAGAGCTGAAGTTCTCTTCTCTTTCTCCTGCAAACTTGACGGATCACCACTTTGCTTACTTAATTTGGCATTAGAGGAGAGTATAAGAGCCTTAGAAAAGGAGATGAACCATGCACTGCCTTTCATTTTTTCGCTTCAATGCATTTGCTAATAAAAATCGATTTGCATTGGCTGAAATCTTTTCTCAAATTATTAGTGATTTGAATGCAAGCCTTACATAGGCCATCAATTCCAAGCAAATTTAAACCAATGAGGGTGAAACGTTTGCACGATGTTGACATCAACTTAATTGTCTATTTTGGGGTAGCAACACCGTAAAGCAAAACAAACCAGAGTTAGCGTGCTTTCTGCACTAAAGTACAAATCCAGATCACTTCAGTCGGTGAGAATGGAGGAAAAGCTACTGAACAGCTACAACAGTGGCGATGTACATATAAATTTGGGGAAACCCTTGCAAGAAATTGCTCGTCTTTTATTACATTGTTTTGAATTCTCCAAGATAGCAGACCCTAGAAATTCTTCGAGAATTTCTGACTGCTAGAACATTGATTATATTTTTTCCAGAACCATGCCTGGCTTCCAGGCATCTATTAAGGCATAGCAAAAAGTAAATTGAATTGCATGTAAACACACCTTCAGCAAACCAAGGTAAAAGAAAGTCAAAAATAATAATTAAAAAAAAAATCCCAGTCTACACAGTCTGCAGTCTGCAGTCTGTGTTTTAACGACCATGTTATAACTGAGTGAACAAAGAATTGAACCTGAGCACATCTTATTAAACCACAGCTCTTTACTAAAACACATCAAAATGAAAACTGACACTTACATTGAGGGTATTTGTTTGTAGGGCCCCCTGCAAAACTGCCTTCTTGGCCAGTTGGGCTCCCTAGTGGTTAAATATTGTTGTTCTTTTGATATCAGACTACGGTTGAACCTCCTTGTGTGACTCCTTGTAATTGAACACCTTTAAAATGCCATTTTTTTTATTTTATTGTACTTTATTAGGTCATTCATAAAGAGAACTGTTTATTTTTAAATATTATTTATTAAAGGATACAAATAAATAGTACAATACAATGGATGTGAAATTAACAAACGTATAAAGCAAATTACAATAATACTTAGCACATCTTTACAAATAGAAACAAACAGAAAGCACAAGCGATTAAATAAATAGATAGACAAAAAAATACATCTAAATAAATAACTATATAAATTGCAAAGCGGGTCAAAGGTCTCTTAATTATCGACATCTCCGATAAATTTATTGCGGATCAGCGGTTCCCATTTAATCTTGAAATACTTTAGATTACCATTTCTCGCGGCAATATCTTTCTCAATCCTTGCTTTTTCACGTAATTCTGTTTCAAACACAGGGAAGTATAGAGGCGTTTCGTCTAGACTGCATCGGTATATGTAGAACTTGGCAACTAACAAGGCCAAATTGAGTAGCGTGCAGAACCTTGCGTTATCTATCACACCATATAACACCTTAGCAGGTGTAAGGTTCAGTGCAATATGGGTATTTTTGCGCCACCATTCCCGAAAATCATTCCAAAAAGCCACTGTATGCGGACAGTGGACTAACAAATGCAAAAGTGTTTCTGCTTTGTCTTTGCAGTGAAAACATATATCATCCTGTAAAATGTTTGCTTTGAAAAGCTTGTCCTTTGTGAACACCGTGTTATGAATAATTTTAAACTGGAACATACACAATTTGATTTCCCTTGTTGTACTCCATGGGAGAAGATATACCTTTGTTAAGTTATCTTTAGAAACACCTGAATTAAGCATTTTTTGCTCGGCTGAAGGAGACGTTCCTTCCACGAGCTTAACCATAACGCTTCAGACTTGTGTGTATTAATTTCTAGGCCGGAACACTTTTTAAATTTATCGAGAAGGCGCAGCGCTGCCACAGAAGTTGTATTTTTAACGAAAACCGTCGTATCATCAGCATACTGTGTTCATATAATTTCTTCTTTGCCCACACAGATACCTTGTATCACAGGGTCATTTTTAATTGAAAGTGCAAGCAATTCAATAGCTAAAACAAAAAGCAACCCAGACAGTGGGCAGCCCTGTCTTACGCCACGCTTGAGCTTAAAAAAAGGTGACGCGAAGCCGTTATTTATGACGCAACTGGATATATCGGTATAAAAAACCTTTACCCAACGTTTGAAATCTTCCTTGAACTTGAACACATCAAGAACCTTAGCAATGTAATCCAATTCCACGGAGTCGAACGCTTTACGGAAATCAAGAAAGATGGCAATACCTGGAATATTATTTTTTGCTTGGTGTGGTCAATCAGATCGCTAATTAACCTTATGTTTTCACCTATATATCTCCCTTTGATATACCCGGTTTGATCTGGACTAACAATGAAAGGAAGAACCCTTTCCAATCTTCTGGCCAAGACCTCAGTAGCAATTTTATAGTCTGTGTTTAACAGTGAAATCGGGCGTAGGTTGTTTAAATTGTTGGTAGGTTTGTTCTTTTTTGGAAGAAAGAAAATATTCCTCTTTTTTGACAAATTGAAATTTCACTCTTCTCAAAAACATGGTTAAGGCTGGACGTTAGATTTTCACTTTCCAAAAGAATTTGTAAAATTCAGCCGTAAAACCATCCGAGCCGGGAGCCGGATTTGCCGTTTTCAAACTCCTTCAGAGCCAATAAACATTGATCAGTGGTGATTTTGCCTTCACAACTATTGGACATTTCCTCTGACAAAGTGGTCATATTTGTGCTATTAAAGAAGATATCACAGTTTGAATTTTCTACAGAGGGGCCCTTGCGACTTATATAAATTCGAGAAAAACTCTTCGTGTCTCAAGAATTAGATCCGGGTCATTTGTTTCCATACTATCCTCTAGCAAAAGCTTGCATGGTTACTTTTTTCGTACAGGCGGCACGGTTTTCTAAGTTTAGAAAGTATCTTGAGTTTTTGTCTCCTTTTTCATGCCATCTGACCTAACTTCTTAAGGTCGTTCCTTTAATTTTTTGCTCCATGGTTTTGTTCAATTCAGCTTTTAATTTATGTAACCCGTGAAGGAAACGAGGATTATTTTGTGAATTCTGTGAAGTAGCTAGCAATGCGTTCAATTGGTTTTGAAGATCTTTCTCACGTGATCTCCGCTTTGACGCCTTTCTTTTAGCGTAGGCAATAGAGAAACCGCGTAATTCCATTTTGATAAGATCCCATTTTAACCCGCAGTCTTCAATGTCTTTATATTTATCCTTTGCAGACTCAATACATTTACGAATGCCATTTACATACTCATTGTCCTCTAAAAGGGACGAATTGAACTTCCAGAACCCTGGTCCGGGTTTTCTGGAAAGTTCTTCAGTTTGAACCAGCGTTACAACGGCCGAGTGATCAGTATTAGGGGCGAATATTAACACGCATTCTTTGGAAATGTTCAATAGGCATTTTGACATTAAAACATAACCAAGACGACATTGCACCTTCAGCGCTTTACTCGCCATGAAAAACCCTGTTTGTCACCATTTTTTTCACGCCACACGTCGGATAATGAGTACAGCGATGAGAGTTTTGTGATTTCGTCAATTACTTTTTGCTTGCAGTGGACCGGTCTACCACCTAGTTTATCTGAAGAAGTCAGAGGGCAATTAAAATCACCTCCAATGATATTCTCCTCTCCAGAAAAGGGGGATAAAACATCCTGTAAGTTTTTAAAGAACGTTATTTGTTGCGTGGAATCATTGGGCGCGTATATTTTAACTAAAATTAGGTGCGACTCATCAGCTTCAGATCTAAATTAATGAATCTTCCGTTTTTGTCTTTGATGCAATTTTCCACCTGACAATCAAAATTTGGGTTCATTAAAAACATAACGCCTTTGCTATGTTTACTACCGTGGACAGCATAGACCTTTCCACCCCACTCAGCTTCCCACGAGCTGGTGCATTTCTCGTCACTGTAGGTTTCTTGCAAAAAATAACATTGCGCACGCTGGTTGTGTAGCCACCTGAATAGTTTTCTTCGCTTGATAGATTGGTTAATTCCCCTGACGTTTAAAGAGATTGTTTTTAGTTGAAATGGTTTGGACCTGAGCGCGGTCATTTAGCATGGAGTAATAAAATAAAAAAAATTGTAAGTACATACCTGCAGCTCTTAAATGGTGCTGATACTGATCGATGGGAACACATAAGTCGTTTATCAGAGACTCTTGACACCGCTAAAAAACAAAAATACCAGCAATCAAAAGAAAAAACAGCACACAATAAACAATTGAGACATGAGAGCCCTTTGCGGCTCGATCACTAGGTAACCAAATCGATATGTGTCCTGACTGAGACGATGGCTTTGCTACGTGAACCCAAACAAAAGCCGACGGAAACGAGATCTATGTAAAACAGTTTCTTGCATATTTAGGCTCCGAAACTAATCACTAATCACTAGTAGAGACAGTTTGTGGCTTAAATCGTTGTCCATTGATGTAAAGTTTATTGTAGATTAACTTCGCGTCTTGACCATTTTTCTTGGCGTCTTTTAAAAATGGAACAAGACGCCTTCTTTCTTCGACAATCTCCTTAGGAAAGTCACGAGCAATTGCAAAATCAGTTCCCCGAAGATTTTTTGCTTCTGACAGAACAAATTCCTTGTCCCTGTGGAAAGTGAACTTAGCGATTAGTGGTCTTGGTTTCCCTTAAGAGGCGTTTGGTTTTCCAACTCGATGAACACGTTCGAACGAGATGTCCTTGACGTCCTCCTTGTTCAGCTTAAGCCTGACTTCCATAAAGTTTGCGAAGAATAGATTCAGATTTAGTAGCCACTTCATCTTCTTGCTCCGGAATATTGAAAAAGTTGAGATTATTACGACGGCTATGGCTTTTGAGCTTAATTGCGCGTTACTTTTCTTCTTCAGCTTGCTTTGTTAGCACTTTCACACCTCCCGATAGCCTTACTCTGATCTGCTACCTTCTTCTCCTCAGTTGCAATTTTAGCATTGGCGAAATCTAGGCTTTCTTTTAACTCTTTGTTTTTGATTTCCAGATTGCTTTGCTTCTTTTTGAGGCTTTCAGTTTCTTGAATGTATCGTAAAGCCTTGTCATGTTTCTTCTCCGTTGATGCGATCGAGTGTGCCATACTTGCACAATCATGACATGAACCCGCGGTCGGCTCATTGTCCTCGCTGGTTTGAGACCCCTTACTCCTTTTCCTTCTGTTACGTCTGGAGTCTTCTTTTGCCAGTTCTTCCTCCGTCTTTTGAGCTTAATTGCGCGTTGCTTTTCTTCTTCAGCTTGCTTTGTACTGTGATCTGCTACCTTCTTCTCCTCAGTTGCAATTTTAGCATTGGCGAAATCTAGGCTTTCTTTTAACTCTTTGTTTTTGATTTCCAGATTGCTTTGCTTCTTTTTGAGGCTTTCAATTTCTTGAATGCATCGTAAAGCCTTGTCAAGTTTCTTCTCCGTTGATGCGATCGAGAGTGCCATACTTGCACAATCATGACATGAACCCGCAGCCGACTCATTGTCCTCGCTGGTTTGAAAACCCTTACTCCTTTTCCTTCTGTTACCTCTGGAGTCTTCTTTTGCCAGTTCTTCCTCCGACATTTTCTGGTTTTGGGTTCTTAGAAGGACTTATATGTTAAGCGATGGCGGAGCGCCAAGAAGTGCGTCCGTCTTCGCTGAAAGCTAGGCCCAGTCTGAAAGCTAGGCCCAGTCAGAGAACTGTTTATTGTTCAGCAGTCATCCTGGAAATTATTTGCCTGAGGTGTAATGTTGGAAAGTTAAAACAATTTTGTGACTGCCTAAAACAATATTAGATATTTGGATATGGATTTGTTCATGGATAGGACTCCAAAACTACTACAGACTAATCACTCAAAATTTAGCACCGTTGTGGTCTGAGCTTTTGTAAGCTGCCGCTTCCCATAAGGAACCACTTCGAGGCTTGACATTTTGGGTGGCTATTTGAGGGAGGTTCAACTTAACAGTTGACTCCCGGTAAGTCAGACCCTTGGTAAGTTGAACCTCCTGCTAACTTTAAGTAAATGTATTTTCCCTTCAAGGCATTTTCTATATAATTTTACCCTTGATAACTTGATCTTATGATATTGATTTCCCTTGAAGAAAACTTTCCCTTGAAGAGAACTTTTCCTTGAAGAGAAGAGTTATAATCGGGAGTCAACTGTCTGTCAATCATGTACCAGCTGAGCCATTGGGAAACACTAATTAACAGACAAATTATACAACAAACCTGTAATTGATATTGCTCACAACATACACTACTACACTTCAGCTTCAATGCCTAAGAAATGCGGTTAAGCAGCAGCAGCCCGAGCCGGCCACCTACCTTAGACACAGGCTCCCCCCCCCCCCTCACCTCTCCACCACAATACAGACACCTCCTTTTAAACAGTTTAAATGGTTTGGTCAAATTAATGTAAAATTCACCTCTATTCACAGACATCTCATTGAGTAGATGGGTTGTCTCCTTGACATCCACACGAAGTCATTCACTAATGGGAGGACTAAAAATACCCCATTTCTCACTTTGCAAAATATTGAAAGCCAGGCAAGCAGCACCATGTGAAAGCACTGTTTTAGAGTCTGCATTTGAATGGGAACACTTACGATTTTTATTCACAGACTAATAAGTTAGAACCACCTTGTACAGTCCTAATGCCCAGTTGATGTTTAAAGTACAGAGCCTCAGAAGTTAGCACAAGTACCATGTAGAGTGAATAACATTTACAGTACCATAGAAAACAATGAAGATTTTTATCCACAGAGCCTCAAAAGTTACCACCACCTAGTACTGCCACAAAACAATTTTACGATAGCTCAGAAAAGTTAGGTCCTCATTCTGTTGCTTTTTTGAAAGATTTTTGTCCACTGAATCAAAAGTTATAACCATCCTATACTGGATGCATGGTTAAGATGATTTCCACTCAAACGTTCGAGCAGTAAGTGCAAAACTGAAGTCACCAAAAAATACTGATAGCACGGTCCCATTTTGAATACAGATAAGAAGAAGTTGTCAATACTTTTGTTCCCAGGCTGACCCCGCAAGAGAAAACTGAAATTAAAGTTTTACATTTTTTAATTAAACGATGCTTCATATCAGCTCAAAACAAAATGGCCCACATTTTTAGCATGTTTTTATGAGGTTTGACATTAATTTTCTTAAGAATGCTTGAGAATTTATTTGCGGCATCACTTGGAGAAGTGAATTAATGTAAGCTGTTTCAAATAGTAATCAAAATGTTGCCATGCTATGGTTAGTATTTTAGTAGTTGATTTTTGCAGTTATTGCTCGAAAGTTGAGCAGAATCCGTCTTAATAGTATGAAAGGAAATTTAAGTATTGCTTTGTAAGCCTTTTGTCTAAATGGAGTCGCTCAAGGTTTTTATCTGCACACTCAAGAGTGAGAACCACCTTACCTAAAAAGATTTGTCCGTGTGCACCATGTATCTAACGATAACTTGTTATTTAAGGCGATTTCCGCTCAACGTTCGAGCAGTAAGTGCAAAAATTAAGTTACCAAAAAAATACTTGCAGCACTGTCACATTTTGAGAACAGATAAGAAGAACTTATCGTTACTTTTGCTCCCA
>Ga0126336_10002650_pt1 | contig 10304 bp, 6 predicted proteins | sample SidCmetagenome_FD_92530 | JGI IMG/M metagenome (GOLD analysis project Ga0126336, IMG submission 92530) | Coral microbial communities from El Islote,Puerto Morelos, Mexico - Siderastrea C C metagenome | ecosystem: Host-associated > Invertebrates > Cnidaria > Coral | place: El Islote,Puerto...
ATTGATAGTTTCGAGTAATCAAAGTTGTAGTGGAATAAAAATTTTCCTCCCACCTTCCTTAAGTAAAAATCCAGAAAAAACTTCCAGCTAGCCGCGCTAGGGGATAGGTATCTCTTAACACAGATTATTCTTTGGTTCGAAATCATTGACTCTACATCAGGCATTTTTAGCCCACCTTTTTCAATCGCGTTGTCAACGCGATCGTCAACTCAGCCGTATATGAAACGCAGTAAGCTTATATTCAGAGGCTGTGCAACTGAACTGTGCTAGAGAGGACGGTGACTTCAAAACTCTATCATCTCCAGTGAAATCGTATAAAGGCCCTAAAATAGTCGCCTTTATACCAAGTTTCTTTCACTGGTTGTTTTAACCACGGAAGCCTTTTCTACGACCAGGTCGCAGGAAAAAAGTCTGGCACCGTTTCCGTGCCAGGGCAAATTTTTCCCGAACTCCACGGAATGTTTTCTCACATTCCCATTTGGAAAAAAGACACACACACACACACGTTTATGGTGCTGTTAGCAAAAACAATGTAGACTACAGTGAAAGGTTTTTATTGTCTTCACATCATGAAATAACAGGGAAAGAATTGAAAAGAAAAAATAAGTGTAGCAAAATTTGTAGTAAGCGAAAGAAATACCCTGTGAAACAGACAGATTTTGACTAAATAAAGAGACATATTCATGTCGAAATGTTGACACTAACCAGCCGCTACAAAGGAAATATTACAAACAATCAGGTGAAAGATTCGCTTTCTATTTTGCTGAAGGGATAGTTTCAATCTCAGTTTCACCGTAAATCTATTTTATACTTGCGAAACAAAATTAAAAAGCGTACAAGAGAATTTCAAAACAATTCACCGCGCGCTATATTTTTATCAGCAGTCGGCTCGCTAAAAACAAACTTAGTTTTTTTCAAGTTAGTTTTCTGGGAAATACTCCACATTTCCGGATAAAAGAAGTGTTCTCTTATTTGTTTAATTAAGTGATAGTGCGATAGTTTTGCGGTAATTCGTTTGGTACGAAATACTCCAAATGTTCGGATAAAAGATCTTGTCGAACTGGTAATATTGATAATTTGACTTTTATTGGTTTTTCCTGGGGCGAAAACAATTCTTCAAACCTTCAAAGCGGTTCTTTAAATTGAGTTTTCATCGACAGCGAAAGGAATTCAGTCGAATAAGTTTCATCAACAGAAAATCCTTGACAACATTGACACTTATCAAAGATCGTCAAAGATAGTTTTGTCCTCGTTTGAATACATACCTCTACATATTAAGGGACTTCTTCAAGGTATTGTTTTTATAGTCGGAAATTAATGTTGTCTTTTTGTTAATTCTGTCCTTGTGCTCCTGTAAAACATGACATATAATCCCAAAGTGGTGTCCATGTACTCGATGTTCAATCCTGAACTCCGTTGAAGGAAAACCTTGCCTGATTGCAGTATTTTCGAAACTCTGTTGTTTTTAATAAAGATTTTCAAGCACATTCCACTTTGGTAGAAGTTCTTGCTCTCCATCGCATACGTTTCCAATCTTCGTCTAGGTTAAGAATCGTTGACTTGAAAATAATTGTACAGTGGTATAAAGAGTAACAAAATCCACCACCGCTTTCGAAAACATGATATTTGTGAACGAACGCTGCGAACGTTTGCAAACATTTAGAGATAAGTTGTTTTCACGGAGTTCAAATAGGCTCTTCAGGCAGACGATAAATCCAAACAAGTACAGAAAGCAGCCTGTCTTACCATGGATTAAGACAATCTTTGTTCCCAAGGTGTAAAAGAAGCACTAGTCGCTATTCTGAACGAAGTGCCGATGAATCCACTTGAGAAAGAATCAATCTGCACGAGGAGGAAAACATTCCGCTATATTTGGTGCCAATGATCCAAAGATTTGAAAACAAATGAATTGATGTTCTTCGACAAGCACCGATCCACTCAAAACGCCACCTTTTCAAACGTAAAGAAAGTCATCAGGGCGAAAGAAACGCCCAACGAAATAATCTGGAATAAACAGACTTGGAACTGCGTGCCGAGAGTGGCGTGACAATTTCTGCACATGCGCGATTGCCTATCTGGTCGTGTCGAAATTTTCAAAATTTTGTAACTTGGGAAGAACATAATTCCGCTTCCACTCGGTAAATTTCTTTGATTTTTTGCATGTAAACGCTTATATGCCCAAAGAGTTTTTCAAGCGAGATCAAAAAAATTCTGTCGGACGGGAGAAAAGTCAAAGGTAAATTCGAAAGTTTGCTGAAAGTTTCCGACAGAATTTTCTTAAACTTAATCCTTAGGTAGCTTATTAGAATCAAAGGCCGTATACAAAATTAAAAGAAATTTCACCGTCAAATTTTCAAGCAAACAAATTTCTAAAGGAATGTACAAAAAAATTTGACACTTTGATATTATCATTATTTTGTGGCAAAATTTGATCATGATTGGCCAATTCTAAACTAATATTTTAACTCCCAAATGTAATGCATCGAAAAAAACAAGAACCCTTTCGAGCCACCTTAAATGTGAACATCGCAGCCAAGATTAAAGGCTTAGGAAGACTCACTGCGTCTAAGGTTGCTCCATCTCTTACGCTTGTCTTTTACCCAAGCATATTCTGGCAAGACCCTGTTGTTTGTCATTTACAACAATAATATGGATATATTGCATGGATAAAGCAAACAGGCGGTGTGGCACGTTTAATCAAAATAGATGATCATGCTTAGTGAATCAAATGTTAATTGTAAATATAACAGCCAAGTTTATACTACAAGTTTAAGCAGAACGGAAGAAACTTCACTCACTGCACGTAGAGGCTTCGCCGGCTCTCCCGATTGTCAATTTCTGCTGACAAATAAAGGCTACTGCTGGTTACTTAAAAGAAAAAGAAATATACCACATCGTTATAAAAGATTGGCACACTGTTAATCTTGCTGGTAGTTTGCTCGCTGTTGTAAACGTTTTGAATGAGATATTTGATTCGTTTCGTAAAGTTTCCATGAATGCCTTGATTACCAAAACAATCATCAGTCCAATCTCGTGTATAATGCCTTTGTAAATGGAAACGAACAAGTACGATTCTAATGTTGGTTAGCCCATTTCCTAAGTATAGATTTTGAAAAACGTGATTTTGTTACATTATAGATGCTGACACTTCCCAAGTGCATTTAACTTTGGCAGTTGGTTTGCAAAAAGTGGAAAGGCTCACAGCTAGATGCATATGTGTGAGTTGTCCAAATTTAACGTCTTTGAATAGTTATAATGTGGTAGGCGTAGTCTAAGCAGATGGGCCGTGTAGCACGTTTTTGTTAAAAACGGATCATTCTGCCTTGCCTGGTTAATTTATTAAAAGTATCCTAAGCCTAATAATCGCAATTGTATATATATCCTGACAGAATTGAAAGATAATAAGCTCAGGCGGAACACAGGGAAAAGCAATCAGTTAATGACGTGAGGTATTGCAGGCTGTGCTTTCGTAAAGCACTTTAAAAAACTGATGGAAACGTAGGACCAGATGGTCTCGCTTATGGCCTGTTCGGTATCATTAAAGTTAAAACAAATATTTTTGGAACATTGTATCGCGCCTGACCGCTGTACCAAAAAGTACTACGTTTCATTTCAGTACTCACGTTGTCTTAATCTGATTATGTCCAACTTAAGCTTTTCTTTCAAGCTACTTGTGCACACGCCAGATATCCTTGACACCTGGCGTGCAATCAAATTCCCGTTCATTGGAAGTCAGGTTTAACCAGATGCTTTAAAATCAGCAGAAAGACGAGTAAGTGGTAAGGCGTTAAGCCAAATCACTCTCTGGGTCAATGTGTTCTATACTTGTGGAGCACTGATGTGGGTTTCTCTTAAAAAAAAAAACAAAACAAAACAAAACAAATAAAAATCTCAAAGACAAATGCAGCTTTAAAAATAAATACCCTAGACGGAAATCCATGCCAGCCTGGAGATAAAAGAAACCAAGGTGAATTTTTTTAATTGAATAGCAAGTCCTATGCTGCGCATAGTAGTTCACAGTCATTTTCGTGAGCACGGCAAGCAAAAAGGAATTATACATGCCTTTTGCACGTCTAAGCTATATATGCCCTTCTACTGACCAAAATGTCAAAATAACGTATTGAGGAAAATAGGTTTATATCAAGCTCTTTTGAGGCAATGACTATAAATATCATAAGTCAGTAAAGTATGATTGTCTGGGTGAGTGTAGTCCTGAGAAGGCTTGGTGACATTGACTGACCTTTCGACAACCTGAGCTGAAGTGATCATTAGAGTCAAGTAAATTGTGAATCGTCAGTAGATTTTATAAGTCTCTGGTCGTTGTCCTGATTGGTCAACGAACTCGCGATGTCGTCTTTCAGTTATAGCCGCGATGTTATTGGCTCCGAAGGCTGTAAAACGTGATTGGTGCGTTTCGATCCGTCTTTTGTTAGTCAAATGTCCGTTGGTCTATTATTGAACGAAATATTTGATTCGTTTCGTAAAGTTTACATGAATGCCTTTATTACCAAAACAATCATCAGTCCAATCTCGTATATTGTCTTTGTAGAAGGCCTATTGCTTATTGTTGGTCTAAGTCTGGGGTGATACCGAGGTACAAGGCGAAATTTCTAAAGTACGGTTCTGCGCATACCCGGGCCGAACGGTCCGCCATTAATAGGGTAAAGGCTTTTCTCCTGTTTTTCCCGTTTTGAGCGTTCTTTCAGTTCTAGGCGTGTTTAAAGCATTGACTTTTTTTATTCCAAGCACACAAGTTAGCAACCTGCCAAGCAGAGCTTTATTGTTACCTTGAATAACTGTCTCTATTCATTGTACCTGCGAAACTATAAATTAATGTTAGAGAACAAGCAATAAAATCAGTTTAACTTATGAACTCTACAAGCTTACATACCTTCATTGTTTTTGTTTTGTTTTGCTATTTCGAAGCTGAGTTCCATTGACTGAGTTACTTTCATCGCTTTATTTTTCTCATTACATCTTTGTCAAGAATGAAATAATCAGTCACCGTTGTGCTAAAAAATAGGGAAAATTTTTTTTCAACTAATTTACATTTTATCTTTTTTTTGTCTTTGAAAGGGTATCTTTTTTAGTATTTTGTATTTTTAGATGTAGTTTCAAAATGTGATTTTCACACTTAAGTCATCGTTCTCTATATAGATCAGGGAACCAAACTTTTGATCTACTTGCCATGCATATCATAAGCCCTTACGTTCCTTGATCCAGATCGTCCATTGTTCGCTTTACACGCACTTGTGCAGGGCTTTGTTGATGTTGTATTTCTGACCGTTGTAATTGTTTGCTACTACAAGGTATTTATGACTGTTGTACTCAAATGACGTCATGTCAAATGCTCCGTGTGTTGGAATCTCTTGGTAGTTAACGAACCTTGATCCAGAGGCCTGGTACACAACTGAAAAAGTGTTGTGTTTCTGACTTTCACCATGGTAATTGGCCACACCCAAGAACGTTTGACCACTGATCGCAAATGGATGCCAGGCAACGGCTCCACTAGTGGGAAAAGCCTGAAACAGGACAAACTTGTTGCCATCCCACTTGTAAACAAAGAAGTCGGTGTTGTATTTACTCCCATAGTAGTGGTTGGCAAAGGCAAGGAATGTGTTCACATCATGCACCCCATAAGTCTGAAGAGATTGATGTTTAACAAAGTATCCCTCTGACCACTTACACAAAGTAGACTGAACGGAGAATTTCTGTTGGGAGTTGTGATAGTTTGCAAACGCGACAAAAGTGTCATTGTTTATTACAAACACCGCACATCCGCGTGCACCTTCAGTTGCTATCTCCTGAAACGTGTTAAACTTGCTGCCGTTCCATTTGTAGATGACTGATTTTGTGGAATAGGTGCTTCCATCATGGTGATTTGCCACTGCCAGGTACTAATGTCGCCATTTATCGTGAAAAAGGTGAGGTGACTTGCTCCTTTTGCTGGTATTTTCTGGAAAACGTCAAACAGTTTTCCATTCCATTGGAAAATAACAGATTCCAGTTGGTATGTTCCTTCCCAGTGATATGCCACCGCAAGGAAATGTCTCTCAGCGATTGAGAAGTATTCAACTCCTAAAGCATCTCTAGTTTGCAGGGTCTCATACAATGTAAATCTTCCAGTTGATTCTTTCATCTTGTAGATCATAGAGCTTGTCTTGTGCTTAGTGATGTCGCCGCGATTGTTGACAAAAGCCAGAAACAGAGTCCCATTAATGGTGAAATGTTCCACAGCACGTGCTCCTCCGGTTGGTAGGTCTTGAACTTTCTCAAAGAAGTGGAAACCAGCAGAGCATCCTTTTATCAAGAGAGAAAGGAACAATTAATTTAAAACAATTTATACACGAGGTCTGTAGAAAGGAGTTTCTTTCTATTTTTGTTACTTCTTTTCATTGTCATGTACTGCCCTCATTCGTTGAAAATAACACCGTTTTCAAGTGCTGCGTGATTCAGTGATACTGAAAAATAATGTCTTATAATGGGATTCTAAAGATTCTGGAATGAATGCACTACAATCATCCAAAGTGCCCTCAATCCAGAAGAGGTCCTACCATGTTCATCAAACTCGTCTACTCTCAATTCAGCACAAACTGAGTCGAAGACTGCCAGAACAAGTTTTCTCTGCAAAGAATGCAAGGCTGCCAAACGAATTACTCACCAGTTTTACAACAAACAGGTTTATTCAAAGACAACGAGAAATCCTGCAACATAAAAAGAACACAAGATAAATTGTTATACCAGAAAGTCTGCCAAAAAATAACAATTTTGAGTGATTAGTTATCAAAGAAAATGGCGAAAACAAAAACCTTTCAGATCACATAAACACCATTTTGTTTTTAGCGGAAGGTATAAACCTCTTAGCTATATGTACTGCCTGCGTGTCACATGTTCCCGGCATTCCTTTCTGCCCCTGTTGTCCTTTTTGTCCCTGTCCTCCCTTGTCACCAGGAGATCCTTTCTCACCCTCGACAAAAAGTGAAAAAATAGCATTAAAATAGAAGAGTAAAATAAACATAAGTAAAACACATGTGGAAGAATTGTTTACTGGCCATAGCGGTCATTTATTTATTTATTTATTTATTCATTTATTTAATGCAAACTGTTCATAAATCTTTTGGTTGTCGCTACCGTTTTCTTCGTGGCGTGCCATTATTTTGCATTCGTTTGTCGGAGCCCCTGGAAAATACTTATGCACTACAAACAAACACGAACACTTTAAATCATTTGAATACATAAAGCAGAAAAAAAGGAGACCAGTAAAGATAAACGAACGTCGTTTATCTTTATTTATCGTTTAGCCGTTGAATTTGATCTCAATTGTTTCTTTCGGATTTAGAGAGTAAATCAAAAATTGGTCGCAACTAAGGAAAAGAAAAACATGTAGATACCTTGGCGCCAATTTTTCCATCCCGTCCTTGCAACCCTGGTTCACCTTTCTCCCCCTGTGAAAAGAATAATAAGTAACCATGGTAACAAAACTATTGTGAAATAATGAATATATGAGTATCATATATTAGAACTGCGGGATGAAGAATTAAATGCCGAGAAGATCATCGCAATTATAGACGCAACTTTTTGCCGTTGCGAAAAGGAAGCCTGAATATATTTTAGGCTTATACGTTATTCGAACCCTTGACCTCTGCGATACCGGTGCAGCACTCTAACTGATTGAGCTAATGCTCAGGTATATTAAGGACTGGGTCTGCACGTTTCTGATCCAGAAAGTAATGGGGGTGGACTATCTTCGAAAGGAAACATGTGATAAACATGAGACTTGGCCATGGCCATTATCCTGTTGATATGGTATTTTTGACATTGACATTTCCATGGCAACACATTGCGTGACCAATTAAGGTTTTACTTCCGGTTTTGTTCTTTAGGGCTTCTGCACACTAGGAAAAAATACGTTTACCCGGCATTTCAAGTGATTGCGTTTCTACCTTTTTGAGGTACTTTCCAGATGTAACTGGAAAGGTGGTCTCCCTACCCTAGATGAGGTTCTTATGGCTATCGCGTGACAGCAAAATCATGACATTTCAATGACCACGTGACCTAGACACGCCTTCCAGTTAATTTCGTGTAGAACTTATGCAAGGAAAACTATTAAGACGTCATTTTGTAAGTTAGGTTTGCGTAAGTTCTCCTGCAAGAATAATATCGAAATTCAATACCTTAATTAGTCACGTGATCCCTATTGTGACAGCTGTTTATCAAAATGAGCCTTCGTAACAAGTTTCATCTTTTTGCTAATTTCGCGTCAATAGGTTGCATACTTACTGAGGTAGACCACCCCCCTTCTTTTTTGAATGGAACCTCAAATGACCCAGTCCTTAATATACCTGAGATGAAATAATGAATATCATAATACTAGAACTGGGGGATGAAGAATCATGTAAGTGTAGAGAAGATCATGGCAGTTATAGACACAAGAAGGAATATGCCTTCACATTGACTACCTTTTGGAGTACGGCGTTCAAAAGGTCGTCTTAGAGGGATTATGAGTCCAGATGAAATATCTGCCGTAGTGCGTTCAGATGGGCTACCTAAATTAATGGATTGTTCAAAACTTCGTTCTTAGAGCGTATTCAGATGGACCAGACTTGATAGTGTGTTCAGATGGACTACCTTCTATATTGCGTCGTTTGAAACGTCGACTTAGAGGAATCGTGCGTATGAACGGACTGTCTTTGATTTCGGAAGTGCCCTTCTCGACACTTCTTCTTGGACGAATTATGCGAGTAGGTGGACTATCTTGGATTCGATAGTGTGACGTTCGTTAATAAGGGTTGGGACATGTGGCGCCCTCCTCACTGGTTGCGTAGCCGTTTCAGATCCGTTTATGCAAGCACGGGTAAGATGTTATGCAACACTTTCTAAGTAGTGACCACCTCACTTCTAGTTCTTAATTAGTTGTAATGGTTTATTGTCTGGTTAATTCTTATCGTCAGCAAATCAAACAATTGACCAACCTTTGCCCCACTTCCCCCATCCCGTCCGTCGCGTCCATCTTTCCCTGCATGTTGTAGATCGGGAAAGGCAATTAGAGAGTCAAATATTAATCAAACGGTTGCCAAGATAAAATGTAGCTTTTATTATTATTCCATAGAGAGATAGACGAGATATAGATCATTATACTCAACAGTAATTGTGGTGGAGGAGGAGGAGGAGAGAAATAAAATTATGGTGGAGGAGGAGGGAAAGTGAAATTTTGGAGGAAGGAACTTATTCTGCGACATCAGTTCTAAAGAGTTTACACTAATACTGTCGCTTATAAGAGGGACAACTCTCTCTAAGACTCTAGTCAGAGCCATAATTCATTCCCTCAATTTGAACAACAGTAACGGAGTTATATACGGTAAGGAGGGTGACATGAAATATTTCAATCATTTGCTTTACAAAAACTACACCGCCACCGTATGAAGCAGACTCCACTCTCTGGCTAACAGAATAAAACTTTTAGCCGCTAAAATTGTTCGTATACTGCGACATCAGTTTTACAGGACTTCTCTTTTGCGACTTTTTCGACCATCACTAAGCATTTTAATTTGCTGGTTGATCCACATCTGCATACGCATTGGCGTCTATTGTTTTTTGCTTTTAATTGGTCACTCAATTAATATGACGCGCACGCTGAACTGTATAAGCAGCAACTCTGTGATCATTTGGCCACACCAGCTCACACTCACTTGAGCACCAAAGCAACTGAAGAAGGAAACCACTCAAGTTTCCGAAACCGGTCTTGCTATTTTGATAAGCATTTTCTTATCAAAACGAACGCTATGGCCATAGCTCGCACTGAAAACTGAGAAATAAAACTTTCTCTTACACTTATACTGTCGCTTATAAGAGGGACAAATCGCTCAAAGACTCTCTAGTCAGAGCCATAATTCATTCCCTCCGTTTGAACAACATGAACGGAGTTATATACGGTAAGGAGGATGACAATATTACAGTCGTTATTTATTTATTTATTTATTTATTTACTTACTTACTCACTTTTTCCCTCGGAAATGAAACAGTTTTTGGGAGTACGTGGCACACTGATATAAATACAAGTTAGAGTAGATATTTGATCAAAAATTACTTTACCGTGCAATCCATCGCGTCCATCTTTTCCTGTTGACCAATCAAAATCACTCATTGAGGCAAGGATGCTGAAACTAAGTTTTTATATCTAGTTCTGTTGGTACTCTCTCTCTCTCTCTCTCTCTCTCTCTCTCTCTCTCTCTCTCTCTCTATCTCTCTCTTCCCTTCTTACCTCAAAAAACGCCGCGAAGCTTTCGCATACAAAAAATAACTTA
>Ga0126336_10002651_pt1 | contig 10303 bp, 1 predicted proteins | sample SidCmetagenome_FD_92530 | JGI IMG/M metagenome (GOLD analysis project Ga0126336, IMG submission 92530) | Coral microbial communities from El Islote,Puerto Morelos, Mexico - Siderastrea C C metagenome | ecosystem: Host-associated > Invertebrates > Cnidaria > Coral | place: El Islote,Puerto...
TGATGAAAGTGAGTATCAAGGACGGAATGAACTGCTTGATGTCATTGGTAACCACTTCTGCAAGCTTCCAGATTGGATTCGGTTCTTTGTCACAACTCGTCCACAGAAAAACATTGTAGAGGCACTAAAGCATTTGAAACCTAAGGAACTTGAACAAAATCAAGAAGAGAACTTGAAGGATATTCACATCTATGTATTCAGTGGAGAAGAGCATAAAAATGTTCTCTTACATGAACTGGTTGAAAAATCGGAAGGACTTTTCCTTTATGCTTATTTTCTAATAGACTTTATCAAAAATAACGTTTCATTTCTCACCCCTGAGACGCTAGAAAGCAGATTACCGTTAGGTATTTCGTCTGTTTATCTGTCGTACTTCAAACGGTTAGAGAAGGAACTTCGTAAGGAGCTAAAAGTGGAAGAAGAAGACGTTTTGCGTTTCTTGTGTGCTTTAACCGCTTCTAGGGAGCCTTTGCCGATTGAATTTGTTTGCAAAATTATGAACCCTGGTGGGACAACCTTGACTTCTCAGCGAAGGGTAAACAAAGCAGTCGCTTGTATCTCTGCACTTCTACCAGTTCGGGATGGCTGCCTTCACTTCTTTCACAAGTCGGTCAAGGACTGGTTGACAGATCAGTCGTGCTATGGAAAACATGACTTTACTGTGGATGAGGAAAAAGGTCATGAAATCCTTTTTAACGTTTGCATTAGTGAGCTGGACGCCATAAAGGAAAAGGGAGTTAACGATACACAGTTTAATAACTCTGAAAGGTACGCCTTGCAACATGGTGTTCAACACATGTTGGAGGCAGACAAATTAAGAACTTTTAACGTTACTGAAAATCTAATAGATCAGTATGTGGCGGACCTAGAGCTCATTTATGCCAAACTTTGTGTGAACAGTACAGTTGTCTCAGAGGATATTTTCAGTGCCCTAAAGGAAGATAACCAAGCTTTACTGAACGATCAAAGTCGTTCTACTCTAATCTCCTTGTTGAGCTTATTAAGAAAACACTCTTATGTGTTGAAAGACCATCCTCGTCTGTTTTTTCAAAGTCTGCTTAATGATGGAGATCCCGAGCTATCCTCTAAAGCAGCAACGATCCTTCAAATGCAGCTTCCCAGCGCTTCGTACATGGAGTACATGGACAAGGAAGATCACATAGCAGCCGATCAAGCTCGATTCTACTGTTCGGATGCGGTGGCTTGTTTTGATGTTTCACCTGAACTTGACTACTTGGTGTGCGAGTGTCGAGATGCTACAATTCATTTATGGTCTCTTCAGACCGGTAATAGAGAATGGGTTCTACCCTCGTTAATGAAGAGAGATTTTTACGACGGTGTTCCATTTGATAGTGCATATCGTCAAATAAAGAACTGCCTGTCGTTCTACCGTTCTGTGGTTTTCCACCCGAATGGTAAATTGGTATTACCAGGAACCCTCCAATACGTTTACACTCTTAGCGGAGAGAGGAAAGACCTTTTTCCAGAGAGTGATTGTACTTTCTCAAACTGTGCCTTTTCTGGGAACAAGAAAAGAATGTTAACAGACTGTCCCCATGACCCCAAGCGAATCGTTTTGTGGAACATGGAAAATGGCGAAAATGTGGGTGATATCATTTGGGAAGAAGAAATTGCGTCTTTCACCATTTGCCAAGATGGATCACTGATTGCCATTTCTGACCTTACTGGTCGTATTGTAATCACTGATTCGATCTCATGGTATAGTCGTCTCAAAGTTGCAAATGCTGTTTGTGGATTGATGCACTTCACATCCGAAGATAACACTCTTGTGTGTGGCTTGCTGAGCTTAACAAGCGAACAGACGTTTGGTACTAGTTATAACTATGTCTTTTGTGGACAACCAGAATTTATCTTGTTACGACCACTAGACAAAAAGCCACCTGAATGGCACGACAACTTTGTCTTGTGGCCTTGCGAACCAAGGAATTTGACTGATTTTTTGGAGCAGGCTTTGAGCTCTTGCTGGGTCAGCAATGTACATAGAGTGATTCCATACTTGTGTGCAGGATCATACGTCAGACTTCATGATGAAACAGTATTAATTGGTAGCCCAGCTCACAGCTACGTGACTATGGTAAATGTTGGCCTCTTAAACACAGAAACTGATCCGGTTACCTCCCCGAGAACGACCAAAGAAGTTGCGTTTTCACTTGAAGGAGATAGCATTTATTCCATTTCAAAGGATTTTATTCCTCCTGGCGAAGATTTTTCTAGGGTGACAGAAGTAACTGTTTGGAACATGACAAGTCGAAAAGTAAAGACGAAAAAGACATTTTTAGATTTCGTATGCCTTATTCCCACGAAGGAAGGTGTAATTATAGCTGTGAAATGTAAAGCAGCAGAGTTGTGGAATTTCGAACTGTCCAACATCATCAGAAATCTTCCCAGACTACACGGAGGTGAATTTAAAGGTCTTAATGCTATATCAGATAAGCTGATAGCTTGTTGGAAGGAGTGTCGATCTCATTTTCATGAATTTCCAGTCAATGATTCATCACAGTTACTAGATTCCGTAGAGTTAGATGATTCAGCAGAATTGGCTGCCTCACAAGAGTTACCTGATTCAGTAAAGTTAGATGACTCATCTGAATTGCCTGCCTCACCAGCAAAGTTGGATGACTCATCTGGATTGCCTGCCTCACCAGCAAAGTTGGATGACTTATCTGAATTGCCTGCCTCACCGGAGTTACCTGATTCAGCAAAGTTAGATAACTCATCTGAGTTGACTGCCTCACTAGAGTTACCTGGTTCAGCAAAGTTAGATGACTCATCAGAATTGACTGCCTCACCGGAGTTACCTGATTCAGCAAAGTCAGATGACTCATCTGAATTGCCTGCCTCACCGGAGTTACCTGATTCAGCAAAATTAGATGACTCATCTGAATTGCCTGCCTCACAAGAGTTACCTGGTTCAGCAAAGTTAGATGACTCATCTGAATTGCCTGCCTCACCAGCAAAGTTGGATGACTCAACAGAATTGCCTGCCTCACCAGCAAAGTTGGATGACTTATCAGAATTGGCTGCCTCACCTGTGTTACCTGATTCAGTAACGTTAGATGACTCATCAGAATTGGCTGCCTCACCTGTGTCACCTGATTCAATAAAGGTAGATGACTTATCTGAATTGGCTGCCTCACCGGAGTTACCTGATTCAGTAAAGTTAGATGACTCATCAGAATTGGCTGCCTCACCGGAGTTACCTGGTTCAGCAAAGTTAGATGACTCATCTGAATTGGCTGCTTCTCCAGAGTTACCTGATTCAGTAAAGTTAGATGACCCAGCAGAATTGACTGCTTCACTGGAGTTTCTGGATTCAACAAAGTTAGAGGACTCTGCAGAATTGGCTGCCTCACTGGAGTTGCCTGTTTCAGCAAAATTAGCTGACTCATCTGAATTGGCTGCCTCACCGGAGTTACCTGTTTCAGCAAAATTAGATGACTCAACTGAATTGCCTGCCTCAGCTGAGTTGCCTGATTCAGCAAAGTTGGATGACTCATCAGAATTGACTGCCTCACCGGAGCTACCTGATTCGGCAAAGTTAGATGACTCATCAGAATTGCCTGCGTCACTAGAGTTACCTGATTCGGCCGAGGTAGATGACCCATCAACGTTGGATGATTCAGTATTGGACGCTTTAGCTAAAGTTTATAAAAAAGGTGTTCTGGTATCTCCTCTATACAATGGAGAGCCGTTAGTATGTACATTTGAGGTTGTGTCGTCGGCAATGAACTTCATTGATGTTAACATCTTTAATGTTTCAAGTGGAGAGTTTGAGTCGTCGGTAAGGACCTCTGCTGTGTCTGACTATGATGGAAAAGGAAAGGAACCACACATTTTTGTACTGTCGGTTTCATGCAGTAGCCGGCACCAACTTCTAGTCTGTACCTGTGAGGAAATCTCTGAACAATATTGGTACGAAGAAAGAATCACACTCAGTCTGTGGAACAACAACTCGGTTACTTGGAAACGAACCACGAGATGGTGTTTCAGCGAGTGCGAGAACCCACATATGATTTTCTCCCCCCGCGACGAGTTTGTTGTGACGTGGAATATTCTTGACGCAGGACGTGGCCTTCAAATATTGGATGCAAAGACTGGGAAAACGCTTCACCTGCTCTTTAAGAGCAAGACAGACGTTGTTGACTGTAAGTTTATTGATAGCGAATATTTGGTTTGCTGTAGAAGTGACAACTTCCTATGGTTGTTAAATGTCAAAACTGGTCATGTTCTGAGTTTGTTAGACATCGGAGAGCAGCCTCTCAGTTTGGGCGCCTGTTTACACAATCCTCTCGTCGCCATCGCTTTGATGGACACGAAACTGAAGTTTGTCCATGTGCGGTTGCCAGTGGACGCTAAAAACAAGAAAGGTTAGCTCCGCCCTTTTCAGTTCTTAACAGTGAGTAAAATACAATTAAAAAATGCCAAGTGAGTACAAACAAGTTCGCTTTTCAGTTGAGTTTTGCTCCTTGATTAAAGTCCTTGGAATCCGTTTTAAAGACTAACTATTTAAACATCAGTGTGGAATAGCTTGAATAGCGTTTTTTATAACAACAGAAGCTGTTAGAAAGAAAATCTCTCAATATGTTTACCGTCGCAAACAGCGACTACATTTCGGATAATTGTTGATAGTTTAGTTTGCATTTCCTTCAGAAAATTTCGGGAATGAACCATCTCGTTTTAATTCCATCATTTGTTATAGCTTAATAGGCCCTTCCGTTTGGGTCTAATTCAGTTTTTAGTTCTCTTAAACCTTTGTCGACTTTTCTTTCAAAATTATTTTTCTTTGGCTGTTCTGTGGTGATCAATTAGCTGGCCGGTTGCGTTAACTCTTGTTATCTGTTGAAAATTTTTTCCCATTGCGTTATCTCTCTCCTTCTCCTTCTCCTCCGTTCGAATGATGATGTTATTTGAACGGACAATAGCCGTTCAGCCGTTCGAAACTTTTTATTTAGCCGTTCAGCCGTTCACAGCCAACCGTTCGAAATTTTTCGATGGCTGTTCAGCCGTTTACCCGTTCACAGCCAGCCGTTCAGCCGTTCACCGCAAGCCGTTCGAAAGTTTTCTTTGGCCGTTCAGCCATTCATCGAAACCGTTTCAAACGGCTTGGCCATCCGTTTTTCATCCGTTCAGAAGCCGTGCGTTTTGCCGTTAAACGGATATCCGTTAGTGTACGTTTTCGCGTGAGAGGTCACATTTCATGCTTAAAAAAATAAAACTAAAAGCATTTTAGGAAAGTACGTAATCGATCAACCCATGGTTGAGGAAGTGTTTAAAGATCAAAAAGTGTGACTGAGAATGCATTTTGAGTTTAAATAATGGCTCAGTCAATTCCAAGCGTGACTTGAGCATCTCCTCCCCGGCATTTGTCGGTCTCCAGAATGGGGTATATGTCGCGGTCAGAGGTCTGCCCGGGGTTGGGGCATTTGTCAACTTAGTCAACCATGGAGAATTTCACCTTTTATATTTATCTCAAGAAGAACGATCTTCATATTCGTATCAAAGAGAGATTACTCTGTTCATTTGCACATTTTCTAGGCTTCACCGTGAGGTACACATTGGCTGATCCCATCGTGGGGCATTTGCAATTGTCCGGAAAGAAAATGACAAATGCCCGATAGACTGAGCCATCACAGTGTGAAAGTGGTCGCTCAAAGAGTTTCAGCATTACTCACATTTACAGTTCGCATGACTCAAGATTTTATTCTGAGTAAAAAACGTTGAAAATGATTGCGAAGTATCTGTTTGTTAATGGACATGCAAACTTATTTCCACTGGGCTTATTTCATTCAGATATAGAAAACTGCCTTTCCATGTTTCCACTAAGACACTTAAAAGTTTTGAAGGAAAACTTAAACAGCTGTGGAAACGCGCGACAAATCTCGTTCTTTCCATTTTCACACGTAATAAAACTTACACATGATAGTATAACTTTATGGGAAGAGTAAAGGTGTTTTCTTCCTAAATCTTAAATCTTAAGTTTCGAAACCGCATGAAGTGTCACTGAGATTGGGACGCATGTTTTTAGCTTTATTCGTGTTTGAAATAGTCACTGACACTCGGCAGCAGCACTTCTGCCTTGTTCTTGTATATATGTCCCTTTTCACTCTGCTCGTCTCAGTGACTGAAAAAACGTTGGCCGGTGAAAGGTATAATGAACCACAAACGTGACGACCTAATGGAACTATGGGAAGATGAAACTATTATGTACATATGTTGTGTCTTGATATTTAGGGTGGATTCATTTGCAGCATACGCGTATAGCCGTCGAATTTGTCCGTTGGAATTTTTTATTGTTTTCAAGCTTATAAACAATAAAAAATTCCAATGGGCAAATCCCATGGCTATACACGTATGCTGCAAATGAATCCACCCTTAAATTTCGCGCTTGAAAAAGGTTCACGTGCCTTGAAGTATTTTGATGTAAAACAATTTGCACGATGAGTCGGTCAGTTTCACTAAAATTATTTGGCAAGTAAAAAGACAGTGGGATGGCTTCATTCCCAGCAATCCTACAGTTTCTTCAATGTGATAATCAAGGAAATACTTCTTAGAACGCAAATAAGTTAGTAGTTGATATTCTTCCCAGAAAATCACTCTGTCGTCTAGTTCACTGGTTATACTTTTTATCTGCATTTTTTTTTCAATTAGGTATATTTACTGAAGATGGGGTTAAAATTTGCCACTGTTTATGGTATTTCTTTATTTGTTGCAGCTTCAAGTATCAAGCGGAAGTGAGTTTCTAATCAGGTAGGGCGATAGCACTAATCGTTAATAACCGCTTTTTAGTGATTACTTTGGCATTGCGTAACCAACAGATTTGACGAGCAGGACCGTCAGCACTGTTGGTAAGTGAAGTGTAAGCTGATACTTTGAGAGTGACTGCTTATACGCAGATTCTGTTCTAGAAAATGGTTTGCGATGGCCCTGAGTGGGCTTCCGTCTGAGATTCTAGAGGGCCATATTTCACGGGAGATTTTCGAGGGCTCGCCTTTACGAAAGGGGTCCAGGGTATTTGAACATCTTGTATACAACTTTAACTGAATTTAAGGGTGGATATTGCCGGGAGGTAAATATTCATTGCTCCAGGGCCTTCGGTTGTGACTTCTGAGATTTGTAAATTTGTCACTGTGGGTTAGGCCTCCCGATTAAGAGAAAACTGAGGAGTTGCTCTTTTGATCAGTATTCAAATAAAGACGCTCTTTGTGTTTTGTTTCTTGCTTTTGTCAAAATGCCAGTCACTGTCACGAACAGTCCTTACAAAACCTTCCTATGCCATGACTCCTGGATTCAAACCATTCACGATATTTTTTGAATTGAGGTAATCTGGCAATGCCACACTCTAGAATACACCCTGCTTGTACTAATTCTTTGCTTCCCCTGAGCAGTGTCATTTCTTATTTCAGAGCCAGTGCTAAGAAGAGAAGACAACGAAAGCCGGAATCTCCTAGTAACCATCAACATCCAAAGCTGTATAGGCCTCGTCACTCATCAGCATGCAACTTCCTGCAAGGGTCCTGGTAACCTGTGATCAGGCCTATTTTCGTTTCGCTTTGTGAACCATCCAGGCGGAAAGAGCGAAATGATTAGTTGACATCTCTATTTGTCCAAGGACCAATCAGGTTGCAAGATTCCTCGGGGCCGGCCTCGTCCCCAGTCCTTTATGCGCTATCGAGTGACTGTCCCGCGGCTAAGATTTGACCGCGGGCACAAGGTTCTGAGAGAGATTGTGTCAGGCCCAATTGTAGCTAGCGACCAGTTAAGAGAATAATATGAGAGCGATGCTAAAATTCGGCCTGATAGCAGGTTAGGTTCGTGGGTAACATCCTCCTGAAATCTTCGGTCGCGAAGCCAAGCCATGAAGAAGAACATTTTTTACTAGGTTGTAGCTTGCTGTAATTAGTTTTTCAGATTATTCTTCATTTCAGTATAAAAATGTACATAGCGAATTGGGCGGAATTGCAGTGTTGTTCAATGGTAGGCTGCCCGGGTAGAATACGTAGAATTTGCAAAACAATTTGTGTATTGTATTCTTCATTATACGGTAAGGCATTGTTTACCCCTGATCGTTGTTACGAGTTTTTGTGTTTTTAGTTGTGCAAATTCTGTCTTCTACCGGAAGTAAAAGCCCAGTATTATTATTTAGTTTAGGAGCGAGTTTATGTTGTTAACTGTATCATTGCCAGTTTATTGTGGTAAATTGGAATGAGGTTATTTTAGATTAGTGTATTAATAGGGCGTGTTTATCACCATCAATGGCAATATACTGTTGAATCACTGCCCTTTCTTTTGCAAATGCTGACGGCCTTATTCGGCCAAAATTTACTATTCTTAACTACCTTTTAAAAAGTTGAAGTTAAAAAATTATTAGATGGACACCAAAACAGTCCGCCACCAACGCGAAGTGCTCGTTGGAGCGATCTGTCTGGTGGGGTCAAAAAATTGTCACTCTTTTATTTCTATCTTAATCACATCCTATTCATTTCATAAGAATTCTCGTGTAATTGTCCCTTAATTTAGGTTTAAACAAAGATGAGTTGATAAATTATGTGTACAAGCATATGCCTCGTGATTTCGTTATTTATGGAATGTGGGTCGTCATTTTCGCTTTCTTACTAGTCAGGATTTATTTGCACCACATATAAGTCCTGATTATTTACTGTGATAATTGTCCGTAAGATATTTTCTATTCAAAATATTCACGCTTGACGGTGACAGCAACTGAGAGTTTGCGTAGGTGAAAACATGAAAGTCTTTTTACATCGGAGAAAAAGTTTACACCAGTATATATATAGTTCAGATATCAGTATTTCATCAGTATATCTAAAATGCGATATTAAAGTTTTCTTAAGACTGTTATTCGTTGTTCGTAAATTATAAATAACTCCAAAGGAAATAAATTTAAAATTTTCAAGTGTAACTTGAGTGTCAACCAACTGATTTTACACACACCACAGAGTTCGTACGCGTCCTGGAAATCTTGGAAAGTCCTGGAATTTTATTCTGGCATTTTCCAGGACTGGAAAGTCCTGGAGAATTAATGCAGGTCCTGGAAAGTCCTGGAAATCTTTGAACTCTTGAAATAAATTTCTCTTTAAAAACAATTTCCTGCAGTATTATTTTTGGATTTCTATTTCGAAAGGGTTTATTGCTTCCATTATTGTGCATTTGGGAGTCCTGAGTCCTGAAAAAGTCCTGGAAAAGTCCTAGAAAATTGTTTCTGAAGAAGGGTACGAACTCTGACACCAGAGGTGGGTTGCATGAAAATTAACGCCAGACATAACTGCTAATGCCAGACGTTAACATAGTGACTTTGACTGGACTGAAGGTCTAACGTTAGAAGGTAGGCCGGACGTTAAGTTTTATGCAACTCGTCCCAGAACAAAGACACACTCAGACTCTTTTAAATGAGTGCTCGGTTTTATTGTCATTCAAAACTTAGAGCAATATATTATCAATCTAAGTTAAGCAGAATCTTTTCAAGGTATCAGGTCCTTGGTTTTTCTTGATAATGTAGAAAGACGCCGGAGTAGTACAAGGTATCAACAAATACCGCAGTTTCAAAATAGCCGAGCTTAAAGATTATAAAGACAGCACCTTAGATATACGCACGACGCATTACCTAAGTACAAAATTTACAAAGCGTTTATTAGTCTCTCGAGTGCAAAGCAGGTTGGCTCTATGCTCAGTGTGAAGACGGGCGGCTGAGACCTGCCACACGTCGAACTTCTCACGCGGCAAACCTAATGCACATTACCAAGAACAACAACTTGCTCATTTGCACTAGGTTCCGAGCATGAGAGGTTCGACGTTTGACAAAGGCATGGAAGTTTGTCGCTTTTTTTAATCGAATCACCAATGTATTTTACACTGTTTTATGCTAAACACTTCTACAGTTTGCGCGACGGAACTAAAGGACGTCTCGTGCAGAATTCAGCGTTTTATTAAAGCTTTTCTAAAGGCCACTTCTCAGAGAACTTTTGAGCGGCGATGTGAGGCAACGTCTGTTTTTTCAGTGACAAGAAATGACACCTGTGGAACGACACAACAATTCCATTCAGGTGACGAAGAAATTCATGAACCCTCCTGGGTTGAGATGTGTCCCAAGTAAGTACTGTTGGAAGACGATACTTAGAATTCACCTTGACGTAAGAGAGTTCGTGAATCCGGCCCTTGAGTAACTTTCAGTCATCTCTGTGGAATTTTACGGTTGTACTTAGAGGTCGTTTTGGCTGGTAAGACCACTCCCTTTTCTGACCCCTTAAAGTATATACAAAAGACTCCA
>Ga0126336_10002652_pt1 | contig 10303 bp, 8 predicted proteins | sample SidCmetagenome_FD_92530 | JGI IMG/M metagenome (GOLD analysis project Ga0126336, IMG submission 92530) | Coral microbial communities from El Islote,Puerto Morelos, Mexico - Siderastrea C C metagenome | ecosystem: Host-associated > Invertebrates > Cnidaria > Coral | place: El Islote,Puerto...
ACCATTGAAGTCACTGAGGAAGGAGCCTTCTCTAAAGCCTGCAGCGAGTTCCAACAAGAGCTAACACCCGTTAATTTTCTGTGGGATCCTTATCTTTTTGGTAAGTGTTATTGGATGTTACTAGTTTAACTTTTGAATCTGTGGACGAAATCATTCAAAAGAAAGCTACTAAACATTCAGCCTCGTTCCCAGTTCCCTGGGCGGAAAATCAAATGTGACGTCACCAGTCGAGTTCAACGGAAAGATTCGTTCGCGCTATTGTGTTCGGCCCCAAGCCTTCTGCTGTCACTCGATAAGTGCGTTAAGGCCCAGGGGTCCATTTCTCGAAAGTCCCGGTATCTTCTCGGGTCCGGAGCTAAATTTTAAAATCAAAATCCATAGAATGGTGGTCTAGCTCTGACTTGTTTCGTCAACTTCCCATTTTACTACTTAGCTTTAAAAACCAACAGAATTTGAATAGTTAAAGTAAACCTTGGGATTATAAAATAGCTTTACGGGCCCGAAAAGTTATCGTCGAGAAAAGGACCCCATAGACGGAGCTGCTTGAACGGTACTTTCATGTGGTACTGTTTTATATGCTTTACAAGGCGGTTCAATCTTCTGAGACCATGGATGAAATTCCTTACTGTGCTCATTCAACTGACAAATAGTGAGCAGGAAATTTCTCAGTGTGGTGTACATTACACTGTATGTTATACTCTACAAGGTGGTTCTACCTTTTGAGTTTGCGGATGAAATCAAAAGCTGTATTCGTTCAAATGTAGTTTATGGAGTAGTCCTGTTAACAGTGCTTTAACCCTTTTATGCACCCAAGATGGATCCCATTTTCAGCTGAGCACTGAAATGAAAGTTCATCACACTAATATTAATCTGAACTTTTTTCTTTTCAGAGATGTACGTAAAAGCCATGGGACAACACCTCCGCCTGGCACTCTCTCTCCATGGCCTCTTCTTGTGTCGCCCGCTACCAGAAGTTCTGCCAGCTCAGATCCCAGAAAACGTCCAGCAAGCTGCCTTTAGTTTGGTGAAGCTGTGTTTAAAACACACTAGGATTGTTTCAGGAAAAAATTACTTTTAATGAAGTCAGAACAGTCCATTATTTAAGCAATTTCCTTTGGTAGTGTAAAGTCTAGAATTTTTAAAAAAGGTACAGTAACAAACTGAGGTATAAGCAAACGTGTAAGATTTATAATGGAAACCTCGGGTTTCCATTATAAATCATTTGTTACGTCCAAACAAGGAAATTCGATAGTATACTCCTCTGGATTACCAAACAGGCAGGATTGTAAACAATACAATTACTTTTCCTCGGAAGTACTTATTTTAATTAATAAATTCGTTTTTGCCTAATAATGTTTTCGTGTTCTCTGTCATGTACATTGCAACTCCGGTCTTGGTTGGGTAGGGATATCCTTCTTCTCGCCAGTGAAGGCGTTCTAGAGGCAAGTATCCTTTAGCAAGCTGGGTAGCATTGCGACTTTCATACTTGCCTCTTGAATGCGTAACCTCGAAGGCTACTTCTTCAGTTCCATGGCGCATTTATTTTTGAAATGCTTTTATACTTACGTATGTATAGTGAAATCCAATACGTAATGTTCTGATAAAATGTCAACGAAAATAATTCTCAGTCACGATTCTCATTGGCTAAGAGCTTTTGGCTAATCCACACTAGGAAAAGGATGTGAGTTAGCAGTAATTGTGCGCTAAGCGTGACCATATAAAGCTGTTGTAAATAAGCCTTCTCCACAGGCAACTCAAGCGGCCGAATGCGATCCGACAAGCGGGGCAGTGGGTATCTTGTGGTGCAAAGATAGGAGTACGCGCGAGAGGGGGAATTTCTAACCCTTCTGCCCCTCCCTCCCCCATTTTGTTTTTGTTTCCTTAGTCTCTCAGCCTTCACAGAAGATGTTTGGGGAGGAGGCCAGTGGATGATGGGGTGACGTGTTTTTCTTGCGCGCTGACTTCGAGTCGATTTTTTTTCTGAAACATAGAAGCTGTATAAACAGGCCAAACTGAAACGCTCTGTTCTAAGATAGCCGACATTTCAGGCAAAAGGTTTACTTGATTTCATGCCAATGGACATGAAAAACGTCCTTTGATTCATTTATTCAAATAGCCCAAGGCTAATTTGTTGCTTCAGAGTTAAAATAACTCCTCTCTTTCCTCCTAGCCGCCTTGGGGTAAACATCGTTTTCAAAATAGTCTTAAGAAGTTCATCTCTGCGCAGTTGAGTGTACTTTCCTTTGTTATAGCATGTTATGCCCCAGCCACACTGACTCAACATTCCCAGGCAACAACGTTTAACATCTGAATGCGCTTGCCTAGTTCGTGTGCGGCTTTTTCCCTAGCTCCTCACGGTCAATTTGTTGTGACGTATGACTCGTTTCGGTGACGTATCTGGGACGAACGTTTTCGCTCGGACCACGTGACCCGAAACCGGATATGCTCCTGGCGCCACGTTATCAAGTGAGCCACGTTAAATAAGTTTAGCCACCCCATTGACTAAATGATAAGCTGAATGTCTTTTTAATGAATGATATTGGGTGGTGCTGAGCAGAGTTTGTTTGCCAACAAATTTGTATTCAACAGAGCTGGATAATGTTGAGGACGTTTGAGCGAGGACTTCAAGCACTGCTAACTCAGTTTAAACAAGGGCAAACGTAGTTTTCTGAAATTCAGTGTTTAATGATAAACAGTGAAAACGCAATCTTGATACATAAGAGGAGGTGAAGTTTTTGTTTTGGCCGTATAACCGTCACAATTATTATAGTTATTGTAACTAAAGTGTATATATTTTTTCTGCTCAGCCTTTCGATGAATTAAAGATCAGTGTCGTTCATTTGAAAAGACAGCTAATTCTCCCACGGCATCAGCTTCAAAATCAGTCTCCGAATTTCTTTAGATGCTAACTTTATTTGAGAGAATTCTCTGATTTTTATGTCACGATATTTTTCCTCTGCATCGCGCGCCCTGTGTCCTAACGAGCTGGAAATTAGAACCAGTCCAAATACTGCAAATGTTCAACATTTGACCATCGTCAATTCCTAGCTTTGGCTATTTATACCTACCTGTCTATTTCATCAAACAAAAATAATTGAGCTCTATATTATACGGTTAGCCGCCTTTAAGCCTTTGGGGGGGGGTCATCTCAAATATTTAGAACTGCAAGGGGGGGCAGGTAAAAAATTTCTAATGTAGAGGGGGCTCATTATATTTTACAGGTACTACCCATCAAATCCCACCAGCCCCCCCCCCTACCCCATAAAAAATGAACAGTCCCTTATGTAGTGCGTTTGTATGAAATGATTGAAATTTGAAATTGAAATTCATGCTCATAATTAAAGTTAACTGAAAAATGTTAATTGTATGCATGGGCAGAATTGCTTTCGCTTGGTTAACCAAGGGAACAAAAATTTTACGAATTTACACCCACTTCACCTTCAAGTTGCGTTTGGAGAGGGTTTAGAGGGTTCGTCCGCTTTTCGTCGAAAGTTCAGCGTCCGCGTTACTCTAGTGCGTTACTCTGGGATAACTTCAGGTGAGTGTTTGCAGTGTAGTAGTTCCATACTATCAGTTCCTGATAAGGAACAAATTAGTGACCTCGATTGGTGTTCATAACAGCGAGAGTCCGCATGCAACAGGGAAAGCTAATTTTTGTCAATTCATCTGTAGAATAATTTCGCAATAACTTCAACTCCTCTTCATAAATAACTAGATTTCCACAAAAGTAAGGCGTCCACAGGAGGGGTTCTCAGAAGATCGTTAATCAATATCTAAGGCTTATAGCTTTCGCGTGACTTTCATTCTCAGCGAAGCGTCGTTTGTACTGACCAAACCTTTCAAGCACAATTAAACGACTTTACGTCTGAAGTATTGAACGATTTCAACGGCTCAAATTTCTGTCTCGATCTCAGAGCTTCCTTATGGGTACCATACTATAATACTGTGCTATATTTAGTATAGTAATCTACAAGTACTGATTATAGTGCATCGGAGTCCCTTGTCGTTTTCAAATAGCATATTTTTAATCTAATTCATCTTTTCTGTATGCGAACTGAACGGTTTGAACTTCATGTTTTTATGGTGTTCTCTCAGAACTATTTCCTGTCATAACCACACTTTGCACGAATTGCTTGTATTGATATTTGCTTGATGTTTGGCTAATATTTCACTATCGTGATGTTATATTACTTAGGGGTGGATGTTTGTATTGCCAGATAATGAGCATTGCTCTGATGTATACATTTTGGCAAGCACTGATTACGGACTCACTGCGGATCGTTCAACCGTTATACATTCGCTCGGAAGACCTGATCTCCTCAGAAATTCGGAGGTCATTTTGATGAAATTAAAAACTAGTGAGAATTTTTTTTGGCTTACAGTAGTCAAGCTTTCGTAACTTTGCAAAATTGATTCCAGACATGTCATTTAGAGCACAAAGTAAGGTCAGCTAGCAATTTTGGAAACTGAGCCAACGGCAGCTCTCAGGAATTCTGGAAATGAGATTAGTTTTCATCCAAAGAATATGTCCAAACAGATCAGCCTGTCTTAGCTTACACAAATATCCATTTGAAAGGCATTTGAAAAGCAGAGAAAAGTTCGGCACAACTGAAAGTCACAAACAAATAATGCCATGTTATGTCAAATTTGTATATCTAAAAATCCCTCTTCATTACTGTGTTTATGCGAGACAACATTCAGTTCGCACAGTTTGTAAGAACATTTGCTAAGTTACTCTCAGTCTTAGTATTTGCTATCTTACGTTACTTGTCTTTAGATGTTCTCAGCATTAAATCATTATGTTTTAAATGCACTCCACCAAGGGTGAAATAGTGGATTTGGCGCTACAGACACGCTTTTAGTTTGATAATTTATCAGCCCATATATTAAGGTCGCTTCATTGCGTTTGAAACTTTTGAGGTTGATTTTTAACCTATTTTAGGTTAGCACCTCAATTTCAGTGATCGAGATTCAATTTCTCTTGACACGTGGAAAAAAGAAAAAAGGTCGCCTTCAACATCAAAAATAAGTTCCGCGTCCCTAAACACGACTGCCTGATGCTAATGTTAAGGGTCGTTTGGGCGGTAGGCGTTGTTTTAATTAGTACGACAACAAAAGGTGAAGCAATACATGTACTTGAGTTTTGGCTGAAAACATCTAAAAATACCGTAACGATGTAGTGACCCACGAAAGTATCTTCCCACAATAAAAACGGGAAATTTGGATGGTTGTTATTCACCCCAAATGCCCAGCCATCTGTACGATTTTATGGATCGGCTCACACATGTTTTAGCTACCTTAAAGAAATTCGGCTGAAGAAGCATACACTCAAACGTAACCTCCGAATGCAGCGATAACAAGCAGCAGTCTTGAAGCCGGTAAAGCAGCCTGCTCACAGAGTCGTCATTTTAAGTACGATCAAAATTAGACTGGTGGTGTGATGGTCGGGGCAAGAATGGAAATGGTCATGATGGCTTAAACTTAATTTTATGCGAATCTTATGACCAGATGGGAAACTGACTAGGCTTTTCTGCTAAGACAAAGAAGTCCCCTGGATAAACTAAATTTAAGAAGCCCGTAAAATAGATTTCGCGGGATAAACTAAATCAGGTTACGCTATGTAAACGTCGCGAGAAGCAAAAAGCAACAATGATGTGTAAAACGAAGCACAAACTTGCTCTGGAGTACTTACAAAAGCTATTCGCTTCCCGCCACGCAGAATACAATTTGAGAAATTAACCTTGTTAGTAAAGTCGCTTTGCCCAGGCAAAACATCAGCTAGTTAAAACGTAGTTTAAGAATGGGGCCCTTCCATGGTCAGAAATAATCTGCCCCGAGTAGTGATCATGAGAGGGCTGGCTTTCTTAGGCAGTTCAGAGCGAAATAGACCGCATATCTTATAAATCGGATTTTCGCAGGGCAATCTTGTAAAACAATTTTCTTGTCCTTTTTTAGCTATGTAATGAGATTTTCGTCTTCAAATAATGTCAAGAAGTCTTAAGTCACCTGTCACCTGTTGCTATTAGACTATTGAAATAATATTATGCTATCATTTATAGATCCATATGTTCATATTTTATATAATTATTGGGACCGAAGTAATTGGCTCTGCTGTTGCGCTCTGCTGTATACTTAATGTATGGCGGCAGGTAAGCTGGCTAATTTCCACTGCAGTTGAATGCAGATATTACCCTCTCTTGTGACCTGATTTCAGAAATGGGTTTGACCGCGGACCAAGTGTTCGAGAAAATCGGCAGTTTTGGGCGTTACCAGCTCTTTATGCTGATTATCTTCAACATTCTCGAGTGGTTTTGGTTCGGATGGCCCGTCTTAGTTATGACGTTTCTTGCTGCTGAACCAAGCTGGCGCTGTGTTGGTAACTATGGCAACCACAACCACAGTAACAACACTAGCAACAGCAGTTACAGCAACTCCAGTATCTACAGTAACAGCACAGGTAACAGGAGTGACATCATTAGTGTGTGTCCCCTGAGTGGAACCATGGCACCCGGACACAAAAATTACAGCTTTCGTTGTGACATTCCAAGAGACGCGTGGGAATTTGTGGATGATTTAACTTCGGTTGTGACAGAGGTAAGTCGAAATACTGGTGAATTCACAGAATACTGGAGTGAGGATTTGAGGTGCGAGGTTTTCCTTTGGTCTTTCGCACGCGTTCTAGGCCTTCATTTTGTGTAGACTAATACACCCTCCCCTCCACCTCTTCCTATCCTTCCCCGACCGGTGGCGGTCATACCTTGGGGTGTGTTACTTCGAGTTCGAAAACCTAACGTATTTCAGAAAAAACAAAACATCCGTCAGACCTCCATCTTTAGGTTATTCCCTTTTCAGGTAAGGATGCCAAAAATCAACACCCTATCTTAAACCAATAAGTAATCCTTCCCCTATTTCAGACCATAAAGTGGTTAAAAAAACTCTACCCCAGCTCAATCATGATCATTCAAAAACGGTATCTTTCGGGTGCCTTATATACCTTTGAAGCGTACATTTAATCTAATCCCCCGAGATCGAGTGTTTCATGAGTTCAGAGCCAAAGACGCTTGCATAGTCTGTTAGTAGGGGCCAATCAGAGCATGCGCTTGCTCATATCCTGGGGATCCGGTCCAGAGGTCCGTTTCTCGAAAGTCCCGATAACTTTTCGGGCCCTGAAAGCTATTTTATGAGCGAAAAATTTACCTTAAAGATTCAAATTTTGTTCGTCTAAGAAGCAAAATTCTAAGTTGACGAAACAAGTCGAGCTGGTTTGTGGGCTTAAAGATACACCACCATTCTATAGATTTTGATTTTAAAATATAGCTCCGGGCCCGAAAAGCTACTGAGACTTTCGAGAAACGGGTCCAAGGTGTTGTTATTGTAATAAAACATCTACCCGTTCCCGCCCAAGGGTGGGTGTCCGGAAGGAGGCAGTTACACATGTGTTGAGAGGTAAAAACAAACAATGATAATTTTTTGCCATTCTTTTCATTAGTTTGACCTAGTCTGCGACAAAGCCATCTATGGAACGGTCTCCTCTTCGCTGATCTTCGTAGGTTGGATTTTGGGAGCTATCGTTGTCGGAACGTTGGCCGATAAATTTGGAAGAAAGATCATGGTCTTTTTTTTTGGTTTTCTCTGCGCTCTTTTCAGTCTTCTGTCTGCGTTTCCAAACGTTTACTGGCTGTTTGCACTGTTCCGATTACTTGTTGGGATTGCTATAGGTTTGTATAACCGACATCAGTGTTACCGTTTGTTATTTTGTTATTCGTCTACTTTGGTAGAGTCAACTAGTTCGATTTGTCCCCTCCTTAGATTTTTATTTAACATGCACCGGCAATTGTGGCTGATGTTTTCTGCTTGTAAGTATTAAAGCTGTATCTATCGCAGCCGACTCGACTATCACATGGACAAGTAGCTCAGTATTATTAGTCTATAGTAGTCAAATAAAGTATTGCCCTTCAAAAAAAGCTGGGATTCCTACCCGTCCTTTTTGTTTTCGATGGAAAGTTCTTTTTCTCCTCTTTAACAAATTGGTCATACATTTTGCTTTTCAGGTGGCGGGGGCATGTGTACCTTTGTCCTGGTAGCTGAACTTGTGGGTCCTCGGCACCGAAGCCTCATGGGAACATCTCTTTGGTACTGCTGGACTTTGTCCCTTATCGCCTTGGCAGGAGTCGCATATCTTGTCAGGGACTGGAGGAAGTTGTGCATAGTGACTGGGGCTCCAGCATTAGTAGTGGTTGTTTTCTGGTTGTAAGTATCAAACACACGAATCCAGGTGACGATTAAAGGCCATTTCTGTCATCTTGCTATGACTGTGGCAGCCAAGTTGAGTATCGCGTATAGGAAACGTGGACAACTAGTCAGTAAAGTAGATAAATGATAAAAATCGAAATATAATGATAATTAGGTCGTTTTTTTTACTTTCCAAGTATATGTACGGGAGCGAAAGTTGTCTGTCAGTGAAGAAACAGAGACTAAAGCCAATCAAATTTGAGAATTTACAATAGACCATGGTGAAAGTCTATTGTTTTTAAATGATGTAACTGCAAAAATTTTAATTGAGAAATTCTTTTTTCTTATTTGGCTTTTAACTTTTCCAAAGCTTGCTCATTTCACACCGTGAAGCATATAAAACTTGACATAGCACATCCGTGATTTCAGTTCAGCGTCCATTATGGCGGCATAATGAAATCATCGATCATAGCGCGTATTTTTTTTTCAACATTTTCTAAGATAAAAATTGTTCGCTTGCACCTTTCAGCTTTACCCCAGAGTCTCTTCGCTGGCTGCTAGTGAAAGGAAAGATGGAGGACGCCGAAAAACTCTACAAGAAAATCGCTCGAGTCAACCGTAAAGAGCTGCCAAAGGAAGGGCTAGAAATTGACACTGGCACGGACGATAACACGAGGCTCGGGGATATTCGGGATTTGTTTAAATCCCGAAGTCTGGCGAAGACAACGTTGATATCGTGGGTTTGCTGGTGAGTGAGTGTTTCCCGGGGTGACAGCTGACTTATACTTCCTTTGCGTGGGATCAAAGTGCATGGTTTTTGGGTCGGTTTAGATGTTGACCATTTGCCGTTGTTGAGAAGCGCTGGTGCAGTGCTTAGTTAGTCTCACTTTAATTTCGAGCAGAAGTTCGAACGGAAGGCCAGTGAGGATGGTCTTAGCATCGTGTTGTGTTACTTCCTTAACCCTCCCCTAACAGTGACCAACATTGGTAAATTTGTCCCAATATAATAACACTGCTTAATCAAACGTAGGGTCGTTAGAAAAAAACGGAAATGATCAAAAAGTGAAAAAGGTCTTGATTGTTAAAGTAATTCTCCTCTCGAGTACAATAGGAAATGCATGGAGAACAGTGTGGAGAATACGCATTCTGTGGCTAACTATGCGATGGACTTGTACCTCAACCGGATCGGGGTGAGGGGGGGGAGGGGGGGGGAGAAGTTGTAATACTAGCTGACTGCTTCTTGTTACAAAACTCACGTTTCTTTAATAGTATAACGGTGAACGTCCTTACTGTACAACATGTGAGCCCGCTCTAACATGCCTTAAGATCGTATTCACTCATCCCAATTATTTTTTTGTGAATGAAGGTTCGTCAATGCTCTGGTATATTATGGTGTGTTTCTAAGCGCACCTGCTATTGGTGGAAACTTGTACCTGAACTTTTTCCTGGCCAGCATCATCGAGCTTCCAGCGATCCCAGCGGGCGTCTGGATCTACAACAGGTTAGACAAATATCCGCTTTCTTATTTCGGTTAGCAAAAAGAGATGATACATCTGAATAAAACAGTGAGAATTCAAACAAAAATGCAGATAATTTAGATTTAAAAGGGAATTATCTTTTTTTCCAACAAGCCATTCTTTGTTACTGCTTTCTTAGTTTATACGTTGAATTGTTAACAGTACTAGGAGCGGTTGCACAACGTACATTCCCACCGCTTTTATGAGGTATTTGGTAAACAGCACGTGATCAAGGAATTAGTTGTTGCCTGACTTGTTTAAAAGTGATCTTACGGCCTTTGCTTTCGTGGGTTCGTTTTTTCATGAGCTTCGTAATGTGACAACCTCAGCATCTCCGGGGTGATCGCATCAAGTCTTCTTGTTCTCTGAAGTGATCATAGTTTATCAAGCGAAGGTTAGCACTAGATTGTTAAAACAACGATATTGAAATTTAGCATGATAAATTTTTGCATCAACTGAAAAACTCGGAAAAAGAAATTCCGAGACCCAGATGGGATTTGAACCCACGACCCTCCGTGATCTAGTCGGATGCTCTACCACTGAGCTACTGGAGA
>Ga0126336_10002653_pt1 | contig 10302 bp, 6 predicted proteins | sample SidCmetagenome_FD_92530 | JGI IMG/M metagenome (GOLD analysis project Ga0126336, IMG submission 92530) | Coral microbial communities from El Islote,Puerto Morelos, Mexico - Siderastrea C C metagenome | ecosystem: Host-associated > Invertebrates > Cnidaria > Coral | place: El Islote,Puerto...
ACAAAACAAAACAAAAACAAAAATTCAGAAGCAAACAAGTAAACGAAAAAGGGGGCAGCCGCGACCCCTGTATCTTGACGTATATATGGTTTTCTCAAATTCTTTCGGAGTGCAATCCAGTGAAATTTCCAATTTATAGTTTTCCGTGTGCATGGCAACATTGTTAGATGAAAAGTATTTGATTTCAACAATTACAGTCCGAATAGCGCCCGCATTCGTATCCGCCACTTTAAATAAGCTAATCGAGCATATGGTTTGACCTGTTAGACGCATGCTCATAATGGAACGTCTACCGCTGTGCAACCAATCGCTGATTTGAGTAAATGCAGTTTAAATCAGCGTTAAAATCAGGTCGCAGCTACATTGGTCTGACGTCTGTCGAATTGCAATTATTTTTAGGTCTTCTTAAGGACTATTTTGTTGCATTTTTCTGGATTGAGGCACTAAACAAGAGTTTCAAATGATTTGTAGACTCTATAGGACATCCTTCCATTGTCATTATACGCTACGTTTTTCCCAGTCCCCAGTTACCAGATCCCAGCCCCAGTGCTAAAATAGGCAAATACCAGCTCCCATTTTATCCCGTTCAGAACCCTCCTAAAACTATCAGTTTTTGACGACTTAAGCGTGACAAGCAAATGCTGCGGGCAAACCAGACTGGGAGAAAAGTGATGCAATCAGAAGTGAGGTCAAACCTAGAACTAAGCTATGTATCCCCGGGTATGTTAAAACTCGCTACATCGGAGAAAGCGAGAAAAACCCAGCTTGAATGCAGCCCAAATCATGGGAAAATCCCTAGCCCCTAAACAACTTTGAAGGTTAGGGCGAATGGCTAACAAAATCTGGGGGAAACTGGGAGTCGCCGGATGTTGGGGTAGCGGAGAATGCCCCTCAAAATCCTTTTGAGGATAAGCCGGCCGTACAGGGGGTCATCGTAACCTAAGATAATATGAAGATTTTTTTGTGCTGTGGCGCACCGTACGGGCTAAATATGACGCAAAGGAGATAAGTGTTCTCTCCGATGCCTTCCTCGGAGACCCAGGGGCAGATAGTGGGGCGAGGGAAAGTCGGAACGGGCAAAAAAAAGAGAGCGAAGGAAAGTCGAGGACAAAACGAGGAGTCCCTGGGGACAATGTTTCTCCAGAGTAGTTCATTTTGTATTTTGTATTTTTACTCACGGCTACTTGAAAAGCAGCCCAGCTGATAGTCTGCGTAGCAAGCGGTTTTGGGTGGGGTGTTTTTTGGAATGTAATTCGCGAGAAGCAAAAAAATTTCGATGAAACGGCCGCGCGAGAGCTGAACGAAAGGGGACGAGGGAAGGAAAACCGCCTGCATTCAACCCTATGAGATTTTTGAAACGACCCTTCCAGTCGCGTGTGGCTTGCGCGTGCTGTCAATGTCAACCGCCAACCAATCACAGCGTGCCTTATGTAAACATTGGCGGGAACGTGCTTTTACCAAGCTTTTCCAAGACCAGGCATCAGTGGAAGAAGAATCAGAGTCAAATGGGTGTCTGTAAAACCCGGAACACTCCGGAACACCCAGGGAACACCCCGGAACATCCCCGGAACACCCCCAGAACACCCCGGAACACCCCCGGAACACCCGTGGAACATCCCATAATACCCCGGAACACCCTCGAAAATAGTGGTCAGCGGTCACATTGGTCACGAATTGACTAAGCCGAAGACCTCCGAAGATTCCCAATTCTTCATAAGACTTTTGCGGATCACCCTGAGATTTCTGAGCATTTTAAGAAATGCTTCGGAACAATTGCGAAAAATTAAGGACAGCAAAAGAACCATTATTCAATGTGATATGAAAATGTGACAGTTGAATTGTTAATTCTGCATTGATTTTTTCTAGTGCGAGGTTTGCATTATCACGCTCAAAACAGGTGTGACCTCAAGGACAAAACAAAGCCAAATGATACAGTGTCACGCAGTGTTATGAGGTCATTATATATTCTGAGGTCACATCGTCATCGTTTTATTTCCACAGGCGCATGGAAAATGTTTGCCCGCCAGTTCGTTACGCTAATAAATACACCTAATTTAAAAAAAAAACTATTTCATATCAAAGTGAAAAAAACAAAAGAGAAATACGGATAGATTAGGCATGCAAACTACATTCAAGGATAGCTGATTCACTCTGACGAAGAGCAGTTAAACGCTCAAAATGTGAGCTTTTAGATGACCAATTCACCTGGCAACTCAGTTTATCTTAATTTGAAGTATCATACCGTAGTGCATGAGTGCTTCGGGAATATTAAAATCCGAGAACGTAGTTTCCATTACTAATAAATTCCCATCTCGCAGCTTTCTCTTGTCATATTTGAATGACAACGTTTTTGCAGTTAGGCCTGTGTATATTTTTGGTTAACAAACGGGCGTAGCTCGGATGATAAATGAGTAGGAGAAGTGTGCACCTGCAAAAAAGTAGTCACTATAATTTTGTAGAGGTATCCGATGGCTTATTAGGGACTTTAAGCAACGACGACGGCAACGCAAGGGAAAACGTCATTGAAATTGTGGTTTTCGGTTCTTTTATTCTTCTTCGCGATTATTCCGAATCGTTTAACTTGTCTAATGTGGCCGAACTGTCCGGGAACTGAATTCGTAGGGACGGCGCTCAAGTTCAGGAAGAGAACGAAAAATTCACTGTCGTGTGTTCCCGTCCTCCTAAAAACCTTAAAACTGGTCATTTCACGTTGTTGTTTTGTAGAGGACAACAAAGAAATGTACCACAATGTCTAACGCACGTGCAGAGTCATTGTTTTGCTCATTAAAGCCTATTGTTTTTTGACGTTCTCGTTGCCGTCGCCGTCGTGGTTGCTTAAACTCCCTATTATGTTTGCGATGTCACAACGTAATCCGGGAGCAAAAGGATCGAACGAGTTCACACTCTTATAGCAAGAAAAGGAACAAGTATTTTATTTACTTTCACAAGATCTATTTAGACTTTATTAAGAGAAGAAAATTCAATAAACGAAAAAAAGGAAAATATCAACGATGAGAGTACATACCACATTTTCTCGAACTTTGCAAAGTTCTCCTTCTTCTTCTTCTTCTTCTTCTTCCTCGGATAACCCACCCATGTGTTCCCTCAATAAGCCAACTTTATACGTTGCGATAAACCTTGAGTTACAACTTACTTCCCAAAAACTAATTCAAGCATTTTTCTAATGGGTCTTTAGAAGGAGCGGCGGTGTTTCTTTGCCCAGTTCGTACAGCAACAGCAAGTGGGACACTTATTGAGAAAATGCGGTAGAACTAGCTATTTAATTTGAAAAGGAACAGCCTTTACGGAAACAAGATAAATCCTATATACACTCAATAGCCTGCAAAATCTGTTTTGTTTTGTGTGAAAAATCTGTCACGCAATGCCCAAGAGTAAGTTAACATGGTGAATTGAATTTTATCCGGGATTCCCATCCCCAGAATCTCACTTATATCCATGACGTCACATCGGTTTGTCGAGAGTTATAATGCAAATCTCGCATGAGTTACAGCAACTTCAATAATTGAATTGAAATATTCAAGATCAAATCTTTGTTGATCTAAAGGACACCAATGTTATTTTTTTAATTTTATTTTTGCCATTTCGTCTTCGTGTGATCCGCAGAAGTCTTCGGAAAATTCGGAAATCTTCGTTAATCTTCGGAGGTCCTCGGGTCAGTCTATGCGTGAGTGGTCTGACCACTTACCACTATTTTTGGTGTTCAAGGGTGTTCCTGGCTGCATTGAGGGTATTATGGGATGTTCCGGGGTGTTTCGGGGGTGTTCCGGGGTGTTTCGAGGGTGTTCCGGGGGTGTTTCGTGGTGTTCCGGATGTGTTCCGGTTTTTACAGACACCCGAGTCAAATAGATCTTGTCCGAAATACAGTCGAACCAGGTTAAGTGTATCCCACAGAATAACATTTGATCCTGATTATTGTAACATTGATTTCATTTATTTTTTCAATAATCCCCTTTTCAAATGAAGAATGAAATATTTAAACTGAGGGTGCTTTCCTTTGGGATGATCCAGATAGGGATCAGTGATCCAAGATCACTCGGATCATGGTGTATCAAAGAAACCGATGAATCCACTCAGGACAAGGATCCTTCGGTTCTTTTGATGCACCATGATCCGAGTGATCTTGGATCACTGATCCCGATCTGGAGCATCCCAAAGGAACACACCCTGAAAGTCGATCCCATACTAGATTTTGTTTTAATTAATTCATGCGACAGGCACGTTGGAATTTGACAGGTTTCCCGATTTTCATAAACCGCTCCTAACGGATTCTCAAATTGCTTAATTTTTGCTTCTGCTTTCCTAATGGAATCACCTCCTTTCAGTCCCATCAAAATGTTCAAAGCTTTTTCCGTGTTCTGATTTGTTTCGAAGAGCTGGTAGTGGAGAGAAAAAAAGAAGAGAAACATTTTTAAATCAGATGACCGTTGGGATGCAGTTCGGGTAACCTGTCAAATTCCCAAGTGCCTAATGCATGATGTCTTGCGTCCAATCAAGATAGAGTTTCATTTTAAATATTTCATTCTCGTTTGAAAAGTGGATTGTTGAATCGAATAATAAAATCAATATTGCAATCATTTTTTGTAAGACCACAAAACCCAAGCTCTTCAAGCTCCTGCAAAGATTCTTGCAGATTTCTTGAGAACGCTTCGTCCTCCGTTCTCTCCGCCATGTTATATATATATTAGGCTTTATTTAAGGAGGGTAAACACTTGACAGTAGTAAACACTGACAACGTCGTGGCCCTCACTGCAACACACAAAATTAAGTAGTACCTAATAAATAAACTATAATATTCACTATCTATATACACTAAAAACAAATTAATGAAATACTATGAACTAAGATGTGGAAAAATAAATGGCAATAGAAAAAAAGGCAATAATGATTACCATTAAACTCTTGGTAGTCTATAACATCGGCAATATAATTTTAGGAGCGTGGCGGCTTTCTCATCAGTTAAATAATTCTTGTATAAGCTACGCTTAAAACTGGCTACTGAGCTTTGCTCCGGATACTAGAATCTATACTGTTCCATTCAGTAATTGCCCTGACTGCAAATGTCCGCCCTCCCTCGGTTTTCCTAGAGTACTTAGGACATAGCAGATTTAAATTGGAATAACGAGTCTCTCTTTGATGATTTCTGAATTCCATATTAATAGAATGCTTATTTTCATCCATGTATTTACTGAGATTGTTTGACATTTGACATTCGCCGACAGTTTGCTGACATTCTATCGGCCAACAGGAATGCCGTTTGCTCCGTCCACTGGCGAACAGCGTTTCAAAAATCGTATGGGGTTTTACCTCGGCCTTCTTCCTCTTTCCCCCTCCCCCCTTGTTTTCTCGTTTGACCTCGGTTCAGTTTTTGCGCGGCCGTATCTCCTTCTCACGAATAATACTTTACGAAAAACACACCAACCGCCTGCTACGCAGACTACCAAGCTGAAAGTATTTTTTACCGTGATGAAATAAAGGCTCTAGCTCCAAACGGTGTCGCCCGTTCTGGCTCCTAATTGGGCGCAGAAAACTTTCGTATTTTTCTGCAAATCTCTGACTCCGTTTTTATGTGTACACGAGGGCCGTTTGTCCGCCATATTGCTTCGCTCGTTTATCAAAAATCCAAGGCGCCTTTTCGTGGAGAATCTTACCGTAAATGCGCCACGAAGCTTAAGGACAGGAGAAGAATTTGCCCTGTTCAAGGAAAGAACCAATTCACCGGAAAATTTGTTCCGATCGAACGTGTCGTATTACCGTTCGCCCTCTGATTCGGAACCCGAAAAATTGTCTAGTTGTTCGGGACTCGTAAAAGGTGGGATAAAATTGAACTTGAGATTCTATGACAAAATGAAGGAGCTTTTCTTTTACTACCGGAGTTTCGACTTACCGACCGTTCCAGTGTTTATTTTTGTATCTCCTAATTTCTTTTGGCCATATCAAAAAATTCAGTCATTACAGTATATAAGCTTATAATATTTAAGCTTACTTGTTTGATTATAATCCGAGGGATATGCTCTGCAAGGGTTTTAAGCTTAACCCTTGTTTCGGATTCTTTCAGTTACGTGTCACTTAGACAGACAACTTCATGATTTTGTTGTAAATCAATATAGAGAATGAAAAATAAATTAAATTAAAGTTTATCAAATGTTGAGTGAATGCTTTGTTCTTTATTTATAAATCTTGATACTTAATGCTAGAGTGTACGTGATCAGCCAGTGATCCACGCAGAACAGAATTAATCATCTGATGCTAGTAGCAGATGATTCGTTTATTCAACACAGAACAAAATTGTTCTGGATAAGCTCTCTTCATGACTAAAATTACTGGCTGAAAGTTCAGGTTTTGGTGATGAGGTGAAAACTTCTATGCAAAACACAATTTAAGTGAACTCTCTCAGCTATTTTTGCCTAGCACAAATTATGTAGTGTGGATTACACATGCTGTTTAATTTGTACTTGTCTGAGTCACCCTGCCCTCAACAATCTTGATATCTGGTCAAATAAAAGCCAGATTTGTAGTAAAAAAAAGTAAAGTAGATTGGCTATGAAATCTCTAACTGTGTGGTTAGAGTGGTACAGTAAAAACCCGCGTGTAAGAACCTACATTTTTTGAAGACTGGCAAAGATAGGTTCTTGTATTTTGGGATAGTTATTGGAAATTTAGGCTAAGTAGGTTCTTAATTAGGTTCTTAATTTCTATGAAGGAGATATAGTTGTTGATTATCAGAAAAATAATAAACTTGGCTTTGATCCTTAAATATACATTATTTATTCACAACTATATTATGATAAGCCTAACAAAACTGATTACAGAATGTATAATTAAAAAATAATAAAATAAAATAAATAAATGAATGAATAAAATGGAAAAAATATGAATGGGATGAGCAAACTCCTTGGTTAAAATGTTTTTCACGATTTAACTGTAACCCTCATTATAAGAATGTGCTTGATCTTGCTTGGCTAAACAGGTTCTTATATTTTTGGGTATTAAAATGGAAAATTTCTACCAGCAGGTTCTTAAACCACTAGGCCACTGTATCCAACCACCGTATCCCAGGGCATTTTTATGCACTTGTCCCTTATTGTGAATAGCTTAGTGATCTGTTCTTTATTTAGACTGCCGGAATACTTTGCCATTATCGTATGTTTGGAATGGGAATTCATAGATTGTCTCAACCAACTCAAACAAAAATAAATAAGAGTTGTACATTACTCCTCCCCCCCCCCCTCAAAAAAATGTCTTCTTTGCATAAAAAATTAAAAAAAGACAGATATATTGTCTACATTTTCAAAATTCCAGTTGTTTTTGTGTGGTTAATCAGTATGGTTAGCTAGGGATAGGTTACTACCACACAGTTTGTAGTTATGGGCATGGGCTATAGTATCTCCCGATCTTCCCTTTTTTAGAGACCTCCCCCTGACGTTGTATTCACCTATTTTTGACCCCAACCACATACCTTTCCAACTGACCTCATCTCAAATAGCTGATGTAAATGCCTTTTCCTTTTGAATTTTAGTTAAATAAATTGTCAGGAGCAGTTGCCTTTTGAGCGTTAATTTGAAACTTGAAGGGTGTTACAGAAATAAGACTTAAGAACCAAAACGTACAGCCCTACATGTACAAGTATTGACCTCCATATATTCATTTATCCACCTGAGTTACCCACTTGGAACTGTTTAAGTGAAAGAAAGTGTTAATGTAAAATCATAGTGCCTCAAGTGACAGCCAAACTGACTGAATATGGAAACAACTGTTGTTAAAAGAGACATTTTGGATTTCCTCTCTATTGTACACTGTCATATTTTCGGGCAATGTTCCAACCTCTTACCCCTCGAAACAAAACTGTAGAAAAGTCTCTAATTAACATCTCCTCGTCTAAATGATCAAAACAACCTCCTTTTATTATGATGGGCCATTGACCTCACAGTCCAAAAGGAAGTAATATCTATTTAATATTTATGCAATTTGAGCATTCAACTGATAATGCTCTAGGTTTTGGGAAAAAATGTTATATCCCCAATGCATATTTATTGCAAATGCATTAATTTGGAGTTTAGCTGCTGGTATTTTCAGGTTGAAGAAAACAAGCAGATTGAAATTAAGTGTCCGATATGATCTACTTAAAACTAGCCATGCAGTTCATAAATGAACAACTTCCAAGACTCAAGCTTAGTAGTGGCATGGAATTTTAAAATTCTTTCTGGATCACTCGTTGATCTCTACACTTCCCCTTTTGATTACTTTCACACATGTTAACAGCTGTCCCTAGAGTTAAGTATCGCTCGATATATAAATAAAGAACAAGGCATTCGCTCAATATTTAGTAAACTTTAATGCAATTTACTTTATTCTCTCCCTTCCCCCTCCCAGCTCCTTCCATCAGTGTTGCGCTCGCCCCAATTTTCGCGCCGCAAAAAGCGAAAAATGCCTCGAACGGGCGGAAAAACCTATACGGAGCAGGCTTCGCAGACTCAGAGAGCCTTGGATTTTCGATAAACGAGCGAAGCAATATGGTGGACAAATGACCCTCGTGTACTACTCTGCGTCAGAACACACGAAACGGACTCGGGGATCGGCTGCTCGTTGATTGGGCAGACAAATACAAAAGTTTTGTGCGCCCAATCAGTAGCCAGAACAGGCGAGACCGTTTGAAACTACTCTGGAGAAACGTTGTCCCCAGGGGCTTCTCGTTTTCCCCTTGACTTTTCTTCGCCCACTTTTTTTTCGGCCAGTTCCGACTTTCCCTCGCCCCACTATCTGCCCCTGGATCTCCGAGGATGTAACCTACCAAAACACATCATTAATTAGTCGGTGGATCCGCCTACTTATGTTGCTAATTTTTTTTTAAACGCGTCAAAATTGCTTCGCCTTGTCGACACTTAAGTGATCCCTCTAGCCGTTCACGATCGCATAAGACAAAAAAAAAAAAACCTGAAAAACATTGCCATACATTTAATTCTTAGTCACACTCATCGGTTAGAAAACCAAGGTACAAAGTCTTGTTAACGGTCATCTCATTACGCGCAAACTGTCCCATCGGCCTTCGCTGTCACGTGCCAGCTCACACAATTGACAAAGGTTTCCAAGATGGCAGGGGAAAAGAAAGATAGGGAACACCTGCAGTAAGTCGAGAGAATCATTCTTATCGGGGACCCAGGGCAGTCACCGTTCTAGTGAAGCAACCACCCAGCGTGAAATAAAAGCCAGGGCCCAGTTGTTTAAAGCACGATCAAGCTAACCCAGGATTAGCGTGAATTTTGATTCCATTTTGATTGCTAATCAATAAACTTTTCCACATTATTTTTGCCCTTCAGTTTTGAATGAGAGTTCTCTCTTCTTTATGCTTAAAATTAGCGCTTGAAAACACCTTCAGCGAGCAAGGTGACAACCGCAGTTAACTTTTAATCATGGATTAGCGTTAATCGGCTTTCTAACAACCGGCCCCTGGCAGATATTGATCAGGGTTGCAGACGCAACCAAAAATGACTTCAAACCTCTTCATTTACCCTCAACGCCGGGCCCTCAACACAGGACTGCTCAAGTAAACTAGCGAGACTTGAAGAGAGTCGTGTTGAAATTTAAGATTTTGAATTGGCTCAGTGCTTCCGATAGTTGTATACGCATAATATGCGACTTGTGCCGTCTTTACTAGGAATCCGGCAGATAAGTAACGATTAGGAGAAAATCGTGCACTTTACGATAAAAGCATCAAACTTGGCACAGTTATACTAGACATTGTGAGGAGCATTTTCGGAATTAGAGGCAATCTGGATATACTTTTTGTCAGCCAGGAGAGGGTGGTAAAGGCGGAACATACAGCTAAATTGTTAGCGTTACTATGAATCTCATTGAAAACTGAGCTCAGAGATTACAATTACACCATCAGAATTGGATCAAATGTTTGTCAGAAACGAAAATTGTAAAGATTATTTTTTTATTTTTTTTATTTCTGCACAATACACTCACTAACATTACATTACAAAGCACAAAAAGATAATGTGTCGCTATTTACAATACAACAAGTATTACCACAGGTCACCCAAGCTCACTTTGAGAGGAGCGCATATAATAACCTGTTAATTTTTGCATATTTTGTAAGTCGGCAAAATAGAAGAGTTTGTATGGAAAATGCAACTAAGACGCTCTAAATACCATAAGTGCGGAATAGTTCATGATATAAATGGTTCACCTTGTTTCTGTGTTGTATTAATTGCTATTTAACGGCTTTTTAGGGTGATTTGAAGCGTTTTGAGCGAGAATAAGCGTCTTTCTAATTTTTGC
>Ga0126336_10002654_pt1 | contig 10300 bp, 2 predicted proteins | sample SidCmetagenome_FD_92530 | JGI IMG/M metagenome (GOLD analysis project Ga0126336, IMG submission 92530) | Coral microbial communities from El Islote,Puerto Morelos, Mexico - Siderastrea C C metagenome | ecosystem: Host-associated > Invertebrates > Cnidaria > Coral | place: El Islote,Puerto...
ATTTCGTGAAGCATATCGCTAAGTTTGGGCCAATGATTACCATTAGCTGACAAATAAATGAGCTCGAAAAAATACTTACCGGGCCCGAAAAGTTATCGGGAGTTTCGAGAAACGGGCCCCAGGCCCGGGACTCCATGGAACCACGGCATTTTGAACATGTTCCAGGCACAGGAGAGCTTTGAGTTCAAAGATCCGGGACCCCAGGGACCCTCCCCCCTTCCACGTTCAATATGCAAATTTATAAAACGGCAAAAAAAAACCCGTCAAATTCTACTTTCATAAATAAAGTCACATGGAGATAGAATGTTACAAAAACTATTGGCACCGTTTGGTGCTTAATGAAATTAACGATATCAGAAGCGTATCACGTGATATGCTCCTGAACATATTGATAGCTTCAAAAGAAATTGCGCACAAAATGAGACGGGTTAATATCTAATTTAGACCTCGCCACGATTCGTTTTGCCTGACGAAGACACCCCTGATACTGTCACACAAGCACTCTAGTTCCAGTTAATCCAGTGTGTCATCAAAAGCTGATTCATTCCATGCTGTAAGAAAATAATCATGAAATTGATTACTTGTCGTACGAGAACTGCGTTGTCTACGCAGGGACCCAACCTAACCAACCTCGTCCCGAGGGTCTTCTCTGTATGCAATTCAAAATGGCGTCGAGAGAAAACCCATACAGTAGTTCACGTGATCTAAAAAAGGTCTCAGTGGTGAACAGCGAGCGTCCCGCCATGTTGAATTAATTAAAATCTCTGGACACGTGAGCTTCTCTCGACGCTATTTTGAATAGAGAGTAGACCCTGGGAACAAGGTTGCACCCCAGCGTTAGGTAGGTACTTCATGCATATATGTATTTTCGGTACAACGTACGTCCCCATTCCTGAATTATCTACCTAGCGCTGGACAAGATAAGTATAACCAAGTTTTAATGCCAGGACTTATTTTCCTTAGCGGATTATCTCCTAATTCAAAAGTTTCTTTGCAGTCTGCGGAGGAGAGAAGCACAATTAAATGGCCGACTGCGAGAGGTCTGGAATGGAAAAACAAGCGTAGGTGTCCAATGGTCTATTTTACAGTTGTGTGTTTTGTGACCTATCCTTTGATTGGAAGTGAGGGTAGACTTGTAACGAAGGTTTTCTTTTAAAGCCTCACTTAAACTCAAACGTATGGGCGCTGAGCCCAAAACTGTAAATCACAGTTAAAAAGGTTAAATTATGAGGGAAATTATTGGATATTTGCTGGTATGGATTTTATACAGTTTAGTAGGAAGTATTTAAAGTAATTTCAAGTATTAGAGAAAATATTCATTTTGAGGCAGCCTATGGCAGAAATTTGAGAGGTAAAAGAAGTAGACCTGTGGTATGATGCAAAACGTTCTATATAAACTAGTCCGTTGATTTATGAAGAAAAAAATAACCATGCCCATCTTTTTTATACGCGATCTCAACATAATTTTTTTCGTGATGTTATTCCTTTTTTTCGTGACGCTATTTCAGGTTGAAACAAAGTATTTCGAATTTCAATTTACACTCCACGACCCATTTGGTTAGTACATTCTTTCTTGTTTGAATTTCATGAAACGTTTCTCATTGTCATATTTTAGCAATCATGATAATCAGGACCCCAGTAAATTCAAACACAAGCATTAAAGAAGTATGACAAGCCAATTTTATTGTTGGAATATTCTTTAAGAATTACCTTTGAAGCTAAAATATTTTAACCTATCTACAGTAAAGCAGTTGTTACACAGCATTTCGAAACTTCAAAAACACAGCCCATTTTCAGTCAATAATACCACATGGAATCATGGGAAGGGATAATAGAATTTCTACCCATAGTTCCACTAAAACAAGTATGCTTTCAAATTCTTAATAAATAAAGTTTACGTTATTAAGATAAATATTTATTTGAATAGCTTCTACTAAAAAGTTCCAAAAAGGGTCATGTTGCAGAAAGTTTTCAACACAACATAAAACATCAATAACAAACAGTACCAGCAAGTGACAATGACAATAGTCTTTCTATCAAGGAGAAAGACAATAGCCCAATACAGCTGTGCTTAGTGACCTGTCCTTTGAGTGGAAGTGAGGCTTGAGTTGACTTTGTTTTGAAATAAACTTTTTTTCATTTGCAAACTTGTGTTCTTATGCTATTATGTTGCCCTGGGTCATTTTTTACACATAACAGCAGAAGGTTGGGAATAAAACAAAGTAAACTCCAGTCTTGCTGGAGGGCACTTAACCCCTTAAGCCCTAGGCATCTTATCCTCGGTGATCACTTCCTTTATTCTTGTCACTTGAATGTTCAAACAAGTAGTGATCATGTAAGGAGACATTTCGTTTTCATCAGGGCTTAGGGCTTTAAGGGTTAACACACACCTGTAAAATGGGCTATTGTGACAGACAAACTTCCATTTCAAATTGCTTGACAAAAACTGGACAGTGCTATCCATGCAAAAACACAGGAAAGCTTACAACAAATGCGGCTTGTAAAAAGTAAAAAACAGCTTATACAAAACATCAGTTAATCACATCCAGTGTAATTAATAGATTCAAGAATCAGAAAAATCTGACGGAGCTACTTCAATCCAAAGCTTATGTAGTAGAACACTCTCTGGTTTTCTAATTTTGATGACTGATAACAAAGGCTATTTTGTTATAATAAATATATCAGGTGTACTGAATAAGAAAAGAAAACATAAGATTTCTTCTAATTTATAACAAGATTCTGAATGTTTCCAGAGATGTGTTAAGAATCTGTCCAGCAGGTTGTATTTAATATTGTCAATCAAGAACTAAGTTTGTTTACATTATTGCATAACCGTATTCATAAAACGTTTGTGGGGTTTAATTTTTACCATTTTTGCACAAAAGACAGATCCAGTTCAAATTTGTTATTTGCTGAAATATTTTCCACAAAATTTACACCTACATACAGACTGCATAGATAGGCAAACTGGCAACCAACTGATAAGTCAAGTTACAAAGAAAGGATTTTACATTGTTTTTGTTTCATACTTTGTGAAATTCCTTTCTTGTTTTAGAAATCAATTCCTTATCTGGAATCAACGAAAGCATATCCTCCATAAAATTCAATTTTTGAAATCACAACAATGTGGTCCTACCTACCATGAAATATTAGTCTGAATGCAGACATCTCTTAATTTTTCATTCCCAAGAAGAAAACAGGAAAACACTCGCCAATTGCCAAATGAAATTCCCACAAAAATTTCATGCTTTACGGTAATTACAATAATACCCTGGTTTAAGTATTTTGCCAACAGTTAAAATGTACTCAGAAAACATGTTGATAACAATAGATTCACATTATCTATCTCCACACACATCTCTGTCCTTTCAAACATTAAGCCACAAGTGAAAACTGTTTTTGTCTAGTCACTTACAAGGTTTTAATTCTATTTAAAATTTCATAACTTGGTAAATCTAGAGAAGAAACTAACAGATAGAGAAGAGGTTCCAAAAATCCTACTTGTAAATGTCAAAAAGTGGATTTTAATCCTCTTGAACACAAGTCTTCACATTTGTGATGTATAATCAAATGTTTTCCAAGGATGTGCAACATTCTTTTTAGGTACTTTAGGTACTGTACAACTCGTATCTGCTAATAGTTAGGCATTTAAAATTTACATGAAGCTCTGTTTAACTTAAAGCTATGGTTTACTTGAACCTTGACTAATGTCTTAAAGTTGTAGCTATTGGGCTAGACAAGTTAGCCTTAACAATAAATAAAAACCGACTTGTGAAAAGCTGCTTTTGAAACTAAAACATCCTAGAATCTTTTGAGAGTTGATTTATGCAATGCCTTTTGTAAAAATATACTCTCTCCTTTGGCAAACAGAAAATCTCTCACCAGCACGTCTTTAATAAATTAATTAGAGAGTCAAATAAGATGCTTTTTGTATTAAGAAAAAAGAAATTGAGAAGGATTCACATCTGTCAGCATTTCTTTAAACTTATCATCAAAATCTTAAACCCATCTATTACTATTTGCTAAAAAGCATTAAAAATAAATTACCTTGATTCATAGTCATATACCATTTGATCAAAATTTCAGCATAATAACATTATCAAAGCTTAGAACTAACATGACGCATAGCGCAGAAAGATCTATCTAAATCTACATTGTACCAATATCAGCGGACCAGCGTTTGCTACAATGTCTTAAGTTTTGCCAAGTCAATATTAAACAATAAATAAACGTTACGTTTTTGCCCTAATTGCAAGTAACAAAATTCATTTGTAAACACTCACTTTAATTTTACTCGTGCAAATCCACAACAATGAAAACCAAAAATCGCGTTAAGCCTCCCTGTGTCAAAGCATTCTTATCCCTCCTGTAAAAATAGCAAATTAACCTCTTTCTGGAATTCCCTTTCAAATTACAAATTTTAGCTGTATATTGATGCAATATACTCCAATTTCTTGTGCAAGATGCATGCTTTAACTAACTGAAGAAAGACATAAGCAAAAAGTTATTATATAACTATCTCAGGATCAGGCAAGGTTTACATTTTTTTTAAGTGAACTTTATAATCCCCTGTCTTAAGAGCATTACTCCCTCCCCCCACCCCCGCCCCCCGCCCTGGTTCAAGTCCTTCATATTCCTTCAAGTCGTTCATAGTCCTTCTTACTCAGGGAGGGAGAGGGCTTAACAGAGGAACTAAGGCTTCTTAATTCGCAAGAGGCATTCTTATTGCAAGTTGGAGGTATCTCAAAAACTCTTGAGTTCATATTATCTGAAGAATACTCAGGGGCTGTTTACATGGATGGAGGAAGATCCTAGCGCTAGGAAGATCCTAGAAGGCGGATCATCCTAGTGCCATGTGTCTTCTGTATTCAGTTTACATGCAAGATGTTGTACTTGGCCCTAGCAATAGGATCTTTCTAGTGCTAGGATCTTCCTAGCTGAGAGATAGGAAGATCCTAGTGCTAGGAAAGGTCCTTGCACCATGTAAACTACTTTCGCTAGGAAGATTCTAGTACTAGGGACAGAAAAACAAATATGGCGGCGTCCGGGCGTTCCGCTGCTAAAGGCCAACAGTTTTATTTAATTTCCAGCAACCACCCCGACCACAATTACTGCATGTAAACCGAACGAAAACGTGTTTGACCATCTAGGAACTTCCTAGTGCTAGGATCTTCCTTCCTCCATGTAAACAGCCCCTCAGTTTGGTGTTTTCATGGATTCTAAACATGATCTCCTTCCAGCTGAGTTAATCAAACACAATGAAGTCAAATCCACTATGGTTCCACACAGAACACAACATGCACTTTCCCAACATCTACCTCTCAAATTAAATCTCTTCTTGTAAGATGTTTTGAACAGTGAAAATATGATTATAAAAACAGTATGAAATGAAGGGTGCCGTAAGCAATAATTTAAAGAGATGATTTTATCGGAGCATTCAAGAAAGAAGGGTGATAAATGTAACAAATAATTAGAGTTTCTCGTATATATAATAATTATTATTAAGGTCACGTCATCTGAAGGTACGAGTTGGTAACTGTGGAATGTGTCATTGAGGGGTTACCACACTGAAGCAAACTCTCAGTGCCATTTAAAACTTTATCATTGCCAGTGGAGGTATCCATAGCAACTGCAGAAGAGTGAAAGTCGAGTGCCTTCATGGCTGCTGTCTTGGTTAGCGGAGTGCCTGTTCTGTTTGGTTTCCATGATTGTTCAAAGCCAAACTGGCTGGAGCCATTTCCCTTAACCTTGGTGGGGCTACAAGAAGACAGGCACAAGGTGCAAGTTAGTGAAAGTTAGCACAATGACTATTAGTTTAATAAAGCTTTAATAATTATTATAGATTATGAGAATGTTCATCCACATCAACCAACTTTTCGTACTTATCCTTATGATTCATGATAAAAGGCCCAATTTATTTTCCTCTGTTAATTTGTTGAGCAGAAATTTAGAAATTCCAAATTAAGAAAAACAGGTTTTTTATTAATGCTTACCCTCAGTGATTTCCACAAAGTTAAAAAAAAAAACATAGGTAAAATTACAAGCTGTTGTTATCATAATATTACTTTCTTTCAACAGAAATGGAAACTCCTAAGACACTGTTTGTCATATTTAAAAAAAAATTACTTTATGGTATGACATTAGCAAAAACATTCCTGAAGTTGTGTTAATATCTGGTATTACCAGTATGTAATTTGTTAGCAGTATTAGGATTATTTAATATATCAGCATGAACAGAGTTGAGTATGTGGCAGGGGTTTCAATAAAATCTGAAGAAGGCAGCTGGTTTGAGTAGAGTCGCTGACTGTATCAACAAGGTTTGAAAGAAATCTTTCTTTTATTACTTCAATGTAGGAAAAAATAGTAGCGTAGCCAACTTCTTTGAGTGAATTTGCAGATGCCTTTTGTTGGTCGTCGGTGCTTATTAAAAGCACTGATGCAGGAAATATTAGAAAGAATGAGTGTTAAGCACTACATGCGTTAATGTTACTGACAGTTTTCTTTTCCAAAAATTGGCAGCAATTTAGTTGCTTCATAAACCATGTGGGCTTTGCATGTAATATAATACTGACAAACAGAAACAAGGAAAATGAATGATAAGCAATACTGGACATAAAAATACTTTACAAGAGTGCTTCATTATATTACTTAAGAGTTTTTATCCAGTCAGTGGCTCAGGAAATAGAATCATATAATTCAAGTTGATGTTCAACTCTTACTAACAAGTGAAAGGATTAGAGAGAAAGCTCCAAAGTTCATAGTCCACTTTCACAAACTTACATACAAGCATTTGTTTTAAGTGGCATGCTTACAAGAAAGTAATTTAACTTTCATCTTAAGCAGTCTACTTATTAGAAAAAGCTACTCACACGATAGCCATCTACTTAAACTCTATCTGTAACATTTGATTACAAGCAGCAACCTACTTTTTATAACAAAATACACTTAAGAGAGGGAATTTGCTTCAGAAACTTGCATTGTACAACAAACAGCTCAGGGCAAACATGATCTGATTTATATTGACTTTTGGCAGAAAATGTACTTATATTACTTTTATGCACAAGTACAGTTTCACTCTCACACAGTTGCATACATGCTCCATTCTAGTTTGTCTATGACTTCAATAAATGCTTACAAGATAGCCCTATAACTTCTATTTGAACCTCAACAGAAGCCTTCTTTACCATGAATTTTTTAAGGCGTGCTTACAAAGAATTAATGCAAAATAATATCTTTTCACACTACAACACAAATTTCAGGCAAAGCTGTCTGGTTTGTCTTCATTTAATGAGCCAGTTTCAAGATATAGACAGTTACTGTCTTTATCACTGAAACCTATTTTTGACTAAGCAGCAGCTTGCTTGCCTTAGCATTCTAGCACAATGCTGACCATCTGAGTCTAAGCAGTTGTCAACTTTGTTACATTAAGATGCTGACATGACAGCCCTTTATTGAACTTTTGTTATCTTAAACAAATCTGAGCCTAATGGTTTCTTCATTCTTGTCTCACTTTATAGTAAAGTTCTCACAAAATCGCAATCTGATATTAAGTCTGTCAACTTTGCTGGAATTTTTTACTACCAGATTGTACATGTATGTTCATTATCATTGCCACAAATTTGAGTACTGGTGTTACCTACATTGCTTTGCTTTTAAGTGAAATCCTGGAAAGATGTAAATGTAAACATTGATCTTTCTAATAAAGTACCTCCCTCAAAGATGCTGAGATTCCTCTATAATACCCGTACAGTGTACACATTACATGTAAATTATTGAATACTTCCTTTGCTTTAGCATGAACCCTACCAAACAACTTGCAGCAATCCAAGAAATACCCAAAGCAGAAATTTCAATTGACCATTTCATTTATTCATATTGTATCAACATTATTTTAGTCAGGGATGGCCATAACAGAACTGGGTTTTCTATGGATGACCAAGTTTTGGAAAAATTCACGGAAAAGGCACCTACAGCCCTCAATTGGAACATACATGTATTTTATGGTAGGCAAGCCCCCAGAAGATCAAGTTTTAATTTCTGGTTTAAAGGATGTAGAAAGTGACATTTCTGCAACTGTGTACTGGCAAATACACAAGATCTGTAAAAAAAAAAAAAGAATGCTTGCTCACCTCATCAGTTGTGTATTTTTTCTTGGTGATCTGAGAAATCAAACAAGATGCCCAATTTTACTCTCAAAACTACTGAACACAAAAGCAAAATTTGGTGGCATTAGACACTACTGCCCCCACATCTGTGTTCAATCTTTTAATGCCAGAAGAAGGGCTGTCAAACAGCCCAAAACATGCAGTGCTTTATAACGATTTTAACCACAGATAATCTCTTTGTAGAAACAAGCAAATTAACCTACAATCAATTTTTAAACTAATTTTCAAATCTAGTTTACCATTAATTCACAATTAACATTGGGTTAGAAATTACAATTACAGTTGCACTGAGAATTACACATTTATACCTGGTGTATCTCCATGGTGACATGGGAATATCACAATTTAGTGAACCCAAAACAGAAGGTGCTATGTACGTGAAGCCCTGATGAAAAACATGAGCATACCAGACGTAAGTATAGCACTCACTTCTACAAAATCTGAGACCAACCATTTTAAGCTTCTTGTTTTAAAGACGGTGCCTGTTTATACATTCTGTGCATCTCACGATGGTCGGAGAAACTCAGATTTCATAAGGATGGTGCCCACTAATACAAAGGTATTTTTTGTTGGTTTATGACCATGCGGTAAAAGCAGATCTTAACAGGGATGTTCTGTACCACTGTTCTGTATTTGAAAGCTTTTATAGAATTACGGTACCGTTCCTTCATATCTCTAAAAAATGTGAGGTTACCCACAACTTTCTTTTCAGATTCCAACAACCCTTGCTAAGATCTGCTTTTCCTTCAGAATCATAACCTCTGCAAAAATACCTCTGTAATAGGAGGCATCGCCGTTAAACTTGTTGGCTTTGTTGGGTTTTGTGGAGTTCTAATTGGTAAAATACCATTTTTAGCAGCTCAACTTTTTCAACTGTGACTGAATTCACTTGGACAATGGCAATATTGCATGATAGGTGCTAACTTTTTGTACCAAAAATGGTTGAAAAAGGGTCCCACTGGAACACTGCAACCAAATCAACCCAAATTAACTCAGCCTGAAATGGCTGGTTCCAGTGGAACATGGTGTAATCAAAGCAAATTAATCAAGGATTTGTATTCACAGTTCCAAACAGAAAACAAGGTCAATGGCCTTGTTTAAGTTGCAATAGCCCTTCTCACAGATAACTTTTCCTGTTTTCTTATCGCTGGAATTAAACGCAGAAGCAAGGCTTTTTTAGGCAGAAACCACAAAATTGCCCAAAATTACCTCAAGTCCAAGTTCAAAATTCTCAGGTCCTCAGAAAACTGAATCCTACATAAGGAAAACTGTGCAACAATCAACTGGACTCCAGACAACAATAACCACTAGTTACCTGAAATATTTTATCTGCACTCTCACTCAGCATTGAATCAACAGGAGAATCAATGGGTGTCTGCTTTGTAAATTTGCTGTCAAACTGACTAACATCTTCTTCACCAGTCTGTGGGTAAAAACGGCTGATTAATCCATATGTTTCACACTTTAAGCTCCAGCATCAACGTGTATGTTCTCCTCACTGTTCTTAATGTATTTCTTATGGCATTAGTTGAGAGAATTTGATCATACATGAAATCCACTTATCTTTGGTGATCATTTTGCTTATTCTCTTGACCTGTATGTTTCATCACTTAGTGATACCATAAGGAAAAAATGACGTGCTTGTCAATAGCAGGGCTTAAAGGGTTAAACCAGGTTAATTAACAAAAATCAACAAAACAAACACAACCTAATTGATCCAGTTGGTTGCCTATGTTCACTGGCATCGTCACATTTAGCAGCCTAAGAAAACAGCCAATGTTTCACGAGGTTGCCACTTGAGCCCTCGAGAAATGACGTCTGAGTAACGAGCGTAGAAATTCCATACTGATGACGTGACACTAGCCAGATCTTGGTCGTCCTTCTGATTGCTTGAAAGAAAATTCCAACCAATCAGAAGCACTACCAAGGTCTGGGTAGAGACACGTCATCAGTATGGAATTTCTGCACTCGTTACTCAGATGTCGCTTTGCGGGGGCTCAAGTGGCGACCTCGTGAAACATCAGCTGTTTTCTCAGGCTACACATTTAAGTATCATGGTAATTTAAAGAACATAAAGAGTAATTTACAGAATACTGTACGTTTTTCGCCATTACGAAAGAGGATCTTGAGGTTAC
>Ga0126336_10002655_pt1 | contig 10299 bp, 9 predicted proteins | sample SidCmetagenome_FD_92530 | JGI IMG/M metagenome (GOLD analysis project Ga0126336, IMG submission 92530) | Coral microbial communities from El Islote,Puerto Morelos, Mexico - Siderastrea C C metagenome | ecosystem: Host-associated > Invertebrates > Cnidaria > Coral | place: El Islote,Puerto...
CCGGTTACATGTACTTGCTTCGAGTTCTGATTGGTTCATTGGGTAATTTGTGTTTGTTGTGATTGGCTGGGGTAATTACTTTGGTTTTGGTTTTACGACACTCATTTGAAAAGCGCTCTAATTTTATATATGTATACCAAGTGTCGAGTCCAATTTCTGACGGTTCTTTAAATTAGTAGTTAGAGACTTAGCGGTTGAGAACTTCATTTTAAACTCGTGTTCAATGTAAATTTAGAAGACCTCTTTTAGTGACCCAAAAAGGGGCCTTTTCGGTACGAAAAATGCCATACTATTGTTGTGGCTGTTACGGTTTCTGAGAAGGTAATTTTGCCCCAACTATGACCGCCGGAAATAGCGCCATAGAGGGTCGTCTCAGCCATTTAGGGTATCAGGGCCAATTTGACACTTTGAGGCTGAAACAGATCTTTTGAATTTACAGTCTTTTCCCGAAGAAATTGTACAATTTGTTAAGCGCTAATGCTTCGAAAATTTTTTTTTGTTTTAATCACTTCGGTTAGTTGAGAAGATTTCCCCCTCCCTCTAGTTTCTTTTGAACCAGCGGACTGTTTTACAGCCGTATTTGGTGGTCGTAAATTTCTTTCTCCCATGAGGGAGACTTGGGGCAGTTTATACGAGAAAAAATCAATGAGTCGCTTCAAATAATGTGTAAAACGCGTGAAATAGTCGTAAAAATTGAGACGCGACTTAAACAAGGACTGGGCTCCGAGGTGTTCTTAGACGAAAATACTAAGCTGAAGGTTCGCCGTTTAATCGAAAACTTGTGTCGAATATTAGCCCCCTTTGTGTAAATAGGTCAGTTGGCGATTTATGTAAGACGCGACTTGATAATTAGAAACGCTTCTACGTTGAAAGGTTGTTGGGGTGTGTTGACGTTATTTTTCTCTACTGAGTAGCTGATTATTTATATGCTATAAAGTAATTATGGAGCAGAACACACTGCATCGCGTATATTGTGTATTGATAATTTTCAGAAGTTTGTGAGCGTTATTTTTGTAATGTAAAAATATAATTCCGTCAATTATGTTGAAACTGACTTATTACAAAAACTTCCCTTTAACTGAACATTTTTGCTGGTGGAAGTAGTTTTTTTTCCTCAGAGTCGCCACGCAAACTTACCTAACTCGCCTTTTAAGGTGGATTTTTACTGTTGCGTAAATTTTATATGCGTAAGGGCATGAATTGAATTGGCTTTCCGCGCGATTTATGAAAGTTTATGTAAGCCGTTTGACATAGGTCGCTTCCATCTTTATTTACGCAAGGAAAGCCGATTAAATTCACGCACTACTTAGGTAATTTTTAGCGACAGTGAAAATCCACTCTTATTCCCGGAGACAAATATCCTGGGTAACAGAGGTTTCTCTCGCGTGCTGTTAACGTGGAGCAGTCGTCGGTTTTCGACATTTAGACGCTAAGTTCGCCCGTGTTCGAGCGCGGGTATCTGGCCCCCAGGATACGAGACAAACTTTTGAGACTAACTTTTGAGAGGGAGCACCTGGCCGTGAAGTTAATACGAGTCGTATCTTGCCGGCTTGTAACTCTTGGGTTCATTGCTTGCATGAGACGTCGAACTAGCGAGGCTGGTCGCAGCGCTATACTTTCCTGGGGGATCTGATAACTGCAAACAGTCCACTGTTAATCTTATCTCGCCTCTGAGGGTTGTTGTAGCCAGAGTTCATTTCGGCTTCGGTGGTGGTCGTTGGAACATTTTAAAGATATCTTGATGTATCTGATGCGTTAAAACCGTCCAAAGAACAACTCGAACGAAGGGGACAAATCCCTCTATTTTAGGTGATTTACTTCCCTTTTGGAGGGATATTACTTAACCCGTGAAACAATATCTAACAATTAGTGTCTAATAGTCACAGTTGAGCAAAAGAAAACGACGGAATTAGTGTGTGATAGTCCGTCACAGCGATAGCAGTTTTTTCTACAGTTGTTCCAATTAACGTTGTCAACGCAACAAGACCGCAAGGTGATATGGGTAGTTCTAAGAAATTTAGCAAACTTGGCTATGGCTTACCCTTACAGAAATTAAATCGCATAGGCTCTATAATCACAAAGTGTTTATGGTACTTTCACTCATCTCATGGCAGTGACAACCGCGAAATTACAGCCGAATCACGAGACTTACAGATACCCTTACTGCATTTCGGTCTTGTCGCGTAAGCTCGAGGCCTGAAAATCCGACATTAATTGAAATAGTTGTATATGAAATCTTATGTACATGAGAAGGCCTGCCAATGTCTTCACTGAAGTAATGATTAGTGTCGTAGAAGTTTCGTCCGGGCGCTGGGTTACACGGTGAACCCGGTTAAAACACGTAGGCCCTATTTAAAAAGAGTTCTTCTGTGGAAGGCACTATCGTGTGATAGGTTACCCGAGGAAATTTGATGTTCACATCAAATATTACGTTCGAGGGCTTATATGAAATTTGAACAAACTTCCGAGGGAACCTATCACACACACAGGGCCTGAGACAGGAGGACTCCATTGTTGTTATTGTACAACGCTAAATTTTGAGCGAAAATTGCCAAAAACGGGCACTATGCGCTGATAGGCCAACCTCGTCTCCAGGGCCTTCTCCTCGTTCAAAATGGCGGTCGGAGAAACCTCTGGCCAAGGCTGCCAAAATGGTTCCAAAGTTCGTTAGAATTTTGTCACGTAAATACGATGAAATGTCTTCGCTTCGTTTGAACAACGGTTTCAGATTGCAGAAAACAAACAGGGCCGCCAGACGCTGGAAACAACCTCCGAAAAAGAAAAAAACAACCTCCGAAAAAGTCATTTCATCGTGTGTCACGATTCTTGGACTATTTCAGCAGCCTTGGCCAGGGGTTTCTCCGACTGCCATTTTGAACGAGGAGAAGGTCCTAAGGACGAGGTTGCTGATAGGCGCCCACTGAGACACTATCGCGTCACGTGATCGATTTCGACCTATGGCAGCAAGCCAAAATTTAGCGTTGTAATATAAAATCTCATAGTGTTTATGGTACCTTCACCCATCCCACCGTGAAATTACAGCCAAATCACGGGACTTAAAGACACTCATACTGCATTTCGGTCTTGTCGTGTGGGCTCCAGGCCTGAAAATCCGACATTAATTGAAATAGTTGTATATAAAATCTTATCTGCATGAGAAGGCCTGCCAATGTCTTCACTGAAGTAATGATTAGCGTCGCAGGAGTTTCATCCAGGCGCTAGGTTACACGGTTAGCCAGTTGTTAAAAGTTATTACTTACAATATTACTTTTGAAGGCCTGTTTCCATGACAGCCGAAATGAGTTCGTCCTGGGATGATGCAAATATTCGTTATCTTGAATGGCTTTAATCCCGGGATCCAGGGAGAAAAAGTCATCTCGCCCGAGACGAACTTCATCCCGCTCAAAATGAAACCCAGGAATACTTTAGGCCTGATTGAGGAGATTAAGAAGGCTAAGAGCGAGGGACAAACAATCTGAAAAACTGTGAATGAACTCACATTGCTCTGAATACTAAGTAACGGCAACGCTATAGACACGCAAAAATTTAAATTGATGATTCAGGGCGGAGCGACTTCCATCCCGAAAATACTGTTAACATGGAATTTTCGTAAGGGGTTTGTGCTCAGGAAGAGGAAGAAATCACCACGGAATAAACTTCACCAGCAACAGGGAGATGACAAGATACCTTAGACTAAAGGGTGAAGCTTACAGCTATACAGAGTTCGTAAAACCGGGGTTACACTACACTAAGTGAATACAGAGACGGTGGTGAGATCTGTTTTAATAATAAACGACTGAAATACTACAGATCCTGTAAGTTTTATGGTGTCGCATCCCACGCAGGAATTCAGTCCAAATAAATACACCCTGGGCGTTCTTTTACACTATCTTCAAGACCTTAAGAGGTTTGCATCTCGACCCGACAGAGAATCTCTTCACCCGCGTTAATTTATAATACTTCCGTTATATTAAAGGTAACGCCGAAAAACCTCTTTACTGTTGTTGAGAGCAGCTAAGTAGCGAGCTTAATTTAGCCTCAGGAGGGGAAAGGCACCAACGAAATGAAGAAGAAATTTTTAGTGTTGTAAGTCTTTCTTGAAGAGTCTAGAAGCCTAGCACGTCCTGCGTGCATTGGGTTTTACTGCTTCGACTTGGATCCAGCTAGCAGAGATTTTCTGATTTCACGGCCAATGGCGGCCGCCAAAGGAGGTGGGACGGCATTTCCGACCTGAAAAATGAAGGAAAAATAACATCAGTCTGCCTTTTCGATAAGTTTTTTAATAGGAAATAAAACTTTGGGAAAATTTCGAGAAAAATGCAACTCCGATTTTAAAGAGAGATGATACTTTTTTGCATTATTTTCAAAGCAGTTTTCTTTTTTTCCTGTGAGAAACAAAATAGTTTTATATCCCGGAATTTCCTGCTTCCTTTAGGAAAGATTTGGTTGGTAAGGCTCCTCATTTGGCTCCTGTTCAGCATTGCTAGTATTGATGGTGTTCTAAGAATGACAGGAAACTGCAGTGGGCTGGTAGGAGCCTGGGATAATTGAAGGATATTTAAAGATAGGTTAGCCAATTAAGAGATAATTCACAAAAACTGGCGTGCAGCCACTAAGGCAAGTACAGGTATAACAGAGGCTTAGGGGTATAAGTCAAGATTATTCTGGAAATGAACCAACATATTTCTCAAGCCTAGACATACGGTAATTATTGTCATGAACAAAGATCACAACATAGGATACAGAAAAAAGTCCAGTTTTCGGTACGAAATATTGAGACACTATTTTTGGTCAACACGAAAAAAAAAGTAAATTGAAATTGTTTCGTTTTTTTTTCGTTTGTGAACCAAGTCCATTTTTGTAAGTCCTACGTTCAGTAGATACCCATCACCTCGAACTCTGAAGGGGAAAAGAACTGAATTGTCTGACATAACGGGAGTTCGAGTTAGAGAGACTTTTTTTGAAATAAAAACATCTGAAAACATGTAAATGGCCGGTGACTCTGGTGGTTTGTGTCATTACGACTTGAGCGACAAAATAGCAACATTTGTATTTGTAACTGCGTTCAACCTTGGACAAAAGTGGAACGAAAACCATAGGACCGTCACAGGGCCGCCATAGGGTACTCTTGTATGTGAGTCACTCCAGTTCGCCAGTGAGAGGTGGGAATCTTGACCAAGAGAAGTCACGTTTTGTTCGAAACAGCGGGGGATTGGAGATAACCGAGTTCGAGACAGCCTTAGTAAATGACTGAAAAATAGCGAGCGAATCAAAAGGAAACCGATTTTAGTTCGAGATAACAGGGATTCGACATAGCGGGGCCGCTCTACAATACCGCTTTAAAAACTCGAAAGAGGAAGGCAGATCCGGCTTAATTACTTCACCTACAAAGGACTTGAAATCAATTGCACACAACGCTGCACGTAAGTTGCAATGGGAGGTCACATAAAGAACGAACTTAATTTTTATCACCATTCCTTACAATCTGAATGATTGTTAGTTACCTGTCGATGTTTGTCGAGAGTGTTGCCATAGAAACGATACGTGTCGGGGAAGCCCTGTGACCTAGCGCATTCTCTTACGCTGACAACCCTGTGCTGCTCCGGATGAAGGACTCGTCCCTAGTGAGAAAGGGCAAGGAAAGTGGTGAAAAAGTGCCTTAAACAAAATAAAACAAACTAGGATAACTGAAAATTAGTTGATTTGGCATGAAGACAGTCGGAGCCGCAGACAAGACATCCAACTCACCAAAATAATGCTGGACATCCTGGGAGAGAAGTAAATACTTGTAAACGAGCTGTCAGACAGAAGAATCTGATGTGTTGGAATTTCGAGTCTGGGTATTCGTCTTTTTTAAAATACAGCGTAATCTTCTCAAGCAAAAAGCATCGTATTTTGGGGTGACTGCGTGTTAGCCAATTAGTCACTTGAAGGGTTGACATCTCAACCACGTTCAGTTCTAGTCCAAACTTAACAAGTGTAATAAAAATTACTGCTGACCTGCTTTCCCATGGGCTCAGGGTTTGTGATTGTAGTGCTGAAGTATCCGTCCCACTCCAGCCGGCCATACAGCCCCGCCCAGTGATTATGTCGGTTTCCTGTATGAGGAAGGCACCATGGTACAAGAGTGTTAAACTGCCGGTCAGCGGGGTCGCATGGCTTGCCTTCCGCGCATGAGCACACGCCACGTAAATCGCCGTTAGGTGAACACCCATTCTTTTTGTCGTGATGCGTGTAGGCTCTGTCATGACACAACACAAGAATAAGTTGAATAATAAAGAAAAGTTATGAAATTTCAAGTTGGGAAGCAATTAATAGTAAGAGAAGTTCAGATGTCACGCTAGTAAATAACTAATGCACGGTATGTGTTATTAACCAGCCGGGAGGTTTGTATAGGGAAAAACTGTGCCTGAGGTCTTGAGGACGCGGCCAAGGGAGGTCTTTCTGACAACTGGGTTAACGCTCGAGACGTCAGCTTTAAAATTTCTTCACGGTGGCCATTTTAACTTACAAACAAAGCAGCAAACAAACAAACAAACAAACAAACAAACAAACACACACACACACAGTAACAGTAGAACTTCAATCTCACAATCTTCTGATAAAGGACTAACGCTCGAAACGGCTAAAGGGCTAACGCTTGAATTTCTTCACGGTGGCCAAAGCACGTTACAAACAAAGCAGTAGACAAACAAACAAAGCGACAAAAGAACTTCAACTCACAGTTTCTTGGTGTGCGTACCGTCAGCAAGACGGACCTCAATATTTGGCAAATCTCGCCAGTCTGAACCAGGAGCCAACGGAATGTAACGCATGCGTACTGCCACAAGAGGATTCATTTCCTTGCAGATGTGGTCTCTGAGAACTGGTTGGTATTGACTGCCACGGATCTGATGGAAACAATCATGACGGTTTGACAGAGTACAGAACACGGGTTTTCGCTGGGGCAAATTGCAAACGAATGGTCTTAAACAAGTATGTTTCAGTAAGTAATAAAAAAATAGCCCATTATCGAGACCTCATCCATCCCAACCTTCAATCTGGGACAGAACTAGCTGAGACAAACGCAATGAGCGCATATTTTGAATTTTCCTGCATCGAAACACCAACAAGATGGCAGAAATGCTATCCTTCCCCCTACCCTCACTCAATGTTGTTTGAAAGAACCGACATTTAACCAGGCTATTTGTTGGCAAAGGAAACATTGACAACTAAAAACGTTTTTGTGAGTGATTTTGGCAAGAACGTCATGCTAGCCCACATATAAGGCACTAATGTGACGGTAAGTGAGTACAAGTGAAGGGAAGTGAGTACAAATGAAGGAAAGTGAGTACAAGTGAAGGAAAGTGTGTGTTAGTGGAGGTAGGTGCGTTAATCAGTTGGCGTATATATTCATATAGGATTGTAATGTTATTAGTGCATTATATGTGGGCTAGCATGACGTTCTTGCCCTATATGTGGGCTAGCATGACGTTCTGGCTGTGATTTTCACGGTTAAAGTTCTCACGCATTCCAAATATCTCCGAATTGTTACTCTTGTCTTAATTGTCTTTTAAAGTGCATTTAACATTAAGTGAGAGGGTAATGAGACGGCAAAATTACCATTTTACGTCCGAGGCTCGTATATGATTTACATTTATATACACAGTATTGCATTTGTTCCTATCACGTGTGTCTATAAACTCGCGATCGACCCGCTCTTACCTGAGCATGTGAAGTGTCACCGCTTGGTGGGTAAAGCAACGCACAGGTATCTTCGAATCTCATTGAAGTCTTGAAGCTTTTATTTAAGGTCTAATTCATGAAACTCGTTGATCACTGCAGATCATTTCATTCATTTCAGATGAATCAACTGTACCACAAATCCGTGTAAGCAAATTTTGTTTTGTAACTTTTGAGTTTGAGAATCCGATGATTGCTTTTATGGTCCATTGAAACTCCACCGGCGGAGAGCACACAAAACTAAATAAAGCTGACGTTTTATCAACTCATACCTGTCTCTGAAAATGCGAGATTGCATCCCCATTGTACGAGATCTCGTCATTCGAGGCACCATTTCTGATCTCAGGCAGGTCCGACATGGAGTCACGCACGGTGATCGTCCGGAATGGAGCCGAAGATAGCCGAGTGATGTTCGATTGAAACTACGGAACAAATGACAGATGGTTACTATGGGACAACAAGATATTGATTACATTGACATTAACAAGGGAGATGTTCCGAATATTCCAGATAAGCGAATCTCATTTAGGTGTAAGATCATAAAGCGAGGGGGAAATCTAGGGAAAAAATCTAATTATAACTCTAATTATAACTATTATTATTATTTTTAGATTTTAGACATTATAAATTTTAAATTTTAGAATAGAATGTAGAATACGCAATTCAGCTCTATGAGCTGCAAAGTATTTTAATAAAGTACCTACTTTACTTTACTTTTTTTACTTTAAAAAACAAAAGCTGTAAATCACCGTTTCCTTGGTCTATCTTTTCAGTCGTAACTTTGAAATATCAATTAACCATACTGTTTTCCAAGCACTGAAAAGTTCTAGTTCTCCATAAATCAATGCGTGAGGTGCATTTGCGCCATTATCGGAAAGGTCATGGCTTCGAATCCCGCTGAAGCATGAATTTTTCAGACTCTGTTTACAAGTTTTCAAGTTGCTAAAAAACTCAATAACTCAATTCAGCGATGACCTCATTCTCTTCAGTTCAAATTTTAAAAAAATGTAAAGAGAAATTGGCTATTGATCCTGGTTGTATCTTAAGTGACTCTACCTTCTTGTCATCTACCATGACCGTGAGCTGAATGGCCCGGGGAGAGAAACAGTGCGTGGGCTCAGGGTACAGCGGTAACACTTCACCAGGCGCAGCCGCCATGATGATGGCCCTGAAATCAAATCGAGGCAAGACTATATACAGACTGCAAGTTTATAAGTCGCTTTTTTTTGTGAAGTTTTGAAACTTCTCACCTTTACAGAGGTTCGGAGTGACCGGAGCTGATTACTGATTGCAAGTTGCTTGGTTTTCTTGTTGTGTAAATTTTCTAGCTAGAATGGTGTACTCAACTGGGACACCAAGACAGCGGACTCTGCCGAGGGCTGTATTTTAGTTAAAAATATTCTTTGTCAGATATGCCTTGGTTAAAAGATCATAATGTCCGGAAAGCTAGTTGTAAACTTATAATCTGTGTGATGTACAAACAAGGCAACAAATTATTGAAGCACATGAGACTTGAGTGCAGGCGATAGATAAAAAGATCCGAAACAAGTACAAATAACTGACATCTACTTTACCTTCGCCTGGTCTGTGGAACGCCATAACAACCCGCTTGAAGCACGCCAAACGTACACTGCAGAGAAACGGAAATGCAAACATATCAAACACATTCAGTTGGACAAAAAACGGGTGAACTTAGACAAGGGCTTCAACATATAAAATTACCTGGTATCCCATCTTGATAAGGCAGCGCAGAGTTAACTTGAGTACCATGCTTCGTTTGAAGGAAACAAAGTTACGAACATTCTCGAGAATGAAAAACCTCGGTCTGTAGAAATCACAGTAACTGAGGTAAGAGGCAACCAGAGAATTCTGAAAAAAAGATGCAAATCAAATTAAAAAAAAACAAAATCATTCAAAAGTTACGATAGCACCGTATTCTTCGACTGAAGACACATCTCAGTTACATTTGCTGCTCATTTCAACGTTGCATTTACAACTCACGACTGAAAGAAAACTAACTACAACACAGCTGGAATGTAAAAACACGTTGAATGCCACAACATGCGCATAACGCAAATCATACCGAGAAATGTTGGGTTGTAAAAGGTTGCACTGAGTGAGTAATTGCTTTGATTAACATCCAAACCTCTTACGAACAGTAATGTCCAACTTCCTGGAAACATTTTTTCTAATATTTGCGACCATAAATGAGACGGTAAGCTACTGAGCTGTACTTTCCTGTGGTTCGATTTATTTGGCTGTACAAGGTATTTCTGACTTTTGGAGCTGTGAATAAAACCCAAAAGTGTGAGCATTCATATGAAAGCTACTGAGTCCTCAATAGTCCAGTAAGGTTATGCCAGGAGGTGAAAATGCTTGCAACATAATTTTTATTTTTATATTGTTTGCTTTTGAGGCATGTATGTTAACATACTAAAAGTCAACAAAAATCATCTCATGGGAAATACGAAAAAAATCCACGTGTTGACGACTGCCATGTTTTTATGCTAATTAGCCACTGAAAACTGTCCCATCAAGACATTTACCACTTTTAGTTTCACTTAACATGTAAAAACA
>Ga0126336_10002656_pt1 | contig 10297 bp, 10 predicted proteins | sample SidCmetagenome_FD_92530 | JGI IMG/M metagenome (GOLD analysis project Ga0126336, IMG submission 92530) | Coral microbial communities from El Islote,Puerto Morelos, Mexico - Siderastrea C C metagenome | ecosystem: Host-associated > Invertebrates > Cnidaria > Coral | place: El Islote,Puerto...
CGCGGGAAAAATTTGACACCGGCGTATCATGTTCGAAAATGGGCGTGTTATGTCATTGATGCGAACTGTCAAAGGGCTTCAGAAATGCAGTATGAAAGCAGGGCAGTCTCTCTTTTCGCTCTTTGCTCACTCTCCCGCCCACGCTACTCGCGGCTCGCGGCTTTGCCGCTCGCCGCTCGAATATCGCCCTCGTGACTTTGCCGTTCATCCAGCACGGATTTTAGAGCAAAAGGGAGACTGCTCGCAGTCTATGAAAGACATGATTGCCCATAAGTGCTAAAGCAAAAAAAAGTTTAAGAAAAAAATTCCAAAGCACTCCTACCTGAACACCTTCAACACCTGGCAGTCCGGCCATACCTGGTTCACCTGCATCACCCTAAAGAATACAACCACCACCACAACAAAAACATTTCATTCAGTAGGCCTTCCATATCACATCCTCTTAAGTAATCTCGCTCTCTTGAGTAGCAGCAAATGTTACTGACACTTATTAACATACCCAAAAATGTCGTTCTCAGTGAAAAATGTCAGTGGACGCTTTCCTACGCTTAAAAAACAAACAAGATACATACATACATATATACATACATACATACATACATACATACATACATACATACATACATACATACATACATACATGCATGCAAAGAAAATGTCAGTGGATGCTTTCCTACGCTTAAAAAACAAAATAAGATACATACATACATACATACATACATACATACATACATACATGCATGCATGCATGCATGCATGCATGCATGCATGCATACATACATACATTTTTATTTTCACTCAAATTTACAGAGCTAATATCTTCGAGTAAATAATAATAGTAATAATAAAATTATAATGAAAAGTAAATTGATTAATTAATTAAATCATCTAAAATAATTAAAATCTAAAATAACTCTTTGTGACGTACTGTGTCACTGTCAAACTTCAACTGTTCATTAGTTTTGTGAAAAAGAATTATAACTTAAATGCTGTTTTTTGAAACTATAACTGCAAGGCTTAATTACATGGTTTTAGGCTTGGATAAATTCTGCTGGCAGAATTTCAAGCAGAATAAGCGATTTTTGAGGCGAGCATTCTGCCAGCAGAATAAGGCATTTTGGAGCAGAATAACGGAAAATCAGTGACACTAACGATATGCATAACAGTTGTAAGAAAAATTGAAAACTAAACAAATACAAAAAGTACAAAAATAATAACAGTCTTTATACATTTGTTTGATGTTCCTTTTTGTAACATGCTAATAAAAAATTCACTGTTTTGTCTAATATTAGTGATATAAAGTGAGATGAATTACAATTTTACAATTAATGAAAATTAATGAATTACAATTAATGAATTACAATTAATGAAAATCTAATGAGTATTTAGGGGCTAGGCCCAGGATCCCTTCCATATTTGTTAGCCCGAAGGGCCGAAAATTTTTCGGGTACGGAGCAGAATTCGAGCAGAATAAGGGTGTCCGAGCAGAATTTCAAGCAGAATAAGCGATTTTTATGAGCACTGCCGGCAGGCAGAATAAGCCATTTTACGAGCAGAATTTATCCAAGCCTACGTGGTTTACATGGTATTTGAAGTTCTGTGTTACTTACAGTAAACTCAATTATGGCCATGGTAATCAGCACAATTATATACAATACTTACAAGTGGTCCTGCAAATCCTTTTGGTCCCTTGTTACCACCAAGGCCCTGTAAAATGAGTTCAGTTTGAAAGTTAACAAATGCTGTGTCATCACTCCCAATGATAATGTATATGATATGCTGATATGCTAAATATGACTGACTAACATTATGCTGTCCAAGGCTGTTCTTGTTACTGCACTGCAGTAGCCCTTAGTACTTATATATATATGAAAAATATATGAACCATACCCTTTCAGCTAGCAGGGTCTTTAGAACTACAAAATAATTCAATCTGTGTGGAATCAAAAGGGGTGAGTTGTACTCATGAATAATATTATGTGTTCTCCTCACCAGCAGCCCTTTCACATTTTACCTGACCAAAGCAGTCACACAAAGCATATATTGATCTCATTTTCACTTAGTTTGATTTTGTAGCTTTTATCCTTGTTACCTAATCCACTTTCCTTTTCCTTCGTTTTAAATTTAGAAGAAAAAATGGCAGTCTTGAGACACTAAAGGGAATAAAAATAAGTATTTGAAACCCTTCTCCCTATTCCCATTATTTTTTGGAGACAGTCACAAGTCTCTTTATTTCTACCATTTTTGGATTTGTCTTTTTGATTGTCTAACATCTTTAGCTGTTCCATAACCCTTTCACTCCCAAAGTCAGTTATGGAGCCTTGAAGTGATTCTAACTTTTGAGTCTGTGGATGAAATCCCATGGTGTGACCATTCAAATGAAAGCTACCGAGCAGTACTTTCACATGGCACTATTTATATTTAAGTATTGTACAAAATGAAATTTGGGATTCGTCTTGAATTTTGATGTTAGGCACTCTTGGGAGTGAAAGGGTTAAGTCCACACTTGCCTGCCGACTGTTAACAGATAGAGCATTCTCACTAGTCTACATATACAATGAACTAGTCATTCACTTCATCATTTTGTAATTTCTTTACCCGATGTCCAACAATTCCAGGATCTCCTTTAAGTCCCAGGGTACCCTGGATGAAAAAAAAATAGATTGTAAGCGAAAGATTTGTGATGTATAGTCATGCTGTCCCTGTCATGAATGCTTGAAAATATTTAAGGAGGTTTGTTGACATCAATAATCAGTTGTTAGTTTTTCTGAGTTTTAGAAAGAGGTTACACTGTCATCTTATGTAGTTGTTTGCAGCTGATAACAGAAATGTCCTTTACCTACAGCTGATGATAATGGTAAGGCTTTCATCAGAAAAAAGGCACTGTTTATTATTATGAGTCCTGCATTTACAACAGCGACTTACCCTCTCACCTGGAGGACCATGAGGACCAGGTTTTCCACGCATGCCAACTGGACCCTGAGAGAACAGATGCAATATAGGATGAATGGCAACATAAAGCAATAAAAAAGTAGTTAAAGTCTGGTAAAATGGATACTGCATCTACTTGAAGTTACCTTACCTTTGTGTGGCTTACGTAGCCAGTGTATTTAATATCATAATGAAATGCCTACCTCAGTCAATGAAGCACAAGGCAAAACACAAGGGCACTATGTTTAGTACTGTACTAGAAATGTCAAAATAACTTTTGACCTGATGTTCTTTACTTTGAAAGTAGCCATAGTGTTATTTGGTGTAACAGTTTTCTATCCAGTGCATGTTAATGGTCCATACACTGCAGAGTGGGTACACTGAAAATGCGGACTGGGTACAAAATGCAGACTGCCAGACCAAAACAGCTCCTGGGTCTAGTATGTAGTAAATTTTCAATATTCATGTTGATTTGATGTTTTCATGACAACTGTGTAATCACCAGTCACAGAAAAGCAAACTGTCAGTCAGATGCGTTGAATTGGCATGTCAAGGTCAAATCCAAATTTGCTTTTCTGATTCCCACCAATGAACGCTGTAAATATATCACGCAGTATTAGCCCCAGAAACCATTTTGGTCTCAGTCTATAGTGTGCATTTTGCACCCTAATAGATCTGCAGTCCGCAGTCTGCATTTTGTACTGACTGTCCACGTATGAATAATTTCCTACTAGATCACTAGGGGGTTCTGCCATTTCAAGCACTATAATAGCTTTTTGCATTTCAGTTGGCTTTACCCACAAATTGCAAAAAAAAAAAGTTTTCAATTTTATAAGGTGTTACATTAGAGTAAGCAGTTCCGTACCTTTCTCCCTTTATCACCTTTAAAGCCCTTTGGTCCTGATGGACCAACTGCTCCCTAAAAAAGAGGGGTTGGTAATTAAGCAGACATTATAAAGAGGTTCTTAATCATTTAATCTCTAAACAAATTTGACAAAACTGCTACAATCCTCAACTAGTGAGGAATTTCCGCATGCCCCATTATTTTAATTATATATTACCACAGTTAGGCTTGGTTAAATTCTGCTGGCAGAATTTAAAGCAGAATAAGCGATTTTTGAGGCGAGCATTCTGCCAGTGGAATAAGGCATTTTCGAGCAGAATAACGGAAAATCAGTGACACCAGTGATATGCATAACAGTCGTAAGAAAAATTGAAAACTAAGTACAAAACTAAAACGCACTCACATGATTCACTGTTTCGTCTAATATTACTGTTATAAAGTAAGATGAATTACAATTTTGCTAGGCAAAATGAATATATAATTAGTATTTAGGGGTAAGGCCCAGGGTCCCTTCCATATTTGTGAAACTACATAAGGCCCAAAGGACCAAAAGGACCAGAATTTTGAGCAGAATAAGCAATTTTTACGAGCACTGCCGGCAGGCAGAATAAGCCATATTAGGAGCAGAATTTATCCAAGCCTAACCACAGTACATAGAACAAGGATTTTAACATACAGGATGTCCAGGTGACTCAAGGACTCTTATAATTCTTGTAACCCCCTTATCACTGGAAATGCTTGAAGGGCCCTGTAGAAAAGGAATCAACAGAAATTGAAGCAGCAGTATTTGGTTAACAAATGTACCATACCTAATAAAACAACCATAAGATTTTAATTAGTAACAAAAACAAAATTGCCAGATAAGAACTTGTTACCTTATCTCCAGAAGGTGCTGGCATTGCAACCTACAACAGAAATGTACTTTATTTGAGGACAAAACCAAATGACAATTAGTCACAAGCCGTGTTTTAAAGATTTTGCTTTAAAGCAAAAGACTTGTCCAAACATAGGCAAAAAATTCAGCAATAATTACTTAAGTTCAGAATTTAATGAAACAATTGGTTATGAGGTAATTAAAACCAACTTCAGATCCAACTCATGCTACTTAACTGAAATACCCTAAGTTTTACATTAGAGTATTCTATCTAATCATGACCATTTTTAAATTACTTACAAAATCTTGGCGTGATAGTGCTCCCGTATTGTTTTGATTTCCCTGTCATAAAAAGTACACAAAGATTGTTGTTACAATTTATTAATAATTGCACAAATTCAAAAGGCTGAACCAGCTGCTTAGCACAGTTGAAAGGCATTAGCAGCTACCTGTATCTGTTGTTCTGCTGTGAAATTTTCTCTGTTGGAGCAATTCCTGGACAACTTTTTCTGGCAAAACTCATCTACAACTTCCTGCTCATCAACTAGCAACAGTTCACAAATGACATCCTAGTTGAAAAAAAAAAACTTATCATTAACCTGTATCTCATAATGTACCCTATTATCAAAGAGAAAGTCATAACCATGTTTAAGACACACCCTACATTTACATTTAAGACCCTGTCTGCTGAAAAAATGTACAGTATATGCCGTGGGGAATTCTTGAAACCATGTATAACCCACACTCTTAAATACAGTTGAGGCTGTCTTTACTGACATCTCTATATATGCACATCTCTTTCTGAATCTGTTGTTATGTCTCCTGAGCCATTGCTGATTACTGGTGATTTCAATATTCATGTGAACGTTCCCAGTGATCCAGACGCTGCTCGCTTCCTGGAATTACTGACCTCGCTGGGCCTTGAGCAGCACGTTGACAGGCCTACACACATTTCTGGCCATATGCTGCACCTGATTATCACGCGATCCTCGGACTCCTTGCTCTGTGCAAAGCCTATAGCTGATTACTTGTTCTCTGATCATATTACTGTTTTGTGCGACCTTAAGTTGGGAAAACCACCCCCGAAAGTAAAGCAAGTGTCCTATAGAAAAATCAAGGACATTGACAGGGAAAAGCTACAGGCAGAATTATCATCGTCAGAGCTCTGTCAAAACACTCCAGATACAAGTTTGATAGTCTCATTAACAGCTACAACATGACCTTGGCTCAAGCTCTTGACTGGCACGCACCATTGCGTACAAAAGCGATACCTTCTAGACCATTGGTTCCTTGGTTCAATGAGGAAATCAAGGTAGCAAAGCGGGAGAAGCGAAAGGCTGAGAGGAAGTGGCGACACACCAGCTCTAGTGAAGATATGTTGGCATACAAAGCAAAAAAGAACAATGCAATGCTTTGATGAATGAAGCTCGATGCAAATTCTCTCATGACTTCATTGAGGATAATAGCAGCAATCAGCACAGTCTCTTTTTGGCGGCAAAGGAAGCTCCTCAACCAGGGGGATAACAGGACGGTGTACCCCCCTGTCGATAGTAACGTTAAACTGGCAAATCATCTAGGAACTTTCTTTGTTCAGAAAATTGAGACCATTGGCTCCAAGCTCGATAACGTGGCGCGAATGCTACCATCCCTTCCAGATGACCACACCCCAGTATCACCTCCCCTGCTCAGCAAATTCAGCCCCCTTATGGAGGAGGAGGTTTGCAAGCTCATCAGCAGAAGTGCAAAGAAAAGTTGCACTTTGGACCCCATGCCGACATCCCTAGTGATGGATTGCATTGACGTGCTATTACCAATCACAACAAAAATTATCAATTTATCACTTGAGTCTGGGTTGTTCGCTGATGACTGGAAGTGTGCGCTAGTCCTTCCACTGTTGAAGAAGCCTGGGCTAGACCCCCTATACAAGAACTACAGACCTGTCAGCAATCTGCAGTATATCTCAAAGCTGACTGAAAAGGCAGTGTTTGAACAAATACACACCCATATGATGACTCATTCACTATATCCCGAGTTTCAGTCATCTTATCGTCAAAATCATAGCACGGAAACGGCCCTTGCTAAAGTCACGAACAATATTCTCACGAAAATGAACACTCAAGAGGTCACCTTGCTGGTCATGCTCGATCTCAGTGCTGCTTTTGACACAGTCAATCACAGCATTCTGCTAACACGTCTGAATGAGGAGCTCGGGATATGCGGAGTGGCCTCGGAATGGTTCAAGTCGTACCTGGCCAACAGAGGTCAGCAAGTCTCCGTTGACGGATCACTCTCAGAGCACTTTAGTTTGGACTGTGGTGTCCCACAAGGGTCATGTCTGGGCCCCCTGCTTTTCATCATCTATGCATCTAAGCTATATTAAGGGTCGTGGGGGATCAGCTTCCACACGCGCACTGCTACGCGGATAACACACAGATTTATCTGAGTTTCAAGCCTGACAGTAGCACATCCCAGGAGGTTGCAATTCGTGTGATGGAAAATTGTATTGAGAAGATCAGGCGTTGGCTGTTCCAGGACAGACTCCTTATTAATGACGATAAGACCGAGTTTATGATTATTGGAACTCGGCAGCAACTTTGCAAGTTGCAGGCTATGAACATTAAAGTAGGTAGTTCAAAGATAAAACCCAGCTCGCAAGTTAGAAATCTAGGCTGCTGGCTCGACCCAAACCTGTATACGTGACCATATCACATATCAAATGTGACCATATCACAAACGTATGCAAGGCAGCTTTTTTCTACTTGCATAACATTAGACGCATTAAGAAGTATTTATTGAGAAACAGCTTACTTACTCTGGTACACGCATTCATCACGAGCAGGTTAGATTATTGCAGCAGCCAGCTTAATAATGGACATCGGGAAGTATTCTCACATCACTCCTGACCAGTACTCTACGAGTTACACTGGTTACCAGTGCAAGTGTGCATACATTTTAAGCTCCTATTATTAGATTTCAAAGCCATTCACAGCCTCGCACCTGTATATATCTGCAATCTTTTAGCTGTTAAAAGGGAAGTCCTCGTATAATCTTAGGTCCAACTCAGGTATTTTACTAGAGCCACCCAGGGGTAAGTTGCTGGCAACCCTGGGTGGGTACGCATTTCAGGCGGCAGCTCCGCATTTGTGGAACAAGCTTCCATTACAATTGCACACTACTGAATCTATTGAAATTTCCAAGAAGTCAATTAAGACATTTCTTTTTAGGCAATTTTTTGAGTAGTAGTTATGTGCATGAATTTTGTATAGCTATTTAGACTTGATTTGTAATAATTATATCACTATATTTGAATGAGTTGTTGTACATATTAAGAGTTCATTTTTCTTTTGTCAATATTAGTTTCTACTATTTTAATTTGTAAAGCCCTTGGCTATTGATTTATTCTTGTAAATAGGACTCTAGAAATAATAAATTATTATTATTATTATTATTATTATTATTATTATTACTGACTCTACCTCTGTAACACAGACATCCCATCACTTCAGAGTCTGTATTTAAGAGGTTTGACAGTATTTGTTCCCCTGTTTTCAAGATCAAAAATGTGTCACCTAGCCATGGATAAAAATGGTAAATTAATCTTATACCCTTTAATGTTCACGTCTCTGCTGAAAATTAATTCAATGAGTCATTAAAAGCTAATACCTTTTAATTAAGGCCTGACACATATTGAACTTTTATCTTTTCACATATCAAACTTACCAACTTTCATGTAACTGCATTAATTAGAATCTTTTTTAACCCTTTAAGCCCTCAGCCCCGATGAAAATGAAATTTCTCTTTACATGATCACTGTTTGTGTTGAATATTCAAGTGACAAGAATAAAGGAAGTGATCACTGACGACAGGATGTCTTGATATTTAGACAAATTCTCCTTACTCCTTACACAAGAAATGTATAGAGATCAGTAATGAGAATATGCATTTTTATATCAGGGCTTAAAGGGTTAAGGGGGAGAAAATTACTAAACCCAAAACACTTGGGCTGGTTAGATTTATAACTAGTGTATCATCAAACAGACACTTTTAATGTACATATAAACACACCTGGATGTCTTCTTGAGAATTCTCTGTTTGAACTGTAACAGTAATCTGCTCCCATTCTTCCAATTTAGGCTTGTTTGGTAGAGGTAGGTAGCTGAATTCTGCACACTCCTGTGTTACTGATATTTCTCTGTGAATAAAGCTTACTACTAGTTTTTGCCAAGATGGTACATTTTCTAATTTAAACACGCCAAATACAGAATTATTGCTTTGGAACAAAACTGTTCTATTTTGAATCAAAATGATGTATAAAGTTTCCGACAAACGTCTGTTAATGCCATTTACATTTACAAGAAGTCTACTGCTGTCTAATGCTTGCCTAAGATTAAAGAGCACAGAATATTGTGGAGAGTTAAGAGTTAATAAATAGTCTTCATTTGGTGAATATGGCACGGTTGTGTCAGTCTCTTCATTGTCTTGAATAATTTTTGTTGTATTTCTACTTGTGTTGTTGCTTGATGTATATGGTTGTGAAGCATTCAATCCATGACCACCTAAATAATAAAAAATACAGTAGTTACATTTTTATCAGTACATCCAGATTCTACTGTAGGTTGATGAAACACACCAAACAAATAGACAACTTGTGCAGTCATCTCTACAGCAAATTTATGTGTGGTTCAGAAGGCCAAAATATCCTCACTTTAAGGTGGCAGAACACAGTTTTCTTGTACCTATGCATTATTCACTGTTATTTTCAAACCACTGGCATTTGGGCAGCCAAAATAGGCACGATGCAAGTTCAACTAAAAAGATTGTATTTTGACATGTTTTATTGGGCTAAGTACCATTGCCATGGCAACACGGCTGGTAATAAACCAGCATTAAATAATGGTTTTGCTTTATTTTCCGAAAATCCATTCATTAGTTTTTCCACTATTTGTCCCTGGAAAACTCAGAAAAATTCTGGCCTATTGACACTGGTCTCATGCAATTTTGACAGAGAGTTCTTTTGTAATTTGGTGTTTTGCATTTAAACATTTTCTGAACATGTCCTCTGTCAGATTTCAATTTTTGTTTGTAGGCGAGTTTCACGTGATCTGAACTAGTATTTTGCCAAATTTCATAAAATTCCAATGAGCAGTTCTGTAGGAATCAGTGCATTTCCACTAAACCGTGCAGTCACAATTTTCTGGTTAACTGCGCATATGTGTTGCATTTGACAGGGTTCTCAACCCATCCAAAGAATCCCAGAAAGGCAAAGTATTTTCCAATGTATCAATTCATGACACTGATCATGACACTGATAGATTATTGCCTTAATTGATTGGACGGACGGATGGATGGATGGATGGATGGATGGATGGATGGATGGATGGATGAATGATGGATTTACAGACTTCAACAGGTTTAGGTTAATTTTAAATTTTATTCCATTTTATGGTCGATCACTACTTAAGGGCCCATTAAAGTATCTCGTTGCTATGATACGTGGTTGCCATGCACGTGCAATTTTACTTACTTGTGAGTTGTGCCTTTATTTCTTAAACTGGGTGTTTCAGTTGAAAATGAGCTCGAAGCTATCCACGTGCGCACGTAAACAGAAAGCGCGGCGATGGCTGCAAGTCGATGGGGAAATGCAGATC
>Ga0126336_10002657_pt1 | contig 10296 bp, 5 predicted proteins | sample SidCmetagenome_FD_92530 | JGI IMG/M metagenome (GOLD analysis project Ga0126336, IMG submission 92530) | Coral microbial communities from El Islote,Puerto Morelos, Mexico - Siderastrea C C metagenome | ecosystem: Host-associated > Invertebrates > Cnidaria > Coral | place: El Islote,Puerto...
ACACATTTCTAATGACATAAATTAAATTCCCATTTCAAAAGGTAATTTCTTTGACCGTAATACTCAAAATCATGTACCTTAGACCCTTTAAAAACTTCACTTACTCGGTTATGTTTCAGAACAAGGCAAGCTCTCCGCCGTGAAGAAAACAAAGCGATGAAGTCCTTTGAAGGCAGCTTTTGTAACTTGAACTTTTCACCTTATACCAGCATTCTTTTGAACCTTTTCTTTCCATTTATAGATATTAGATGTGTTTTTTTTTGTCAAGTACTTCAGTTCTATCGTACAATCGTTTTGCTAAAGAAGCGTAAGCCTTTAAAGAAACCTCTTTTTCAAAAGCGACGATGGTCATGCGATTTCCCGCCAAGAAAAACGTCGGTTGCCCAAAAGCACCGCGCGATTTCTCGCCAAGAAAAGATGGCATTCTCTACTCCCCGTCGGGTTGTCTTGGGACTCCCCTCCCCCTCCCACAGAGTCTGTGCGGACGGACGGACGTACGTACGTACGGACGGACGTTCACGTGACTATTACGTCACAACCAAAATTTTTCGGATCGATAGGTTACCAAGTTTTCTTAGCAATGGAGCTCCGCTGGCGAGCTTTGCCCGCAGGCTCCGCTATCACATGCTGTACGTCCAATTAAATGGTTTTTGTCACGTGGTTTGCAATTTAGCTATTTTCTGCTCATACCCGTTCTTAAATACGACTGAGCGCCTTGGTTCGTTTGCAAAATGTTCCCAAAACACCAACAGGAAATATCAGGTGGATTGCAGAATGCGAATTTAGTTTTTTACGCTCGCGTCCACGTGACGGAGCCACGTGACACGCATTGATGTTAGCAGTCGGTCTGTAAACCATTCTCGGCAGGTAGAAAAATGTATGCATGTGCTATTTTCTTCTGTTAGCAGTATATAATAGTCACTGAGTAATACAACAGGAACATGTTTATGCTGGAAGTAAGTCGAGTTTAGAACAACAGGGAACAAAATAATGTTTTGAGCGTAGGAGAGAGAAAAAGAGCACAAAATGTCATATTTGTCTTAATGAGCGAGTGTAGCATTTGACACATTCGAAGAGATGCAGTATTCCTCACAGCATAACTCGAAAAGGAGCCACCCTCAATCTTTGACCCTTGGACGCAGCTTGCAAATTAGGTCATTTAGCTGATCACGCACTGCACGTGCGGTGTCCAAATCTTGGCTTTTCACGGGTAGGTTTACCTGGGAAAACCAAACGACCCTTCACTCCACAAACGGTTTTACTTGGGGCGTTTTCTATTGTTCTCAGTAACTTTATTGGAAAATGGACCTGGGTAAATTTCCCCGAGGTAAAATCGGTTGCACGGAAACGTGGTATTTACCTAAGAAAAGGTGCTTCGTGTAACCACGGCTAAGTTCTAGGTTTACATCGACGCTGAACTTAGCTTAATTAGTTTGTTTTGGTTACTTGGGAACGTTGTCATTGATATGCATTGATACTTGACGTTGAAAATTGCCAAAAATCTGAAAATTTGATTTTTGCTTCATTCTGTTTCGACCGCCACCACTCCTCCTGGGAAGAAAACACTACTTAGGCTTTGGATTATCTCCACTTTCCATTAATTAACAGCAGGAAAACCGTGGCAAATGCGAAGACATACGCGCAGCGTTTACCGCATTTTGCCGGATCGTTCTAATACTTCGCGTTCTAATACTTTGCTCAGCGTTTATTATATATTTATGATCGGTTAATTGTGTGTATGGTAGGATTGTAAAAGCGTTTCAAATTCGTAATACAGCCTAAGGGACAGCTCATTTGTGAGTTTGGGCCAACAAGCCTTTGGAGTTGTTTTTATCTGGTGTAAGTACACTTCACATTACATTTTAACTGTATTCAATTGTGATCTAGCCTAAGCTATATATATTTCGGTAGTTTAGCTGCACTGATTGCGAGAGATTGTACCCAGATGGTTTTTTTTAGAATTTCAACAGGAAAAAGAGAAATCCTCTCCCCTCTCCCCTTTTGCTAGCCTGGGTGCCCTGTGGTCAAAAAGACTTACAAACTGAGTCGTTAAACTTACGACAACTTTCAAGGGAACGAATAATTATTAGCCTACAAACAGTCCCAAATCAGCAGCTTAAATCTCAAAGGAAACTGTTGCCTGCTACAACTATTCAAACATTGCTTATTTTGTGTTATTTTGGTCATACGTTCAGGAACATGTACACCGACCCATTTAGGAGAAGGATAACTGAAAGAGCTGACTTACGTTGTTAATTGTTTTGAATTACGTTTCTTCGCATCCTCTCCCTCATTAGGATCTTCTAGACAATAAAAGCAAGTCGGGTTGAGGAAAAATGCGGAAAATGTCAGGGAGTTTATTTAAGTCATATTTTAAGTGTACTAGTTAAGAAAAACATATCGAAAGAAACATGTTAAGGCCACTGACATATCTGTCTTTTCATTAAACGTCAGTTTAAATAAAAACACAATGACTAATGAAACAAACTTGGAAACGTTCAATTCAATCTTCCGCGACAAACGCGGAATTTTAGTTGCAGATTTGATACATCAATTCTCCATACTAGTTATTATAGAATTCTTCAACTTTGGTTCTAAGCATTTCGTTGTGTGTTAACACGACCTGCATGGTGATCCTTCCTTCACTGACTCTTCATCTGTACGCTCTTCAGTCCAGTTAGATTATGTGGAATAATTACATTCTAATCGTCTTGGAGAGCGAGTAACAGCTACACTACATTAACTTTCAGGTAAAATTTTACCAGCCATGGACAGAGTCAGCAAATGATTGGTTGGCGTAGAAGAAATTGTTATTTATGCTACGGCAAATTTGCGTAGAGTGCTCTTGGTTTATAGTCTCACGGTCACTAGTTAGAAACAGCACTAAATATTGATGAATGGCAATAATAATGAATAGAACCTAATTCTGTCAGTGAGTTTTGAGTTTTTGAGGACATCGTCTGCTCAAATTAAATTTGAGTATTTATGCATTCAAAAAAGGTTGCGTTTATTTTCGAATTCTATGGGTGATGGTTGACTTACGGCATAAAATTTGTCATTGCTGGCAGGTTTTAAACAACATGTTCCCCGTCTTTGTTTTCAGATATTAGTTAAAAGGAGCTGCATCAAGGCACGCCATCTGACGGAAAAAATCATTGTTTAACAGGCAGGAATCTTGGTGAATTTATATGAAGAAAGGGGAAGATTTAAAGGGAAAATTTTTTACACACTACCGAGTTGTCCGCTGCAACGCCAGAGCACTTCAGACTGTTTTGGTAACTCTGTATTAATTACCTCAAATATAAAATAATTTTAATTGTCTTTAAATCTTCATTTTTCAGATTGATCCCGCACTTTCTTCTCAGGTAAACAATTGATCAAATTCTAAAAAGAATGCTAAAAAAATATTTAAATACATATAGAAACTTGCTGTGCAAACCACACATCGCCATTAAAATCTGAAAGAGATGTGCTGAAGTCCTTACAAAATCATGGCATGCAGCGAGCGTTTCCCCTGCATTCTGGATGTGCGTTTCCCCTGCATTCTGAACACTCTGTTTTGTTTCCATTGATGATCCATTTGGACGACTCGCTTACAAGTGCGTGTTAATATAAGCGCCAAAATAAGCAACTGATGACAAATTACAGGAGCATTCTTTGTGGTTAGTTCCTTTAAGTCTCGCTATCCATCGTCATTACGACACGTGGATTAGAATAATTATCATTTTGAAATTATGAATATATGAAATTCATATATTTGATCTGCGGAATGAAAAATAAATATAAAGAAGATCCTCGCAGTTATTAACGCAACTTATGCAGTTGCGAAAAGAAAGCCTGAAAAAATCAGACTTGCCAGGATTCGAACCCTGACCTCTGCGATACCGGTGCAACGCTCAAACCAATTGAGCTAACAAGCCAACTGGGAACTGGTCGTTAAATTGGTTCGTAATATACCCGGGAAAGATGAAGATGATATTATGAATATATGAAATTCATATATTCGAACTGCGGAATGAAAAAAGGAGTTTTTCAGGCTTTTTTCAATTGCATAAGTTGCGTTAATAACTGCGAGGATCTTCTTTACATTTATTTTTTCATTCCGCAGTTCAAATATGTGAATTTCATATATTCATAATTTCATCTTCATCTTTCCCGGGTATATTACGAACCAACTTAAAGACCAGCTCCCAGTTGGCTTGTTAGCTCAATTGGTTAGAGCGCTGCACCGGTATCGCAGAGGTCAGGGTTCTAATCCCGGCAAGCCTGATTTTTTTCAGGCTTTCTTTTCGCAACTGCATAAGTTGCGTTAATAACTGCGAGGATCTTCTTTACATTTAATTCTCATTTTGTAGCTTATTTTTTTCACGTTTTGATCGCCAACGTTTGATAACACTAAAGTGGATCTATTTAATTTGAGAAAGGAAATTCACATTGCTCGGTTTTATTGGTCATCTTTGCTATCCTTTAGCAGTTGAAATTGCTTTACATTACGGCCAAAAGAAAACATTTGAAGCAATTTTATTGATGGCTTAGTTATTTAGTGAATATTTACCAGACACGTTTAGTCGCAAAGACAATGTCAGTTGCAAGTTATAGTTTAATAGTATGCTTTCAAATTGCAAGGGGCTAGTTTACTCAAGGGTCGATGTTCGTATGAAATAACGAGTTTTTAAAAGGGAAAAAGACATAAAGAAATAAATGAATAAAATGAGGATTACTATTCACAGGGATGGTTTCGTTGTGGCCAGCTGCCAACCAGGATCGGACGCAAACATGAATTTAACATGGATGGAAGAGTGTTAGTCTGGCATTATGGTGCAAAAATTTGACGGAATTGTGCGATTTTTGATAAAAGTAAAAAATTTGGCCCAGTGATAGTACTTGACATACTGACAAATATTAGATATAGGCCCACTTCAATTTCTCAAGGAAACGACGATTAAGGGGGTGTTGATTTTACGTCATATCGACGCCCCACTAAGATCGGCTACTTGAAGTGTGTTTACTGTTTCTATAATACCAAATATTGGCCGTAAATAACCAGAAACGGTTTTATGACCTTCGACAAGGTGACAGCAGATATAAATGACATAATACTAATTTTAACCGGATCATGCGACTGATGACGACACCGAATTTTTTGAAGGGAAATACAGCACTTGTTCTCAGCAGGGATTGTTCTTGAGATTTAGAAATGCTCAGTTTTGTTCTATTCAATGGATGCAGGGTCAAAGCTTATTCTCCCTACAAATTAAAATAGAATATAGGATACAGGTTTAAAGTTTATAATTTGTCTTAACGGAAACATGTCAGCAGTTAAAATGACTTGCCAGTCACTCCACAATTTTTGCCTGAACAAGTACAGTCATTTTTTGGTCTTACCAAAAGTTTGAATAAATGACTATTTTTCATTAAAAGTGTAAAGTGAAACAAACCGAATATTTTTTAGCTGCAAAGAAGTTAAAAATAGCTTGCGCAACTTAGCTCCGTGTTGGGCATTTAAACGTGATAAGTTCCAAGGCAAATAAAACTATCGCTCGTTTCGCCAACACGAAATCTGCAGTAGTTGTGGACTGGAATAAGTGCGTGCTGTGCCAAGCTATCACTTCAGAGCCACTTCAGTGTCCAGCAAATTCAAAGCGGAAAGATTTGGGCGCCGGTTACAAAAGCCTTGGAAACAACCTTCGACGATTTCAAGAATTAGGATGCCTCCCGTTCAAAGTAGACATTCTTAGTTTAGACAAAGATGAAAGACCATCACAAATTTTGAAAGAGAAAAGTGAGAAATGGCACAAATCATGCAGGGATAAATTTAGCAATTTAAAGTTGCAAAGGACTGACAAAAGATGAAAAGGGAGGCGAAGTCGTCCATGGATCAAAGAAGTCTGCACGACGTAACCATTCAGCCGGTGACGATGAAAGTCAATTCCGTTGCTTTTTCTGTGAAGAAAGCTCAGGAAAACTTCACAGAGCTTCAACATTCAACTTAGATGCGAATGTGAGACGATGTGCATTATAGACAAGTGATTCCTTGTTGCTTGCTAAATTAAGTGCCGGCGATATGGTAGCAATTGACGCTGTATATCACAAACAATGTCTCACATCCCTCTACAGAAGAGCTCAAAGTGCAGAAAAGTCTGAGCCTAAGTCCACTGATGAGGCAATGAACCATGGCATAGCACTAGCAGAGCTTGTATCGTTCATTGAGGAGAGCCGACATGACAGTGTGATGCCTGTATTCAAGTTGGCTGATTTAGCTAACATGTATGCTTCACGATTAAAGCAAATGGGAGTCGATAGTTCGAGCCAAATTCATGCAACAAGACTGAAGGAACGAATCTTGATTCACTGTCCTTATTCACTGTCTTTATCTACAAGAGCTCAAGGACGGCCGAAACATAATGCTAATGGCAAATGAAAATATTGGAATTGCCATAAGGAAAGCTGTGGAAAAGAACTGTGACAATGACGCCATGATTATTGCCAAAGCAGCTAGTATAGTACGAAGAGATTTACTTGCCGTGATAAATTTGAGAAGGTTCCCAAGAAAAGTCAGTTATGCAGTCTTTGTTGTCCTTAGTGAAGATGATCATGGGTGGTCCGAGTATGGAAACCCAGCTGAGTAATGTTATTGAAGCTCAGGCCACACGCACCATTGCACAGCTTATCACATTCAACTGCACAGTGAGGCGACGCAAAGACACCTTAGCTATGTATCACACCAGGCCTTAAACGCCAGGTGTTGAGCCTGGCGTTAAACTACCAGGTGACTGAAAACTCATTGCTGAGGATGGGCGACAACAAAACAGAACTTCTCAAGTACCTAGCTAAGAAGACAATTGCCATTCAAGATGAAGGAAAGGAAGTGCTTTCCACCAGTGACTGATGAAGTTTCAAATGCCATGCCCACTATCCAGGGGTTCGTGGTACTAATGTACGACCGCGCTAGTGCCAACAAAGATGTAAATGCTACCAGCTGAAAACCATGTTCACACAAAAGGGACGATACCTAAAAAAACATCGCTCCTACCTCAGCGGCGCTGGTCTAACACAGTAAACGAGCTGTCTATCAAGGTGGGCATTGCTGCGAAAGATGTCTTCAGTCGAGTTCTTTGCTGCCTTCTCCAAGTGACTGGGGTTGGAATAAATCGTCTCCACAAACCTGGGAACCGCTGTGGACAACACTAACTGAGGCCAGGAACTTCTTAGGCGCGGCTGCCATCCAGACAAAGGATGCGGTGGGCGATGCAAGTGCATCAAAGCGGCGATACAGTGTACAGTGCCCTTTGCAAGTGTGAGGGAGATTGCAAGAGAGATTTATCTTTGGATATTGACAAACGATAACTGTTTTTGTCTTTCTTTCTCTGCTCGTCAAAATGGGTTCATAACCTAGTCAAAGTAATTAAGGGCCATATATATATACACTAGACTATAGGTCGCGTGATTAAATGTTGTAAGTAGTCTTAAACGTAAACTAGGTAAATAGTTTTAGTGTTAAACGTATTCATGCAACAAGACTGTATTAAGAAACCTGTTTAGTGTGGTCCATTCTTAACTTTGTTTCAAAGACAACAGAAAGTTTTTATCCATTCATCAAACTACTAAGTTACGTCATCAGTCACGTGATAAGGGTATGCCACATTTATGTTACTGGAACATTCATTTGTAGTTGTAAAATCGATCCTTACAATAAAATGAAATGTTTGTGAATAATTGAACGAGTATAATACTCTTGAAGTAAGAAAAACCTGTTCTTCGTGGGCGGCCCAAGTCAAGTAAAATCAACACCCCCTAAAATCGCTGTTTACTGGCGAGATCGAAGTAGGCCTTTATTTAATATTTATCAGCACGCCAAATGCTATGACTGGGCTAAATTTGGTGCTTTTATCAAAAAACGCACAATCATTTCACCGTATTGCCGGACTATGTATCGAAAAGTAAGTTGACAGGGTTTGTACTGGTTTACAATGGGATTTAAATGCTGCTTATGGTACAACTGAAGAAACTTTCTTACTCGTTTTAAAACTTTAATTCTTACGAGAAAGGAGGGAAATACGGAAATGATTTCCAGATATGTTCTTTAATAGCTTCCTCTTGAAATCCCGCGTACACAGTGATAACAGCATCCTTGCAAAAGCAAGGATAATTATAATAATAAGTCTTTATTCATCAGATAAAAACACATATCAGATGTTACAACAAAAAACGACAAGAAATAAGCGTAAAAGTACAATATATAAGTAAAATCAAAAAGCTATTATAGCCAGGGTTAACCCGGGGTTAACTTCATGAACATCAATACCGTATTACAAAGAGTTGGTTCCAAATGGTTCCAATTACGACACGCTAAGTTAGTACGAAGGAGTGAACCTGTTTCTTATTTGCTAACAAGAAGAACTAAGTACAAGGAGAAAAACACTAAAGAGTTTTTATTTATCACTGGGTCGCAATAAGGATAAGACGCTGTTTTTAGAGTTCGATAGTGCTAACAAGCGCAGCTAGCTATGGAGTGCTTCTGTCACTTGCATGCTTGGGTTATTACTTTGGGATTTGTTTAGCATATTCCTTAACGTCAAATTTTTTAGAGGTTGCAGTTTATGTTTTAATTTCATTTTCAAACCTGAAGTACATCCCAGTTGTAAGAGATTCCCATCACACCCGAATAAAACAAAGCAAAGGTTATATTTTATTGTTTATTTAAAGATGTTGCAGCATTTATTGCCTTGGCTTAAAGAGCTCATTTCCTTTAAGCCATGCTTTCAGGTATTATGTTTGGTGTTTAGAGGTTTTCATCTTACAATTTCAAAGTCGTTGCATACCCAGACAATTAAGTTACAAACCTGTCCTCTGTATACTTTTGCCAAACAACATAAGCAACTCCAACAAGGCAAAAATCAGATCCTTGGCTGCATGAAAACATACTCTTGTGGCTATCTGCTGTTCCCCAAAAGTGACAACATTGTTTTTGAGCACTCATCAACACCATCCTTTGGGTGGTAATTGCAAAAAAAAAAAGTGGGGGCAGAACTAAACTTCCAAAATACCTATGGGCCAGTGCTAAACGCTCAAAAGTACCATGCTAATTTCTTAACCAAACGATGCCCAGTTTTTGTTTATCTCAGCAAACCAAACTTGCTATATTGTATTCCAAAAGATACTTGGCATTTTTTTTAATTTACAAAAATGCCACAATCACAAATTCCAAATCCAAAAAGTGTTCCCACTCCCCTCACTCCATAACCCATGTATGGGACATCCTGTGGGCATTGTTCACTTTGTATGAAGGGCTCTTATCAGAGCTATTGCAATTTTGATATCAGTGAAATGATAAGGGAAATCATCTGAAATCTTGATAAAATGCACAGGATTCCTTGAGGCCACCCCACTGGGATAGATGCCAATAAAATAATTAATGTTTTATTTCTCAGCCATTAAACCCAGTGAAAGACTTAACAAATTAAGCACTGTGGATAGTCTCAGTCTTTCTGAAGACCATCCAAACTCATTAACTTCAGACCACAGAACTGCTTTGTTTTTGTTATTATTCACTAAAAATTTGTCTCAATTGTGCTGAAGTCCTAGATTCTCATAGATAACATTTTTTTAGTAAATGAAGGATAAAGGTCAATCCGAGTAACCGCATTTCGTGCCTAATATATCAGTAGCCAAATTTACAGAACACAAGTTTGATGGAAGATTTGAAACATTTTTGGTAGGAAACTGCTACTTGCATTTGCTCACTAATTTTGTTCCTTACTGGGCTAAAACTCGTAGAAATAAATTTTTTTAATGAGAGTAATTCCCTGTCTGTGAACTACAAAGCCCTTTTGATAAGTAAGCTTAAGCTTATATCAATTTTAATTAAGCTGGATTGATACAAGTACTTCAGAAGTCCAGTCATTTTGAACAAAACTTTAATACAAAATTTACCTCGGCTGAAATAGTTTCCCACAGAAATCTTTTTATCTTTCTTTTCACGACACTGCTCAATCGCTAGCAAATGCCACGAGAAACTAGCGGTCCCACGTTGTACTCTATTTCTTGCTTCCTCTTGCCAATTGCTTGTACAATTGGAAACCGAAAATGGAGTTCCAAATGCTTCGATTAATGGACATGTATACGTATGGAAAAGCACAGAAAACACATGAACCATTCCCGGTAGTTTAAAATGTTGAAATGGTATGAGTCATGATTCGATATCGTGCAGCACTTCTGCTCAGGTCAGATAAAATCAGCTGCCAAGCCAAAAAATCAACGGAAAAATAATTGAAGAGGCATCTTTGAAAGTAGGTA
>Ga0126336_10002658_pt1 | contig 10292 bp, 3 predicted proteins | sample SidCmetagenome_FD_92530 | JGI IMG/M metagenome (GOLD analysis project Ga0126336, IMG submission 92530) | Coral microbial communities from El Islote,Puerto Morelos, Mexico - Siderastrea C C metagenome | ecosystem: Host-associated > Invertebrates > Cnidaria > Coral | place: El Islote,Puerto...
TTAGTTCTACAGTTTGTTCAGGTTGTTGAAGGTTTTCGGAAGCTACGGACAATTACTAATAAAAGTAGCACACTTTAGTGGAGTAGGGGGCAACAAGTCTCTATCAAATCAATCAGTTAAATTAAATCGGTTGTAATTTCATAGCGAACGTTATATGAAATGGGAGTCGTACGTGTTCGAGTTGGACTTCGAGTTCATAAAATGGGGTTGGAAGGCCTGCACGATTCCTACTTCACGTCTTTGTTCGCCGCGCCTTATCTCGGTCGTTTGACCAATTTTGCTTCTTGTGTTTTTGTATTGGGTTTAGTTTGGAGGATTTGTACATAGTGACTGGATTGAGCCGTTACAACTTAGGCGTCGCATTTTTTGACTTTGATCTCGAGGTCATATCTCATCAATTTTCTGATAACCGGTGGATTCTTGTGGCTCGCACTGTTTGTTATTCTCAGTTAAATTTGACACTCTGATCGTTTGTACGACGTAATGTGGTTTTATGCCACTTGTGGTGGCATAGTAGGTTCGTTGAATTTGGCTCGTTTAGGAACTTGATAGGGTTTTTCAGCCTCTCATCTTATATTTGTGACAATAAAGGATCTGAAATATTATCTACAACAGGGCCCGGCTTATTTGTTTAATTCTGTTGCAGGATGTTGTGTTTCGCATCACGGAGTGTGTTCTATAGCCATAAAAATGACAAATGTTGCGCTTGGAACCATCTTCAGCATTCCGTGATTTCAAGAGATATTTCGTGAGAAAAAGAATCAAGATTCCAGGTTATAGATGTGTCTAGATACCTTAAGGGGACCATTTTGATTCTGTATGGGATGAGGTTGGAGAATGAGCTCCTTTCGCCTTCTTAGTCAGCAAATATTTCTCGTGGGTTTTGGAATGTTCGAATTGTTTTATTTCCTCCGTGTGCAGAATTTTTTTGTGAAAATTGCGTGCGCGTGACGATCTACGAAAAAAAATGAAACAAGGATGAAAGAAAGAAAAATAAGTACAATTCAAAGATCAACTCGAAGTCCAACTCGAAGTCTAACTCGAACTCGAACTCGATGTCCACCTCGAGGTTTCAGGATTAAAGTGGCGTAGGGTGCACTTTTTCTTAAGATGTTGAACTTATTTCGGGAGTTACGTTTCTTTACAAGCTTGTTTCTTCACTCTTGTTTGAAAGGGGATTCAGCTGTTTGCCCGCAGCTCATATGTGATTGACAGAACTTAATTGCGGACTATGCCGGCTTATACTTTAGAGTGTTTATTATTGTTTTAGGCCTCAAAGCTATTCTATTCTCTTTAGGTGCAACCAGGAGCAATTCAACTTAACTTTATTTTCGATTTGCCATGACAGTTTGGAGATGCATTCACGTTAAATTGTCACTGACATCAACTGGAACTGAAAATCCTTTCGCGAGAGTAGTGATGTCTTCTTTCTGAAGATTGTGTGAATGGGAACCGCGGGACTGCGGGGAACTTAAGCTGTGAGAAATAACTTGCAGAGTTCAGCTGCTGCAAAATTGTTTATCTGCAGGGTTACTTAACCGGAACACTCTTAACACTCTTTTTTTTTAGTCGAACGCGCAAAATTTGGCTGAGCCTGAAGATGTTCTTATTTTAGCCCATACAATTCTTAAATTTGGGGCAAATCTCATCCTCAACGTTCTTATAAAAATGTTTCTTATATTAAAAAAAAAGAGCGTATTCAATGAAATCTTTCTTTAATTTCAAACTTGAGTATATTAGCTGAAATATTATTTCAGTCTATTAATTTTCAGATTATATTAATTCAATTTTTTGCAATGACACGAAGGAAAATAAAAATATGTCTCTCAAATATCTTTAGTATGTATGAATAAATGAAAGGAACACCGCTACCACGCTTTGCACGGTTTTGTTTATTTGCAATAAGCCACGTCAATTACGACAATCACGTGTATAAGGCCAGTAAAACATAACCTCTGAGGCGGTACAGGGGGACAGGAATCCCATATTAGCTTTCAACTCAGGTCAACATATTCAACCTTAACCGCGGAGAAAATTCGGTGAATGAATGGATTGCCTAATTCCAGCCAATAATTTGATAACTTCTGACTGGTTTTAATACTGGTTGGGAATAGAGGTTTAAATTACCACTTGAAAAGTTTACTGAAAATGGTTTTTGTCTGACTGAACAATTTAGCGGCGATCTAGAGAACAAAATGACGCAGACTGCACTTTTTCTTGAAGTCGCTTAAAATTGTTGTTAGTACGCTGAAGCGCCTGTCTAATTATTGCAATGTTTGGGTTTCTTCCAGCTGTAGCTAACTGTGCTGGAAAAACAATTGCAACAAAGTGTGATTGACTGTAAATAATCTATTTCGCATTCGTACCTGACTAAACGAATATACTAGAACATTTGTTTGGTGCACTAAATCCATACTTGGTGAAATCCAATAATCGACTTGTTTGGTCCCTATTTGAACTTCCTTTATCGACATTTTTAGCACAAGGTTATTTCATCATCTGCTTCATTGGCTCTTGCAATTGTACACCAACCGATCGCGATCTAGAGAACAAAACGGGTAGATTGCACTTTTTTGAGATGTTGAACTTTTTTAATACGGTGGAGTGCGTGTGTAATTTTTTTTTGCGATTTGGGGGTTTCTGCCAACTGTGCTTCTCTGACTTCGTGAATGAATGTGCCATAAATGCATTCCATTGTTGTTACACGACCTGGATTAAACTATTTATCCAGCTAAGTTACTTTGTTCTTTTCCTATGAAATGGTGCGGGGGTTTTTTTGATGTCCTCTTTTGATGTCCTTTCCTCGCGACTAAAGCCATGTGATAGGGAGAAATCAGCACAAGATAAGGATTACAAAGAAACTCAGAAAACAAGCTCCTTTTCATAAGAGATTTCACCCAAATTTGTACTTTTGCTGGATTATTTCAAGCTTGTAAGGTCAAACATCCCAAATACTCGATAAAATAGACGTTTTCAAACAGAAAATAGCTGGGATAATGCAATTTCAATTGTGAGTTGTTAATTGACACTTGTGAGCAATATTGAAAACTTTTAGTTAATGCATCAGTTATTTGCGACTACCCTTCTACGATGTCACAAGCAGGTCAACCGTTAAATCTCATATTTTTGAGGTATTGGCATACCTTTTCCGGTTTGCCCTGAGACCCAAAATCAGCAAGGCGGCCTCTATTATTGCTAGTGCTATTACCAGAGCGCCTCTTGCCCTTGAAGTTAGAGATATTTCGATCACTTAAAATCTTCCTGAAATTGGGTAACGGGCAACATGAGAACAAAAGCATCAGCGACTATGTTTTTCGCCTTACATATTACGCTACTTTTCACCGAAACGAGTGCCTGGTGGAATAGACGGAGAAGACAAAGCCAGCCACCTCCTCCTTGTCATGGTTCCAGCGACTGCAAGCTCAGCTCGTGGTCGAGTTGGAGCAGATGTTCCATGCCATGCGGAACAGGCGGTGTTACGACAAGACGGCGAGATGTTACAGAAAGAGAGGTTAATTGCGGCAGTTGTAATTTCCACTTCTCGGAAACGGCCGCATGCAACAGGGAAAGCTGGCGTTGCAAACACCATGGCTATCGAAGGAGTTATGGGTGCAAATGTAGAGCAGGGTGGACTGGGACATGCTGCGAAAACGGTGAGTCAAGATAGAATCATCGCTGCCTATTTTTCGAAATAGGAAAACTAGCTAGCGACTACTCAGTAATAAAATCGATTTTTTGGCGAACCAGTAGGTAGATAAGATGGCGATTTGTCACAAAACCGGCGGCTAACTGAGGCAACTGTTTTTACATTCTCAAACAAACAAACAAACAAACACACAAACAAGCAAACAAAGGAATGCCGTGACAGGGAAGCCCTGCCTTGCGAGAACGTAAGCATGCGAAGGAAAATTATACCGGGCTCACCGCTATGCCGGGATTTACGGTGGGGACATGCTTCGGCGACTGTCAGTCGAGAAACGTGCGTTGCTTTTTTAGAACAGGAAATGGTTTATACAAATGAAGGTTGTAAATGAGAGTCCAGGATAGTCCCACAATGCAAATTTACAAACGTTTTCCAAACTTTCACAACTTGAAAGATCAAAATCAGAACTGTTTGACTTGTTCATTTCTATCGTCTCCCTTTAGGATTTTATAGGACTTCCTGTGGATACTCAAAACTAAGAACCATATCTCGTAAGGCGATAAACTGTACCATTAGAGACTAGTACTCAATACTGTAAGGGCCTCATAGTTTGACATCGAATAGTCACACTTCAAGATTTCATTTACAGGCTCAAAAAAAAAAGAAAAGAGAACCGTCTTGTAGAAAGTGATAAACAATATTCCAGGAAAACACCCTTGTTGATAGCTTTTTTTTGTGTGTAGGCATACTTATAAGGATTGCACCTACACAGTTCACTTCACGTTACTTTATAAAGGTTTTGTAGTAAAAAGGTTTGAGCAGGTTGTCCCTAAATGAGACAAAACTACCCGGTTGATGTCAAATCCCGGTATTTATATCGTTTATTAGTGCAATGTTGGAGCCAACTCGATAACCGGTGCCTCTGTCGAAGTTAAGCCATAGCACGTCTCAGGTCAAATCAAAAGACGTTGGAACGATTGCAGAAAGCCGCGCAACTACTGCACTTTGCCTACACACGCTTTATTTAACTTCTGACAGAAAATTACCTTCGACTCAAGGTTACCTGGAGTCGTGGCTATATTCGCCTAATAGCCTAAGCGAATATTCATTGATAGGACTGCAACGTCAGATAAAAAGACTACTTCACTTCTACGTAAAAGTAATTATGTTTCTAACATTATCGAGCTTTTAGAACGAGACAGTAAAGAATTATATACACATATCTTATTTCTGAGTTAAAACGATTTTTCACAGAGCCCTTTACCCGGCTAGCACTTTCCTCTTCCCTAATCTGACGTAGTGGCCGTCCTCGCCTCGTAGAGTTGCAGATTTTTTGGCAGTTTAATCTGGAAGAGCACTTCAAGAACGTGAATGAGTTTGACTGGAGAGTCTGAAAATTCTAGTCACCTTTGATTCTTGCCTTCTGTCTGTTATAAACAAAGTGATCAATCGATACCATTATTGAACCTTATTTAGACCCGAGGCACTTAGTCGGCCCCAACATCTGGGCAAATTCGACTAAACTTTGTGACTTTTTTCTAAAATCAGTTATCTGACACATTTCATCTCCAACTGATGGCGGTGAAGATAATAAAAGAGAAAGGCGACTTAAGATATCGAAAAGTTGGTGGCTTAGTCGGACGATAACCTTTTCGATTATTTATTGCCGTTTGTCTATTCTTTCGCAATTTTTTTCAGTAGTTTTAGTAAGTGATTACAAAAACGTATACGGCCATTTTGGCACTTTCACGTTATCATTTTGTTGTAAATAATTTGAGATTTTTCCTGAGCTTTGAGTTTTTAGAGGTTTGCTTTCGTTTAGCCACCAATTGCCTTTTATCTTGATTGGAAAAGTTAAGAATCGTAATGACATAAAACAAATCGCGCAGGTTGTTTACATATATGTGGGCTGTAATTACAATCTACTATTACCCAGTTACAACTAGTATGAGAACTTAATACCTAGCTTAATAAGATTTTGGACACACTACATTTTTTTTCAGTGATCATGACTACTTATGTTATTGGTATAGGTGTAAGATCGAAGTTTCGAGAGAGGCAGAAGTTTTTGTATCGTGACTTACTGCTGCTCTGAATTACTTGCCCTTTTAGAGCTCTGTGTCATAATCAGTGAATACATCCCCACCGCGCCAGTTCTGGAATAAGCAATGGCAGAGTCACTTAAAATAGAATGTCACTTAAAATCGAAAGTAAAATGGGTGTTTGCGTTCCAACTGAAATTGTGCAGAAACTACCAGCGCTAACCAGTGAAGTATACATTTTCTAAAAGCAATTCACAATTGAAGTCTATTTAACCACACGTTTACATCAGCACCCAAATTTGTAACTGTAATCTGTTCTGTAGATGTTGATCTAAGAAATGGTGGCCGGGATTTTTTTTGGGAGGGGGGGGGGCACTTCGTTATTTTTTTTTACGAATTTTTAAATTTAAAGATAATGGTTTTAGCATATCAGTGAAAGGAACTAATCGTACCTTTAGAACTAGATGGAAACTCGACAAACGCAGATACCGTTTTGAGGTTTACTATGTATCCTACTCGCTGGTCGAATTCCTCACGAATTGGCCGCGAATTCGCTAAGAATAACCTCTTCAAAGTTTGGGAATCGGCGAAAACAGCGACTTGAAGGAATCGAGACACTAGTGAATGTTTACACAAAAGCTTTTCCAATTCACGACTGTGATCTAATCACATGCAACCAGCTTATTCGACACGTAATCGATTTTCGGCGGTAAGTGCGCGTCAAACGCAATGAAACTTAAACAGACACGTGCTACAGAAAAAGTCGCTGATCTTAAGTTAATCCACTTTTGCGACTAAACTGTTTCTTTTTGTATGTGTTAATGACCTCGATGGAAGGGAGTTCAAGCTATGGACGGAATCGTTTGATCACCTGAGACAGAAAAGGCAAACGAAGGAAAAAATCAAGTTAGTCTTTCGATGCACCTACGTTTGCTCGTTTAAACTTTGATAATGTCCTTAAGATAGACAACTGAAAACTGCAAGTTACTTTCGTTAAGTTACTACACTATTAGTCCCACTGTTCTACCACAATACACCTACAACTGTTATTACAAATCGCTGCTTCGTTTATCTGTATGTCCTCCATCTAAAGTTGTATCGGCTTCAGTAGCTCTGCAGTAGATTCCCTGTTTCCTCGTAACCGTTCATTGGTATTTTCTTGTGCTAAGCCCCTTAAACTACCACTTATTTTGACCACTGGAGAAACTGATCTTAGTAGCCTAGTTGTCGCAGATTTCCTGTCCGATTAAAACTTGATCAATGATTTGCGTTTCGATTCAATTTCTTTTTCTCTACCGGTGAAATAGATATTGTTTTGATATAACACCTGTGGTTTATCAAAGACGGCCGTTACAAGGTGGAGTTAATTTGTGAGCCACAAGAATTTTGAATCTCCTACAGAATTGAATTCTTCTACAGCTCTCATATTGTCAATATCAAAAATGCTACGCATTTTATAGAATTCTGTTTCTTTCATTACCACTTCCAGTTTATGTGACTACCTTTCTGTGGAAAGGTCATTCCCAATTAACTCGGTTGAAATTATGTAATGCAATTAATTTAAGATAAGAATGTTTTCTAGAAAGTTCTGCTCAAACGTTTCCACTTGACATTTGTAATCGTGATTTTAGACACATTTCGTCTGGTCGTGTTAAATCAGTTCTGGAAACTTATTTGGCAACACAACACGGTGTCAGTAGTCCAAAAGGAGCCTAAAATTTTCCATGAATTGGTACCTCTTCGCAACAGTCTTCTTTATATAGTCTCCCTCCACCAAGTTTTTGCGAAAATCCCAACAGACAGAACAAGCGCGAGCACCTAAGCGAAGTCGCAGTAATTCAACATGAGGCAATTTGATGTCTAACACTAAAAAAATTGCAAATGTTTCGCTCTAGAATTTTGGTTTAAAGAGTAGGCAAATTGTTATTAATTATTATTTTCACTTTTGTGCCCTATTTTTACAACAACAAGTTTGATAATAGAGAGCGATTTAATTCTACACGTTTAAGAGCCATGATCTGCTTTCGACAAGTAGTAACGTAAATATGTATCGTTAACTCAAATTTATATGTTAAAAAATGGCATTCTTCAATACTGTGTTCAAAAAGACTAACAAGTTAACTCTCAGAAGCCTTTGACTAGTAAGTTGATTAAAAATACATGAATGGACAACATTTCTTCCAGTCGGGTTAATTATTCTGGTTAGCAAAGGAAAGCGTACGAACCTGTCCACGCTGTCAACCACATACACCTACATCTATCCCCACAGATACGACCAACATTCACCCCTCCCGTCCCAATGAGTATCATTAACACACAATTCAAACATCCTTGTCCTTCAAGAACCTACCAAATGAATGCAAAATTGCAGCAAAAACCACAGCGAAGCTAAAAACGGCTCCACTACGCAGGGGAGCCGTCTAACAGTGGAGCTCCTTTGCAGTTGAAGGCCGCAGAGCGGAGCACCATGGGTAAGAAACTTTGGTAACCTATCGATCAACGCAACTGCGCGCGCTACCTAGCAACATTTGTAAATATATATATTATCGCTTTTTTCAAATTAACGGTAATTCACCAACGCTCGCATATATTGTCAAGTTCTGGTCTTGGAATACTAAGAAAATATTATCAGGAAGTACATTCATTTACTACGCTCTTCCCCTCAAATTAAAGACATTTTTTCATCCAACTCTGTTTTCCCTGCTTATCGCAGAACCAAGAATCTCAAAGAGATTCTAGCACCATCGAAATTTCGGTCAACGGTCACAAGAAACCAGAGGGAAGAAGGTGGAGGTTGTTCTAAATGTGGCAAAAGGTGTGACCTTTGTAAAAATTTCTTACTTCAAACTTCCAAATTTGAAAGATCAGCCACCGGTCGCCAATATCCAATTCGGCAGAAACTCACTTGTTCGTCCAAAAATGTTATTTATTTAGCCACGTGCAATAAATGCAATTTACGGTGCGTATGTTCTTCATCAACTGAATTTAAAGTCAGATTCCGCAATCAAGTCCAGTATGCTCAACAACAGGAGAACATGTGAATTGGCGGTGCATTACAATAGCTCCGAACATGATATTTCTCAAATCAGTTTCATTGTCATTGACCTAATTTCCTTTACATTTAGAACAATTGTTACTGACTAGGGAAGCCTATTGGACCTCAAAATTGTTCACGCTGAATCCGCATGGCCTAAATAAAAGATGCGAATTTCGGTCTAAAAATGGCATTAATTACAATAACTAATCAAACCGTTTCACGTACCTTTCTCGTTAATACGATTGTCGCTTATCTGGTTTTGTTTTGTCTTGTTTTGTTGTTAGCTTCATTGTTACTTTCAATGTTACATCTGTTTCCGAGTTCAAAAGCCCTACTGAGGGAATCCGTTATTTTGTTTTCTTTGGTTAGCTGTCGTTCAGGAACCTTGTGCAGGGAATTTATTACTATTGTTTAAGGGCCCTGTTTTTAATGATTACGTAAAATGAAAAAATAACAAAAATTAATATTACTTAAAACAGTGCGGCAATAATTCTTCGCATACATCATATGAGGGAAAGAAAGGCGTATATTATTTGGATACCAAGTGATTTTTCTCGTCCATTTTTCTCGCCGGGTTGCTCGCGAGGAAAAAAATCTTTCGCTTTGCTCATTTTTGCTGTCGAGTGTTCATTGACCATATTTGGTCGCAGCAGGTATATGAGCTGATAGCCTAGCTCCGTTCAGCCGATCAAAATGCTAGGAATCCAATATACCTAGTCCAGTTTTTAATAAATGTATATATATAAGAAGTAAAGGTCGAGGACGGGCAACTTCTAACGCTAAAAAGCTAAAAAGTTACGGTGCAGAAATGTCTTAAGCTTCTTAAATACCGGCTCTAGTGTTAATGATTACGTAATATGAAAAAATAAAAGAATGTGTTGATTAAAGTATGAAAACTACAAGTTGAGTACTTAAAACACTAATTCTTCGCATACATCATATAAGGGAAAGAAAGGGGTGTATTATTTGGATAGCAAGCAAAACAAACAGTCCTCAGTAAAAGAACGCAAAAAAATCCCTGATGTAAGCCTCTGAAACATAGCTGAGCTACGATATAACAAATCCCCTGATATAATACATTCTTTTGTTATTTTTTCATGTTACGTAATCATTAACACCAGAGCCGGTATTTAAGAGGCAATGTCCACTAAGACCGAGCGAAATCGAAAATATGTGGCACATGATGAAAAATCAAAATCTCCGTTTTTCGCCCAGAGATACCTTATGGTAGCTCTAGAAACGTGGTGGCCTTTTTTGTTGAGAAACTATTTTTAAACCTCCAAAAAAACAAAAAACCGTTACCGCACTACGTGTCTCTACGAACACCCCGAATAAACGCTAATCATACCTTCTCGTAAACTTCGCTCTGTTTAATTTGCGTCATGGAAAAATCCTGTTTTGAGCTTAGAAATTTGCCGTTGAAGAGTTTACAAGTAATTTGAGTCTCGTTATTCTTTTGTGGATTAATTTTCAAGGTCATGGCAGGCTGCTGAAAACCACTAAAATTCGCTTGCTTTGAATTCTCAATTTGGCACAGTTTTTCAAGAGAAAGTTTCCCTCCCCGGTAAAA
>Ga0126336_10002659_pt1 | contig 10292 bp, 6 predicted proteins | sample SidCmetagenome_FD_92530 | JGI IMG/M metagenome (GOLD analysis project Ga0126336, IMG submission 92530) | Coral microbial communities from El Islote,Puerto Morelos, Mexico - Siderastrea C C metagenome | ecosystem: Host-associated > Invertebrates > Cnidaria > Coral | place: El Islote,Puerto...
ATCCAAGTCACCAAAGTCGCCACCACTTAACTTGGCCAAACGGGTTGAAAGTCCTCAATCATCGGCAAAAATCGTCAAGGGCAAAGGTTCCAGCCCCGCAAAACAGACTGTCACTCAGTCCACGAAAAGCGGCTCTTTAAAATGGCAAAACGACCCCTTACAACTGGCTTCCTTGAAACTCAGAAATTCACAACTTTTCTAACGTCATACTCACTGAGCGGCAGTCCAGGGTTTTGGATGTGGGGCTTAAGTTCAGGCCCTCGCTCAAATCTCCTACTGCAGCTGAGTTTGATTCACAGATTAAAGACTTATGTCGCAGAGTTTGCCTTCATGCGTTCCATAGGATCCTAATTTCAATCCACGACTGTACGTTCCCACTGGCTGGAATCGGCCACAAGAGGACCCTGAACTCAAAGACAAACTCTTTCATCTGCGCGTAGCACTGCGGAGGAACATTTCTGAACACACCCCAACAATAAAAGATGTGGTGGACATTTTTACTAAAGACCTGTAACATTTTAGGAGAAAATTGTCTTACCTTTTTTGGCGAAGTGGCACATAGAAACAGAAATCCAACACATCACAGAAAAAAAGAAAACTGCTCACCTTCCAGACTTTCACTTTGTCATCAATTAGTGCAATCAGATTACGAAGCATAACAAAGATTACACCATTGTTGAACTGTAAGAGGAGGCAGTTATCTGAAATTACCAGACAGCTCTAACATCTTAAAGTAAATGTCTGCCACATGCAGACCATGACAGGCCAGTGCAAATTACCCTCAGTTAACAAGTGACTTTTTAATAGTGCAGGATCAAGAAGTCCAGGAGCAATATCCAGATAAAAACGAATACACCACGGTAGAATGAAGATGAAACAAATGTTGCTCTTCAATTTTTATGATCTAATTAAACTTTGAAAAACGATGTTAATGAAAGAAAGACTTTTAAGACAAGCTGTAGTCGATGGAGAAGAACATAACAGACAACTTAAGAGAAAAATCAAGGTTTAGTATAAAAATATAAAAAAAAGATAAAGGAAGAGCTCAGTGACAGTTTTGACTTATGGTAAAAACCATGAAGACTAAGATGAAAGAGCGAAGGGACATGCTATACACAATTATCATATAATTTTGGATCAACGAAAACACATTTGGTCATTCAGTTTTCACAATAAGGAGCGTCATTCAGAGATGGATTTGACATTCACATTGCTGACCAAACACCATCCAACTCACACTCTTACTCAGACCTTGGCTACTCCTACGGACCACCAAGTGGATACAGCTATGGAAGCAACATCACCCGAACATTACTACCAGTAAGATATACCTTCAAGCCAGACTAAGTAGAAATCATTTCGAGACAAGTTAAAAACAAAAGAGCTCGTGCTTCTTACAGCAAAGCTACATACTGTATGAAGCACCATACAGAGATGAATTTGGCATTCACATTGCTGACCAAACACAATCCAACTCACTCTTGCTCAGACCCTGGTTACTCTTACGAACCACCAAGTGGATACAGCTATAGAAGCAACATCACCCAAACATTCCTGGCTGGCGGTTATACTTTCCAGCCAACAGGCAATGGGCCACAAAAGAAACACATTCTGGATTGACCGCACTTTAACTGGCTGTTTATCTAGCAAAGCTACTACTGTATGAAGCACCATACAGAGATGGATATGACATTCACACTGCTGACCAAACACCATCCAACTCACACTCCTACGCAGACCTTGGCTACTCCTGTGGAACACCGAATGGGTACAGCTATGGAAGCAACATCACCTGAACATTCCTAGCTGGTGGTTATACCTTCTAGCAAGTTGAACAAGAAACATTTCACAATTTGTAACCGAGTCTGTTTGATCTTGTCGTCTTCCCAATTAGAGTGGTGCTATTAAGGGTGATAAATTTAACAGCCTGATTAATATTAATTTCTACAATATTTTATCGGTTCATAGATGTTTGACTGTTAACTGCTTCTTAACACAGGCAAGTCCTTGCTTAAACAAAAAAGGAAGAGGAAGATGTTCAAACTATGAAGACGGTGCCGAGTCACCAGTTTCAATGTTTGCTGACATGCTGGAGATTGGATGCAGCCTTGCATGCATCAGGGAGGAGACAAGATTGCAGGCTCTCGAAGATGTTCAAACTATGAAGACGGTGCCGAGTCAACAGTTTCAATGTTTGCTGACATGCTGGAGATTGGATGCAGCCTTGCATGCATCAGGGAGGAGACAAGATTGCAGGCTCTCGAAGCAACGGAGCAAATGATTGCTATGGACACATGGCATCGATTTCGCATCTCAGAAGAGCTTGTTCAGCAATTCTCTGTGAGAGAGGTGGTCATTTTCAAGGATCTGGAAAATGTACCAGCCAAAACCAAAACACAAACCAAAGACCCATTTAAGGCAAGGAATGTTTTGGGGGTCATAAAGGAGAGGAGAGCACTAAATTTTTATCAAATGGAATGGAAGAAGAGCAGAAGAAATCAAGTGTCCACCTTCTATGCTGGACCAATGAAAAAATACCTTGAACTAACCTTGTCGGGAACTGACAAAAATTCAACCAGTTCCCTTACCCAGCAGGAAATTGCAGACGAGGTGGCATGCTTTGCTTCCTTGTTTCGTCTGAAGCAAAAAAACAACCAACAAAAGAAAGATATAGTGCTCAAAGACAGAGATGAGTGTATGCAAGAGTTGCGGCTTACTTTGGATGCTGGTGTAGCTGCAAGCATTTTATCTGCTGCAGCAGGCAATTGTGAGGATACCAGAAGGCAGAGTCAATAGCCGTCACTTGGGATTAATTCATAAAGATGACGCTGCTAATGACGTTGGCATCACTGTAAAGAGGGGGTTAGACCACTTAAAAGTTATTAAGAAAGAGAGGCAGCTACAGAAACTTGAGAAGAATACTACTACAACAAGACTCGAAACAGGTTTGAATCAGCCCTTTGCTCTGTTTGTTTTGAGAGCTTCTGATTAATAAATAAAATTATTTAGTCTTCATCTTAGTCATGAATCATGTAAAATCATTTTATATATGAACTGACATTCACATTGCTAACCAAGCATGATCCAACTCACACTCCTACTCACACTTTGCCCACTCCTATAGTCTACTGAATGGGTACAGCAATTGAAGCAAAATCACCCAAACATTTCTAGCTGGAAGTCATGCCTTCAAATCACACAACGTAGAAACATCTTGTAACACATCTTAGAAAATAAAACAGCTCATGGTTCTAACAGCCAAGCTACATATGGTTGCTCACAGTATGAAGCATCATTCAGAGATGGACTTTACATTCACAAAGCTGACCAAGCACGATCCAAGCATTGGTCCCTAATGATTCGGGACTCTGTTGTGCTAAGAAGTCCCTAGTGCTGCCATCAACCCTATCCAGGCAAGCTTTTGCAGTATTACGGGCAGTACCTTTACCTTTTCAGGAGTAACAGAGGCTATGGTATCTTCTTGGTATGAACAACAATGTCGCCCCATCTTTGAGAACAACTACCACCGTCTACAGCTTTAATCCAGAAAAGAAGGCACCGAAAGGGTCTTAAATGTCTTCATTGGCTTTTTTTGGTATAAAACGCGGACTAAGTATAAAATGCACACTGGGTTTAAAAATTGCTGTACAATTGAACTTTGTTAGGTGGATTTGTATTGCCAAAAGAGACAACAATCTGACGTTTTATCTTCAGAAACATGTGACTCAAACTTAAAAGATATTTAAGGTTTTGTATTAAGTAAATTAGAAAAGAGATAATGTTACAAATGGTCCCAAAATCATGACAAGCAAAACGGTCAAGAATGTCTCTGGAAATATTGAAAACTTGGCATCAGTAATGTACCTTGAGAAAGACAAAACAATGCTTGCAATGTGTCTTCCAGACCATTTAAATACCATCCACCCCTTAAGCAGGCACCACATACAGTACTCCCTGCTGCAATTTATATTTACACGAAACCTATCCCTAAAATGAATAATTTGCAATTTTTTCTGGCTTGTTGAAATGATGTCACAAAGCTCTTTGTAAAAACAAGTACCGTTCTTTGTCTCATACTAGTAAAAGAAATGTTTGCTCACAAATAGGGTTCTTATGTCCTTCTCCGATTTCATCTTGGTGAGAATTTGTTCTAGGGGGGCTGGATATTGGTAAGAGGCGTTGGTTCCCCAACCCCCTCTAGTGGGGTTATCAGGTGATCTAGTACGTCATACAGATCTTGTGCTCATTCTTTGAAGCTCGAATTCAAGTCAAGACATGTTCGCGGTAAGCTCTGTTTTATTATTTCACTTACGGCTTTTGAACCCCACAAAATTCTCGTTTTGGGTCATTCCTTTGTAAGAAGATTACGGGAAGACTTAGAGGTTGCGTTTGATGAGCGTGCCAGTTGGGAGTTTCACCTTCAGGGCACTGCAAAAGTTCGCCTTTATGGGGTCGGCGGTCGCACTGTGTCGAAGCTACGCCAGCATGACCTTTCCATTGTGTCTTCTTCTGCTCCTGATATTGTCACATACGAAATCGGGACTAATGATTTGGCAGTAGATCGGCCTGAAGTTGTGAGCTCAGCGATCAGGGAATTAGTTCGCTTCTTGAGGAAGGAGATGTCATTCCGGGCAGTTGGCGTTTGCAAAGTCATACCACGCGGCAAGTGTTATCCACCAGTGGCAAATTTTAACGAATCTGTCTCTGTGCTTAACCAGTACACCTTAACCTCCCAGAGTGTCACTTTGTCCTCAACCAATGCAATCAGATTACGAAGCATAACAAAGATTACACCATTGTTGAACTGTAAGAGGAGGCAATCACATGAAATTGCCAGACAACTAATATCTTAAAGTAAATGTCTGCCACATGCAGGCCATGGCATGGCCAGTGCAAATTACCCTCAGTTAACAAGTGACTTTTTAATAGTCCACGATTAAGAAGTCCAGGGGCAATATCCACATAAAAACGAACACACCGCAGTAGAATGAAGATGAAACAAACATTGCTCTTCAATTTTTATGACCTAATTAACACTTTGAAAAACTATGTTAATGAAAGACATATGCAAACGAAGAAATAGTATATATGATTGAGAAAGACTTTATCCCATTGACACCTGAACCGCCCGAAACTGCCCATGCGTGACAACCACTGAATTTCCTGAACCGCCCGAAACCATACCGGTGAAACCACATGTTTGAAAAAGTCTCTACCCTCCCCTCCTTAAGGATTTTTGGTTCCCCTATTGTTGTACTGTTGAAGGGGACAAATAAACCAATCAGAATACGTCTCTTGCGCAAATTTTTAGAACTCTTTCGGGGTACTAGAAAGACTTTTTTCGCCCCTCGATTAGTGATAAAGAAATATGGTGCAGCATGTTATTTACGCGCTGAAGGGTAGTTCAATTTACGGTTCTTTTTCGCTCTTTACAGCAAAAAATAACATCTCTCAGTCTCGAAATGAAAGGCAAAAATTTCGCTTTAGATCAGTGAAAGTTTAGAATGCTTAAAAGTGGATAGTTTCCGAGTACAAAGCGATGAAAAGTTTAGCCGATTGGACAAGACTTGAAGACTGTGTGGAGTCAAATTTTGCGAGCAGAAATCAAGACTTGTGAAACTTTCCTTCGAACAATTAGACAAGGTAATGAACTTCTTTCAGTGTAAATTTAATTTCCTATGATGTGCTGTTTAACTCACTGGTTCAGCAAACTATTCAATTTAACCATAAGATCAGAAATGACTGTGCTTCTTGCACTGTATTTGTGTATGAATCGAAAGCAGACGCGCTAATTTCTGTTGCGCCATCGGTGTCTTAAAGCATGCTTTCCCTCTTTGATTCGTGACTTTTTTCTTCAGTCTGCATCAAATTTTCTCTTCTGAAGTTTCTTTTTATTTCAACAAGCATATTCATTCAATTCTCACAACGAAAATAGATCTAAAGATGCGAACGGTTATTTGCATAAGCTTCCATTTTAACCCTGAAACCTGATCCTTTTGTGGCAGTGATCTTATCTCAAATTTCTCTTCGTTTCATGTTAAAATTTCACTGCTATAGAAATTAATGAAAAATGGCTTTCTTTGTAATGTCAAAGGAATGGAATCTAGTTAAAAATTTTAAGGAATTATGCTGTGATTCCCGGTAGGCGTTTTTTGAACGGTATTAAAAGGAGTAGCAAATACGTGTCTCTGAGCCCGTGTTTGCTTTTTGCTCGAAGTGCCTGCATTTTTTAGCGTTTCGCAGATTTTCTGCTAAGTTAAACTTCTCTATTTTCCCTCTAGTGTTGAAAAAGTGGTTAGAATAAAAGTTCTGATGAATATTAATTGTGCAATATATCGGGAATGGACACGGCTTTTCTCATGAGAAGATAACTTCGAAGTTCACTGTCTTTGCGATTTTAACTGCAAGTGGCACGCGGTTGAAAAAAGTCCTCAAATCTTGTTTTGGAGCTAAATTTGACAATAGATTTTCGATCCTGACAAATCCTTGCCATTAAAAAATAACTTACTTACTACTATCCCTGGTGAAATAAGACGTTGAAACAAAAGCTGAGAATTTGTCTTTATCTACTGCGCATTGTGTTAATTTTTTCAAGTTGTTTATTTCGACTGAATGCTGAGAAATGCCCAGGAAATTGGGGGTGGTCACGCGTAAATTTCCTCAGGAGTCAATGGGTTAAGACAAACTGTGGTCGATGGAGAAGAACTTTACAGATAACAGACAACTTAAGAGAAAACTCAAGGTTAAGTATAAAGAAAAAGATAGAGGAAGAGCTCAATGACAGTTTCGACTTATGGTAGAAACCATGAAGACCAAGATGGAAGAGGTAAGGGACATGCTATACACAATTTTCATATAATTTTTGGATCAATGAAAACACATATTTAGTTATTCAGTTTTCACAACATGGACCGTCATTCAGAGATGGATTTGACATTCACATTGCTGACCAAACACAATCCAACTCACACTCTTACTCAGACCTTGGTTACTCCTACAGACCACCAAGTGGATACAGCCATGGAAGCAACATCACCGGAACACTCCTGGCTGGCAGTTATACTTTCCAGCCAACAGGCAATGGGTCACAAAAGAAACACATTCTGGATTGAACACAGTTTAACTAGCTGTTTATCTAGCAAAGCTACTACTGTAGGAAGCACCATACAGAGATGGATATGACATTCACAATATGGAGCATCATTCAGAGGTGGATTTCACATTCACATTGCTGACCAAGCACCATCCAACTCACACTCATACTCAGACCTTGGTTACTCCTACAGACCACTGAGTGGATACAGCTATAGAAGCAACATCATCCGAACATTCCTAGCTGTAAGATATACCTTCAAGCCAGACTAAGTAGAAATATTTTCGAGACAAGTTGAAAATGAAACAGCTCAGGCTCCTTACAGCAAAGCTACATAATGTATGAAGCACACCATACAGAGATGTACCACAGTACTGCCTGCTGCAATTGATATTTACAGGAAGCCTATCCCTAGAATGAACAATTTGCATTTTTTTTTCTGGCTTGCTAACATGATGTCAGAGTTCTTTCTAACAAACAAGTAACGTTCTTTGTCTCATACTAGTAAAATGTCACTTATTCAACATGCTGTACACATAATAAAAAAGTATAAATGTCACAATTTTTTAACATTTAACAAAACAGATTGTCCGCTCCACAAGTGTGTGACATCTGACATGTGAGAAGTCACACATTCATTTCTTATGTATCACAAAAGCACACATCACTTGTTACTTAACAGGACCTCGGGGTATCAAAATTGAATAGCAAACTGGGGCGAAATCTGTTTCTTTTCAACAGGACAATGATTTCTAACACAAAAGTAACTAACTTACATGTGGCCAAAGTAGTTCGCCACTTGTTTGAGTCACGACCTTCAGACGTGGAAAAAACATACGATTTAACGAAGATTTTTTGGGCTAGTCTGACTCTCATTTCAGTTTTTATGTAACTACGTAACCCAGCAAAGATCATTTGCTCAGTTCACCATACGGATAAGTGTTCTCTCGCTGGTCACAGAGCGCTAGTCTCTTTCGCTTACAATCCGTAGTTTAAAAATGCCCTCGGTTAACAAAAAGCGCTCTGACAAAACTGAGATATTTTTCACTATCCTATTTACTTACTCATTCATTTGTTCATAAATATTTTTTATTGCTTAAAAAAAAACAGATTGTGTATCGTCCAAGGTGTCATATACACTTTACGTGGAGAGCATCAGGGGTGGATCCAGAGTAGTTCAAGTGATTTTCAGAAATCACTCAAATGTTTCCAAACCTGCGTTTGTTATTCAAAGGGTCTTTATTGTAGTTCAAGAAATCAATTATCCTCCTTGTTTTATTGTTTATTATAAAATAAAACAAAAAAGCATCGCATCTCATTATTCCGTCGATCACACAGCAAACCCAGCACTTCTTGAGCGAATTCAACGAGTCTCCCTTCGCACGGTTTCATCCCTTTGTCGATACTTCCGAGAACAACACAAAAAATTTCGTAGGCACGACCGGAGAAAGTTTGTACCCAGTGGGTGGGACTGGATGGCTTATGGATCTTGTCACAAATCACTCAAAACCCACTTCGATTGGCCAGAAACACTCACATTGTCTTGCGAACTACTCAAACTCAGTTGTGATTGGCTATTCAGGCCGCAAACTACCGTGGAAACTACTGACAATTGTATATAAAGGGAAGCCTCTCCCTGGAAGTCCCTTCGTTTGTTCTTGTTGAGTTCTAATTAGAGTTCATCGTTAACTTGCTACGGGGGAAACAAGATTTTGATTTATAAACCATGGTTCGAGGCGATCCAGTTTGTCGGAAGGAGGACTGTTCTCAGTACGATAGTGGCTTGGTTTTCACAAAAATCAGCCCATATTCGGACCAGGACAAGCTCAAGTTCATAGAGAATGTGTAGAAACCAGGTGAGCTTTTTGACTTCCCAGTGTCAGTGGAATGTTCAAATTCTAACCGTCATTTTGTGTGGAGCTGGCTAAAAAGATTTCCCTGGATAGCATACTCTAAATATCTCGATGGTACATTTTGTTTACCGTGTGTTTTTTTGGAGTCCAGTGTGGGCGAAATTCGAATAAACTAGACAAATTGTACAAGTCTCCACTCACACTTTGGACGTCCGCCATTTCATGTTTTACCAAACATGCGAGCGGGAAATGTGAGATGCATAATTTTGCAATGATTGCATTGGAGAATTTTCTGAGAAATATGACAAGGGAATCGGTCCCAATTGATCAACAGATCAACAACTTACTTCAACAGCAAATCAAAAGAAATCGCAAAATTCTGAAATCCCTTTTCAAAACAATAATTTTCTGCACAAAAAACAACATCGCCCTCAGGGGTCCACGAGATGATGATCCACAAAATGCCAGTCTTTCTGGAAACTTTCAGGCACTGTTAGAATTTCGAATTGACAGCGGCGACCAAACAGTACAACATCACCTGGAAACTGCACCCAGAAATGCGACATATATTTCTAAAACCATTCAAAGTGAGATGATTACAACTGTGGGTGCTATCATAGTGAATAATTTGTCACAGGAAATCAGGGATAACAAATATTTTTCTATTATGTCTGACAAAGCAGCTGACATATCAAATAAAGAAAATCTTTCAGTGGTGATCAGATTTCTCGATTCCACCAAAACAGTCAGAGAAGAATTTGTGAGATTCTACCTCTGTGAGGATGGAAGAACAGAAGCAGCTATCAACGATTTAATAATTGGTGCTGTAGCTGATTTAGGACTATCTATGGATGACTGTTGTGGCCAATGTTATGATGGCGCGGGCAATATGTCTGGGTGCTTGAATGGAGCTTCACCACTTATTAGGGCTGAACATGACAAGGCTATCTACGTTCACTGTATGAACCTTAGGCTTAACTTGTGTGTTGCTGACACATGCCAATTACCACTTGTTAGAAACATGATGGATGTTGTAAGAAAGCTCTCAGAATTTTTTGACAATTTTCCGAAGCGACAGCAGCATTTGATCAGCAAGATTAGAGTAATGATACCTGCTGCCAACCACTTTGTTCTGGTAAATGTGTGTCGAACAAGGTGGACTGAGCGCACTGATGGTATGGACCGAATCGTGGAGCTTCTTCACCCAGTTGTGGCTACACTTCAAGACATTTCAATGAACAGAAATGCTCCTAGCCATGGGAACTGGAATCAAAACAGTAGAAATGACGCACAAGCCTTAATTAATGCAATCACATTTTCCTTTATTGTTACTCTTGTTATTGTGA
>Ga0126336_10002660_pt1 | contig 10291 bp, 4 predicted proteins | sample SidCmetagenome_FD_92530 | JGI IMG/M metagenome (GOLD analysis project Ga0126336, IMG submission 92530) | Coral microbial communities from El Islote,Puerto Morelos, Mexico - Siderastrea C C metagenome | ecosystem: Host-associated > Invertebrates > Cnidaria > Coral | place: El Islote,Puerto...
AACAATAAGTAATCTACAGACAGCATTGGCCACGCTATCTAAAGAACCGAGCGAATCATTCCACCGAATACAACAAGACGAAATGTCGTGCTCTCACCATAAAACTCGCCCACATTTACCAACAGGATAAGATACTTAGGTCTGAAGAGCGAGCAGAAAACGGTGTATGAAAAGAAGGTTGGTGATGCCGTCTCCGGCAAGAACGCGACTCGAGCATTATCAGTATCCTGAAGGGTGAAAGGCACAGGCATGTTCCCGAAGCCGTTGCTCTTGAGTAATGATAATTTATTCATGCAGTTTGTTGATCTTACATGCGATGCGATAATTTATGTAGTGGGAATAGTATCTCCATGTTAGATGGCCAAATTGGTGTAGTGCACGAGTTTATTTCACTCAAGAGGAAAATTTGGCTGAACCCTTAAGGTAAACATGCTATATTTGTTTCCTAGAGGTAGTCACGAGCAGCTTAAAGAAGAGTATTTGCACGACCTACAGAAGTGTTAGTCGAGTATAGTGGTGGTGTATACTGGTGCGTTCTTAGCATGCAAAGGTGGAAAATCCAGGATTTTCTGCGGAGACTATGATCCCCTAAATGTTTCCCAGTCTGCATGCACACAAAAAATTTGTCGCAAAAATAAAAATTATTTGCTTCCGAGAAACAAAAACAAACTGCTTTGAAGTTTTTTTGTTTCGGCAACAGATTTTTCCCCGTTTACTCCCCGATTAAGCAAAGGCGACTACTTGAGACTCCAGAGTCGCTAAGCCGGCATTTTCTAAATTTTAAAGGGAAACATCTTTATATGTACAACACTTTGAACCTGTTTTTCTAATGAAAATGGGGAGAGTGAACCTCACATCTAAACCTCGTATGTACGGTTAAACGATACCCTGTCAAGTTTCCTTGCAGTTTGCTTGAATTTCTCATGAACATTGCCATTGCCTTATCTGTGATGTAGCAACATGAAGGTTAGAGAATCTTACAGTCTTATGTTAAAATCTGTTGTTCGTTGAGCGAAACCTGCGGGAAAATATGAAGGTGTGTTTGTAAGTGTACACTGAATTAATAAGGCTGACATTTCGTGGTGGATTGAAACAACGAATTCTATCCAACTTTAAAATTTAAAATTCATTCTCGGAACATGGCCTTCGCCTCTTAAAATCCAGATTTTTGACCAACTATATATATTCGGTACCGCAAACTTTTTTAAGAAGTTGAATTTGACATACTTATTGTGTCTGTTGCGCGCGTAGGGGCCAGCAGACACTACGTAACCGTAAAGCTGTTAGCAATCTTCCATAACCACTTTGGTGACACTATGTAACCGTAAAGCTGTTAGCAAACTTCCGTAACCACTTCGGTGACACTAGGATTGGATAACGCACTAATGCTTCTTACGTCACACTACCGGAAATGAAAATTCAACCATGAAAGACAACTGCAAATTAACTGAAAGGAGTTTCGAAGTTCACTGGACGTTCTTTGCTGCATTCTACCGGCAATACCGTCGTTCGCTAGGATTTTCGCACGAAATTCTGTATCTGAGTAGGATTGTAGCTGTTTTTGCGAAATTAAACTACTAGCAACTGGCTCACTAAGAAAACGCAGGACTGTTTTCGCGAAATCATACTAACTCGCTCGCAATAATAACGCAGAACTGTTTTCGCGAGATCAAACTACAGGCAACCGGTTCGCTAAGATAGCGCAGGTTTGGAACACATATAGTTAGGTCGCTTAAAGGAAAAATCGTTACACACAAGAAGGAGGCACCAAAATTGGCACACATGCTCTTTTTGGCATTACAAACAAACTTAGAAGGGTGCCATATGATCTGGTAATACGGGGGGAGGGGAGCGTGGCACGCAAGTTAGTTCTCTGTACTTTCTGTCAGCAAGAAACGAGGCTGCCAAGTTAAAATACAACTTTGCTTGCTCCTTTTCATTCTTTTTGGCAAATATTGATTCCAAATATATCGAATATCAAAACATGTCACTTAGGCGGTCTGGTTAGTTTCTAAAATACTTGGGGTATTTACAGTACGGCCACATAAAGATCCTACAAGTATTTGTTACCAATTAATTTTATGATGGGAGACGACTGTGTCATGCGATTTTTTCACGATCCCTTTACAGCATCAATTAACTGTTTTCACTCACAAATGGAGATTTTATGTCCCTTTTCTGCATTGCCATTATTTTGTATGTTCCCATTGTCTCTCTTGAACACATTACGTAATCACGTAATTACGTTTTTCTCACTTGTGTTTCCACGGAAAAGTTAAGCGCGGGCATGAACTGGGTAGCTCGTTAAACACGGAGCGATCCTACAAAAGGGAAGGCTCCGCCCCCTTAAAACGCTCGGTTGGTTCCAATCTAATTTTGTAAAGGTAGACGCCGACGCAACGGTCACGCAGTTGATATCAAGTAGAACGTTCGTTTGTTTATCCGAGCAACGAATGAATAAACCTAGAATAATATAAGCTGTAGATACTATTTAATACAGCCGCCACAGCCCTTTATTGTGATCAAAAACACCTTGGGGCAAGTTCTTCTGCTGGTTGTTACTTAGGCACCTAACAACAAGCAATAAGAGCCTGGCTGTTATGAAAAGCTTAGTCACTGCGCTTCCTCGTGTATTTAGAATTTCATTGTCTCGTGTATTTAGAGTTTCATTGTCTCTAAATCTGCTGAGTTTAGCTGTTCTCTTTCCATTTTTTATGGGGTAATCCTTAGGAGAAAAAGCTTCTCCTGTAGATCTCAGATCTGCGTAATATCATGTTCACTGGTTTTTACTGCTCGTTTAGGCATAGCAGACGACGCCTTCGTCTTTGGTTCCACGGAACAGGAACACGAAAAGTATTTAGCCTGCCTCATAAGCGAGCCCGACAGAAGGGCATAGTATTCCACAGAGATAAATTAAAATTCAAACGCACAGAGGCCATTTCTTTAGCCGCAATTGGACCCCCAAGGTGTGAAGCCATTGAAAAGAATGAGAACTCTACTACACACGTATGGATACCATTCGTAAAAGCAGCATGTTGATCCATACCATTGGTACAAATGGTAAAAGGTGTATAAGTAGGTTCACCATCCGTTACTGAACAATTGGTGTCACAGTATGTGTCAGGTGATTCGTTTTACCACGTGCTTTATGTAAACGAGTAAGTTCTCACCAAGCCGCAACTTGAAATAAACGTTGTAAAAGTATAACATGGCTGTCAGAAGCGGGATTTGTGACTAGAAGGTCCGAAGACACGCAAGCACGAAACTGTTAGTTATCTTTAGCTCATTTGGCGAAACGTTGGACGGAAAGGAGGAGAAATGGGCGACTTAATAGGCTTCGAACTACCCAAAATCGATGGGATTCCATGTCCCAATTTAGCTCAAAGGTTGAAACGCTTCAAACAAAAGTGTGAATTACTCTTCGATGGTCCTCTGAAACCAAGGAGCGACGAACAGAAATGTAAATACTCATTCCTATGAACGGGAGATTACGGACTAGATCTGTACAATACATGAAACTTGAGCGAGGAACAGCAAAAAAGCTTAGAAAAATACTGGAAGCGTCTGGAGGAACACGTGAAACCCCAGTCAAATTACATATTAAATCACTTTTATTACCTCCGAAGCTTGAAACAAAACAACCGTCCCCTAGAAGAATTTCTTACTGAAGCGAAACTGTTGATCCAAAATAGTGGTTACTCAACAGACATGCATGATAAATTACTGCGTGATGCTCTTGTTTTCGGAGTGGACTCAGACATTGTACGAAAGAAAGGTATTGCTGAAGGGAATAAACTAACTCTCCAGAAAGCTAGAGAAATTGCACGCACAGAAGAAGCTACTAAAATGCAGTTAGAAGCCATGGCAAACCACAGTCAAATCAACCTTCTTAACAAAAAAGATTTTAGCAAGGGTAAAACCCAGCCACGAAACAAGCCATCAAAAGGGGAAAAAGGCAAAGAACATAAACAAACTGACAAACCCAAACCCGAATGTGAGAGATGTGGTGGTAGACCACATGATAAATTGCAGAAACGTCCAGCAATCAATTTAAAGTGCTATAATTGCCATAAAGTTGGACACTACCAACACATGTGCTTCAAAACAAAACCTTCAGGTGTAAACACACTTCAAGGTGAAAGCAGTGACCCAGGGGAATCTGACCTACAATAGATTAGAGAGTTTTCTTAGGAACACTGACGGCAGAACAGTGTTCAGACACAAATGGTTGCACAGGTGAAATTGACAACATCCAGTCACACCAAGACCGTACCGAAGCATTAATTGAAATGCAGCTAACTGCAAAGCCAACCCACAGGCACACCACACCGATAGTATACAAACTCGGCACAGGTGCAGAGATGAATGTAATCTCGAAGCAAGACTATGAGAAAGTGGTAACAGCCCCCGGAAAAAGGCAACTTGGTCCACCACAGTGTAAGATTACCACTTACGTCGGACACAATATAAGGAACCTTGGCTCTTGTCAGTTGTACTTACATCACAGAGGAGACATAAGGGCAGTCACCTTCGAGGTTACCGAAGTCCCTAGTCCAGCATGCAATGTTGGGATGCAAAACTTGCAGTGAATTATAACTTGTCAAATTTAACTGCAACCTTACACAGAAACTGGAGAGCAACGAAGCAACCAATTCCCCACCCGGCAACAAGCCACGTGACAAACCACACGCCCCGTACACCAAAGAAAAACTCCTTGCTAATTACCAAGACTACTATTACCTTTGACGGGCTAGGAGAGTTCCACACCAAACCCTACCACATAACCCTAGAGCCTGAGGCAGACCATGTCATTCACTCTCCACTGTCAGTTCCAGTCCACCAACGGGACCTCTACAAAGACGAGATTGACAAGATGCTCCAGTTAGGTGTCACCACCAGGGTCGACACACCCACAGACTGGGTAAATATCATTGTCCTGTGGGAGACAACCAATGGAATGGGAGAGATCACAAAGCTGAGAGTCTGCTTGGACCACGAGACCTAAATAAATGGATCAAGAGACAACGACACTATACGAAAACTGTTGACGAGGTAGTAACCCAACTGAACGATGTAAATTCTTCACCCTCGTTGACGCCAAGAAAGGATACTGGCACGTCCCACTCGATGAAGCCAGCTCGTACTTTACTACATTTAGTACCCCCTTTGGTATATTTCGAGTCATCCGGCCGCCTTTTGGCCTTATCGTTTCTCAAGACGTATTCAGGAAACAGCTTGACTCAGCACTCGAAGGCCTTAGTGGCGTCACAGGCATAGCAGACGACGCCTTCGTCTTTGATTCCACGGAACAGTAACACGACAAGAATTTAGCCGAACTCATAAGCGAGCCCGACAGAAGGGCATAGCATTCCACAGAGATAAATTAAAATTCAAACGCACAGAGGTCCATTTCTTTAGCCACACTTGGACCCCCAAGGTGTGAAGCCCGACAACGGTAAAGTAGCGGCCATACAAAGCATGCAGCCCCCAGAAGATGTCAAGAGCCTACAGAGCTTCCTAGGCTTAGTAAAATACCTCACAAGGTACTTAGCTTGCCTCGCTACCATTACTGCACCTTTCCACGAGCTCACAAAGAAGCAAGTGGCCTATGTGTGGGATCTAGAGCACGACCGTGCATTCGCTACAGTCAAACAGGAAGTATTAAATCCCGTTGTACTAGGGTGGATTACTGTTTCTGCTTTTGGGTCAAAGTAGACAGATGATTCATTGAAAGGCCTTGGTGCTGTACCGTGTGTTATGCATCTAAGGCGCTTACTGACACAAAGCAGAGGTACAGCGACATTGAGCGTCAAGCACTGGGACTAGTATGGGGACTTGAGAGATTTCACTATTTTATCTACGGCAAACCGTACACTAACCACACAGACCATAAACCACCAGAGGCAATCTTCAAGAAAAAACTACGACGTCAAAGTCACCTATGTCAAAGGCACTGAAGTACCAATTGCAGACGCACTATCGAGAATATCGCAAACACCTGCTACTGACAATGGCCAACTACCACAGCTCGACATCCATTATCTTGCTAAAACACTTCCTGCATCACAAGCAAAACTGCAGCAGATCAGCGATGAGACTACCAATGACCACATCCTAAACACATTGAGAGAAACAATCTACAGGGGATGGCCGGACAAACGAGAGAAATGCCCAGAAGCACTCCATGACTACTGGAACTTCCGCAAAGAAATAACCATTGAAGACGGCCTTACACTGAACGGAGACCGCATCGTTGTTCCGCCAACCCTTCGACAGGAGATCTCAACATCATCCAACAAGGACACCTGGGCCAAGAGAGATGCCTGCTAAGAGCTAGAATCTCTGTCTTCTTGCCCGGCTTGACCAAAGATGTTATCAACCTAGTCAAGGAATGTGACCCCTGCCAGACACACCCCCGCCAACGGCAGAAACAACAAATCCTGCAGCCAGAACCGCCAAACTACCCTTGGAAAAGATTGAACTCTGACCTGTTCGAATTCAAAGGTCACCAGTATCTGCTAATCTCAGGCCAGCACAGCAAATTCCCTGTCATCAGAAAGCTAACCAGCACGACCTCACAGGCAATAGTCACACATCTTAAATTAAAGCATCTTTGCAGAACACGACATCCCTGCCCAATACAGACAACAATACATTGCAAAGGAATTCCAAGATTTTACTGAATCCTATGGCGAAGAGCACCTCACAACCTCCACACACTATCCACAGGCAAACGGGTCCTCTGTACGCGTGGTACAGACAGTGGAAAACATATTGAAGAAATGTGACGAAGAAGGTGGAGATCCTTACCTAGGACTGCTATCATACAGAGCAACACCTATCGACCATTACAGAGTTGAGATAGGGCGCAGATCCGGGCGTACAGTGAAACTACCGGATATCGATAAGTTGAACATTTAAATAAACACTAATGTTTATTATTACTGAGTCAAAGTTAAGTTAGGTTGTATGACCATTGGATGTTATAGTTATTACCTTATTCATGAACATTGATCTGGCAGGAACTCTTAAGGACTTATCTGATATATGACATTGTCATTGAAAGGGAATGTCACAGTATGTGTCACGTGATTCGTTTTACCACATGCTTTATGTAAATGAGTAAGCTCTCACCGAGCGGCCATGTTGATCGACTTGAAACAAACGTTGTGAAAGTATAACAATTGGTAAATTGCATCTCATTAGTGGGACTTATATTATGAGACAGGGAGAGGGCCGATTCTGTTTGTCCATTGATCACCATTGGCATGGTACAAATTGTAAAAGCAGTAGTCGATTTGTAACCATTGGTAAATATCATCTCATTGGTGGGACTTAAAAGATTTCACGTTTAAACCGTCTCTCATTAGTGGGACTTAAAAGACTGCATGTTTAAACCAACTCTCATTAGTGGGACTTAGAAGATTTGATATTTAAACCAACTCTCATTAGTGGGACTTAGAAGATTTGCCTTAGACGAACTCTCATTAGTGTTCCTTAAAAGATTTGATATTTAAATTAACTATCATTAGTGGGACTTAGAAGATTTGTTGTCGAAAACAACGATTAGATTGTCGAAAACAACGATGTTTTGTAAATGGTTCGCTCTCCAGTTGTCGGCCAATTACTTGCGGTGTTCCTCAGGGAACAATACTAGGTCCGCTCCTCTTCTTAATTTATATAAATGATTTACCTAATTGTCTACTGAATTCTCAACCACGAATGTACGCCGATGATACGCACTTGACCTTTGCTGATAATACAGTTTCCAACATTGATAGAAATCTAAATGAAGGCCTTTCTAGAGTCAACTATTGGCTTACCGCAAATAAGCTCTTAATATATCTAAAACTGAGTTTATGCTGATTTGATCGAGGCAAAGGCTAAGTACATTTGATAGTTCACCTTCATTCGAAATTGATGGGGCACCTATAAGTCAAGGGACTTTTACTAAATCACTTGGTGTTTACATGGACCAAAATCTATCTTGGAATGTTCACGTCGATAATTTGTGTAAAAAGATTACAGCTGGCATCGGAGTGCTAAAGCGTTCTAGAGCTTTTGTTCCATTTGACACTCTTCAAACTATGTATACTTCTTCAGTTCAGCCACACTTTGATTACTGTAGCGAGATTTAGGGATGCTGTAATAAAACTCTCTCCATCAAACTTCAGAAACTCCAAAATCGTGCGGCGCGCATTCTCTTAAGGGCAAGTTATGACACCAATGCTGACTCTATTATCGATAAACTTGGCTGGAGAAAACTCGACACGCAAATTAAGACAAATTAATAAAGCTACAATGGTATATAAATCACTCAATGGATTAACACCTAATTATCTTCGTTCGAAATTCACCGCTCGTAGCAATGTCTCCAGTTACTAGCTCTTTAAGAGACACCAATGGCAAACTTGCTATTCCTCTACCCCGTACAAACTTCATGAAAAATAGTTTCAGCTACTCTGGAGCATTTCTTTGGAGTAGCCTTCCTGTTGAGCTGCGGCAGGCGAACTCGCTTGGGACATTCAGGGCTGGCTGCAAGCAATTCTTCTGAAGATTTATCTACACGGCACTTATGTATTCGGTTTTATCAAATTGTTAATGTATTTTAGTGGTTTTTAAGTCCTGATAAGTCGATCGACCGTGTTTAAATAAAGTTATTCATTCATTCATTCATTCATTCATTCATTCATTCATTCATTCATTCATTCATTCATTCATTCATTCATTCATTCATTCATTCATTCATTCAATCATTCATTCATTCATTCATTCATTCATTCATTCAATCATTCATTCATTCATTCATTCATTCATTCATGTTTAAACCAACTGAGAGGGGGCCAAATCGGTTTGTCTATTGGTACCATTGGTACAAATGGCAAAACGACTGGACAATTTGTTACCATTGGTACAAATGGTAATGGCAGGAGGACTACGCTGTTAAGAAAACACAGAAAAACGACAGAATAAAAAAACCTCAAGTTAAAACCAATAAAATCCCTGCTCTGCAGGAAAAAAACGGCTATTTTAGGAGCCACCAAATCTATAAAAGTTTATGACCAACAGGCTAACTAATTTAATATACGTACATATAGATAATAGAAGAAAATTGAAGATTCCATTCGATGCATGCCTCGGTGTGTAACATCTCATGTTTCGAAATTGAACATCATTACACTTAAATTCATCATACGTCGGCTCAGAGGTGTTATTTTTTTCAGTTTATATCGGGTTTCCACTGTATAAAAAAGTGAAACTGTATATCGGCGTGTAATGTGATTTTCATTGCCGCCTCACGTTTAAAGAACGAAGCATCCATGCATTCAGCTCTCCTTTTTTTTTCGCTATCAGTTATGAAAAAGGAATGTGTAATCCCTTAAAAAGTGAAATGTCAGTGTGTTGTTTCTTTGTTTGGTTTCGCGTGTTCGTTTACGTTCCCTGCTTCAACTCGCGTGTTTTCCTTTAAAAAAAATTGTAAATGGTGTGTTGAGATTTTCATTCCTGCCTCCATTAAAAAAAAAGAGAAGCATACATGCATTTATCATTTCTTTGTTTGCTTTCGCATGTTCATTTGCGTTACCCGCTTCAGCTCGCATGTTTTCCCTTAAAGAGTGAAATTGTAATCGGTGTATTGCGATTTTTATTCGCGCCTCACGTTTAAAGAACGAAGCATACAGGAGTTTATCGTCTCTTTGTTTGTTTTCCAATTTTTATGTGTGTTTCCTGGATCGACTACTGTTTTTACCATTTGTACCAGTGGTAACAAATTGACTAATGCTTTTACCGTAAATACCAATGGTACCAGTGGACAAACTGATTCAGCTCTCTCTCAGTTGGTTTCACTATTAATGAGATGCAGTTTACCAATGGTTATCTCTTTTTACTATTTCTACCAATAATAAGAAAATTCACTGCCGTTTTTACTATTTATACCAATGGTACCAGTGGCCAAACTCATTCCGCTCTCTCTGAGTTGGTTTCCTCGGGTGGGATACCTTAATTTTTTTCTTTTTTTTTTTAATTGTCATTTTAACATCTTTACATACACACATCGACTGAGATTACTGACTACGTTGCATACGTTACACTACACACATTGCATTACATCACTGTCATAGATAAAGATAAACGGCCTATACACACTAAAAACGAAAAAAAAATAAAAAAATAAATAAAAAATGAAATAAAATAAAATTAATTTAATAATGAATTAAATTTAAATTTTTCCAGCGGTACAGTATCTTTTTGATACATTAAATATTAAGCAAAGGCTTCCACTTCCCTTCGT
>Ga0126336_10002661_pt1 | contig 10287 bp, 3 predicted proteins | sample SidCmetagenome_FD_92530 | JGI IMG/M metagenome (GOLD analysis project Ga0126336, IMG submission 92530) | Coral microbial communities from El Islote,Puerto Morelos, Mexico - Siderastrea C C metagenome | ecosystem: Host-associated > Invertebrates > Cnidaria > Coral | place: El Islote,Puerto...
AATTATCCTGCTCAATCTTGCGGAATATCCCCTGATTTAGCCAACTCGGCCTACGGCCTCGTCGGCTAAGTATCAGGTGATATTCCGCGCGATTTCGCAGGATAATTGTTAAATATACTACACACTTTATGAAAACAATATTTCCAGGAAAACTGTCCAACGTATGTTACTCGAACTCACAACGTAAACACAACTCTGAAAAACTCCAAATATTCTCGCCCTCTCTCACCACAGTTCACGACTGCAGGCCACCTTGCATGATCAAAGATTCACTAAAAATTCTGATTTTTGGAAAGTACCGTTAAAGCTCTATTTAGCCCCGGGGGTTTATTTAATTTCAGGCCTCATAAACGGGGGACTTATTAAAGTCGAAGGCTTAATAGAGAGGGGAGGTTTTTTTTTTAATCTTCAGAATCTTCAAATAATTTTTGCACAAAACTCAAACACTGTTAACTTAATTCTCATCAAGAAAGACCGGCCAACTTTATGTATTTTTTCTAGCCTTCATAAAAATAGAGGAGAAGTGGGGACTTATTAGAGATGAGGGGCTTATTTAAAAAAAAAATTACTTTCAGAGGGGGTGTTATTAGAGAGGGGGGCTTAATAGAGAGGAGAGGCTTAATAGAACTTTAAATCACTCTTTAATAACAAAATTATTCAACCAGTAATTCTTAAACCAATGTGGTAAATAACAGCCATTTACCAGACAGTTGAATCCCAAATGTCTGCGAACATGACTAAGCAACAGGGTTCACTACCAGTGGCTGTCATTTTGCAGTAAATAAGATCAATTTAAGAACATGTGATATCCAACCAAAGTTTTGGTTTTGTTCTTGCAAAATGGTGACTTATCGGGTCACGTGACCTTTCCAAAAAAAAACACACAAACAAACTAAGAGTCATTCTTTGGCATCTATTATACCCAATAATACAAAAGCCATCTACAGGAGTTATAAGGTGTTCTAGTCCAGAGTCTACTGTAAGTGCTTTAATAAACAACCTCTGCGATGATTTAATAAGTGTTATGGATGACGACCAGTCTTCCTTTTTTCTGAATTAAGACAGTGGTATGCATGATGCAGAAATAATTAGGGCATTGTCAGCAACTGGTGTACCCTGGAGTTTCTAGCATAATGCAAAAAAAAAATATGTAATAATAAATTAGATTTGTTTAAAGCTCAAAGCTCCATTTCTCCCAGACTCTCTTAGTTGACACAAGGATACTATAAAATACAGAATTTTTGACAATGTAGAAGTTAAGATGCATATACAAATCCATATTTTATTAACTGCCCCATAGATAGGGGTCTTGGATATTCGACAATCCCTTCAAAATTGTAAGAGAACCTTAAAAATGAATAAGGTAGATGTAGTTTCATTGCGTTCTTAATCACAAGAATAACGTCTGGGTAATCAAGTGACAGAAAGGGAGGAAAGGACAGACAGCAGAATCCTTTTGAATCCTATTAGTATAAGTTTTCGGTTGGATTAATATCTCCAATTTAACGATGAAGGAAATTATTTTGCAATTATTCAGTTGTCCTTCACGTACCCTCAACAACACTTTCCACAGAAACATTTCCCCTGTCTTAAAATGCGGAGACAAAGACCTATTAAGGGCAGATATTTTCCAGAATCATAACTTCATCACTGCCAGTACTTACAAACCTTGGTCTCGTCATATGTTTATACATGTGGTATAGAATACCACAATAAGTATGGCAATATTCTTGGCACATCCAGCAGGTGAATCTTTCTTTGTCTATGGCAGAACGTTTGCTGCAATTATGCCTCTTCAGACTGCTGTCATCATTGAAGCATTTGTCACATAGGTTGCACTTGTGGAGCGAATCATCATGACTTGCTCTGTTGTGATATTGCAGACCCGACTTCTGAGTGAAGCATTTGTCACATTGAGTGTATGGTTTCTCACCACTGTGCACCCACAGGTGAGTTTTCAAATCTTTTGACTGGCGGAAACGTTTGTTACACTGAGTACATTTATGTGGCTTCTCGCCAGTGTGCATCCTCAAATGATGCTGCAAATGTTTTAGCTGCCTAAAACATTTGTCACATTGAGTACACTTGTATGGTCTCTCACCACTGTGAATTCTCATGTGTTTTTTCAGATCTGATGACATTCTGAAACATTTGTCACAATGACTACATTTGTATAGTCTCTCACCACTGTGTATCATCAGGTGTCCTTGCAAAGTTGATGACTGGTGAAAGCACTTGCCACACTGAGTACATCTGTATGGTCTCTCACCACTGTGAATCCTCAAGTGCTTTTTCAGATCTGATGACACTCTAAAACATTTGTCACATTGAGTACACTTGTATGGTCTCTCACCACTGTGAATCCTCATGTGGTTTTTCAGATGTGATGACCGTCTAAACCATTTGTCACATTGAGTACACTTGTACGGTTTCTCACCACTGTGAATCCTCATGTGGATTTTCAGATCTGATGACAGTCTAAAACATTTGTCACATTGAGTACACTTGTATGGTCTCTCACCACTGTGAATCCTCATGTGTATTTTCAGATCTGATGACTATGCTAAACGATTTGTCACATTGACTACACTTGTATGGTCTCACACCACTGTGAATCGTCATGTGTCTTTTCAGATCTGACGACTGTCTAAAACATTTGTCACATTGGCTACACATGTACGGTTTCTCACCACTGTGTATCATCAGGTGACGTTTCAGCTTTGACTGGCAATCAAAACTCTTTTTGCAGGTGTTGCATTTTAAAGGTTCCCTCCAGTATTTTTCTCAACATTCATGTTATGTATGTCTTGTGAAAACATTCCTGAAGGAAACAGCAGCCATCCCATTAGGAAGCAAAATACAAATCAAGCATATTTTCTCTTGACTTTAAAAAACAACTGCAAGTTCATTCACTGTTCTGGCTCTAAAGAACAATCGCCTCAAACGTGAAACACAGTCTTTTTTACGGCTGTCTTTATTGTTGTTGTTTTCTTCCACCGCAAGAAAAACCTCTGCGACAATACGATTCCTTTCCCTGTTGAGCATGCTCTGTTGTTACTATAGAAATGACTAACTACAGACACCTGCCTTGTTTGTGATTGGTCAACCTTTCCCGCGCTGTATAGTTTTACTGACAGACCGGTTATCATTTGGCCAAACACAGACAAGACAAGTGTCTTATGTTAGTCGTTTCTTAGCAGAGGTTTTTCTCGCGGTGGAAGAAAACAACAACGGTAAAGACAGCCGTAAAAAGACTACAAAACAGAAGTGGCAAGATAAAAAACCTCTGCTGGCAGGGTAACATCTTGGTGGCAAAAAGTCATAGAAATCTACCAAATACACGTATTGTCCAAGTTATGGCATGATGTAACTATATTGGCACCCTTAGGGCTTAAACACAGAGCGACCCTATAAAACGAGCATGGGAAGCAATTTGTTGCCTTCATTTGACAAATTCAAATATAGAGAAACAATGGCCGTGCAACTTTCAAACAGTTATAAACTTTTTCTTTGACTAAATGGCTCTTAAACAAAAAAATAAAAGTATAAAAAAATGAATTACAACTAAAAAGTTGCCCTGATGCAGTAACATGCAACCACCTTTATACTGGTAAACGAAAAACTGTGTCTATAGATGAAAAATTCACAGTCGTTTAAACATGGATAAAAGCCAAAAATTCATTCAATATCTTTTAATTTTTGGTTAGCTCACGAGTGGGAACGATTTAAAAGAGCTTAGCTGAATGTAATTTTCTCTAACAAGTTTCCAATTTTCTTTTGACCGTTTTGTTTACACGCGATGTTGTTTTGAACCACCTGCTGTCACTGTACTGTCATTATCAGGGCTTTACAAAAAAGAATAATTTCTTTTCTCTGAAACCTAGGGAATAAAGTAAGATAAAATTTTAGTCATTTTTTTTTTCAGTGCAAGTCATCTTCATCTTGCTTGAATTATTTTCCCTGAGTGCATTCAAAATTTCAAGCATTAGCAGCAATAACTTTGCCTCAATCATTTTCCACTTTTTCACAATGCAAAAACCTGAGCATAAAAACAACCACTTTATTTTTAATTAATGCAATGATCTGAAATTTCTTATTTACCTAATTTCCTTTCTCTTTCGCAGAGCTAACACTATTGAATTATTTTCAGTGTGATCCACTGTTTATTGAACAGAGATTTTCAAGAATGTTTGAAGCGCTATTGTCGGCTTCCCGTCTGGGCGTTGAGCCAATCAAATGTACTCGTTTGGCCCCCTTTGAAATACTGATTGACAGGCTGAGATCATCAGCCTCAACTTATACAACCCCTCTGTATTTATAAAGGGTTAATGATGGCATTGCCTTAATTCTCTCTGAGCATTAGTCAGCAAGATACTGTTTTGTGTTATACAAAACAAGTTCAATTTATTTGTATTCATTTAGACCCAACTAAACAGAGCCATACAATTAACTTAATTATACCTACATTTGTGAAAATGATACATGAAGCAGATACAAAACCATCTACCATTATTTCAACAGAATAAGGAATTTTTTATCCAAGGCTGCTGCCTAACAGGAGCCCGGCAGCCTGGGGCGCCTAAGTTATGAGTGTGGGCGACCAAATTTCTGTACTCCCGGAGCCTGTGTGGGGTGCCTAACATCTTCCAAAAGTAATTGCTTCCATGCCGTTTACCTAACATTCTCATCCCAAGGATCACAAAACAGAATTTGATACATGTACAGCTTGGTTCAAGCCCTTTTTTCTATGAAACAGTCATGTACAGTGGGTGTCAATAATCTTTAATAAATGTGAGTCACTGATCATACTTCTTTCTAACAGAATTTTCAAGCCTTTTCACGAAATGTCAGCAAAATATTTCATTTTGGTAGGAGATGTCATCGGCAGGGCTCCCAACCTAAAAGCTCGGGCTCCTTAATTTTAAGCTTAGGAGCCTGATGCGCTCTCTTAAATTTTTCTTAGGCAGCAGCCTTGTCTTTATCCTTTATCATTTAACTGCATAACATCAACAGCAAAAAATAAATAACAAGTAAATAACTGAATGTTCCATTGCCCAAACGAAATTTTGCAGGGAGAGGAAGACCTGAATCTAAGTTACATTGCAAAATTCACTCATTACAAGCAATTACAAGCAGTGCAATGCACATGATACTCCAGACACTTTTTTTGCCAGTTACTAACTGGCAGAATTTAATTGCAGGTTTGATTTCAAAAATGGTTCAGATAGTGACTTTCATTCTGTTTCATTGCGAACACAATCTAGCTCAATCAAACAAATTGATGTTCAACGGCATTTGACCAAGTCTGATTACTGACTATTTTTATAATATACCTAAGGAAGTTAGGCGTCCATAGGAGAGCAGATTGAATCGATAAATTTTGATAAAAAACAGCCAAGTTAGTAAAGCCATAATACCTTTCACACAAGAAATTGTTCATTTTTTCATCCCTAATCCAGAAGTCCCGTCCGTTTGAGCAGTTCAAAATTTCAAGAAGCAGCATACGACAAGCTAGAAAACCTGCAAAGCCAGATTGAAAACGTACATTAACAACACGCTGAAGTACTGCTTGCCATCGAAAAATAATAATCTACCCTTGGGTATGGCATAAAGTCCGCGACAAAAGCCTGAAGTGCACCAATTGGAAGACAAACCGACATCAGTGCAACCTCGTCCCCAGGGCCTTCTCCTCGTTCAAAATGGCGGTCGGAGAAACCCCTGGCTAAGGCTGCTGAAATACTCCAAGAATCATGGAGTATTTTGTCACGTGACACATGAAGAAATGGCTTTTTTGGAGGTTGTTTCTAGCGTCTGGCGGCCCAGTTTGTTTTCTGCAATCGGAAACCGTTGTCCAAACGAAACCAAGACATTTCATCGTGTTTACCTAACGAAATTCTAACGAATGTTTGGAGCCACTTTGGCAGCCTTGGCCAGGGGTTTCTCCGACCGCCATTTTGAACGAGGAGAAGGCCCTGGGGACGAGGGTGACATAAGCGCTGATTATAAACGTCGACTTCGAATCTAGCAGCAAGATCGTGAGACTGAATTCAGCACTTCAGCTAAAACTCAAATGGCTCTTGTGTACTGTGATTATCAATCTAATGTGATATGGGTTTCATTACGTACCTTAACAGCAAAATACAACAGAAATGATCCCGGTAAATCCAAGGGACGATGATCCAAACAACCACACGAAAGAATTGAATCACGTGACATCTCAATAAGCTGATTTCCCCACAGGACACCCAGGCTCACGAACAGATTACTATAGTCCAATACAGGGTTTTTGATCGTCAGTTTACTCAGGAAGCGAAAATTACAATAAATAGCCAAAAAGTTTACCCATCAGATCAAAAGTTGCCCATGTGTTGTGGCCATCCAGAAGCCTTTCAACCGCATTTCAGCCAGAGAGGGAAACCTAGGTTTACGAACGCTTTGAATACTCGCAAGCTGTCTTAAAACGAACACTCTCATAAGCGGACAGCTCTACTTACGACCGCCTTGACAAACCCCGTTTGAACTGCCATACAAACTGTGCATTTTTACATCCCTGTAAGTGGCCGCAGACACTTTCGAGGGGTACGATTTGAATTTCTCTGCAATTTCTTCATTATCTGGCAAAAACGCAAAGTTGCTAAAAAAATTAAGGAATGGTTCCTCAAGTTATTTCACAAAAAGCCAAAAAGGTAGTCTAACCTTTGATGTATTTAGCACAAAGCGAAGTAAGCTGATGATATACGACTCCCCTAAAAACAACTGCGTGGGAGGCTAAGGATACACTTACAAGCTGAAAGGTGAAGGAGCTTGTCTGTTTTTTTTTTAAGGTTATCGTCAAGTATCCAATATTTTTAGCTCAAAAACCTTTTTGGCAAAATGGCACAACTAGCTACTTTTTTGGAGGCTGCAATCATCCTAGTAACGTTAAGGCTACTAGTGACAACAGCCATGTGCCCCGACCTTTTGGAGAAAATTTAACACAAAATCCTGAAATAAGAAAATACGGTACCCGTTTATTTACAAAAGTAATCAAATCTTCATGGAATAACTCGGCAATCAGTAGGCCAACCGTCGCCACCTTCACACAGGCTTGAAGTTCATTGTCCTCTTACGTTTACCGCTTAGAACGCTGGGTAAATAGCGCGAACACAACCGAAAAATAGGCGAAGACAAGAAACCCTCTCCGAAAATCAGCCGCGTTCTCATGATGGACGCCATGTTGTGACGTCATGACGTTATCAAATTTGATAACTGTGCCGGAATGGTAATCATTACTTTAAAAGATCCGCCCCCGGACTGTTTCGGGAAAATGTCACGAAGTCCGGGCGCAGATCTTTCGTTCCTGACATGACAACCTAATAAGTAACAGTAAAGTTGAATGACAGCTGGTATAATGCACTTGTCATCGAGCGGCTTCCCCGAGGGGGAGATCCCGGGCTGTATGTGGGGGAATTGGGCACTTTGCAACAGATATGAACTTCTATGGTACGGGAAATGTGGGGAAATAGATTTATGTTGCCCCAACTATCGGGCAAATTATTGGGACTTTGCGTCTGGCAAAGCAAGAGGAATATGAGAGCAAGTTGTGTTTTTGATTGGGTATCCAACTAAACCGAAGGGCAGTACGTTTCGGAAACTGACTTCTTGCACGAGGACTTGTTTGCTCTTCAAAATGAAAGGTCAAAGATCATCCAAGATAAACAACGCACAAGATCGTCATTCCTTTATTAATTAATTAATTTATTTATTTATTTATTTATTTGACTCACTCCAGCGACAACGCACGATAAATGTGAGCATAGTTCAACTATTTCGTTTTATTGTTGGTTGCTTATATTTATACTATTTACAGGGGGAAACCGGTTGTTCTAATGCTTGTGCAAATGGTAAGCAAAACCTCCCGAATGGGAAATTCGGTTCGAGATTAGTGTGTACCATTTGTGCAATTCACTCTAATTTACAGCGAGTCTGGAACTAGTTTGACTATGGCGAAGGAGCTGGAACTGGTAGAAAAAAGTCTGGGAATTGTGGACTACTTCTGAAGACTTTTCGTTTATTTTGGAAATTTTCCAGTGCCACAAGCCAAAATAGCCTTACCATTTAACAAAAATTTGCGGATTGTTTTGGTAATGTTTTAACATTAAAAACACTCTGTGAGCTGAGCACTTACAAGAAAAATCCGGAATTTTCGGTTGGACTGTAAATGGTAAGGCTAGTTTGGTTTGCCCGACAGGAAATTTTCCAGAATAAACACAACGTTTGAGAGGTCCTCCAATATTCCCAACCGGAATATCCGAACTGAAAAGTGTTTCTCCCAGTTCCAGGCCCTGCGCCAATAGTCAAACTAGTTCCAGACTTTTTCTGTGAAGTATACTGAACTGCACAAATGGTACACACAAATCTTGACTTATAACCTCAGAGGCTCCTCCACCTCTCAGCAATTACCGCTACCTAAAACTGAATACCTGAAGAAAAGATTTTGCTATCGTGGAGCAAAACTGTGGAACTCGCTTCCGGCTGTTCTTCGAGAATCTGAAACACTTATTATCTTTAACAATAAAATTAATGCATACACTTTTTCCTGATTTCAGAAAAATCTTAAGAATATATTTACTAGATAATATTATAGAGTAACTAGATATATAAGTTCTTATTTTAAGGAATTATAAGTAGCTTTAATCTTTTTGTTGTAGCCACACGCCCCTTGTGGAAATCAGCTTTTAGTTTTATGTTAGTTGACGGTGCAAGCGTGTTTAAATAAAGTTTACTTACCTACCTACCTACCTACCTACCTACCTAATTTCCCATTCGGGAGATGTTTTGCTTACCGGGCCATTTGCACAAACTGCAGTCTAACCGGTTTCCCCCTGTAAAATGGTACACAACCACGGTAACCCTCCTGTCATGACAGCCCTAGCACTAGAAATTCCCTACCTTTCTTCTAAACATGTCCTAAAAAATTCCTCGGGATTCGCCACGCACTTTTCTATTCTTGAAGGAAAACAGCGACTACTCTCAGCCCAGCTCGGTGCTAAGTTTGTTTTATTGTCTTTGTGCATCCAATCGTACTTTCAATTTCAAACACATGCGCATGAGTATCAACACTTATGTCAACGTAAAAATGGTCTTGACGCAAGCAAAAACAAAAGGGAAAGCACGTGGCGAAGAATTAAAAAGATTTCCTTTATGCTGTATATGTCGTGGTGATTTTTATATATTTAACAAGGATACGATGAACAACTGTGTCTATTCCTTTTATGTTCATTCTTATACTTATATCTGTCGGTGTCGTTTTCACGAGAAGAGCCCTTACGCTGTAGTTATGCTTGCCTCGTTGGTTGAACCCATACAGTGGGCCTAGATACGCAGTGAATCAGTGGGATCAGGAGACAGACAATTGTCTAATATGTGATTGCCTAGGATTTCATCAAATCCTAAAATTTTTCATTTAATTTTAAAGTTTTTTTTATCCACAAGTCTGCGTCCGTGATTCGCTTTCGCTGTCCACACAGCTTAAACGACCAAAACTCTATTTCAGTTGCCTGGCTTCTTCGAAATCTTCGTTTTGGATTTTACACCTTGCCAGTGGACGGATGGCCGTCAGGCCAAACCGTAAAAATAAATGATGGTTGACTTGTCCGTTTTTCCTTCCACACACAAACGATGAATATTAACCGTTTCTTAAATACTAAATTTGCGCGTTTTTTTTAAAAAAGAATATAACACGCTCTTTTTCAATTGTCAACCAAGAACGATAAAGTTCCACTTCACAAGTTTGTGGTTAGTGTCAATATGCCACAAATAGTTAGGGCCTTGGACATTATACACTCTTGGTTGCAAGCGGCCTTTCTTTCTTTCCCGTACTCTTTCCTGATCCACACGGTGGATGCTGTCCCGAAGTTGCATCCTTTGCACCTTAATGCCTCTTTCTTCAAGAAGAAACTTCATCATTACTTCCCGACATAAGGGGAAGTCCTTTGATAATTCTGTTATATGGGGATCAAGATCTTTATCACAAATGTCACTGAAATCTAGAGAACTCAGTCCGTAGCTCTGCATTCTACGATAAATTGTACTCTCCGAGACGGACAACATAGAAGCAATTTCTTTGATCATAAAACCTTCTTCTAAATGATTCTCGACTATTGACTTTGGGATGTCGAACGCTGGAGCTCCAGATCCTTGACGTTCCCTTTGTGGCTTCTGTTTGCCGTGGATGGCGCATTCCATTCGCAATTTCATCATGTCAGCTCGGTTATTTATACCCAACTGATTCATTTCAGATACAGA
>Ga0126336_10002662_pt1 | contig 10286 bp, 3 predicted proteins | sample SidCmetagenome_FD_92530 | JGI IMG/M metagenome (GOLD analysis project Ga0126336, IMG submission 92530) | Coral microbial communities from El Islote,Puerto Morelos, Mexico - Siderastrea C C metagenome | ecosystem: Host-associated > Invertebrates > Cnidaria > Coral | place: El Islote,Puerto...
ATTATTATTATTATTATTATTATTATTATTATTATTATTCCAGCAGCTGGTACATGCATATCAAAAACCTATACATGCATATAATGCCTACGGCTGAAACAAAACTTTTAGGGCAACTCTTTCTGACAAGAGTGTTACATGTATTTAGCATTTAGTAAGTCAACCCCTTTCGGCAGTCGGTGTGCGACACATGCAGACTGCAGACTTGCAGACTTGCAGACTTGCAGACCTGCAGACCTGCAGACCTGCAGACTTGCAAACTCAACATACCAACCTTTCCTATTTCATTTTTAAACTAACGTTGAGCAAACTCCGCTGTTTCACATCGCGTGCTTGCCGCTCGGTACGCTTTAAATGACCCTTAAATAAAAGCCTTTATAGGCCGTTGCTTTGAAAGCTGAACTTAGCAACATTCGCCCTTTTTCAATCATTAGACAAATATACCAAACCCCCCCCCCCACCCCTCTGGGTTCATCTCTGTGCTCAGTTTCGGCGATTAAATATAAAGAGCCAGCTACATGACGAATAGGATTTACAGCAGACCAGTTAAATTTTGATAGTTTTCAGGGCATCTCGCAGCAATAATTGCTAGCCACCTTGATAAACGCCCGAAAAAGGGTTCCATATGAAACGGGCTGGCCAGTACGGTGTTTAGGACGGAACGCCAACGCTTTTCCCAACTGAGGTTCGCTTAGTGCTGCGAGTAAGGAAGTAAATAAAGCAGAAGAAAGAAACGGCGTTATCGGAATTAAAATTAATAGCTTATTTGACTGCCTGGTTTGGAATGGTATCTTTTAGGGGTCAAATAAGCTTGAGCCACATCAGTCAACTCGCCTTCACAGCTGTTATCCATAGAAGACATAGAACCGTGCATGCAACTTTCAACTAGTGTTTTATTAATTTTAGATAGCACAAATCCGTATAGTTACACGACTAACAAGCTTTGGAATCGCACCACAATGATGTGGAAAACAGTGAAGTTTGCTCAACGTTAGTTTAAAAATGAATTAAGAAAGGTCAGTATGTTGTGTCTGCGAGTATGCAAGTCTGCAGGTCTGCAAGTCTGCAGGTCTGCAGGTCTGCAGGTCTGCAAGTCTGCAAGTCTGCTAGTCTGCAAGTCTGCAAGTCTGCAAGTCTGCAGTCTGCAAGTCTGCAGTCTGCATGTGTCGCACACCGTTCGGCAGTTGGTATATTAGAGGGTAATGCCCAAGGTCGGAAGATTGTCGAAACAATGAACAGTTGGCGCAACAGAGTGTTTTATTAAGTGGGTGTTGGTAAAGCAGATTTTCACTGTTGAAGTCACTGTCATTAGTCAATACATGTATTATTTTTACCACCTTAATGACTGCCTCAATTTAAGTTTACTCTTGTTGTAAATTCATACTATCTATACAGTTCAACCCCACCTAAGGATCTTAACCACTCCATCAAGAAACAACTACCTCATTATTATGGCTCGTACTTTTTTGGGCCTGAAAAAAATCCTGTCTGTTTCTTATCTTTAAACCCATTGATAATACTCCCCTCTTTATACGACTACATCTCTTTGACCTGATGGAGGTTGTTTTACTGCTCTATCAACTTTTATCAATTGGATACAAATGATATGTAAGCATTGCTCATATTATGCATGTTAAAATTAATATTGAGCATGTTCACGGGAACATTTGTCATTCATGACAAAACACCATTTATGCTAATTTTTGGATTTGTCAACTGAGTTGATAAGGTAAATTGGCCACCTCATTTCAATCTCTTGACGGTGGCTTATTTACCTTGTCAACTCAGTTGATAAATCCAAAATTTTGTGTTTCATGTCCCCAACGATGCAGCACCATAGTTTCTCTAACCCCACCATTTATGCTGACATACTTGAAGAGAGTTTGATGGATTAAAGGTGAATCTTGTTCTTGTTAATCTTGTTTCTGTGAATCTTGTTTTCAAAACATATTTCTCAATTTATTGGGTGGTTTTACCTGATGTACATAGTACTTGTCCCACACAAGGTGTCCTTTTGGCCAGTGATCCTATCTCTTTCAAGATGTGATTGTAATCAATCAAGTTCTTCTTAAATAGTGAATTTCATTTACATTTTGCAAGTGTTACAAATGACCTTCTCAACCTTGTCGTTTTCAGATTTCTTGCCTTTGTCAACCACCATCCATGGCACTGGTAAATATTTGAAAGAGCTGGACAGTTTCTTACAGGGACAACACTTTTCCGGCTATTTGTATCAGCTTCGATTAGTGCTTCATGAAAGCAAAATTTTGGAGGGAAAAACAGCATTGCATGGCAAGTTGGATACAAAATTTACTTAAAAAATTTAATCTAATCCGCATCAATTTATTTATGAGGTCTGATTGAACTAGGATTCTAAGGGAAGAATAATAAGAAATTAATATTTTTGGCTTTGCTTTTTTGGGATATAACAATTAAGTCAGACAATAGAGGCACTTCCTGTCCACTGAGATGACAGGTTTTTCTTTGCCACTTATTAACTGTGATTTGGAAAGATATTTGAAGTTTTATTTCTATGTTCATTTCGCCAGTCTCTAACTTAATTAATACAGGCCTGACACTCTTTGTAATGAGTCTTCTCCACTCTCGCAGCAGTAATGTTTGAAAAAAAAATATGCAAGAATTGAAAATCAATTGAAGAATATTTGTTTCTTTGTGGCATTAGCAACCATTCCTGCTCTTAAGGTGACACATCTTTTATTAGCAGGGCTGCCAAGATGACACATCTTTTGCCAGTTTGTGTTTGCTGTCGTCACTAGAAATAAATGTTGATAACTCATGATCAAGAGCAGCTGGTAAAAAGCAGACCAAGAAAACAAAACAAACAAATAAACAAACGAGCTAACTATCTAATTCTAATGACCCAGCTATGGCAAAAAAGAAAGCTTTGCTTAGAAAACCTTTGTACTAGGATGCTTTCTTGAAACAATACGTCAGTCTACTGCCATGGTAAGTAGAATTAAGGACGCATGCAGCCAGTATTACTAAGTCTCGGACTGGCAAAATGAACATAGAAATGTAAAAAAAAAAGACTTTTAGTTGATTTTGCCGACTATCACTAAACTTTCATACGGTGAGGCCAAGCTTCTGAGCTGATGAAATCCAACTTAGTCTACAGCAAAAACCTCTTTTCCCAAACTAGGTGTAGGTATTTTCTGTCTTTCAACTATGATAACACACCTAACCTGCACGAACTTCAGTTAGATAATAAATTAGCCAATAAAGATATGCCTGGCACCAATCAGAGTAATTAGGCATTTCTTATTGACACAATATTAATTCCAGAAAAATGTTTGAGTGCTGACTAGTAATCAGTTCAACCCATTTCCCAAACTAAATAAAGTACTTGACTAATCAAATTTGATTAGTTTTATTTTGTGCTCACCTCCCATGCATGAATTTGGTGTTTCACTTTGTAGAGTACATGTATGTAACTTGAGATTATAAAATAACTAGTTATAAAACCACTAATATGTACTCTCACTACAAGTGCAAATGGGAAGCAAAATCACTGTGTCTGGTTTTGTTGCTAAGGCTCCTTTTTGAAATAATCCTTTTTCAAACTCTCAAACCGTAGAGGAGTGGTATGTGCACAAAAGCAAATAGGTAAAGTCTGAATTCCAATTTGTAAGTCAAGGCCTTGAATTGCAGAGTAGGTGGAAGCTTGTAGTTGCCCAGAGTTTCATCTTCAGGCAGCGCACCAGAAACGGGACAGGACAGATGTTTCATCTGTTAAGTTAGCAGAAGCCTACTCTGTAGGGTGAATAAATAATGGCTTTGAAATACTAAACCATTTTCCCATTCATGTTGACTATCGAATCTTGCAGTTTTTAAATCATGCCCCTTTCTGGTCATTTCAAAGAGGAGCCCTGGACCCAAAAATACAGTGGAGTTTGTTTCTATTGCCTTCTAGCCATTGCCTGCAAGAAAATGACTTCATTTGACTAAATGTAGTGATGTGTAATGACTTGAATTGATGAAGTCATTCTTTTCAATTTTGAAACGTGTTTTGGTGTGGACGTAAAGATAGTATTCTAATCAGAGGCTCAAAAACGAATGTCCATTCACATCAGAAATGATCTTTGTATTTAATCCAAAACCCCTGAAATAAAATTAAATGCTTTTAGGGGGGATCTTTATCCACCCCATGGCTTGTCTTCACTATTCGCATTTCATAATAGCCCACGTTCTTTTGCCACTAATTGCAAATTTTCCAAGATTCTTTTGTCTTTAAATTTGCACAAGAGACTTGATGCACAAAAGCCTTTGTGGCAGGTCAAAATTATCGAACATGGGCTGTTATAGGTGCAACTGACTCCAGTTTTACACCCCATTAAGTTGCTTGAAATTAAGTTGGAAGGAGGGGTATCAAAAAGTTGAGACATTTTAAAGGATTATTTTTGCTGATGGGTACTTCATTGGCCGATCTCCCCGTTTCTTATTCGGTTAACAGAGCATGCGCCTACCTGGCACTTTGCTATCTCTTTGTTTGTGTACGGGTTGGCCAGATTTTCTTTGCTCGCATCACTGCGCATTTTTGACACATCTTTGGTATGAACACATTGCATCATGCTCAGTGGTGCGGCCATGGATCCAACATGTGTGCTTTCACGTTTCCTAACCTCGTCACCAGGGCCTTCTCTGCGTTTAAAATGGCGGTTGGAGACTATACTGTGTGACACGATCAAATGGCTTTCACTTACGTTATCTTCAGCGGATGGCAAAAATTTGTTTTCTTGCAATCTAAAACCGTTATTCAAATGACACGGAATATTTCTATTATGTTTCACCGTCAATTTACTCCAGGGTTTTTGGAGTATTTTGGCAGCCTTTATTAGGGGTTTCTCCGCAAGCCATTTTAAACCGGGTGCAGGATTCATGAAGCCCTCCTGAGATAAGATATGTCCTGTGTATTGTTAGAAAACAAAAGCCTTTTGTTTAAAAAAAATACTTGGGATTTATCTTTACTTAGGACAGTTTTGCAAAAGAATACTTAGGATTCAGCTTTACTTAGGACAGCTTTGTGAGTCCTTCCCCGGGCGAAGACCCTAGGGTCCCTGGTGCAAGTGATTGTCCAAGGTTTCCGGTATGCGCTGTGAAAATTGTTACACATACAAATGATCCAACATTGTAGTTTCGGCGAAAAAATTTTGATTTCACTCGAAATACTTTCTTCGAAGTAAGTTTGCACCTTCTAAAAGGGATACTGTAACCATTTTTTAAGATAATCTTGAAAAGCTAAACTGAGACAAATTCCAATCAGAGGAAACCCAAAAATACTGGCTGCGTTTGTTTTAAAACTGCTCTACCAGTTCTCTGAGATTCTAATTAAATGTGTTTGGCTGCGGATTGCTAGGATGGAAATGGACTGCAACTTGAACACATCTGGCTTTCCTTCTCTTGACTTTCTAGGAGTATTCCGTTTAATTTAATTTTCAGCACATTTTCCGCCCCAAAACGGAAAATCCCCATGGCAGAGTCCTTTGAAAAACGTCCAGTGGGACAAACTGAAATAAAACGACTGTCGTATTTCAGTTCAAATTCGAAGTTTAAAGTTGGCTAACCTGTTCCAGGCGTTCCGATTGTGTGGAGCAACGCGCTGAATAGCGACTTTACGAATTCCTTTTTGGTGACAGAGCTGCAATTTACCAACAAAGCCACCTAAAGACGACGTGTGAGGTTACAAGTTGCAGTGTCCCGTAGAAGTCTGGAAGAAACTGGTTTAATCCGGTTCCCTTGTTAGTTGACGGTCAGGTTTTCGCGACCCGTTATGTAATATAAATGACAGCATTGACACGGTTCCACCGTATATTGTGCTCCTATCGTAATTATGAGTCAGAGTGATGCACGCAAATTTCCTAATGTGATATCTATGCGAATTTGGTGAAGATGGCCATATTTGTACCGATAGCAAATGTTAGTATTAACTCGGTTCCATCTTATATTTTTACCTGTAGTAAATATCAGAAAAATGCAGGCAAATTTCCTAATTTGATATCTATGCGAATTTGGTGAAGATGGCCATATTTGTACCGATAGCAAATGTGGGATAACACACTTAAATTTGTTCATTTGATAGTAATGTAAATTGAGTGTTAAGAGGCATATTTGCCCCTGTAGCAAACTATGGGTATAACACAAACAAATGTTTTTATTTGTAGCTTCGGTAAATGTGGTAAGACAATGATGCAAACTAATAGGTTTACCGTGTTTCTGAGATTTACGCTGATAGCAAACGTAATGTTTTTGCATAGAGAGCAAATCTAAAGCAAATGTATGGCAAAGATGTTAATTTTACGGAGGTTTCAAAAATGAAGCAAATGGAAAGTAGATGTGATATTGACGTGGCATTTGCGCGCAAATTCAGCGGAAACAATTATCTGCTTTTACGTTATCATTGCCTCCAGAGCATATTTCGGTCAAATTTAGAAGGCTAAATTTGCGTCATATTTACTTCATTTGTAAAGCTGCTCAAATCTATTTTTTCGTCCAGTGATATATATTATCGTTATTGGAGTTTTCCAGCGCTAGTCTCATTGAATTCAACATTTCGATCTTGATCGGTGGTTGATTACCGGAAAAAAAATGCCAAGGAAATTTGCCAAGGAAATTTGCGGTCTTTACATGTGTTTGTGTACGAGAACTGATGTGATAAGAGGTGTGCCTGGCAGATTTTTGTCTGAGATGCTTGAAATTCACCCCAGCTAACTTCGGGTGTATTTTGAAGTGTATTTTTCTTTGTATTATGAGTATGCCCGGGAAACTATTTTAGAAGATTTATATCATGTTATCGCATCTGATCCCTTTAACACTGGGTAAGTACTGGCTGCATTTGCATTAGAGACAATATATTACACTCAGCAGTATTTAAGATGCACAGAGCAATGACCACCCTCTCTCAAAGTCACACATGGTTTCAAGCCGTTTTTTGGGAGTGGACGTTCCTGTAGAGTGAAGATTTCAAGACGCTGAGGAAGACCTTCTCAAGGAAATCACGTAGTAGAGGGATCAAGGAGATACTTTGTTTATCATTCACTGTGAAGTATTGACATAACCTCTTCATGAGAATAAAAAGAGTTGGTATTATTTTTTATATTAGTGTGCCCCCATCCCAGTCGTTGTCTTTAATTAATAGGAATCGTTTAGAGCCTTGTTCTTACTTATAAAAGTGAAAGCGGTCCTCGTGTAACTTTTTGAAGTTAAAATTCACAGTTTTGTTATCACTTGGGCTGTTTGTTTTAAGGTGAGTTGGGGATATATTCAGAGGTCGTCATGACCACCACTAGAATTATCCCGATATCATTTATGGTAGACACTGTAAAAAATGTGACAGGAAATAGTCAACTGCCCATTAGAATTACAATGTAGTACCTCCTGGGGGTGAAAATGAATGTAGCCACACCCATACAAGGCGATTATTTGTACTATAAGGAGCTTGCTAAAACGCAGTGCTACAGTCACTTCTATAGAGGAGTTCCCTAAGGTTTTAGTGACCAGTGGTACAATTGTCATCATTAAAATGATTAAGTCCCAAATTGAGTGGGTGTATTTTAAATGTAAATTGTCACAAAAGAGAAAGCACTTTCTCAGGAGTCACTCAGAGAGAGTAGTGACCCAATGAGCACTTCGATTCTTTGGCAGACAAATTATTTTACAAATGGTGATGTGCACCCTCTTAAATGCAATTTGAGTGTTTTGGGCCCTTTCAGAAATAAATAATTTAAGGCGACTTAAGGCGTCTTAAGGCGACTTTGGGCGACTTTAGGCGACTTAAGGTCCCAGAGTAGTCCTCCCTAGTCCATATCTGCTACCAAAAAATTAGCGCATAAGTTCCCAAGGAAGTAACAGCTGCAAAACAGGTAAGGAAATAAGTACCTGTCGTATATAAGAAAATTCAACAAGACAGTCAATGCAGCTCACACGTGGTTTTCACTTTTTATTAAAACTAATGTCAGTACAGATTTATCACATTTAATTTAAAGAAAGCAAACATTTATTTAGTTCTATCCTGTTACTTTTCTTTTAATGTGTTTCTCAAATTGGACGTTCCACTTCTTCTTAATTAGATGGGATATTCCGGTAAATCTGCGAAGAGTAAACAAACAGGCACAGCTTAATATAAAACTTGTAAGGCACATGTTTCAGATGCCTTTAAAACTTCTGATGCCTTTTCTGCATTGAAAAAACACATTTCAAAAACAAATTTAAAAATATATTGTGTTCCTAGGTTTTCCTAGCAAGATTAGTTCAGATAAGTGTACAAAAAATTAATAATAATAATAATAATAATAATAATAATAATAATGGTTCAAAATGGCAATTGTTATTTATGACTTCGACTTAATCAGTAGCTTCCCTTTTCAATGAAGATAGAAAGTTTACTTAATAAAGCTTACCTTATATGGGGAGCATTTGTACAGCCTAACCGCGTCTACGTCCTCGACGACCACGGCGTCCGCGGCGTCCTCCACGGCGTCCTCCTCGACGTCCTCCCCGCCTTCCTCCGCGGCGTCCTCCACGACGGAAACGTGGAATGATTCGGCGGATTATGCGACGCGGACGAAAACGAAAACGGATCGGATCTGATGACTTCTCCACTGGACTGGACAAAGCATTCTCATTCTCGTCTAAATCATCCTCGTCTTTCTCCTGCATTATTTTCTTCGTCATCATCATCAGCGTTTTCATCTTCATCTTCTTCATTGTTATCTTAATCCTCGTCGTTTTCATCCGAGTCCTCATCTTCATCCTGAAAGTCAGCGTCCCTGCCGAAAATATGCAAAAATCAACATCAAAGTTTGCTTGGCGTTCTAAAAACCGAACCCTCCGCTTTTATTTGTTGTGAGAGAAGATAATTCTCATTTAATGGCCTTATAAATGATTTCTATCAGCACTTAGCTTAACAGGAATAAAACGTATTTGACTAAAAAGATGGTTATGCAGCCCATACGGGAGGAGCTAATACATATCATTTTTTTTTTTTTTGAAAATAAAGTAACATTTTGGAAAAACAACCAACAGCATTACATGAAGAACTACTGAAAATGAAAAGAGTTGTTATCGTCAATTAGTTTTAAGCGTAAATTATTTCTTACTTTTCTTTGTCTTCTTCTTCAAAGTCGCTTGTTTTTTTCCTTCAGTTCAGGATTGTTTACTTCACTTTTATCTTCACTCAATGGAAGAGCCAAGCCCACGGTCAGAACAAAGCCAAACAGAGCTAAGAGGACCAATGTCTTCATTTTAGCGTCTTCTTTGCTTCTGCTTCAATAACAACACAAACTGGTGCTTTTATACGTTTGGATAAACATGCCTGGATGTGCGTCTTCTGACAAGTTGCCCACAAAGTTGCGATATTACCCAATCATAATATGTTATTGGCCTTAGAAACTAATTTTACCAACACACAAACTCAAAAACACTAATTTTAGCAGAATTTCCATTTCAAGCGCTGTTGTAACATTACAGCATATATTGCTAAAAAAATTAATATCAACTCAGAACGTGAGTGATATGGGTACTAGATATTGATACCACCTTTCCCATTACTTGTAAATGCTTTAACTCCATTGAAACCACTCCTTCGTGTGATTTAACTCATTGTCATTCAATAAATAAAAAAAAATAAATAAAAAATTCATAAGAAAAGAAATAATAAGCAGATGATGATATACGGGACTTGAAGGAATTCAAGTGGCTCTCGGCTCAGTAATTGATTTACTATTTTTTTAAATCTATTTATAGTATTTCCGATGATGTTTGAGTGCCTCCTTGCCTGTATCATGTCTTCACAAATTTCCGATGATCCATGGAGAAAAGAAAAGAATATTTAAAGCAGAACCTTTCAATATTTTAAAAGGCAGTCTTGATCGGAATGTCGAGGTATTTTTGTTCCTATTGTGTGATGTTGCTTTTGCTGATGTTGTACGTACTTAACAAAATTCAATAAAGGGGAAAAACGCGAATCTGTTGATGCTTGAGATTTAAAAGTGACGAGTAATCGAAAATTATACCTATGATACCAGTACTTTTTTAAGGGCTGCCCTGACTTGCAAAACGTAAAATCTCCAGGCGGTTAACTTAATACTACACTCATGCAATGAGATTTGTCTGTCAATAAAATATTTTGGCCCAAGGCAATAAATTACAAATATATTGCTGCAAAAAAAAAAAAAAAAAAAAAAAAAAAATTTTGCTTCCCTTTTAAAAAAAAAAAAAAAAAAAAACAAACGTGAAAAACCCAAGGGGGGGGGGGGGGGGGGGCGGACGAA
>Ga0126336_10002663_pt1 | contig 10285 bp, 8 predicted proteins | sample SidCmetagenome_FD_92530 | JGI IMG/M metagenome (GOLD analysis project Ga0126336, IMG submission 92530) | Coral microbial communities from El Islote,Puerto Morelos, Mexico - Siderastrea C C metagenome | ecosystem: Host-associated > Invertebrates > Cnidaria > Coral | place: El Islote,Puerto...
GCCGTGTGGGGGGTGTTTTTGGGTTTGGGTGGGGGGTTTGTTTTTGGGGGGGGGGGGGGGGGAATTGCGGGTAGCTTTTGTTTGGTTTTTGCTTTGTTTTACTTCGGGCCACCATTGTACAAAGTTACAAATTCATCATAATCAACCGAAAAGACATCAACCGAGCCCCGAATCAGTCGTCCGCTTGCAACAAAGCGCGTACTGGAAGCTGGTTCGCAATCTCAGCTCGCAAAGCGTTTCGGGATTGAACCACTATTGTCAGATGAACAACACCCCAGTTAACGTTACAATTATTCAGTTTATTTTCTACCAAATTAAAATAATCATCGAGTCTAGAACCCAATGTCTATTTACATCGCAGGTGAAAGCTTACTTACAAATTTTATTTGGAATTTCAACTTCTTTATCATAATTTGTTTGATTTAGAAATCCTTTCTTTTTGCTAACATATTTAAGGGCAATCTTATGCACAAACAATATTACTATTTCCAAATTTCTGCATACTTTTCAGTTATTTATTCTTAAAATCTTAATTTCAACTCCTTGTTTTTCTTAAAACATTCACTTTTTTCACCTGAAGTCTTGGTTTTATGGCTAACGCAAACTGGGACAATGTGCGTTTGTTTTGTTTTTATATCTTTTTGTCGAGTTTCTTTTATAATTCAGTCACTCGTTCTCATGAACGCAATTTAACGACACAGAAGAGAGTGCGAATTGGGTGTCGAAAATGACGTAAGTAATTCGCATTTGTGTTGCTTTAATGATTTTGTTTTGGCGTTGTTGGTTCGTGGTTAAAAATATTCTCGCGAAACTTTCTTAACCAGTTAGAGGTAGACAGGTAAGACCAAAACCCATCATGCCTTGCTCGCACGTGTTTTCCCGCGCTTGGCGCCGCTTACATGTTTCCGGCACTCGGCGCCGGGAACATGTATTTGCTTCGAGTTCTGATTGGTTCATTGTGTTATATGCATCTGCTGTTATTGGGCTGGAATGCTGATTACTATCGTTTTGGTTCTACGACTTTCAATTAAAACCCGCCCAGACCTCCACAAGCAAAAGACTAACAAAAATACAAACTTTAAGAACAGCAAGAGCAGAACTTAAGAGCAAGTAATATATTAAATCTTTTTTTTTCATATATTTTATATTTCTCTAACTTTGTCACAAAACTTGGTGGGCTTCAAAAGACTTCGAAGTTATGGTTGTTTCATTTTTAATAAGCTCTATGAAATTCTCTAGTAGCTGCAAAACGTTGAGGTGTTTTACTTTGGATGCTGTAATCCTGTCGCCCTCAAATTTGATGAGAGTGCAATTGTGTTTGTTGAGTATTCTTCTCTTCTCGTCCTGTCAAACAACTGATCCATTAGACTGAGAAACGGCGCCTCGATCCATGCCACGCCTGCGTGGATCGAGAACATAGATATAGTTCTCATTCCCCCGGGATTTTGACCTCGGGTTAAATGGTGAAGCATGCAATGGTGCGGGCGCAAAACACCCGTCCCCAAGAGGCCTGGGACTACCGGTAAACTTGCATATCCCATCTTGCTCGCTACTGTTCGTTGTGCCTGAAGAAACTGACGTTGTCTCAAGAGTTGGTATTCCATAATATTTATCCAGATTATGCCGCTTACCGAACTCAAGCGCCGATATGAGCTCGTCACGTGACGAGCTGTACTCTGACGACGCTGAATCATAAGCACGTGGTTCACGTGATCCATGTGGTCTTTCGTAACTGTGATAGGGACTGCGTTCCTTTGACGAATCGGATTCTCTCCTGTGAGGGGTCTGGACCGTTCGGATCACAGGGGTAAGTTGACTGGAGCCACGTTTGGAATTGAAGCCTGTGCGACGAAGATCGTTCCGCGAAGGACCTAGGCCTGAGTCACGTCTGGTAATCCCGGATGCTGGGCTCTGGGAGTACACAGGGTGTACAAGCTCCTGGCTTTGCGTGCGGCTTTTGCTGGGGCGACTCAGCCGACCGGCCGCAGCTGGGTGGTGTAAATCAATATTTGAGTCCATTGCTCTTGATATGCTCGTGGTATCGAGCTCAGAGCCGCCGTCAGCATGTCCGCGGAATCCTAACACCCCTAATCCGGGAGTACCATTCAGCGATCTCTGCGCGGTGTAGAAATTAGGGTACGTGGCATGGGCATGATCACTCGCGTCCGCGTATCGACGCGCGCGAGCCGTGGAATCTGTCTCATGGAGCGTGGGCCTGTGATAAACAGGTTGAACAAAGTTCCCTTCTGATGACGTATCACTGAGGCTACCTTCAGGGGGTGGAGGCTGTCCGCCGGGTGAAGATGAGTGATACGGTGGGGGAGGTGGTGGGTAGTCCTCCTCCATAATTGGCTCGTGAGTGAAGATCGAATTACGGATCATGCTCCTGGGTAAACTGATCTCTGAGCCGTGCATGGAGCGGATTGGTTCAAGCGACGATGACGAATCTGCTAGGTTGCCATTGGTTGATGGGCTTCCTTCTGACTGATCAGGATTGCTTTGCCTAAAACAGAAATGGCAGTAGTTAACACAACTTTGATACTTCACTGAAGATGAGAAATAAATGGTTCTTAAACTGTGCAAACAGAAAACTGAATAACGCAAATTAGTGACTGTTATAATAGAGTATGTCCTGATCACAGTCAATTCCCTTTCAATAGCTGACACTCTCGGAACATCGATTTGAAGTCCGGGTAAGCGAATTTGTTTAACTTTCACCTGAACTTAATTGGTGCATGGCTTTGGCGGTTCACAATAGAAAAAGGATTTTGCTGGTGACAGCCATATCTTTAAAATACCATTGGATCTTAGCAAAACTGTTAAACCCATTCACACCAAAAGATGACGAAAGCAATTAGTCTCAATTTCGTTCGAAAATTACCCTGCGAATGTATCCGCCTTTCATTGCTCCCGGCCGGCGCTAGGGCCGTCGAAAAGGATTAAAATTTTAGTGAAGCTGATACCGTCGTGTTGAAATAGTAACTCAACTAAAAATTACCAATTCCTGTAAAACAATCCTAACTAGGTGCAATAACGCCCTTTGCGGCTGCGCACAGTGAGAAGCGGGTGTATTCGCAGACTAATCGTCGACTATTAAAATTGAAGTTCAACTGAGTGCTAACAGATTTTCCTCCCAGGATTCCTTGCGAATGGTGTCCAACCTCCTCCGACCTTTAATTACGGTTGCGGGTAAACTGGAAAACCTCCCCAGTATCCGATGATGGGTAAAATTTAGCTTTTGGCGGATTACTCCATTTAGATCCCCAACTAGTTCCCGTGTGTACAGGCGGGATGTCCCAAAAGCAGTCAGACGTACGTACTGCTGCAAAGATATCTTATCCTGATGTACCGCCACTGAATTCTCATGACTAGAGACAAAACAAATGTATCCTTGATAGCCGTTCTACCTCTGTTCATAATCTCCTTGCTGTATTGTTGAAAGTTCTTCTCTGAAAATTCTGCTCTTCCAGTATTTCCTCCAGTCTTAAAGAAAAAACACAATAAACATCATAAACAGACGTCGGTTTCCTAGCTGTGCAGACGCGTCATTCGAGCTTAAATTTTCAGTTTAACCAGTGCATTCAACCATCAGATCAAACGAAAATGAAAGAGGATTTTAGAAAAGTGTTAAGAAATTTTAAAACTTGCTTTTTTTAAACCTATATCGGAAAGTGTTAAAATCTGGCAGAAAAGTGCCGCTTGGTACATTTAACAACCCCGTTTTAAACACTACGACAATCTTTCGCCTCGAACACAAAACTGTACACAACATCTCGAAAGACAAAAGTCTCTCCCGTAACTGTTTTACGGAAGAAACGCATAAGGAAATCTTGTTAGGAAAGAGAAGAAGTAAAGCTCAAACACACCGTGAATCTTGGCGACACTTAAGTGTCCTGCACGGAAGGCGACCAACAGCAAACATATGATAACAATAACGATCAGTGCCCCAACTCCGATCAGTACCCCGAGGAATGTCGGGTTGCGGTAAAACTTCGTCCTCTTCGTGGGCGTTGTAGCCTCCGTTTCTATAACCTCCTTGACAATGACGGATCCTTCTCCTGTGAAGATGTGACAAACAATAATGACTTAAGATAAATCACAGGTCAAATAAGAGTAAAAATTACCGAGAGTTGACGAAGGCACACTACTAGAAATTCTCTGATGCGTGCGAACTTAAGAACACTAAGGGATTGGTCATGAATCGCGTTGCACTGAAAAGAAAAAGAAGCAAAATGGCGGCAGAATCCAAAAATGTTTCTAGGTATATACCAAACCAGTGGATAGTGTCACGGTTTTTCGGGCGCTCTGACTGGCTTCTCAAACTATCCACCTCCTGGCATTTTTCTGGATTTCGCGCGCGAGTTTTGCCTCACTTCTCAGAAAAAAGAACTATTTGGTACTGGCTATCCACTTGTTTGTTATATATTAAAAGAATTATTCACCTCAGTGTCGGTGAAGAGTGGCAAATATCCACCACTATTAACCTCCACTTCGAGAACAATTGTTAATTATAACTGAACCGCTATGGAAAAGGTCCAGTGGGATCTCTGTCTGAATATATGTCAACTGTGATCAGACGCTATCAATCATGGCTTTACTTACCATCAAATGTAACCTTGAGCACTTTGCTTGGTTCCCCTCTCCCCACAGCATTCAAGGCAGAGATACGGAAGTAATACGCGTTATTGAAATCAACATTATGCAGCACGTGATAATTGATATTGCTGATGTACTGTACTTTCCAGTTCCCGTCATTTACTTTGTACTCAAGAATGAACATAGTTACGGGACTGTTCCCGTCATTCCATTCACTCCAGGTGATGTTTAGCGCAGGCGTGTGATGAAGTACACTGAACTTTATTACTCTTGGTGGTAAGGGGGGTGCTGTGGAACGAAAGGAGTCAAAACAAAGATGTTAAAACCTTTCAAAAAGTTCTAGGCAGACTGCAAGCAGGCTCACGTTTGAGCCAAGACGTATTAATTCTGCCCTTTGGATGTGATGCTAGTCCTTTGCAGGTTCACTCCGAGCATTTTGCAAAGGTTTTCCCAACAATTCGCCAGTGTCTATTTCTACACCTGGGCAAAAAAGAGACAATGTTGGGCTCTTGCCCAAGGAAACAACATGGCTGCAGAGCTCTTACGACCATCAGATTGACGATTCGTCGCACAAGCCACACAACGTACCTAATCGTAATTTTAACACAGTTTTGAAGACAGACAAACAAACAAACAAACAAACAAACAAAAAACAGCAAAATTCCTGTGCTACATGAGACCTTTAACCCTTTCAGTCGTAGTATCAACATCTATTTTCTCCTTACTAGTCTCCATACATTTCTTACGGTGCTAGTTAGAAGAATTTTCTTCAGCATCAAAACAATTTTTCTTTGCTGATCATTTCGTTCATTCTCATGATCTGAATGTTTGATCAAGTAGTGATATTGATCATTGTTGAGCCTTAAAGCGTTAGCCAAGTACATACTTTTTACTTTCAGTCTCCTGGTCACAGTTTTTCTCCCCAGTTTGTTGCTTGCAGTGCACTCGTACTCTCCTGCGTCTTGCTCAGTCACGTGTTTGATCTCCAGTGAACCGTTTCCATGCTGCTGGTACTTTGAAGTGTCCGACAGCTCACGACCACTGCTGTACCACATCACCGTGGGCGGGGGGTACCCATACGCTTCACAATCCAAGATGGCGGACGTTGACCGTTTTGCAAGGGTAACTGGTAGATTGTCGTAAAAGATGTTTGCTTTGACTAGAATAAAGGAATATTTTGTATGAGAAGATGGCAATTGACATTTCTTGTGTTCCGTCATACAAACATATAAACTAATTATCTACTGACTTATGGCCTTGGCTTTAGATTTACCGGCAGGTATCTCTAATCCAGTACCGAGGCAAGGGGTCTATAAACAAGCGGCCCAAAATGCATTCCAGTGATAACCGGTCAAACAAAGACACGAGAGGCCAAGAATTTACAGACATACTTAGTTTCACTTCCTTTAAACGTAAAAAGCAATACTACTTCCGGTTTTTCAGAGCCTTGAATTTTGACTCAGGTTAAACGTTTACGAGGGTGAAGTTTTTCCCAAAACGATGGAAAAAGGTCAAAAAATGACTCCTGAAACCATTTACTTAACTCTACACTCACTACGAATACTCCTGGGTTCAAACCATTTACTAGGCGACACTCTCTTCTAAAGAACTACACTTATTTGGACGATCATGCTAGACAAACTACTGATACGCCTGAATTCAAACCGGAATTTACCAAACAACACTGTTTTATGACAAATTACTCTCATCTGGAAGATATGATCATGCTAAGCATAGTGTTGAGTGGTTTTCAGTAATAACGAGTGTCGTAAAACCAAAACCAAAGTAATTACTCTAACCAATCACAATGGGAACAAAACACAAAGTGAACCTATCACAAATAGAAGCAAATACAAGTCAGTAAGTTCAAGCGCGGGAAAACGCGTGCGAGCAAGTCACGATTGGCTTTGATTTTACGTCTGATTGGTTGAGAAAGTGGCGCGAGCTTTTTAACCAATCAGACAGCGTAGTAAACTAAAGCCAGTGCAAACACAACATTACTTTCTCCGTGAAAACTGATAATACTTCTGGGTTCACATAGTCACACTTACTCATTTCTTTAGTCGTTTGCCTGACTACTGCAGACGCGTTTCCAAATCCAACTGAAGTGCTTGCCTTCACCCAGAAATAATACTCCGTAAGAGATTCCAGATCAGCCAGTTCCTTGGACGTAAAATTTCCTGCCAGTCGAACATCCGTCACTTTGTCAGAGTTGATAGCAAGAGGATCACTGATCGTCTTACTGTAGTACAGTCGGTATGTTGTAATGATGCCATTAGGCTCCAAGGGGGGATCCCACAGTACACGAATTGTTTGTTTGGAGACTGGAATGGCCTGAACATTGCTTGGAGGCCCGGGAACTAGAACAGAATATTGTTAAACTGTCAAGTTGAGGAAATTTATAGGATTACAGGATTATGGTTTTCAGCCTCTTTTAGGCAAGAGGAATATTTTTGAAGGTTATTCGACCTTTCCAACCTGATGGATAACACCTGCAAAGACTGCTTTCTGTACATAAACTAGTTTCTGATTTTAGTGCTTATCTCCTACCGATGTATGACTCGTTTTAAAATTGTAAATTTTATAAAGATTGTATTGTACACTCATATTTTAATGTAGATATTTAGTTAGTCATATACTTATACTTTAGTAATTTAATCTAGTTAGGTGTCCCTAATTAGCTACTTCACTGAAGATGCTAGAAGATGAGACACGTAAATAAAGTTATTATTATTATTATTATTATTATTATTATAATTATTATTATTATTATTATTATAATAGAGAGCAATGTGAACTGTCGGCTGAAAAATTTCAGGAACAGTTAAAAATGCGATACATACAGTAGAGGCTTGCTATCTTAGTCGAACACATAACGGAAACCAAACATTTTTCGAGAATAAGCTAAGTGAACAAAAACCGCCAGAGGACATGAGTTTTAGTTCAAGAGTTATACGTCTCATTTTTTCGTGCAACATTGCATACAACAATTTCAGAGGTGAACACACAGTATAAGTATCTGTGTGCAATGTTGCAAAAGTTGCAAAGTTTGTCAGCATATTTCTACACCTCAACAACAGAGAAATAAGAACACGTATTCTTTTACTCACTATCTTCAAGAGTTGTTCCTCCTCGTGCAGGACTGGCAACACCTTCCCCTTTGCTCGTAAAAGCCACCACACTGATCCTGTATGTTGTAAACTTGCCAAGTCCAGTCAGTGTTACGTTTCGCCCATTCTTTTCACTCACGGTTCTGTTGAAGACGTTTTCCGGGTTCTTGGTGCTGTGGTAATACACGCGGTAACCTAGCAACTTGCCGTTTATTGCATTTGACGGAGGTGAACTCCAAGTAACCTCCATGCTTTGCGAGCTAAGCACTGTGATTATGATCGAGTGTGGAGGCTGGCTGGGAACTGAGGAGAGATAGATCACAAACAATCATTGGATAAGTCGAACACATACACTATGTTTAGCTCTTGATTTGTAGTTACGAACGCCGCTAATTAAGTCGTTAGATAGAGAGGGAGGGAGGTAGATATCCTTACTCCTTTCAAGGCTAAGAATGCACAAAACCTACACTGTGTTGGCTAGTTTAATCGTTGGGCTACCCAGTAAATGTGGTGCGTCGTTAGAAATCTATTATTCAAATAGTTCTTTTGGACACCACAGTCCCACTGTTACCTAGGTTATTTTTGCCTTTGTTGATAAGCCGACAAAGACAAAGACTAACACTTGATGTATTTCCTAAGGCAGTCCTTTAGAAAGTTAAAAACATTTCTCATAATCCTTGTACTGTCTGCATAAAGAAAAAAAAAATTCTAAGCACACCTACGGTCGTCGTACACAAAACATATCCAACTCGTGAATTTCGCAGAGAAATTGTTAACTATAACTTTCGGGCGTAAAACTTACCGTCTTCGTGTGTCCACACTAAATCTCTTGCTCTAAATACTGGACTAACTCCCGCCCGTGTGAACGCTTGAATGTCTACAATGTACTCTGTGTACGGATCAAGTCTGCGTATGATATAGCTTCTGGTCTCGCCTCCGTTCACCGTCAAGTTGTAATACTTATAATACTTGTTATACTTGTTATTTTGTTTGTACAGCACGAAGTATCCTCTGATCACACCATTCCTGCTTCCCTCGGGTGGCGGCTGCGTTAAAGATATTTACAAATGTTTTACTTTAAAATTCAAGTAAGTTAGTCAGATAATTTAGAGAACTTTTAGTGAACATTTTAAGATCTCTTGTCGATAAATATCACTGAACCATGACTATTAAATGGAATGAAACTACTGTCGGACAAAACGGTTAATTTGAAATTGAAATTAATACCCTGACTCAGGAGGGTTAAATGCTCTTTAAGGCCGAGTAGTACGGGCAACATTTATTTTATTTTATTTTATTAGCTTCGCCAGAAAAAAAAAGAAAAACATACAACGTAACTAAACTAAAGAAAGGGGTTGGCATGGGCACCGCAACAGCTGAGGCCAACTACAAGGGGCCCGGGGCCCGGATCTTTTGTGTCGGGCAACAATTTTGCGTTGCAAGTTGAGATTGTTTGTTGCGTCTCGCGCAACAAATTTTTTCATGTTGCAAAAAGTAGACGTCGCTTTTACGTTTTGCAACATGCAAATTTTTGCACGCGGAGGTGGTAATACGGAAAACCGAACAATCCCAATTGCAGCGGAACATTGTTGCACGACACGTTGCGAAAATGTTGCCCGTATTTTACGCCTTTAGGGTCGACGTCAATAGCCGAGAGAATGCCCCAGCCTCGTTCCCAAGTGTCTCTTCTTCCCTGGGAACGAGGTTGAGAATGCACTCAGCGACATTGCTTGCCAACCCAAGGCGTCCGTAGAATTATATTCTAAAAACTCCCCTTGTTATTAGTTTATCACAGGACTGGTAATAATATTGTCAAGTTTTTCAAACAAATTAAGTACCAAGGTGGAGAAAAGCACCTTTCCTCTGCGCTCGTGTCTCGCACTTTGCGCTCGAGGTCCCGCGCTTCGCGTTCGGGTAAATAAATGCTTGTTATGCAGGCTACTTGGCTGATAACACGAGAGCTTCGTTTCTGTGGACTTGGAATTCAACACGCTATCCAATAACCGTTAAAGCACCTTGCCTCACACATACAGGGGCGCACTGTAGAGATTTCTAATAAATGCACAAGAAAATCTACTCACCTCCCAACGCACAAAAATCTCCTTTGAAGAAATCGCTGTTACGTTCACAAATTCAGGAGGTTTCGATGGAGCTGTAAAAAAAATTCTTTGTTTTAATGGTGAATAAGGGCAAACACCCGCCTGAACAAACTACAAGGAGCAGTTTTAACGTAAGTGTAGTAAACCGAAACCAACTGAAGTAAGCGATCTGGAAAACCTCGACAACAAAATGAGCCAATGAAAATAGTCTAACCCTAACTGCTGAAAACAACAACAACAACAAAAACAACAGAAACAACAACAACAAAAAACAAACACACAAAACAAGTAAACAGACAAACAAAGAAACAAACAAACAAAAACCAATAACAATGTATAGAGCAGTTTTCAATTGAGCATCGATAGTAATTTGCGTTGCTTTGGTTTCGCTTTACCAGGCCCTGCGATTGGTCAAAAAACTAGTGTTAATTTCTCAGCCAATCAGGACTGAAACCAAAACCAATCGTGACTTGCTCACAC
>Ga0126336_10002664_pt1 | contig 10283 bp, 8 predicted proteins | sample SidCmetagenome_FD_92530 | JGI IMG/M metagenome (GOLD analysis project Ga0126336, IMG submission 92530) | Coral microbial communities from El Islote,Puerto Morelos, Mexico - Siderastrea C C metagenome | ecosystem: Host-associated > Invertebrates > Cnidaria > Coral | place: El Islote,Puerto...
CATTCCATGCTTGGGCAATCCGCGAAACAATTAGTTCCTTGGAAGGCTTTTTTCACCTGGTTGCCATAAAATTGTGGATTCCATCTGCCATCCATGCCATCCACCTCTTTCTCCATCTTTGAATGGTTTGTTTAAAGCAACATCTAGAGGTTGCAGAATTGAGGTTAACCTGCCAGGAATGACAGCCAAATCAGTATTTTCCCTCGCAAACACTGTTATGATGCTTTCGGTCAGATGGGTTCAAAGGCATCACAAACAAGCAGGCTCTTTTTTTCCCCAGGCCACCCCGTCAAGAGCTCCAAACTTTATCAGTGTTTCATCCCTTCCGTATCCATCCAGGCTTTCTCTTGGGCAGTGATTACAACACCGTGCTTGTTGGCAACCCTTGGTACAGTTTTTCTCTTGAACATAACCATTGGTTTCAGGTCCGTTCTATTGCCAGCATACTCCAACACATCGGTGACACGATTCTTCTCGTTCCTGGTCTTTTGAATCTTGATAGTCTTCTTCCCTGTGGTCCTCTCTACTACAGGCGCTGACAATGCAATGTCTTGTTTTGGATCTGGTATTGAAACTCCTTGCATGCATTTTGTTGTTTCTGTTTCCACTTCTTCATTTTTCGCTTCTGCCTCTTAACTCTTCTTTCCAAGCCTATTGGTTCCTTTGCCTGCTTCTTCCATGATCCGTACACGGAGCTCCACCTATTCAACAAGTGACTCATAGTTATCTTTGAAGCCATGGATGTACTGCTAGCTGTGTTGGTGACAGCTATAGTGGCAGCTGACATAGCAGACACTGCCTTACTGGGGGCAGTAGTCACAGTCATGTTGGCACCATCAAGAGAATTGACACTGCTGGGTACAACTTCGCCAACAAAAACATCTGCAGTGCTTGTTGAATCTGTCGAACCAATCTTTTGCCTTTTGGGGTTGCCCGATTCCCCTCCAAACTCTGAACAGGCATCTTGCAATAGCTGAAGAAAGAAGCATCAAATTAGGAAGATTATTGAAGTTTTAATATTACTATTGAGAATTTGATGTATGAAAGATACTAAACAAGACTTAAGCTTGCTTATATGTGATTACATGTAAGTACTCAAAGAGACTCAAACACATATTAAACAATCACCACATATAAACACGTGAAATGAAGCGAAATGAAACAAAGTAAAATTTAGTGCATGCTCTTTTGGCAATAAATTACTGGTATTGAAATGTCTGTGCAAGTCAGAACAATATGTGAATACACGAAGCCATTTTCACTGCCTATGATGACGGAAAGGTTTGGATTTCAACGCTGTTGTATTTAGTTCTAAAAAACTCAACAACTCTTAGAGAAAATAATTTGTGAGTTGCAAACTGTCAAAATTGTAAGTTAGGCACATAAAGATATAAGTTGTAAATAAAAATAGTGGTTAGGGATATTTATATCACCTTGATCATTGTCAATAACAATAAGCCTTTCCACGTGCAAAGGATAATCACGAAAGACTAAGTTACCTGTCGCTTTTCTCTTTCCATTAAAACTTATGGAGGCTCAGGCACAAAGGAGTCTCTTGTTGGATTGTTACCTCTTATCAGGTTTCTTTTCATTTTTGTTCCCTCTATTCCTTCAAGTGAAGATGCCGGCCAATTTTCAAAGCAAATTTGCTCAAATTGTGCCAGACACAGTGACGTGTATTTCCCAAGCGGTTCCTTAAAATCAACTCAATGGTGCTGGACGAAATTACCCATCTCCCCACTTACAGTTGGATCTGACGAGAAGAAATTCATCTTAATTCCAGGCGTATTTTGTGTTGGTACAGCTTTCTTTGTTCGGCGTTCCGGCTACACAAAATCTCCCTTCTTTCCTCGTAGGTTTGCTCTTGTTTTCTGCCGTGATTTGTTGTGAATCAAGTAGATTGACATCACACACACAAATCATGTGACAGTTGGTCACATGGTGGCCGCGTGTTTCCGGCGATGTTTTTGTGGTCAAAATTTCGATGTTTAGAAGACTAAAAAAGCAACTTTTGGAATTTTCCCACTGAATTAACACCCCAGATGGTTTTTTAACGTACCAAAGAGTCAAGATCAGGAAAAAAATGTCGTGTCATATACACTTTAAATGTAACGGCTTTGATTCATTCTAACAAAACCGTTTCCTTGTTCAAAATGGATTCCTAGGAAATGTGAAAGTCTACCAAGATCTTTCATGTGGACTTTCTTTGCAGCATTTGTTTAGCCTCACGTCACTTACTGCAACAGTGATGTTCTCCACCCATATAAGCATCATAATCAATTTGCTCTCAGTTTGTTTAGTATAAACACAGTGGTCGACAGGGTTTTGAACAGAATCACTCTCCACTAGAAAACTTAGAATGCTTAGATAATATAATGTACCATGTTTCTTAATACTGTATTAAACTTAGTACCATCTTTGTAAACCAGTTCACTGGAATCTGGTTGGAAAGTATCACTGGCACCTCTCTCAGTTGCAGCTTGTACAGAAAATATATCTTAGGAATGTGATGGAATTGTTCAGAGGTGCTTTGATGAGTGTACCAGATCAATCCTTGATGATGATGATGATGATGATCTTTATTCGATTGATAAAAGAAAGTTACAAACATACCAAGTTAAAAATTCATATCTGGGGAATATACACAATGAAGATGATAATTAAAAAAGAAAAAGACCATTACAAAAAGAAAAATACTACATTACAATGTACTTGTAAATTGAATCATACTGCTAAGTTATAATTGAAACAGAGCCTATTTACATAACAATTCTTAAAGCGCTCAGTGTTAACTGAAGGAAGTTGAGATGTTTTTCTACGAAACATGTGAGATGAATCCTTCACAGTTGGTAAGATGGAATATAATGGGTGGTGTTTGTCCCTGCTTAACTTAGTATAAAGCCTTCTTCTGATGGTTATGTTCACGTTTCCTCTCTTGAGTGTAACATCGTTTGATGGTGTTCCATTTGCTAGTTCAATTTAGTGTTTACCTGGTTTGAATGTGTTGTCAAACTTGATAAATTTAGATTCATCAGTGATGTGCGCAGTTGCACCACAGGTTAACAGCAGTGTGTTTGGTTTCTCTGAGTTTGCCTCACTTGCGTGAGCATTGGTTTCAAATGCAAATGAGTGTTCTGCCCCATCATGTTAATCATCTGCGGTTTCACAGGCTTGATTAACCTTGTCTGATCTGTTCTTCACCTTGCGACGGCACGTTCTGTCAGTGGTGTGTGTTTTACTATGGCAAGTGCTACACTAATGCTTGCTCTTTTTACACTAGCATGCAATATGACCTGGCTGTCCTCATTTACAACAGGTAATATCATTCTTGGCTCCCTTCGCATTTTGGTTTAACTTGGTGTGGTTATCCCCAGCCTCTGTAACTGGTCAACCCATTTACGTCTGCGCCGGCCTGGGCCGGCCTTGATTTTGCGCATGATCGCTTTTGGCCCTGGCCTCCCCTAGAAAAGCTTTTTGGTCCCTTTTTGTCCTAGTTGTCTTTGGGAACGTTTAACCAATCAGAGTTCACCTACTGTGCAAATATTTGAAGGCTTGAGGTGGGGTCTAGAAGGGAAGACTTCTCTACGAGAAGATCACATTTAATTCAAAATGGCTACTGTGCTCGTCACACGTGAATTTTCAAGATGCCAATATCTCACTCTCGGAAGGAAGGACTTACCTTTTGAAACTTAGAAATCAAAAGAAGAAGCTCTAAGGAACACTCGACAAGTGAAGCGATGAAATTTAGAGCTTATAGAGAGAGGAAAACATCTTTCGAAGACAAACTGCCGTTTTTTCATTGCGAAGCACAATCTTCCATCTCCAAAGTTTTTTCGAGCTGCACTTTCTGGGACATGCTCCAGCACTTCTACGAGTCTACGGTATAGTAAATTACACATTTGATTGTAAATTTGTATCGAAATGGCTTGTTAATTGAGAGATTCTTCATATTCCTTACAGTTTTTGTAAAAGTTGTAAAAAACGTGGATAGTTTGCATCACTAAATGCTCTTCAAAATAACTTGTACGTGGAGCGAAATCGCTTGCCAATAGCTTCCCTTGAAGAAAGAATTGAACGTGTTCAGTCTTCAGAAACGAATAAAGGCATGTATTAATAAATGTATTGTTTACAAAAGCTTACTTTATCTTCTTCTGTGTATCTTCATTCATAAAAATTCGAAAAATAGTAACTGACCTAAACAGGCACAAATCCTCTGTTGTGATTTAACGCGCAAGACAACATGAGAAATCTCTTGCGTAAATTTTCAAAATCTTGACTTTGAGATTGCATTTTTGGCGAATTCTTAATCAACAACTGGTGTATTTTATTTAAAAGTTAGAAATTTTAACTATTCTATAACAAGTGAGTGTTGTTTTTTTGAGCCTATAAATTGTCCTATTGTACTGCACATAGGGTTGTTTATTACCAACTGCTAATTTGGTGAAGCAATAAAAAAAAGATGTGGCCATCAATGGGTTAACTCAGTGTCGTTCTGTGTCTTCAAAACTTCTTAATGCAGCTTTAAACTCACTGAAAGTTTGCTGCTTCTCACTCTGGGTAATAACAACAACAAACGGTTTGTAATCATCTGGCAAAACCGTCAACACCATGGCTATAAGGAGACCATCAGTCATGGTTTCTTCAGCGTTTCTAAGGGCTGTTGCAGCAGTCTCTGCAGTTTGCTGCCAAACGCCCCCCTCCCCGGTTAGAAGGGGGAGGCATTGGCATCCCAGTCAAGGCCGAACACAGTCAGCCAGCGGCAGCCAGTCACATAGATGTTGAACTAGTGTAAGGTCGGTACTGGAGAGATTATGGTCGAGTTCTTTTCTTGCAAGTGTATGGACGGAGCCTCCGGCTGCATTCAGGTCACACTTATTGAGCAGGAGGGGTTGTCAAGTTGATGAAAATGTAATGAATGCCTTAGGGGCTTGTAAACTAGACATCGATCAACAAACTCGCTTTGGACACAAATGGTTTCCAAGTTTAGCCGGGTCTACATTGTTACTGATGTAAACTTTGCATCTGTGAAGCAGGGATGTTTCGAGGAGACAACTTTTGGGTTCTCTCGTGTCCATTGTAAACCTGACAAATGCTTTTTCAGTGTGATTTGCTTAATTGCAAATCTCCTTCCTGGTTGGCAATTTCTCGACAACTTAAATTTATAAACGCAATCTTCCTCACCTTGAATTTTTGTTTTCCTGTGTCCTCACTTCTGGCAGCATATCTCTTTCTAAAAGGGACTTATAGTCCATAATCCAATCCAGATTAACCCAGTAGCTTTGCATGTTATACAGGAACTATTTTGCAAAGTTAATGCCCATTTTTGTGGTTTCAATTTTTTCTCGGGAGTTAAAGAACTGCTAAACACAACCAAAAAGCCGTCACAGATCGAATATGAGTGTCCCTCCAACAGAAATTGAAGGTCAACACAAAAGAAATTCTCCTTTTTTTTACACGATAGTACAGGTAAAAAACAAGAAGCATTCTTTGAACTATGCTGGAAAAAGTATCTGGTGATGAAACTTGCCATATTTTTCCTCAAGTCCAATCTGTAGATAATTCAACAAAGACATTACCTTGTTCGGTACGCTTCCTCCAATAGATTCATCGTTATAGGAACAATGAATAAAATCTTCACTGGGACAGTAAATTCTGAAATAGTTAGTCCTTAGTTTTCTCGGGTGATGAAAATCTGACAAGGAAATCCATCGACTGCAGTAATATCATTCTTGAGCTGGTGGACAGTTTCACTAGGCAAACAATATTTGTCTTTCCCGCACGCAAATTTTTGCAAACAAAAATTGCTGACAAAGTAATCCAAATATCTTTCCCCAATCAAGGTGAGAAAGGTGAGAGATGTACAAACTTTCCTTGATAAGAAACTAAAGGATTACTTGGAATCAATGGGCTGGTTTCCAAGACGATGCGAACTGCCAGGTGATTTCAGTTGTTTCACAAATCCGTAGCAAAATATCCACACCAGAACTGTCCAAAACTCTGAGATGTCCTATGGACACTGCTGTTGCGGCTTCATCCTCATCCAACTCTATTGCCTAAATCTGTGCATTCTTGTTCACTTTTTTGGTTTGGCATCTTGAAACAACGGCAGTATTTTCCAACAAGTGGCTCTTTATCTGCATAGAATATAAATATAAAAGAGAAATAAAAATGTAGGTATTCATTAAAAAAATTTATAAGTGAAAAAAAAAAACAGAAAACAAAAGGAAAATATTTATATATGTGTATAAAATAGCTAATTAAGCTTGAGGTTATCCTTGACCGTTTTCATTAAATAAATAAAAATCGATCACTATCTAAACAGTTTCTAATACTTATAGCTGAGGTCACTGAAACTTACATTTTATGGAAAAGGAGTTAAATTTTCACTGATCCTCCTCATCGCAGTCTGGATCAGTACCCACTAATGCGTATTGAGTAAAACTGCTGTGGTTTCAGACAAGTGTTTTTCAGCAAACTTACACATATTTGTTTCACATCATTGTGAAGAGATTTGGTTTCTTGCCTCACTGGAACCAAATTGCTGGGATTCAAATTGATCAATGTCTTGCCTTTTCTTCACGAAAGAGACAACTTTTGGGTTCTCTCTCGTGTCCATTGTAAACCTGATAACTGCTGTTTCAGTGTGATCGCTAAATTGCAAGTTTCATTCCTGGTCGGCAATTTCTTTACAACCAAAATTTATGAATGCAATATTCCCCACCTCGAATTCTTGTTTTTCTTTGTCGTCACTTCTGGCAACATATTTCATCCTTAAAGGGACTTATAATCCATAATCGAATCTAGATTCACTTGGTAGCTTTGCACGTTGTTCAGGCAACTATTTTGCAAAGTTAATGGCCATTTTTGCCGAGTTTCAATTTTGTCTTGGGAGTTGAAGAATTTATAAATACAACCAAAATTCTGTTACAAATCAAGTATGAGTGTCCCTGCAACAGAAATTTAAGGTCAACTTTCAGAAAAGATAGTACAGGTTAAAAAAAAAAACAACAACAACAAAAAAACAAAAAAAAAACCAAGTAGCATTCATTGAACTGCTTTGCAGAAAATATGTGGTGATGAAACTTGCTGTATTTTCCCTTTAGTCTTATATATAGATAATTCAACAAAGATGTTACCTTGTTCGGTCCGCTTTCCCCAGTGGATTCATTGTAGAAGAAACAATGAATTACATCTTCATTGGCGCAGTAAATTCCGGAAAAGTTAGTCCTTAGTTTTCTGGCGTGATGAAGATCTTACGAGGAAATCTTTTGCAACGGCAAAGCCTTGTGGTGATACATTTGGAGTGTGAGCTTCCTTGGAAACATGTTGCAGGTACTTAAAGCTTACTGATGTAAAAGTTGGGTTTAAATTTGGATAAAGGGCAATGTAGACTCATTTTGTTTTTCTCTGTGTTATCGCTAAAATCAGATACATGCACTGGTCTGTATCCAAGAAATTTAACTTTTCACTGTCCCTTTTTACGTTCATCTCCATCGAATGTTAGTCTTCCATATTCTCCAAGAAGTTCACTTCAGGGCCCATAACCTGTTCGATTTCTTTCAGTAATCAAGATAGAGGGAAAACACAACGCAAGTCCACACACCATGCTTATAGTTGCACTAGTAACATCCGGGTACTTTTATTTCCATGTTAGGGGCTTCACTGGGCACTATAATAAGGTCACTCGTAACACACAGAGCCTTTAAGAAGTTTTTTGCCAGAGCCTCAGAGTTTTTTTATGATGCAGTTTTTTATTTATTTAACAATGCTTTTTTGTTGCAACTGGCAAAACTAAATAAATAATTACAAGGGGAAAAAATACTAATTAGGTCCAATTAGGTCCTCCTCAACTCACTATAAGTTTGTTAAAAAGGAAAAATCACGCTAAGCTACGGTCCTCAGTTAAACGACCAAGGGTTGGCCCACTGGCCACAGCTTACCTTGCACACAAAACGTCAGTGTTACGTTAGAATTTTGATGTGTCATAACCACTGACTGGTTCTTTGAAGTGGTTCTTTGGTGTGGTTTTTTAGCAGGGATAATTAAATTTGCGTGTGCTCGTACCTTAAATACACTCCCACATGCAACAGGGAAAGTGACCGGTATTTTTTCACTGTTCTTGCATCTTGTGATGTAATCATGGTGGAGTCTAATTTATAAAAGAGGAATAAAAATATATGTATTCATATAAACAGAAATATAAGTAAAAAGAAAACAACAAAAATATACGTGCGTGTATAAAATAGCTAATTAAGATCGAGGTCATTCTTGACCGTTTTCATTAAATAATTAAAAATCGATCACTATCTAAACAGTTTTTAATACTTATAGCTGAGGTCACTGAAGCTTACATTTTAGGGGGAAGGAGTTAATGTTTCACTGATACTCATCATCGCAGTCTCGATCAGTACCCACTAATGAGGATCCAGTAAAACTGCTGCATTTTCAGACAGGTGTTTTTCAGCAAACTTATGCAGTTCTGTTTCACATCATTGTGAAGAGATTTGGTTTCTTGCCTCACTGAAACCAAATTGTTGGAATTCAAATTGATTAGTGCGTTTCCTTTTCTTCATGAAAGAGACAATTTTGGAGTTCTCTCTTATGCTGCTTCAGTGTGATTGCTTAATTACAAATTTCCTTGCCCATTTACTACATTCCTTTCTAACCACTTAGATGATCAAAATTTGCCTTCAAAATATTGAAAAGTAGACAAATATGGGTAAAGTTTTTTATCACGATAAATTTGATTGGGTTCTGTTTGGCAATGCTCGATGGTGACTGGAATAGATGAAATAATCGGAAAGAAGAAATATTGCACTCAGGCTAACAGGCGTCTGTGGAGAACAGACAAGCAAACAAAATATACTTTTTCTTGTTTAAATTTCAGTCAGCTCATGAAAGATGACTACTATAAGCGTACCTTACAAATCCAGGCGGAAATGGGCGCGTATTGGGCGCCCAGATCTTGAAACTTTAAGAGGCACCAAATCTTTGCCCTCCCTATCAGAAAAGTCATCTTGCGAGTCTGTTTCATACTCATCTGGTGGAGGTTGTGCCTTAGCAACTGCCACTGCAACTTGACAGTTGTCCACAAATGTGACTTCTGTCACATCCCCATCTTCAGATGTAGCTTGAACGCACTCTTCTTCTTCCTCTCTAGTGGACACTACCGGATCCTCAGTGTTAAAATCATTCTCTAGTCCCACCATCAAGTCCACTTTATTGAAATCTTGTTGCTTCCTGTAGACGGTAAAGCCTCTGCTTTGTCCTTTGTTTTTTCTCCCCGGGCTGTCCTTTGCCTCACGGGACGATATTTCTCCACCAATTCTTTCATAGCAGTTTCAGTCTGGGGGCTGATCTCTCCTGACGGTAAAGCTTTTGCAACGCCAGCATTAGCAGCTATTGTGTAAGCTGGAGCATGTTCAGCGTAAATTCGAGTTTGTAGCTGGTAAAATGACCCTGATGTACATGTGTCATACAGTAAATTATTAACCAAATATGACACTAGCGTCCCGCTGCTAAGATTTAGTATAAAACGTACATTTGTTTGACGAAAAGAGTCAAACAGTGTTATTTGCAACGGGGTTTGTAGGATATTAAGGACAGTTCAGTCAGTTGTTAGTTGTCAGTAAAACCCACTACAAATGTCAGTTGTCAGTTAAAATTTTGGTCAGTTGTCAGTTAGCCCCATCCAGCCCTCTTATGATGATCCATTTGGAGTGTGAGCTTCCTTGGAAACATGTTGCAGGTACTTAAAGCTTACCGATTTGAAAGTTAGGTTTAAATTTGGGTAAAGGTCAATGTACACTGATTTTGTTTTTCTCTGCGTTATAGCTAAAATCAGATATGAAGAAGTAAACGTAAGTTAACTCTAAAGTTTTTGTTTGATTTCAGACTTGACCGCCGACAAAGAAAGAACGCAATCACGATCAACGGATCAAGAGGAAACCACACATTACATTTCGTTTTGCTTACTTGAAATCATAAGAAATGAAGTACTCATTCTTACCTTGCTCGACAAAGCTAAGCACGCCGGGCCAGTGGGCGCCGCTAAAGTGCATTTTACCGCCCGCTGGCATCCATTGCTCGGTCAGCGGTCTTTTTGAAAAAAGAGGGAATTCAAAATGGCGGCCGAAAGGGAAATTTCAGCGGCGGTTCGAGCCCTTCGATCTTTGCGTGATGGCGTGGTGAATTTCATCCAATTTGAAGAAGAAGTAAAAGACACGCTTAATTCTATTTTTGAAAAGCATCAAACTGAGCAAAATGTTTTTGCACAAGTTCGA